>Ga0163144_10003069_pt1 | contig 38174 bp, 33 predicted proteins | sample OliLak19BULKMAT1_FD_123175 | JGI IMG/M metagenome (GOLD analysis project Ga0163144, IMG submission 123175) | Freshwater microbial mat bacterial communities from Lake Vanda, McMurdo Dry Valleys, Antarctica - Oligotrophic Lake LV.19.BULKMAT1 | ecosystem: Environmental > Aquatic > Freshwater >...
CCCGCGGGCGTCGAGCACAGCGAGGACCGCCCCTCGGAGCCCGGCCGAGGCCTGCTCGGCCTTCGCCGAGGCCTGCTCGGCCTTCGCTTCCAGCTCCTCCACCATACCCGTGAGACGACCGATCAGATCGGCCGAACCGAAAAGCTCGGCCATGCCGTGGAAGAACCGCAGCGTGCCGCCCTGAATGGCCATGTCGAGGCCAAGCACGCTCGAGCTGTAGCGACCCGATTGGGGAACGATGCGTTGGTAGCGCTGCGCGGCCCCGGCGAGGTGAGCCCCGGCAAGGCGATAGCCATGGATCTGCTGGCAAGCCCGGTCGTAAATGAAGTACTCGGGAATGCCCAGGTGTGCGTAACGCTCGACGTTATCCACGAGATCCTTGTTCCGATCACCGCGGTGGAGCACCTCGAGCACCCAATCGAGCCCTTTGCCCTCGTCAGCCACGACCCACGCCATGCGCGGATCGTCCTCGGGCTGCGGCACGTCGAGGACCGCGAGGAGATCCGGGGAGAAGACCTCTTCACCGGGGTACACTACCGCCATCTACTCTGCCAGGTAGACGACCCGCCCCAGCGCCTTGAAGTGGAGTCCGAGCATGTCGGCGGCGCGCGTCTTGGCCTTCTTGTGAGGCCTTCCTTCGGACATCGCGTCGCGCGGATCCGAAAGAGCTTCGAGAACCTTCACCAACAGGCGCTCGCGCTCATCGCGCGCCACTCGTCCTCCATCGGGGCGATCGGCAGCGAGGCCCGCACAGACCCCGGCGTAGGAACCTTGGTGACCATCACGGCATTCTAAATCACTGAGCCTGAATGTCGATCACGGCAGGCACGGCCAAATGCTGAGACGTGTCGCGCCGCGCGGGAAGCGGATTGCAACGGCGCATGAGCAGCGCCCAGTCGTGATGGTCGCGGACCCAGCCGCATGCTCCAGGATGTGCACCTGCGCACGCCGCCGCTCTCGGGCGGGCCACCGACGATGCGGTGGCCGGTTCTGCGCTCGCTCGGATCAGGCACCGCGGTGTTCTGCTCACCCTGGTCCACGGTCGTTCACGGGGAGCTTGCAAGACCAAGCTTACAACGACGGGTGCGAGCCCGTGCAGCTCGGGGTTGCAGGCAGGGCTACCGGTGGGTAGCCTCTCCGTGCGCTCCCCCTCGCGGGAGAAGCCAAATACGAAAACGTTTTCGCATTTGAATTGCGCCCTTCCGGTCCCGCCGCAACCGGCGCCGATCGTGGCAGTCGGCAATGGCGCCCATTCGATGTCGCAGCGGCAGGGGCAATGGCAGGCAGGTCGCCCGTGCCGAAGCTTCAATGGTGTTGCCTACCTGTTTTCCATTGGAGCGCTTCTCAACGGCGAGCTGGTGACAGCGAGCTTCGTCGATCCCTTCAGCGCAGCTTTGTCCACGAAGTCACTCCAAGAGCCGATCCAAGATCAGCCCGACGAGTCCATCCGTAGCCTGGCTGAAGCGCCAGCCGAGGTGCGCACCACAGGACGCGCAAGCAACGCAACACCAGACATGCCGCGGAAAACAGGGAAAGCTCGTCGCTCTCTTCGCCGACCTCCATCACGCCCTCTGCGCGGCTGAAGCAGCCGATCACGAACGTGAAGCCGCCCGGATTCACCCGCTCGTGCACGTGCGACCCGAAGCGCTCGACCCGGTCTTTCGGGTCGGCCACCACGGCTTCACACACGCCGCAGCGCAGCGCCGGCTGGAGCGCCGTCTCGTCGTCGCTCGTGGGCGTCGAGGATCTTCCCGTTGTGGATGAACAGCAGGGTCGGGACCGATCGGATGCTGAACGGCGCCGCGAGGTGGCCGAAGTTGCCGGTGTCGACCTTGTCCGGCGCACCGCGTCCGGGTAGCGTCGGGTGATGCGAGTCCCGCTCGGCGTCCGTGACTTCTTGTTCCGCGCCGAGCACGTGTACGGCGAGCGCATCGGTCTGGTCGACGAGCCCGATCAGCCGGCGATCTCGTGGGGCGCGCTGCGCTACGCGGATCTCGCCCGTCGTGCACGATCGTTCGGCGCCGCTCTCGAGGCGCTCGGCGTCGGTCCCGGTGAGCGTGTCGCGATCGCAGCGCACAACTCGGCGCGGTGGATCGCGGCGTTGTTCGGTACGACGATAGCGGGACGCGTGCTCGTGCCCGTCAACTTCCGGCTGCACGCACACGAGGTCGAGTACATCGTGCGCCACAGCGGCGCGCGCGTGTTGCTGCTCGATCCCGAGGTCGAGCCCACGCTCGGGCCGATCGCGGTCGAGCACCGCTTCGTGTTTGGCGAAGCCACCGACGAGCAGCTCTTTTGCCAAGATGCCGATCCGCGCGAGCTCGAGCTCGACGAGGACAGCATCGCCACGATCAACTACACCAGCGGCACGACGGCGCGACCCAAGGGCGTGATGCTCACGCATCGCAACCTGTGGATCAACGCGACCACGTTCGGCTGGCACACCGGTGTCTGTGATCGTGATGCCTTCTTGCACGTCGTGCCGACGTTCCACTGCAACGGATGGGGTATGCCGCTGTCATTCGCCGCGATGGGCGGCAAGCAGGTCGTGCTGCGCAAGGTGTCGGGCCCCGAGATCCTGCGACGCATTGCCGAGCACGGGATCACGATGCTCGGCGGGGCACCGGCGGTCGCCAACGCGATCCTCGATGCCGCCGCGACCTGGCCAGGGGCGATTCCCGGCCGCGGCACCGTGCGCATGTTGGTCGCCGGTGCACCGCCGCCGACGCGCACCATCGAGCGCATCGAGACCGAGCTCGGTTGGGAAATGATCCAGCTCTACGGTCTGACCGAGACCTCGCCGCTCATCACGATGAATCGCTGTCGTGCCGAGTACGACGACCTCGATCCGGCGGCCCGCGCAACACGGCTGTGCCGTGCTGGCGCACCGGTGCTCGGTGCTCGCGTCACCGTCGACGACCAAGGGGAGGTGATCGCGCGCGCCAACGTCGTGATGGAAGGCTACTGGGAAGATCCCGCTGCGACCGACGCCGCGATCCGCGACGGATGGTTTCACACCGGCGACGGCGGCACCGTCGACGACGAGTCGTACATCACGATCTCCGATCGCAAGAAGGACGTCATCATCACCGGCGGCGAGAACGTCTCGTCGATCGAAGTCGAGGATTGCCTCTCGAGTCACCCCGCGGTGGCCGAGGTCGCGGTGATCGGCGTGCCGGACGACAAGTGGGGCGAGACGGTCAAGGCGCTGGTCGTGCTGCGTAGCGGCCACGAGGCGAGCGAGGTGGAGTTGATTGCGCACTGTCGTGATCGACTGGCGCACTACAAGTGCCCGACGACCGTCGAGCTGCGCGCGGACCTGGCGAGGACGGCGACCGGGAAGCTGCAGAAGTTCGTGCTGCGTGCGCCGTACTGGGCGGGGCGGACGCGGCAGGTGAGCTGACTTCGGGTTGCGCGTCGAGCGTGTCGGCCGTGACCGATCGCCATGGCGCAGGTCGCCAACGACCAGCGCGTGCGCGAGGACGCGGGCACGCTGCTCGGCAAGCTTACAACGACGGGTGCGAGCCCGTGCAGCTCGGGGTTGCAGGCAGGGCTACCGGTGGGTTAGCCTCTCCTTGCGCTCCCCCTCGCGGGAGAATCCAAATACGAAAACGTTTTCGCATTTGAATTGCGCCCTTCCGGTCCCGCGGCAACCGGCGCCGATCGTGGCAGTCGCTCTCTTCGCCGACCTCCATCACGCCTTCTGCGCGGCTGAAGCAGCCGATCACGAACGTGAAGCCGCCCGGATTCACCCGCTCTTGCACGTGCGATCCGAAGCGCTCGACCCGGTCTTTCGGGTCGGCCACCACGGCTTCACACACGCCGCAGCGCAGCGCCGGCTGGAGCGCCGTCTCGTCGCCGCTCGTGGGCGCTTTCAATGGCGCGCTGGAGGGTGTGCGGTCCCTCGGCTCGAGTTGCATCACACTGGCCTCTGCTCAGTCCACCGGCTCGATGCGCGCCCAGTTGAGCATCGTGTACTGGTCGGTCTGGCCGACCTCGAGCGTCACGTTGCCGTCGTTCACGTCGACAACGATGCTCGACACGAGATACGGAGCAGTGGCGGTGGTGGCGACATCGTCGAACAAGAGCTGGCCTTCGACCACGACGCGCTGCATCTCGTAGTCGCGGTCATACCAGCCGATCGACACGAACGCCTCGTACTGGCCGTTCTCGATGTCCCAGTTGAACGTGTCGGTGCGGGCGCTTGACCGCCTGGCCGTCATGACATAAGCATTCCGTTATGTCGCTTCATGTGGCGGGCCTGAAGGTAAAGCCCGTGATGCAGCTCTGCCGTGCGCTCGGGGACGAGACGCGGCTGCGCATCGTGGCGCTGCTCTCGCACGGCGAGCTGTGCACCTGCCATGTCGAGGCAGCGCTGCAGCTCTCGCAGCCGAATGCGTCACGGCATTTCGGCATTTTGCGCACTGCCGGCGTTGTCGAGCCGCGCCGCGAGGGAAATTGGGTCTACTACCGGCTGGCGACCCAGCCCGACCCCGAGCGCCGTAAAGTGCTTGCTGCCATCGTAAAGAACTTCGGTTCGCTCGAGCTCCTCAAGGACGATGTCGCGCGGCTGCTCCAATCGAAGGGGCCGCGATCGTGTCGATAAGCAGCGCGCAAAAGCTGGTGGCCGAGGGCCTCGGGACGGCACTGCTGCTCGCGACTGTGGTGGGCTCCGGCATCATGGCCGAGCGCTTGTCCGGCGGGAATGTCGCAATCGCGTTGCTGGCCAACACGATCGCCACCGGAGCCGGCCTGATCGCATTGATTCTCACATTCGGGCCCATCTCCGGCGCCCACTTCAACCCGGCCGTGACGCTGGCGGATGCATGGGTCGGCGGCATGGCGTGGAAGCAGGTGCCTGGCTACATCGTCGCACAGGTGCTGGGCGCATTTATGGGCGTAATGGTGGCGCACGTGATGTTCGAGCTGCCGTTGATCTCGCCCTCGCTCCACGTCCGGGCTGGTCTCTCCCAGCATGTGAGCGAGCTCGTCGCGACCTTCGGTCTGTTGTCGGTGATCTGGGGTGTGGCCCGTCAGAGGCCCGCGGCTGTTCCGTTCGCTGTAGGGGCGTACATCACGGCTGCGTATTGGTTCACCGCGTCCACGTCGTTCGCCAACCCGGCAGTGACACTCGCCCGCGCGGCCAGCGATACCTTCGCGGGTATTCGCCCGGTGGACGTGCCCGGCTTCATCGTGGCTCAGCTCTTGGGAGCAGCCGCTGCCACCCTCACATTTGGCTGGCTCGTTCCAAAGAGCCCCCGCCCAGCGCAATGACCTCCCAGCACAAACCAAGAATCTTGTTTCTGTATGGCTCGCTGCGTCAGCGCTCCTTCAGTCGCCTTCTCGCTGAAGAGGCGGCTCGCATCATCAGCGAGATGGGCGCCGAGGTGCGCACGTTCGATCCACGCGAGCTGCCGATGGCCGACAGTGTCACGGCCGATCACCCGAAGGTGGCCGAGCTGCGCGGCCTCAGTGAATGGTCCGAAGGACAAGTATGGTGCTCGCCCGAACGTCACGGTGCCATTACCGGGGTGATCAAGAATCAGATCGATTGGATACCCCTCGCCATCGGGGCCGTACGCCCGACGCAGGGCCGCACTCTGGCCGTGATGCAAGTCTGCGGCGGCTCGCAGTCGTTCAATGCAGTGAACACCCTGCGGCTGCTCGGACGCTGGATGCGCATGTTGACCATTCCGAATCAATCGTCCGTCGCCAAAGCGTACGAGCAATTCGAGGAAGACGGACGCATGAAAGAGTCGCCTTATCGCGACCGCGTCATCGACGTGATGGAAGAGCTCTACAAATTCACGCTGCTGCTGCGCGACCACACGCCGTACCTGACCGACCGCCACAGTGAGCGAAAGGAGGCGGCTGCGCGTCTGGTTGCCGAGGCAGCTGCCAAAGGAACATCATGATCGAGAAAGCCGTGCCCAACGTCTTATTCGCCTGTGTCCACAACGCTGGCCGGTCGCAGATGGCGGCAGCCTGGTTCAATCAGCTGGCAGATGCAGACAAGGCGCGAGCGATCTCGGCGGGTACCGAGCCGGGCTCGCGGGTGCACCCCGAGGTGATGGCCGCCATGAACGAGGTAGGCATCGACTTGAGCGCGGCGACGCCGACGTTTCTCTCCGACGGGCTCGCTGCCCGCGCGTCGCTGCTCATCACGATGGGCTGCGGCGAAGCGTGCCGCGCGGTGCCGGGGTTGGCACGGGACGACTGGCCACTCGAAGACCCGAAGGGCAAACCCGTCGAAGACGTTCGAAGGATTCGCGACGAGATACGAGCGCGTGTCGTGTCGTTGATCAGCCGCCTCGGCTGGGGCTGACCGCGTTAGGCGTGCGGTGCTGAACGTAGCGCGACGACGTAATACGCACCACCGACGGCGAACAAGACGACACCGCCAATCACCGAAGCCAGGGGTAAGCTCGTCGCGACGACGACGCAGCCGACGAAGCCAGCCACCGACATCCAGCGTGGCCAGCGGCGCTCGTCGACCCTCAAGCTGAAGGCGGCGGCGTTGGCGACCGCGTAGTAAACGAGCACGGCGAAGGCGCTGAATCCAATGGCCGAGCGAAGATCGGCGAGCGCGGCCGCAATCGCCACGACGACACCCACGGCGACCTCGGCTCGATGGGGGACGCGGGTTAGCGGATGCACAGCTGCGAAAGTGCGCGGCAGATCGCTGTTCGATGCCATTGCGAAGACAGTTCTGCTGACACCGACGATGAGGGACAAGAGCACGCCCAGCGAGGCCACGCTTGCTCCGAAGCGAACCACTGGAGCAGCCACTGCCCATCGGCCGGCCTCGACCGCAACCGCAAGCGGAGCGTGCGACTCTGCCAGCGCGGCCGGCTCCACCGCGAGCAAGGCACTCACAGCGACCGTCGTGTAGATGGCGAACGTGATGACGAGCGCGATCGGGATGGCGCGCGGGATCGTCTTGGCAGGATCGATCACTTCTTCTCCGAGCGTCGCGAGCCGCGCGTAGCCGGCGAACGCGAAGAAGAAGAACCCAGCCGCCTGCAGCACGCCGTACGGAGAAACGCCGACGAGCGGCCACAAGCGGGCAGCATCGGTGCTTCCGCCGAACAGGACTGCGCTGACCACGACAGCGAGCGATGTGAGCACGAGCACCACGATGATGCGGGTGACGAGCGCTGTCTTCTGGACGCCGACGAGGTTCAGCGCGGTGAGCGCGAGCACCGCCGTCACCGCCAACGGTCGCGCAAACGCGGGTGCTGCGTAGCTGGCGAACGTGATCGCCATGGCTGCGCAGCTGGCGAGCTTTCCGATTACGAAGCCCCAGCCGGCGAGAAACCCCGAGAAGTGTCCGAGCCGCTTGCGGCCGTAGACGTAGGTGCCGCCAGACTCGGGATACAGCGCCGCGAGTTGGGCGGAGGACGTCGCGTTGCAGTAGGCCAAGGCAGCAGCGATGCCGAGCCCGAGCAAGAGGCCGTTGCCAGCGGCTCGTGCAGCCGGGCCGATGGACGCGAAGACGCCCGCGCCGATCATGGACCCCAAGCCGATCACCACTGCGTCGGTCGTGCCGAGGCGGCGCGCGAGGCGACTCGGTTCTTTCGGATCAGGTTGAATCTTTGCGTCCTTTCGAAAGGGCCATCGTCTTCAGCGACAGAGGGTCAAAACCATGGACGAAATTGCGAAAGACGAAGTGCGAGCCCAGGTGCGTGAACAATACGGTGCGGTCGCGCGCTCCAAGACGAGTGCCAGCTACAGCCCGGGTTGCTGTATGCCGGGGCCAGAGGCCAGCGCCAAGCTCGGTTACAGCGAAGAAGAGCGGTCGGCCGTACCGGAGGGCGCCAACATGGGCCTCGGCTGCGGGAACCCGACTGCCATCGCAGCGCTGAAGGTTGGAGAAACCGTGCTCGATCTCGGCGCGGGTGGTGGCTTCGATTGTTTTCTGGCGGCAAGACAGGTGGGCCCATCGGGGCGTGTCATCGGGGTCGACATGACACCGGACATGGTCTCCAAGGCGCGCGTCAATGCCGCCAAGCTCGGCGCCAACAACGTCGAGTTTCGGCTGGGGGAGATCGAAAATCTACCGCTGGCAAATGGTACGGTGGACGTCATCTTGTCGAACTGCGTGATCAACTTGAGCCCCGACAAGCAAGCCGTGTTTCGCGATGCTTGGCGCGTGCTCAAGCCAGGCGGCCGCCTCGCCATTTCGGATGTCGTGGCCATCGCAGACATTCCGGATGAGCTGCGCGCAAAAGCGCTGGCATTGACGGGCTGCGTCGCGGGGGCGGTTCGGGCAAACGAAGTCGAGCAACACTTGCGAGAGCTCGGCTTCCTCGACATTCGTGTCACTGTTCGTGAAGAGAGCCGATGCTTCATTCGAGATTGGTTGCCCGGCTCGGGCGCGGAAAACTACGTGGCTTCTGCGACGATCGAGGCCACCAAGCCAGGCAACATCAAGCCGTGTTGTGGCCCGGCGTGTTGCGCGCCAGAGGCGACCACGTGATCACTGCGAGCGCGCGCGGCGCCTGGAGCGAGCTCGAGGCAAAGCTTCGACCTTTCATTGCGCGCCGCGTTCGCTCGCAGAGCGACGTCGACGATGTCGTCCAAGACGTGTTCCTGCGAATGCAGCAGGGCTTGCAGGCCCTACGCGATGAAGATCGCTTCGGCCCGTGGGTCTATCGGGTTGCCCGCAGCGCGATCATCGACCATCGGCGCGTCCTCGCTCGTCACCCCGCGGCGACCGAGGCTGTCGAAGCTGACGAGTGCGCGCCCCCGGACAGTACCCCGTACGACAACGGCATCGAGGAGCTCGTCGCGATGTACGTCGCGCCATTCGTCGCGATGCTGCCGTCTCCTTATCGCGAGGCCCTCACGCTGACCGAGCTCGAGGGCCTCACCCAACGCGAGGCAGCCGAGATGATGGGCATCTCGCTTTCAGGCATGAAGTCGCGCGTGCAGCGAGGCCGACGCGAGCTGCGCGCCGCATTGGAGGCCTGCTGCAACATCGCGCTGGATGCGCGCGGTCGGATCGTTGCGTGTGAGCCGCGGCCCGATGGCGCGCTGCCTGATTGCCGTTGCGACGAAGCAGGCAAGCCCATTTTGAGAAATTGATCGCGTTGTACTAAGCTCTGCCACCTTGCAGTACTGGGAGCTTTTTCTTTTGGCGGTCGGTCTGGCAATGGACGCTGCCGCGGTCGCCGTCGTACGCGGCACCTTGACACCAGTGCTCCGGTTGCGGCATTTCTTGCTGGTCGGCCTCTACTTCGGCGGGTTTCAAGCGCTGATGCCGCTGGCCGGGTATTGGGCGGGCGCCCAAGCAGGCGACCGCTTCGCAGCGTGGGACCACTGGATCGCATTCGTGTTGCTCGGCGTGATCGGCGCCAAGATGATCCATGAAGGCGTCAGCGGCGAGCTGCAGCCGGTCGCAACGGCAGGCGACCCGTTTACGCCGCGGACGATGCTTCCGCTTGCACTGGCAACCAGCATCGACGCGTTGGCAGCTGGCGCGACGCTGCCGATGTTGGGGGCCCCTCTCGTGCTTTCGATCACGACGATCGGCATCGTGACGGCGCTACTGGCAGCGGCTGGGCTCGCGCTCGGGCGTCGCTTCGGCGCAATGCTGGGGCGCCGCTTCGACGCAGTCGGCGGCGTGGTCTTGGTGCTGCTGGGCACCAAGATACTGATTCAGCACCTCACTGCGTGACGACTGTTGCTCATGTTCGAACGTAGCCGGTCCGTTGGCGGACGAACGGTGTCGTGACGCTGAAGAGAATCGCCGCCGCCAAAGCCAATAACTGCCGCGTCCGGTCGGGGTCATGCGTTCAACAAGTGGCGGCGCCCACTGCCGAAGCGGGAGAACAATGGCGGTATCACGAGCAAGTTCAAGAGTGTGCTCGAGACCAAGCCACCCAGGATGACTGCAGCCATCGGCGCCTGAATCTCGTTGCCCGGCTCACCCGCAGCGAGCACGATCGGGATCAGCGCAATGGCGGCGGTCAGCGCAGTCATCAAGATCGGGACGAGGCGGTCGAGGCTGCCATGCAGCACGGCCTCACGCCGTTGTTCGCCTTCGTCGAGAAGCTGGCGGTAATGGGTGACCATCATGATTCCATTGCGTGCCGCGATGCCGAACAGCGTGATGAAGCCGACCAGCGAGGCAATGCTCAGAATACCTCCACCCAGGTAGACTGCGGCCGCACCTCCGACGAGGGCGAGCGGCAGGTTGAAGAGCACGATTAGCGCGTCCCGCAGGCTGCGGAACGCTACGAAGAGCAGGGCGACGATGCCGAAGATGGCGACGCCCGACAGGATGAGGATGGTGCGCCTCGCGGACGCTTCGCTCTCGAATTGCCCGCCGAGATCGCTGCGATAGCCTGGCGGTAGCGGTACGCCGTCGCGAGTGACGCGAAGAACCTCCTCGGCTGCACCGCGAATGTCGCGGCCAGAGACGTTGGCCGTCACGTAGATGCGACGTTGGCCGTTCTCGTGGTTGATCAGGTTCGGGCCGAGTGTCTTCGTGATGCTGGCGATCGACCCGAGCTCGGTAAACCGCGCGCCGCCGGAGTCGACCGGGACGAGGGCAATCTTGTCGGGCAGAGACGCATATTCCCGCGGCAAACGGGCCACGACGTCGTAGACACGACCGCGCTCGAAGTAAGTTCCCACCTTGGAGCCAGTGAGCGCCGTCTCCACGAAACCGGCTAGCTCTCCAGGCGTCTTTCCGAAGGAAGCAGTCTCCGTTCCTCGCGGCAACACGACGATCTGCGGGATCTCCGTCTGCTGCTCCACCGTCACATCGACGAGCCCGGGCACCTTCTTCATCGCCACCTCGGCTTGACGAGCCAGCCCGCGCAGCTGGTCCAGGTCTTCGCCGTAGATCTTGAATACCAGGCTCGCCCGCACGCCGCTCACGAGGTGCTCGATGCGATGGCTGATCGGTTGACCCACCGTGACCGCCAGGCCCGGAATGGTCGCCGACTGCTCGCGTATCTCTGCGAGAAGCTCCTCGCGATCGCGGCCCTTCAAGTCCAGCCCGACCTCCAGCTCGGAGAAGTTCACGTCCATCGCATGCTCGTCCCGCTCGGCGCGCCCGGTGCTGCGGATGACGGAAGACACCGCCGGGTGCTCCACCAAGTACTTCTCCAGGCGTCTCACCGTGGCATTGGACGTGTCGAGCGACGTTCCGGGCGCGGTCGCAGCGGCGATATTCAGCGACCCTTCGTTGAACTCGGGCAAGAAGCTGCGGCCAAAGAGCGAGAGCGCGACGAGAGCTGCCATTGCGCCGGCCAGAGAGACCAGCCCCACGACGATGGGGATGCGCAGGGTCGCTGCGACGAGCGGGCGATAGCCACGCTTCAAGAGGCGCACCAGCGGACTCTCCCGCCCCGGACGATGCGCCGCGCTACCCCGCCCGAGCAGAAGCAGGCAGAGCACTGGCGTGACCGTGAGCGCAACGAACAGCGATGCCGCGATGCTCGTCACGTAGGCCAGGCCCAGCGGTCGAAGGAGCTTGCCCTCGATCCCCGACAGGAAAAAGAGCGGCGCAAACACCAACACGATGATCAGCGTCGCGAACACCACCGAGCTACGGATCTCCTTCGACGCGGCAAACACCACGTCGAACACGAGACGCCGTTCGCCCTCGGGTAGCAGCGCGTTCTCCCGGAGGCGTCGGTGGACATTCTCTACATCGACGATCGCGTCGTCTACCAGCTCCCCGATCGCGATGGCGAAACCACCCAGCGTCATCGTGTTGATGGAAGCGTTTGAAACGTGCAAAACGGCGAGACCTGCAGCCAGCGACAGCGGCAGCGCAAGAAGTGAAATCAACGTCGTGCGCCAGCTCAGCAAGAACATCGCAAGCACGATCGTCACGAGAATCGCGCCGTCGCGAAGCACGGTACTGACGTTGTCGAGTGCGACACGAATGAAGTCGGCCTGCCGAAAGCCCTTACGATACAAGCTCACGCCGCTCGGCAACGTCGATGCGAGCTCATCCATTGCCTTGTCGACGCGCGCGGTCACCTCGAGCGTATTTGCCAGCGGCTGTTTCTGAACTTTGAGCACCACCGCCGGATTGCCCGCCACTGCGGCGTCTCCGCGACGGGGTCCGGCTGCCAGCGAAACGCTGCCGATGTCAGCCACGGTGAGGGGCACGCCCGCCCGTTCGGCCACGCGAATGCCGCGGATCTCATCCAGCGAGCGCGGCTGACCCATACCGCGGACGAGGTACTCTTGGGCGCCCGCCGAGACGAAGCCTCCAGGTGAGCTCGACATCCCGCCACGCAGCACCTCGAGCACGTCGTCCAGCGCCAGGCGATGCTCGACCAGCGCGGCCGGGTCGATGACCACCTCCACGCGACGAACGGCGCCCCCGATCGGGACCACTTGGGCGACGCCTTCGACCGCGAGAAGTCGGCGACGAACGGACCATTCCGCGATCTCGCGTAGCTCGCCCTCGTCCACCGAACCATCTGCTTGTACGCCCACGAACATGATCTCGCCCATCACGCTGGAGGCCGGGGCCAGCACCGGATCGATGCCCCGTGGCAAGGCCGAACGGGCTGTTGCAAGCTTCTCGGTGACGACCTGCCTCGCTTGCGTCGACGTGATGTCCCAGTCGAACTCCGCCCATACGAGGGAGATGCCGACCGCCGAGCTCGAGCGCAGCCGGCGAAGGCCGGGGCTCCCTTGCAGCGACTGCTCGATCGGCATGGTGACCAATCGCTCGACCTCTTCTGGCGCCATCGCGTTGGCCTCGGTCACGATCGTGACAGAAGGCGCGGAGATCTCCGGCAACACGTCGACCGGCAACGTACGGGCCGCATAGAGACCATAGCCGAGCAGCACCAAGGCGGCCGCGACCACGAACCACACGTGTTTCAGACTGAAGTGGATGATTGCGTCGAACACGACCTGTCCCTAGTGGCGGTGTGATTCGACGGTGCCCATCACAGCGGCCAGATGGATATCGAAGCCACCGACCGTGACGACGCGCTCGGCCTTCTCGACCCCCTGCAGGATCGGGATGAAGCCTGCGTCGATTGGGCCGACTGCGACACGACGCTTCTCGAAGTGCTCGCCGTCTACCTGGACGAAGACGTACGGTCGCGTGTCGATCTCGACGACTGCACCGACAGGAACAGCGACGAGCTTCGCCGGCGGACCGAAGCGCGCGGCGACGACGACAGAGGTGCCGGGGCGAAGATCGGAGGGCAAGCCCTCGCTCTTCGGTCCCAGGTCGATTATCCAGGTCCCGACTCGCGTCGCAGGATCGATGACTGGAGCCGGTGTAACGAACACGGCCCCGAGCGCGGCCAGGTCCAGTGGCTTGCCGGCTTCCAAGCGCATCGCAGCAGGGATGGCGTCGTCGAACGGGCCGCGCGAGAAGGTCTTCGCGCGCAGCCAGAGGCGCGTCGAGCCGCCGAGTCGCACCAAAGCTGCTCCGTTCTCGACGGTGTCGCCGTTGTTGACCAGCACCTCGGAGACGATGCCGTCCTGACCGGCCTTCACGGCCAAGCCCTTCTTACTGTCCCCGGAGAGCGCCCCGAGACGTTGTTGCGCCAGGGTCAAGCGACTCACGAGCAACTCCGACTCGTTCTTCAGATCGATGAGCCGCTTGCCGGCCACTATTCCTTCTTTGACGAGCGGCTCGACGCGCTGAATCTCGCGATCGTTTTGCTTCTTTGCGAGGGCGGCCTCGTCGACCGCGAAGAGCAGCCGGCTGTAATCCTCGTCTCCAACGTTGGGCACCACCGTGCCGAGCAAGTCGCCCTTTTTTACTTTGATGCCGACGGCGAGCGGTCGCTTCGGCTCGTGAAGGAATCGGCCTCCGGTGGGCGCACCTACCGTGAGCTGGTCGCTGCCCGCGGGCTCCGCAATGGCAGTCATCTCGATTTGTCGTCGAATCGATCGCTCCTCCGACCAGGCTGTGCGGAAAGCTATCTTCCACTGTGTCTCTTTGAGGAACGTGATGCTCGTCTCCGCACGCTCGTCCGCTGCTGGCGGGCCCTTCTCGAGAACCGCGATCGTGCCGCAATCCCACACATCTGTCTGGCCGGCGTGTTCGTACTGCATTTCGAGCGCGTATTCGCCGGTAGGCAATCCCTCGCCTTCGAACACGAAGATGCCCGGTCTCTTCGCGCCGGTCTGGGCGTGCTCGCGCGCGACCTTCCCACTCGCCTCCTTGTAGCGCGCGACGAAGTGCCCCTCGGTTACTGCGGAGAAGTCCTCGAGCCGCGTGACGTGGGCGTGATACTCGATTGGCTTGCCGTTCACAGGCGGGGGGATCTCGACGAAGAGCTCGTAGCGATCCGTCCATCGCGTAATCGCGATCGGCTCGGGCTCTGGTGGCTCCGCTGCATGTGCGCTGCCGCTCGTGTGGTTGTGTCCGTCCTCTTGGCCGTGGCGATGGCAGGAGATAGTCGCAATTGTGGCCAGCGCGAAAAGCACCGACACAAACGGCAATCCACTACGTGACGTAGTACTTCCTGACGCGTTGCTGGAGAGTGCCGACATCACACAGCCCTTCTCAGATCCAGCCGAGGACGGTTTCGGCTGCGTGGTGAGCGCTCGCTCCGCCCAAGACCGTCACCGCGAAGGCGACGGCGGCCATTGCGAGCATAACCCCAATCAGGTCACCGCGCGTCGACGACCTGGTCGCCGCGCTGATGGGCTCTTCGAGCAGCGAGCTCACGCGGAGCTCGAGATCGTCGGAGTCGGCTGCAGCGAGTCCCGCGGCTCGCCTCGATGAACGCTGCTCGAGCGACTGGATCCTTCCGCACTCGACCAATGCCGAAGCGAGGGCGTACGGATCGCCGAGCGACTGTGCCGCGGCGCGGTCGCAGGCCATCTCAGCCGCGCGCCTCCAGCCGTCGATGAGCATGCGGGAGGCGCGGCCTGGCATCACGCAGGCCGCCAACCGAAGCACGAGCAGTGTGAGTGGATCGCGCCGGGCGACATGCGCTCGTTCGTGCGCGGCGATCGCGTTGCGCCCAGTTTCGTCGAGCTGCGACCATAGCGTCGCGCCGACTATGATGCGCGCGCGCAGAAGCCCCACGGTCACCGCGCCGGCTTCGAGCTCGGTGGCGATGCCGATATCAGCGTCGCGCTCGGCTCGCGTGACGCGGAGGCGGCTCGACCAGCGGGCGGTCTCGTTCACGTCCACTAGAACCGAGACGACTGCGCGCACGGCGACGACCAGCCCTATGGCAGCGACGACGCTTGCGAACGCCAGCGACCAGGAGAACGCTGCGTGCTCGAAGCACAGGTGGATGTGATGCGGGTGGGCGATACAGTGACAACCGCCGAAGAACGCAGGCGGCGACACGAGGGAAAGCGCGACTCCAGTGCCCACCGCGATTGGCAAGAGGGCGATCGCAGCCCGGCTGGAGCTCGAGCGGGCCAGTGAGCGGGGCAGCCGCTCTGCCCAGCGTGCGCACAAGTGTGCGCTGGCCCAGGCGGTAAGCAGGAACGCGAAGGCAACGAAGCCGACGAGCAAGAGCTCGTTCATCGCGAAGACCGCCGCGCCGCAATGAGCTCTGCCAGGTGATCGAGCACCTTCGGGTCGCGAGACTCGACCGAATCCAGAAATGCCATCAAAACGGCGCTTTCTGGCGGGCCCTGCTTGCTCAAGGCAGACGCCGCGCGTTCTCCCATCAATGCCTCCCGCCCGATTCGCGGACGGTAGAGGTAGGCACGACCGTCCATTTCGCGTGCGACAAAGCCCTTGTCGTGAAGGCGATCGAGCACCGTCATCACGGTGGTGTACGCCAACGCCGGGCGGCGCTTCAAACGACTCGCCACGTCGCGAACCGAGAGCGGGCTCGCCGCTGCCCACAGCACATCGAGCGCGCTGGCTTCGAGCTCACCGAGAGACTCGACCTTCACCAGAGCCTTCGGAGAGGTCATCGTCGCACCGACATCTACTACGCGACGTCGTAGGTGTCCAGACGGGCTGAGAAGCCTTTTGCCTTCGCGGAGGCCGCGCGTCGATCCGGCGCTGAAGCGTGGCGACTGGGCCCGGGCTGCTCGCCGGGCCTCTGGTAGCTCAGCCTGCGTTGGCTTTGGCGCGCGTTTCGTACACCTTTTCGATGGGTGTACCCGACTTGATGAGCTCGTCGGCCGCCTTGATCTCTTCGTCGATGACCGGCTTGAAGCCCTCGAGCGTGCGTGGACCGTTGTGCCGCTTGCCATTGATGAAGATGGTGGGCGTGCCGCGCACGCCGGCGTCACGGCCGGCCTGGGCGTCTTTGGCGACCTCGTCTTTGACCTCGGCGCTGTCGAAGTCGGCCTTGAACTTGGCAGCGTCCAAGCCGAGCTCTGTCGCCCAGCCTTCATATACGCCGTCGGACAGGCCCCTCATGTTCTCGAAGACCTTGTCAGCCATCGGGAACGCCTTGCTTTGGCGATGCGCGGCCTGCATCGCACGGGCAGCGGGCTCGGCCTGCTTGTGCGATGGCAATGGGAAGTGCCGAAAGTGGACCGAAACATCGCCTTTGTAGGCTTCAACCGCTTGTTTGAGGGCCGGACCGGCCTTCGAGCAGTGGGGTCATTGGAAGTCGCTGAATTCTAATATCGTGACCTTCGCGTTCTCGGGACCCTCACGCGGGGTCCACGCGGCGATCGGCACGTACGCGCCTTTGGCGGGCGGCTGCTGTTGCTTGTTGGCCGCAGCGGGTTGCTGCTGGCCGGACTGAGCAGGCTGACCGGCCTTGGCCGAGCTCTCTGCAGTGGCGCTGGGGGTCGAGTCTCTGGAGCCGAGGTAACCGCCCGCGCCGCCGAGCCCCAGGCCCACGATCAGGGCCGCAGCCAGGTGACCGGTGCTCCACTGCGATGGCGGAGTCGACGCGACCACGGGTGCGCGCGCGATCGGCCGCGCAGACGCGCTCTCGACGGGCCGCTTCTTCTTCTTGGGGCGCTCGGGCGTGGAGGTGGGAGCGGGCTCAGGCGATTGGTCGTCACTCATCGGCGCCCAAGAAATGACACAACTCGGAGCCTGGTGCACACCTTTCTTCTTGAGGTCTCCGCTGCGCGACCAGAGAGAGCGGAGCTGCATGGTAACATCGCGCTGAAATGACCTGGGTCAGAGTCGGCCGCTGGCCCCGAGTCATGGCCGGCGCGCTCGTCGTCGTCGCTTGCGGCGACGCGCCGACGAAGGGCGGCTCCGGCGATTCGCCAAGCGCAGCAGCGAGCTTGGTCGATGCACTGAAGCCAATCCCGACTGCCGACGTAGAGGCGATTGGACGTGCCAGGGGGCGATCGCAGGTGAAGAGCGACGAACAAGTCGAGCTCTTCCCGGCCTATGCGTCGCGAACCAAGGACGGCTCGCGCTGGGAGCTCGAGCTGCGAGGCTGGATCTACGAGCCGGAGGAAAACGACTACCTGCGCAACAAAGCGCTCGGTGAGCTCACCGAGGAGATGGGCAACGTGCCAATCACGCCGCTCGTTCGCCAGCGCTTAGGAAGGTTCCTGGTCGACAACGAGCGCGGAAAGTCGATCGAAGTCACAGTCGCCGGCAAGCCGCTCAAGCTCGCGACATCGGGTGAGGACGGTCACTTCGCAGGCAACTTCTTGGTGCTCGAGGCCGAGGCCGCCGCCTGGTCGAAGGGCGGGTCGCTCGAGGTTTCGGTGGTCTTGCCGGAGGGCGATAGCAGGAGCTTCTCCACACGATTGCAGCTCGTCGAGCCCGACGGGTTCACGATCATCAGCGACGTAGACGACACCATAAAGATCAGTGAGGTGCGGAATAAGCCGAGGCTTCTGCAGCGCACCTTCGCCATGGAGTTCGAGGCGGTGCCCGGCATGGCCAAGGTCTACGATCGCTGGCTCGGCAGGGACGCTCATCTGCACTTTGTCTCCTCCAGCCCGTGGCAGCTGTTCGTCCCCCTCGCTGAGCTCGTGAAAGGGGCTGGCTTTCCGCCGGCCACGTTTTCGCTCAAGCAGGTGCGCCCGAAGGACGTGAAGACGACGATCGACGCGCTGTTGGCAGACCCGCTGTTGACGAAGCCGCCCGCAATTCGAGCCGTGCTCGATCGCTTCCCCAAGCGGCGAGTCATCATGGTGGGCGATTCTGGAGAGAAGGATCCGGAGATTTACGGCATCATTGCGCGCGAGCGGCCAGCCCAGATCGATCGCATCTACATTCGCGATGTCACTGGCGATGCCGCCGAAGGCGATCGCTACAAGGCCGCATTCGAGAGCATCGCGCGCGAGAAGTGGCTCATCTTCAAGGACGCCGAATCACTACCATCGGCGCCGTGATCTGCTCGCCAACAACAGATCCGCGCGCTAGCCTGCAGGCGGTGCGAGCTCCTGCGAAGCGTTTGCGATCACTCCCGCGCCTCACGCGCGTGTGGTTGCTGCTCGCGCTTGCCGCAGTAACCAGCTCCTGGTCGCTCACCTGGGTAGCGCCTTGCAGCGCTCACGAACAAGCAACAGCCGAAGCGCCGGATGACGACGACTGCTGCCCGAAGAAGCGGGCAGATCAGCGCGCCGATCGAGCAAGCGGTCTCGGGTTTGCGGGGGCTCGTTGAAGTCCGTTCCATATCGCGCTTCGGCTTCTCTCAGGTCACTGTCATCTTCGACGAAGACACGGACATCTACCTAGGCAGGCAGGTCGTCTCGGAGCGGCTGTCTGCTGTGGAGATGCCATGCGGCATCGGGCGACCATCACTCGGGCCAGTCGCCACGGGCCTCGGCGCGTGTTCCATTCCGTCGTTCGCGGCAATGAGACGCGATCGCTGGCGGATGTTCGCGCCGCCCACGATTGGGTGGTCGTTCCGCAGATCGCTCGATTCCTGGCGTGGCCGAGGTCAACTCTTGGGGCGGAGACGAGCGCCAGATTCAGATTGTGGTCGATCCGATAGCGCTCGAGCAAAGAGGCCTCGGGCTACGAGATGTGGTGAGCGCTGTGGAGCACGATGGCCGCAACGTTGGCGGCGGTGCCATGTCCGACGCTGGCGGCTCTTTTCTCGTGCTCGGCTCTGCGCTGCTCACGTCGCCTGACCAGGTCGGCGAGATCGTGATTCGCGCAGATCGCGCGTGCCCATTCGAGTGAAAGACGTGGCCAAGGTCGTCGAAGGCCGCGAGACCCGTCGGGGTGCTGTAGCTGCCGATGGCAAGGGTGAAGTCGTGCTTGGCCTGGGCTTCATGTTGCTCGGCGAGAACAGTCCGCCATTGGCTTCATTGCGCTGTTCGGGGTTTCGGTGCTCGGCGACATGATGCTGGTGTCGACTGTACGTCAGCTGCAGGCCACCGGCCTGAGCGCGGTAGACGCTGTGCGCGACGCCGCTATGAAGAGGCTGCGGCCGGTGCTGATGACTGCGCTGGTGGCAGCCTTGGGCTTCATCCCCATGGCTTTCAACAGCGGGATGGGCGCCGAAGTGCAACGGCCACTCGCCACTGTCGTGATTGGCGGTGTCATCAGCGCGACGATGTTGACGTTGTTCGTGTTGCCCGCTCTTTATGCCTTTTTTGGTCGCAAGACGGCGCCCCCCGATGGCACCGTCGTCTTGCACTCGTGATGCAAGAGTGCGCGCAGGTTGGCAAGTCGGCCCATCCAAACTAGGCTTCGCTCGTGGTGAGATCGCGCGTCAGACAGCAACGAAGGTGGGCGTTCCGCCTGTTCGTTGCCGCGGCTTATGCGCTCGTCGCCACTTGGTCATGGCAGCTCGGAGTGGTCGAGCTGTTCGAGCACCACGACGAGTCTGCCGAGCAATGCCCCGACGACGGCGACAGCCCGTGCGATTGTGGTGACAACTGCCACTGCTGCTTGTTGTGTGCCCACCAGACGTCCCCTGTGGTCGCGCCCGCACCCGTTGAAGTCCCGCAGACGATCCTCGCCTCTGTCGACCTGGTCCTTCTGAGCGAGCAGGCGGCGCCGCCCTCGGTCGAACACGCTCGCGTTCCAAAAGTCCCAAAGCACCTCTCGTAGCCCAAACGTCACTTCGTTTGTGATTCGAGCTTTCGTCGCTCAGCACTGCTGAGCGCTGGCCCCGCAACCTTTTGCGGGTGAGGTGTTCATGTTCAAGATCGCTTTCGCGGCCTGCTTTGCAGCCGCGCTGGGCCTGGGTGCGACCGCGCACGCCCAAACCACAGATTCCACGGACGAAAACGCGGCAGACAGCTCGACGCTCGAGCTGACGTTCGAGAAAGCGCTGGCGCTGGCACGGCAGTCCAGCCCGGCTGCAGTCGGCGCTCCGCTCCGCATCCGCGAGGCTGAGGCTGCCCGTATCGATGCCTCCATCTACCCCCGGTACAACCCATTGCTCGAAGTCGAGCTGGGCCCGCGTCTTGTCGGCGAGAATCTGGAGAGCGCGGCGTTCGCGCTCGGTATCTCTCAAAATCTGGATCTTGGCGGCGGGGTCGGGGCGCGATTGCGACGTGTAGGAGCCCAGGTCGACGCTGCGCATGCAGACGGCGATACAGCCATGCAGCACACCTTGCGCGCGGTCGCGCATGCATTCGTGCGCGCGCAATGGGCGGAGCAACGCATGGCGCTCGCAGCCGACGTGAGAGCGATCGCGACGAGCGTTCACCAAGCGACCAAGAAGCGCGTCGACGCGGGTGATGCAACCCCGCTCGAGCTCAATGTCTCGCGCGGTGGGCTCGCCCGCGCGGCGGCCGAGGCCAAGGGGGCAGAGGCGACTCGAGAGGCAACCTATGGCGAAATTCGAGCTCTCTTGGGCCTCTCGCCAACGACGCAGCTTGTGCTCCAAGGAAAGCTGGAGACGCCTCGACCGCTCGATGTGCCAGCGCTCCGCAAGGCTTCGCTGAATCGCGGAGACGTGCGTGCGCTCGCTGCCGATCTCGCGGCTGCGCAAGCAGACCAAGACCTCGCCGATGCGCTGGCGGCACCGCAGCTGAGCATCGGTGCTCGGTACGAATTCGAGGACAACCAGCAGCACACCATTCTGGGCACGCTGTCGATGACGTTGCCCTTCTTCGACCACGCGCAGGGCCTCGGCGCGCAAGCAGAAGCAAAGGCGAAACGCGCAACCACCGAGCTTGCCGCAAAGAAGCGCGAAGTGTCAGCGCAGCTGGATACGGCGGTGAGGGTCACCGGAAAGCGCGTCGAGGCCTCGGCCGCGTTCTCCCTCGAGCAAGGCTCTCAGAGCTTTGCCGACAATGTGAAGTTGGCGATGCGAGGTTACGAAGCAGGGGAGACGAGCCTGGGTGAAGTGCTGCTCGTGCGTCGTGAGCTCATCGACACGGAAGCAGACCGCCTCGACCGCCTGCTCGAAGTGCGCAGCGCCGAGATTGAGCTGCTGCACACTGCGGGGATGCTCCGATGACGACTGAAGCCCCGAAGAAGAGTCCTGTTGCCCAGTGGCTCGCGCTTCTCGTCGTAGTGCCGCTGACGGCGCTGGTCGCCATCGTGCTCGACCGTAAGCTCGCAGAGCCGGCGGCTCACGGCGAACACGCCGAGCACGGCAAGGAGGAGGCGCACGCCGAAGAGGGGCACGCCGAACACAGCGCCGGTCGGGTGACGCTCACGGATGAGGGCCGCAAGAACGCCGGGATCGAGATCGCGAAAGCAGCCCCCGGCAACGTCAGCGTCACGTTGTCACTGCCCGGCGAAGTCACGCTCAACGCGGACAAGACTGCGCACGTGACGCCCCGCGTGGCCGGCACCGTCAAAGAAGTGAAGAAGCAACTCGGTGACGTCGTGAAGAAGGGCGACATCTTGGCCGTGCTGGACAGCAAGGAGCTGGCCGAGCTCAGCGGAAAGACGCGCGCCGCACAAGAGCGACTGAAGCTCAGCAAAGCCAACTTCAGCCGGGTCGATAAGCTGTTTCACGAGAAGATCGTCCCGGAAAAGGAGTACCTCGCGGCCAAGCAGGCGCTAGCAGAAGCGCGGATCGACGCGGAAAGCACATCGCAGATGTTGGCCACCACCGGCAGTGGCTCGTCGGGCACGTACAACCTCATCGCGCCGCTGGACGGAACCATTATCGAGAAACACGCGTCGGTGGGCGAGGTGCTGAAAGACGACACCCGCGTGTTCGTGATCGCGGACCTGTCGACCGTCTGGGTCGACATCACCATTTACACGAAAGACTTGGCGAAGGTCGCAGTCGGGCAATCAGTGATTGTACGCGCCGATGGCCTCGAGAAGCCTTTGGTCGGCTCGATCTCCTTCGTCGGCTCGATTGCAAAGACGGACGCGCGTGCTGCGCAAGCGCGCGTCGTATTGCAAAACGCCGACGGCAAGCTCAAGCCTGGCCTGTTCGTGACTGCCGAGATCGCACTCGAACAAGGTGACGCGGCTGTGGTCATCCCGGACGAAGCCGTCCAGAGGCTGGAGGGCGCGAACGTCGTATTCGTCGAAGAGGAAGGCGAGTTCGAGGCGAGAAAGATCAAAATTGGTCGTCTGGGAGTAAGTGGCTCAGACCCGAAGATTTTCGTGGAAGTGCTCTCGGGTCTCGAAGCAGGGGAGCCATTCGTCGAAAAGGGCAGCTTCGTCCTGAAGGCCGAGCTCGGCAAGGGCTCGGCCGGCCATGCGCACTGAGGTGGGGCGATGATGACGCTCCTCGCGAAGGTGCTCCGTTTCTCGGTCGAGCGCCGCTTTCTCGTGCTCGTGCTGACGCTCGTGGTGGGCGCCTTGGGCGTCTACAACCTGACGCGCCTGCCCATCGATGCGGTTCCCGATATTACCAATGTACAGGTGCAGATCAATACGCCGGTGCAGGCGCTCGCGCCGGTCGAGGTCGAGCGCCGCATCACGTACCCGATAGAGGCGGCGATGGGCGGCCTGCCCAAGGTGCTCCAGGTTCGATCACTCTCTCGTTATGGCCTCTCCCAGGTCACGGTCGTATTCGAAGACGGCACCGACATCTATTGGGCTCGCCAGCTCGTGTCCGAGCGGTTGGCGTCGGCCAAAGAAGGGTTGCCCCCTGATACCGAGCCAGCGTTGGGACCGATCGCGACCGGCCTCGGCGAAATCTACATGTGGTCATTGGAAGTGGACCCCGGTGCGAAGAAACCGGACGGAGGCGACTACGACCTCACTGACCTGCGCACGCTTCAAGACTGGGTCATTCGCCCGCAGCTGCGCAACGTCCCCGGTGTTACAGAGGTCAATACCATTGGAGGCTTCGAGCGGCTCTATCAGGTCGCGCCCGACCCGGTGCGCTTGACTGCGCATGGGCTCTCGTTTCGCGATGTGCTGGTGGCGCTGCGTCGCAACAATGGCACTGCCGGCGGCGGCTACATCGAGCAGAAGGGCGAGCAACTGCTGGTGCGCGTTACCGGTGTCGTGGAGAACGACGCCGACTTGGCAGCGATCGTCATCGACGAGCGTGATGGCGTCCCGATACGCGTGGCCGATGTTGCCGAAATCGTGGTGGGCCGTGACTTGCGCACAGGTGCGGCAACGGAGAACGGACGCGAAGTCGTGATTGGCACCGCCATCATGCTGGTCGGCGAGAACAGTCGCGCGATCTCGACCCGCGTTCGTGAACGGTTGCTGGAAGCGGAGAAGAGTCTTCCTGCAGGGGTGCGCATCAAGACGCTGTACGACCGAACCTACCTGGTCGACGCCACGATCGGCACCGTCGCAAAGAGCCTTGCAGAAGGCGCCGTGCTCGTGATCATCGTGCTCTTTCTGTTGCTCGGCAATTTGCGCGCGGCGTTGATTGCCGCCCTTGCCATTCCGTTCTCGATGCTCATTGCAGTCACCGGCATGGTCGAGGGCAAGGTCAGCGGAAATTTGATGAGCCTCGGCGCGATCGACTTCGGGTTGATCGTCGATGGCTCGGTGATCGTCGTGGAGAACTGCGTGAGACGCTTCGCCGAGGAGCAGCACAAGCTGGGCCGCCTCCTCACCGTCAAAGAGCGCGTTCACATGGCGTACGAGGCTTCGCAGGAGGTTCGTAAGGCGACACTATTCGGCGAGCTCATCATCGCCGTCGTGTATCTGCCGATCCTGACGCTGACCGGCATCGAGGGAAAGATGTTCCGGCCCATGGCCGTGACTGTCGTGCTCGCGCTCGCCGGCGCCACGATCCTGTCGATGACGTTCATCCCTGCGTTGGTCGCCGTCGCGCTGGGGGGCAAGATCCAGGAGAAAGAGAACTTCATCTTTCGCACGGCGCGTCGCCTCTACGAAGGTGTCCTCCGCCATGCGCTCGCCCAGCGCCCACTGGTCGTGATGCTCGCGCTCGGTCTGGTTGCAATCGCGGGAGCCTTTTCGCTGGGTCTCGGTAGCGAGTTCGCGCCGAAGCTGAGCGAGGGCGCGCTGGCCGTGCAGTCGGCGCGTATTCCGAGCATCAGCATCACCGCCAGCGTCGAGATGCAAATGACGCTGGAGCGCGTGCTCAAAGAGAAATTCCCGGACGAGATCGACCTCATCTTCGCCCGCACCGGCACCGCGGAGGTGGCGACCGACCCAATGGGGCCGAACGTCTCGGACACCTATATCATGCTCACCCCGAGGGAGCGCTGGACGAAGGCATCGACGCAGGCGGAGCTGGCCGAAGCGATGGAGAAAGAGCTGCGTCACTTGCCCGGCCAGAACTTCGAGTTCAGTCAACCGATCGAGCTGCGCTTCAACGAGCTCATCAGCGGGGTCCGCAGCGACGTGGCCGTGAAGGTGTTTGGCGACGACCTCGCGGTCATGCGCGCCAAGGCTGACGAGATCGCAAAGGTGCTTAGCACCGTCCCGGGCGTCGCCGACCTGAAGGTCGAACAAACGACCGGGCTACCTGTGTTGACGATGGAGGTCGATCGGGCCGCCATTGGTCGCTATGGGCTGGCGGTCGAGGACGTGCAGGACATCGTCTCGGCGGCGGTCGGCGGCGTTGCAGCTGGTCAGGTCTACGACGGCGACCAACGCTTCGACTTGGTCGTTCGGATGCCGGAGGCCTTGAGGCGAGACGTGCGTGCGCTCGAGAACCTGCCCATTCCGTTACACGACCACGCTGGGAGCGCCGCCGCTGCCGCGAGGGAGCGTTTCGTGCCGCTCGGCGCGCTGGCGCATGTGTCCATCGAAGAAGGCCCCAACCAAGTCAGCCGCGAAGACGGCAAACGTCGAGTTGTCGTTCAATGCAACGTGCGAGGTCGAGATCTCGGCAGCTTCGTGGCAGACGCGCAACGAAAGATCGAGGCCGAGGTCCCGCGCACGCCTGGGACGTGGCTCGCCTGGGGCGGCCAGTTCGAGAACTTGCTGGCTGCGCGCAGCCGTTTGGCGCTGGTCGTCCCGCTCGCGCTGTTTCTGATCTTGGCGCTGCTCTATGCCAGCTTCGGCAGCGTCAAGAACGCGCTCCTGATTTTTAGCGGTGTCCCGCTGGCGCTCACCGGCGGTGTCGCTGCGTTGTTCGTTCGCGGTTTGCCATTCTCGATCTCGGCCGCGGTCGGGTTCATCGCCCTATCGGGTGTCGCCGTGCTCAACGGGCTCGTAATGGTCAGCTTCATCGAAAATCTGCGACAAGACGCAGTCCCAATCGATCGGGCCGTGTTCGAGGGCTCGATCGCGCGGCTTCGCCCGGTGCTGATGACGGCGCTCGTCGCGGCACTGGGTTTCATTCCGATGGCCCTGGCTACGGGCACCGGCTCCGAAGTGCAGCGGCCGCTCGCCACCGTCGTGATTGGCGGCATCATCTCGTCCACGTTGCTGACGCTGGTGGTGTTGCCGGTCATCTATCGGCTGGCCCATGGCGCCAAATGATCGTCCGGCTCAGTGACCGCCGCGTTCCTTGCACTGAACGCAATCGGCCTCGGCGACGCCGTGCTCGTCGCACCACTCACGTCCGCAGCTCGCGGCTGTCGCAGATGGTGCGGCCTCGCAGACGCCTTCGCCTTCAGCGCTCGCGGCAATAGTGGCTGAGGGCTCGCGGCGAGCTCGCGCCGTGGGGTTGTTGCACCCGGCGAACAACAGCGATGCGATCACTGTGGCAAGGAGGATGGCAGGGTGCACCTACAGAATGTAGCATCGGGGTGTATAGTTGCATGGTGCGCCCGCCCGCCATCGCTTGCCTGCTTCTGTCGACTGCCGCAGCCTTTGCGTGCGGCGATGGAGCAGCGGTCGGCGGCGGAGCTGCACACAGCGCCGTCGGCTCGAGCCTGGGCGGCGCTTCCGAGGGAGGTAGCGCTCCCAGGCAATCACCGTGCGGCGAAACACCTGACGCGGCCGCCTTCGAGGTCGGGACTGGCGAGGCTTGTTTCGTGCCGTTGCCCGATGAGCCGGTGGTCCCGCGTGTCGGCGGACCGCAAGGCGGGTTTCACGTGTGGGGCGCATTCTTGTGCGCCGACTGCCCGAACAAGGTCATCGTCAACATCGGGCTCAAGCTGCCCGGCAGCGAAGCGTGGGTGGGCGAGCGAGGCGAGCGTGTCGTCGAAGTGCAGTCGGCTCAAGTTGCAGGCCTGATCGCAATCTTGCCGGGCACTCCTGAGAACCCATCTTCGGCTCTGCCGCAAGGCAGCGAGGTGAGGCTGTTGGTCGGCATCAAGACGCTGGATGGCGCCGAGCTCTACGCGGCCGAGCGAACCGTGACGCTCGGCGAGCTCGAGCTCTGGAAGCCGTAAATTCAGGCTTCGTCAGCGCTCTTCATGATGGAGGCGATGATCTCCGGCACCATTTCGCTGATTTCGCTCGCGAGCAGACCTCTGTCGCTGCCAGTGCGCGCGCTCCAGCGGTCGGCCGCCATCGCGTGCACCAGCACGCCAGCGCAGCTCGCCCTGTCTTCCCGCATGGTGCAGCCCAATGCCGCCACGATGCCAGTGAGCACGTCGCCGGCACCGGCGGTTGCCAGTGCAGGGTTACCCGCCATTGATACGTACAGACGCCCGTCCGGGGTCGCGATGATCGTGCGAGCGCCTTTCAGGATGATCGTCGCCCCGGTGAGCTTGATGGCCTCGCGCACAGCGCCAAAGCGGTCGAGCTCGACCTCGGACCCAGTCTTGCCCAAGAGGCGACCGAGCTCGCCCGGATGCGGTGTCAGCACGATGCGTGCTTTCGAGGCTGCCAGCTCGCGAGGTCGACCGACGAAGCTGGTAATGGCGTCTGCATCCATCACCAAAAGGCCTCTCCAGTTTGCGACGACGTGATCGATGGCGCGGCGCGCGGCCTCGCCGAGCCCGAGGCCAGGACCGATCGCCACGACGTGGCGGCCCTCCATTGCGCGGTTCAGGCTTCCGGGAATATCCGTCTCGTCGATGCGCCCCGTCATGATCTCCATGGTGTGGGCATCGATCGAGCCGGCGGCCTCGGCCCAGGTGCACAGTGTGACCAAGCCGGCACCTGCGCGCATCGCGGCGCGTGCGGTCAGCTTCGCGGCGCCAAGCGTACCTTTGGAGCCCGCGATGACCAGCAGGTTGCCGGCCGCGTGTTTGTGCACGTTCGGCTGCCGCGGGATGAAGTAGCCGCCGACTTCAATCGGGTCGAGCACCTCGGCAGTGTGGCCGACTTGCTCGAGGATCTTTGCGTCCGGGACGCCGAGATCGACGACGTGAACGCGGCCGGCTAGGCGCGCGCCCTCCGGCGTCAACAGACCGATCTTGAGGTGACCGAAGGTGACCGTGTCATCTGCGCGCACGACAGTGCCCAGCGCCGAGCCGCTGTCGGCGTCGAGGCCCGAGGGCACATCGAGCGCGACCTTGCGCGCGTTGGCTTCGTTGATGACTTCGATCACTTGCAATAGGCGTCCGACGATCGGGCGATCGAGCCCGGTGCCGAAAATGGCGTCGACGATGAAGTCGGCAGCGCTGAGCTCGTCGCGCAATGCCGCGAGGTCGGCGTCCTCCGGCAGCTCCAGACACGAACCGCCAAGATCGACGAACGCGTCGTGATTCATGCGTGCTTCGCCTGTGACCTTCTCTGCGCGACCCGTGAGAATCACCGAGACGCTCGCGCCGCGCGCAAGCAGGTGGCGCGCAACGACGAAACCGTCGCCACCATTGAGGCCCGTGCCGCAAACGATCACGACGCGGGCATCGAGCGGGTAGTTCGCTGGTTGACCGGGGGCCCGCACATGGCGCGCCGGAAAATCTGCGCGTCGCGCTTTCGATACACCCCGCCCGCGGGGCGGCTCTGCGGCGATCATGGCGCTCAGCACGTCGGCCGCGCCGCGCCCCGCGTTCTCCATCAAGACGACGCCCGGGACTTGGCAGCTCTCGATCGCGCACTTGTCGAACGCGCGCATTTGGCTGCGGCTCAGGACGGGGATCATGTTGGCCACGAGCGTAGCAAGAGGACCCCTCGCCGTGACCACGGCAGGCTGCTATGTCGCTCGCATGGCTCGCAATCTTTCGTGCGCCGTCCTTTTGTTGGCTGTGCTTGCGCTGGCAGTCGCTCTGCCAGGGGCCGGGCTCGCTCAAAAGCCAGAAACCGGGCCTGCCTTGTCCGGCTCGGCCCCACCGCCAGAGGCCCCGCCCGCTCCGGCGGCGCCCGCGCCAGAGGTGCCTCGGGCGCCCGAGCCCCAAGCGCCCCCCGTAGCGGCGCCACCTCCGCCAGATCGGCTGAAGGTGTTCGTCCTCACTTTCAGTCCCGGCGATCACCCGTTCTACAAGTTCGGGCACAACGCGATCTGGATTCACGACGAGGGCACCAAGAACCCGATCAACCGGGACAAGGTCTACAACTACGGCATGTTCTCCTTCGGCGATCCGAAGCTAATCCCGAAGTTCGTGCTGGGTCGATTCATGTATTGGCTCGACTCCGATCCGTATGCGCAGACGGTGCGCGTCTACAAGCACGAGAATCGCGCGATCGAGTCACAAGAGCTGGATCTTGCGCCGGAGCAAGAGCGCGAGCTCGCGCGGCTGTTGGAGGAGAACGCCAAGCCGGAGAACCGCTACTACAAGTACGACTACTACCGAGACAACTGCTCGACGCGCGTACGCGACATGATCGACTCGGTGACGGGCGGCCGCCTTCGCGCGGCAGCTGCCGCTCCTGCGCGGCTCACGTATCGTCAACAGACGCTCCGGCTCACCGAGAGCCTGCCAGCCGAATACGTCGCGCTCAACTTCGCGATGGGCAACGCGATCGATCAGCCAGTCACCAAGTGGGAAGAGGCGTTCATCCCGATGGAGCTGCAAGAGACGATGCGCCACGTCACGTTGGTGGACGCAAACGGCGTCGAGCGACCGCTCGTAAAAGACGAGAAGCTGTTGCTCCCTTCGCAACAAACCCCGCCCCCGAAAGACCCGCCAGTGTGGTGGCACTACTCACTCTTGGTCGGGCTCGCGCTGGGCGGCGTGTTTGCGCTGCTCGGTCGCGCCGGCGTCAAAGACAAACGCGCCCGAGCCGCCTTTGGCATGTTGGTCTCGGTTTTTGGCCTCTTCTGGGGGTTCTTCGGCCTGTTCTTTCTGTTCGTGTGGTTTTTCACGGATCATCAAGTCGGCTACCACAACGAAAACGTGATGCTGTCCGTGCCCTGGTCGATCGTGCTCGTCGGCAGCGGCATCAACGTCGCGCGCAGCCGAGTGCCCTCCATCAAGCGCGCTCACTTCTTGATCAAGGCGGCACTGATCAGCAGCCTGATCGCGCTCGTCCTCAAGGTGTTGCCTTGGTTCGATCAGGCCAACGGCTTCTTCTTGGTGTTCTTCATTCCGTTCTGGGCAGGCGTCTTCTTCGGAATCAACGAGCTCAAACAGGCGTTGTTTGTCGCTCGACCTCCGGTCGAAGTTGCGCTCGTCGCCGAGGCCGCGTCGGGGTCCAAACCCAAGGCCAAGAAGGCCGCGGCCAAGCCGGCTACTCCGCCGCCGCCCGCTGATCGAGAGGCAGATTGAAGCTCTTCTCCAAGAGCAACGTGGCGTCGCGCACAGTGAGCGGTCGCGCCACGAAGTATCCTTGAATCTGATCGCAGCCGAGGCTCTTCAGCTCGGCGAGCTGCTCGAAGGTCTCGACACCTTCGGCGACCGTCTCTAGGCCGAGGGCTTTGGCCAGCGTGATGATCAAGTGCACGATGGCAGCGTCTTCGCGACTGGTGCCGAGGCCCGTCACGAAGGCTCTGTCGATCTTGAGCACGTCGACTGGAAAGCGTCGCAAATACGAAAGTGACGAGTAGCCGGTCCCGAAATCGTCGATCGCCAGCTTGACGCCGAGCTTCTTCAGCTGGGCGAGCCTGTCGATCGCCTTCTTTGCGTTCGTCATCAGCACGCTCTCGGTGATCTCGAACTCGAGACTCCACGGCAGCACCTCGTGGGCGTGCACCACGTCGTTCACGATGGTGGCGAAGTCGATGTGCGACAGGAGCTGGCGTCCCGAGAGATTCACGGCCATCTTCAGACCACCGAGCCGCGGTGAACGCTTTTGCCAGACGCGCAGCTGTTTGCAGGCTTGCTCGAGCACCCACTTCCCGATCGGCTCGATGAGGCCCGTTTCTTCGGCCAGCGGGATGAACTCGACGGGCCCTACCGAACCGAGCCGCGCGCAATCCCAGCGCGCGAGCGCCTCGAAGCCGGTGATGCGGCCATCTGCGGTCGACACCTTCGGCTGATACACCAGACTGAACTCGTTGTTCTCGAGCGCGCAGCGCAGCGCTTGCTCGAGCTCGTGGCGTCGCTCGGCGCGCTCGCGCATCGGCTCGTCGAAGCGCTCCGAGCGGTTGCGCCCGCGTTCTTTGGCGCGATACATCGCGATGTCCGCGTCCTTGAGCACCGACTCCGGGCGATCATGGTCGGGGCGCAAGGCGACGACGCCGATGCTGGCGGTGACGAACACGTCTCGCTCACCGATGCAGAAGGGCTTTTGCATGCAGAGCACGAGCTGGTCGGCGAGCTGGACTGCGACGTCGCTGGTCGCCTCGCAGAGGACGATCAGCTCGTCGCCGCCAAACCGAAACACCAGCGCTTGCTCGCTGGTCGCCTGAATCTTCGGCGTGAAGCGCTCGGCTACGCCCATCACCAGCAGGTCTCCGAAATCGTGGCCAAGCGTGTCGTTGACGGTCTTGAAACCATCGATGTCGACGAACAGCACGCTGTAATTCGCACCGAGCCGCGTCTCGGAGATCGCGCTGGCCAACATCTCGTTGAGCATTCTGCGGTTCGGCAGCCCGGTAGCAGCGTCGTGCCGAGCTTCGTGCTCCAGCCGATCTTCTGCGAGGTCACGCTCTTCGACCAGAGAAGTGACGTCGACGAAGGTGCTGAGCACGCCACCGACATACGGGTGATGCAGCAAATTCGTGCCACGCGCGACCATCCAGCGGTAGTCGCCGAGCTTGTGCCGCATACGAAACTGCCCCGTCACGCTGATGCCTGCGGTCGCGCGGATCTCCGCCGACATCTTGGTGATCTTGTGGATGTCATCGGGATGGATGACGGCATTCCAAGCGAGGCTGCCTTGCTCGTCCGACGGGTAGCCGAGCACGCGGTCGACCGACGGGCTCATGTACTTGATCGACTCATCCGTGCCTGGCTGGCCAGGCCCGCTGATGGTGATGATCTCGTTCGTCTCGCGCGCGAGCGCATCGAACAGCGCAGAGCTCTTCTCTGCCTCTTTGACTGCGATGCGCAGCGTCTGTTGCGTCGCCAACAAGATGGCGACGAGCAGTAAAAACATCACCAAGTAGGGCAAGCTCAGGTAGGGCGAGTGGTGGCTCGCGCGCACGATGATGATGGAGAGCGGCACCACCGTCATCGCGATCACGGTGCGCCAGCCGGTGACGAGCGCCGCGAACGCGACGGGCGCGAACAGCGCGAGCGCCGTGCGCTCGTTGACGAAGGGGTCTTGCGTCAAGAGCGGGATCAAGAGCCCGATGCACCACACCAGCAGGTGTCGCGCGTATTCGATACGCCTGGTCACCGCGATCGCGAGCGTGACGGTGACCAGCAGCACCGAGCCGGACATCCATACCGGCGGCGTGCCGTTGGCGTGCGGACGCATGATCTCCGCGACAACCAAGTAGATGTTGCCAACAACGGCTATCCACGCAGCCCATTTGGCCGCGTTTTCCTGAGCTCGGGAGAGGGCTCCGGACCGGGTCATTCGTGGCGCGTCCCGCTTGGAAGCGAAAGAGGGGTCGACGGTAGCGCCAGCGTAGCCTTCATCGAGCATCGGAAGGGTTCTTCGTGCGGCCTGAACGCCCACACAGTCCCGCGCGCTTCGCCGAAAAGGAACCGAAACGTGGTAGCGTGTAGGCTTCGTATGGCTTCACCCGCACCCTCCGCAGGCTTGGCAGTGAATGCCGCGGGGATACCGGTCGCAGCGGGCGATGTGATCGCCGACAAATACGTGATCGAGCGGGTGATCGGCTCCGGCGGGGTGGGCGTCGTCGTGGCGGCGCGCCATCAGGGTTTGGGCGAGCGCGTCGCGATCAAATTTCTTCAACGAAGCGCAGCCTCGAGTGAGAACCTGGCGCGTTTTGCGCGCGAGGCGCGTGCGCTGGCGCGCATCAAGAGCGAGAACGTCGCGCGCGTGATGGATACTGGTTCACTGCCGAGCGGTGAGCCGTTCATGGTGATGGAGCTCATCGAGGGGCAAGATCTCGCTGCGGTGATCAAGGCGCGCTCGCGGGTCCCGCTCGTCGAGGCTGTCGACTACGTCGTGCAAGCATGTGAGGCGCTCGCCGTCGCGCACGGCCTCGACATCATTCACCGCGACATCAAGCCGGCGAATTTGTTCTTGTCGCGCGCGGCAGATGGCACGCCGATCGTGAAGGTGCTCGATTTTGGAATCTCGAAGCTCGCCGGCGGCGACGGGCGTGATCAGGCAGTGACGCAGACACTCTCCGTGATTGGTTCGCCGCTCTACATGTCGCCAGAACAGATGGAGCGGCCGCGAGACGCCGACGCACGCAGTGATATCTGGTCGCTCGGCGTCATCTTGTACGAGCTCATCGCAGGCAAACCGCCGTTCGAGGCTGCGACCATGCCGATGTTGTGTGCGCGCATCTGCACCTCGCCGCCGACGCCGCTCGCCGATCACGATGTCGAGGTCCCCGCCGATCTGGGAGCAGCCATCGCGCGCTGCCTGGAAAAATCACCGGATCGCCGCTTCGCGAGCGTCGCTTCGTTCGCTCGAGCGATTGCGCCCTTCGGCTTCGACTCGACCCTCCAAAAAGCGGAGCACGTCGCGCGCATCGCGCGGGCCGAGGGCCTCCCCACCGAGCCCGAGACGCTGTCCGACGAGCCGTCGAGCCCACCCGCGGTGCTCGCGCGCGACGCCACGGGTGACGCAGATCGCCAACCGGAGAGTCTGAGCCCGCGTCGTCTGGCGTGGGACAGCTCGGCGCCTCCGCCTGCTGTGCAGCCGCGTCGCTCACGGCTCACCAGCGGCCTGATTGTGGCGCTGTGCGTGCTGCTGTCGCTCGCGGTCTGGATGCCGCGGGGGCGGGACGGTCAGTCAGTCGCACAGCCGGCAGCGCGCACCCTCGCTGCGCATGACGTTGCCTCGCAGCTCGACACAGGGTCGGACGTGACGCCTGCCACGAAAGCGGCACAGTCGACTCCGAAAATCGCGTCCGCCGAAGAGGTGCTCACAGCCGGACCGGTGGTAGTGCCACAAGGGAGCCCCCACCAGGCTGCACAAGCAACCCAAGCAGAGCGCCCGCGGGTCTCCGCACCTCGCAGCAAGACGCCGCCCAGCCTGAAAAAACCGGCGTCGACCGCAAAACCGGCGGGGCGCCACGACGACGTTCTCTCCGAGCGCTAGCGGCATGCGCCTTCTGTTCGCGACCCTCATCGTGGCTTTCTTCTGCTGCGCGCAAAGCGCTCGCGCCGACGATGCGCTCGGCCAGCCCCTCGCCGACTCCCTGTTCAAGGCAGGCCGCGAGCTGATGGAAGCCACGCGCTACGAAGAAGCGTGCCAGAAATTCGAGGAGTCGTATCGTCTCGATGCTTCCGCCGGCACCCTGCTGAATCTCGGCCTCTGCTTCGAGGCGCGTGGCAAGACCGCCACCGCGTGGTCGCTTTACAAGCGCACGATCACGCTCGGCAAGACCAGCAACAAGCCGCGCCACGTCAGCGCCGCCGAAGAGTTCATCGCCGCCATCGACCCGAAGCTCGCGCGCCTCGTCGTCACCGTCGAAAAGCCAGTGCCTGGACTTCGAGTGATGTGCGGCGATCTCGAGATCGGCGAAGCCACACGAGGCTTGCCTGTGCCTGTCGACCCAGGCCGTTACGCTGTCGTCGCCGAGGCTCCTGGATACGAGAGCTTCAAGACCGACGTCGTCGCCAGCGAAAGCAAGACAGAGGCGGTGACGGTGCCTGTGCTCGCGAAGAAAGCGACGCGGCTTCCGCCCCCGCCGCCAGTGCCCGTCGAGCGAGGCCCTGCGCCGCTCTTCATCGTGGGCCTCACCGCGGCCGGGCTGGGGCTCGCGAGCCTCTCGGTCGGCACCGCGTTTGGCGTGATGACGCTCGACAACGCCAGCGCCGCGGAGAATGACAGCGCCCTCTGCCCCGCACACAAATGTTCTGCTGCAGGGCTCGCGTTCATCGAAGACGCCCAGACGAAAGCGACTGTCAGCACTGCCACCTTGGTCGCTGGTGGCGTGCTGCTTGCGGGTGGCGCTGCGTTGGTGACCATCGCAGTGGTCGAACGCGGCGGCTTTGCGAACGTGGCCTTCATGCCTCGCGCGTTCGCGGGTACCATGCTCGTCGGGTTCGACATGGTGGGTTCATGGTGACCCGTTTCGCTCTGCTCGCTGTGCTCGTCGGTTGCGCACAGGTCGCCGGGCTCGACGAGTTCGTGCCCGACTCCGATGCAGCGGGCGGTGCGCCGGTCGCTGGGGCACCTCTCGGGGGCGCAGCCAGCGGCGCAGCGCCACCGATCGGCGGCTCGCCGGACGTCGGCGGCAATGGTGCAGGCACTCCCGACAGCTGCGCTTCTGATTTGTTGATCGCCGAGGTGCGCACCTATGGCATCGGCAATGGCGACGACGACTTTCTGGAGATCTTCAATCCGACAGACACCACGCGCTCACTCGCAGAGGTCAGCATGTGGGCGTACAAGCCTAGCAACGGCTCACCGACGGAGCGCTGGCACGGCGAGCCCGACGACGAGATTCTTCCGGGCGGGCGTTTCGTGCTCGGCGGCCTGGGTTTTTCGGAGGGCAACGCCGACGCCACGCTGGGTGTGGGCGAGTCGATCGGTGATTCGCAGATCGTGCTCTTGCGTCGGGGCCCGAACGCGAGCCCGAGCACGATCGACCACGTCTGCATCTGCACGGACGACTGCGGGCAGACAGCGCTCTGGGGCGGCTGCCCGGGTGTGTTGCCGAACCCGGCGTACGAGAGCGGCACCATGATGTCGATTTCGGAGAGCCTCGCGCGGAAACCAGATTGTGTGGACGAAGACGAAGCCTCCGACTTCACATCCGGGCTGCCAACACCTGGCGCGGTAAATGAACCATGAGCAACCCGAAGCAGCCGAAGCGCACATCGGCGTGTCCCTGTCACTCGGGGCTCGCGTATGGCGAGTGCTGCCACCCCTTTCATCGCAACGAGCGTGAAGCGCCCACGCCTGAGGCCTTGATGCGTTCACGCTTCAGCGCGTTTGCGACGAGCCAGGTCGACTACTTGATGAAGACGCTGCATCCGGATCATGCCGACCGGCAGCTGCCAGACGATGTCCTTCGGCCCACGATCCAGACAGCGTGTCGTGCTTGTCGCTACACCGGGCTCGCCATCGCTGAGGCCTCCAGCGAGGGCGAGCGCGGCAAGGTGACGTTTCACGCCAAGGTGTTCGAGAAGGGGGTCGACCATTCGTTCAGCGAGACCTCCTTGTTCGGGCGAACAGCCGACGGCTGGCGTTATCTGAGCGGTCAAACCTCGGCAGGCGACGACATTACGCGCGCTCTGCGCAAAGCGTCTGCGAAGCGTTGAGCGCAGCCCGAACGACTGCTATGAACCCTTCCTTACGAAACGGAAGGTACGTTCCCATGTCGCAAGACGCCGTCAAAGATCAGATTCAAGGCCTCATCAGCAAAAACGCCGTCGTGTTGTTCATGAAGGGCAACAGGAGCTTCCCGCAGTGCGGCTTCTCCGCGACGGTGGTCGGCATTCTGAAAGAGCTGGGCACCGAGTTCGAGACCGCCAACGTGCTCTCCGATCCGGCGCTGCGTGACGGCGTCAAAGCCTTCAGCGATTGGCCGACGATTCCGCAGCTCTACATCAAGGGAGAGTTCGTAGGCGGCTGCGACATCGTGCGCGAGATGCACGCCTCGGGCGAGCTGGCGAAGCTGCTCGGCGTGAAGACCGAGCCGGTGGCGCCACCCACGGTGACGATCAGCGACGCTGCCGTGAAGGCATTCAAGGATGCAGCGGAGCCCGGCGACACCGATCAGCTGCGCCTCGAAATCGGTCCGCAGTTCAACGTCGACCTCTACTTTGGGCCAGCCAAGACGACTGATCTCAAGGTCGAAACCAACGGCATCACGCTCCACGTCGACCCCGTCAGCGCCAAACGCGCGAACGGCGTTTCAGTCGACTACGTCGACGGCCCGGAGGGCGCCGGCTTCAAGATCGACAACCCCAACGCACCGGCGTTGGTGAAACAGATCGGTCCGCGCGACTTGAAGGCGATGCTCGACGCAAAGGACAAGCCGCTCCTGATCGACGTACGCACCGAGGGCGAGCGCGAGACGGCGAAGCTCGAAGGCAGCCTGATGCTGGAGGGTGAAGGCCGCAAGAAGCTCGAAGGCACCGCCAAAGACGCGCCGGTGGTCTTCTACTGCCACCATGGCGTGCGCAGCTTGGCTGCGGCGGAAGATTATCTGTCGCAAGGCTTCAAGAAGGTCTACAGCCTTGCTGGCGGCATCGAGGCGTGGTCGACGGACATCGACCCGAAGGTCCCGCGCTACTAGCCCCGAGCGCAGACAAAAAGAGCGCAGACAAAAAAAGAAGGGCCGCTCACCTCTCGGTGGCGGCCCTTTCTTCGTCGACGCGCGAGCCTCTGGGACCAACCAGGTTGCGGCCCGCGCGTCAGTCGCTCACTTGCCCATGCGGGTGTTGTCGGCCTTGAGAGCCGTGTCGTGCTCGACCGAGACGCTCTTCTTGGACATGCGCTCGCCGATCGCCTTGGAGAGCTTCTCGCGCATCGCGCTGTTGCGCGAAGCGGCCTTGTTCTCGCCCGTTCCGCTGCCGATGACTTCGCCCTTGTCGTTCTTGAAGTGAACCGACGTGGTCGCCTTGCTCTGGTTGAACGGTGAGTTCTTGTCGCCACCGCCGTACGAGTCGCAACCCTCGGAGGCCCCCGACGTGCGGTAGGCGCCGCTCATCGGGTTGATCATCTTCAGCATCGCCTTGATCTCGGACGGGTTGTTGGCCGAGCCGGTGGCGCTGAGGTTCTTCGCAGACGAGCCGCTGCCGACCTTCATCTTGGAGTTGAGGTTGCCACCGTAGGAATCGGTGCCTTCCGAAGACTGGCTGGTGCGGTACGCGCCGAGCATCGGGTTGATCATCTTCTTCATCGCGGCGACTTCGGAGGGGTTGTTCACCGAGTTGCTTGCGCTGAGGTTCTTGCCGCGCGAAGCAGCGCTCTTGCTGCCGCGCGTGCCCTGGTCGCCGTAGATCTCGCCACGCGGACGGACACGCTCGATCTTCGATGCCTCTTTCGACCCGGTCCTGGCGCTGTCGACCTTGGAAGCCTTGAAGCCCTCGCGTTGCTGGTGAAGCACGCGATCCTTGATGTCCTGAACGCGGTTCGGCGTCCTTCGGTTCGAGTCGTCGCTGTTTTGGTCAGCGAGAGCAGTGCCGCCGATGAGGGCCGTGGCGAGAAGTGCACCGAGGAAGAGTCCAGTTCGCATGAGGAGCTCCTTAGAGTCAGGCTCAGCAATCGCTGAGCAGAAAATCAGATGGGGTGGGCTGTACCGACAGGCCAGCTTCTGCAGAAACCGAGCCACGGACTAAATGCTGGGAATCTTTGATGTGAGGCCGGCAGGGGCCAGGATCGGTCAATCCCCTAACGGCATCGATTGGCTCCGGTGTTAACGATCCCAAGTGACCGTCAGCACTTCACCGGTGCCCAATGGTACCCCGCGGTTCAAGATCGTCACCTCAGAACGCCACTGCTTTGTTCGGGGGCTGTCGCCAGCCCCGCCCCGACGCGGGTAAACCGCGATCGGGGCCCCACCCCAAGAACGCTGCTTTGTTCGGGGGCTGTCGCCAGCCCCCGCCCCGACGCGGGTAAACCGCGATCGGGGCCCCGCCCCAAGAACGCTGCTTTGTTCGGGGGCTGTCGCCAGCCCCCGCCCCGACGCGGGTAAACCGCGATCGGGGCCCCGCCCCAAGAACGCTGCTTTGTTCGGGGGCTGTCGCCA
>Ga0163144_10003070_pt1 | contig 38173 bp, 33 predicted proteins | sample OliLak19BULKMAT1_FD_123175 | JGI IMG/M metagenome (GOLD analysis project Ga0163144, IMG submission 123175) | Freshwater microbial mat bacterial communities from Lake Vanda, McMurdo Dry Valleys, Antarctica - Oligotrophic Lake LV.19.BULKMAT1 | ecosystem: Environmental > Aquatic > Freshwater >...
GAGGACTTCCTTGCTGACGACCTGGAGCCAATGGCGCGTGCGGATCTCGCGCAGCGCCAGGCCGCGCATCGTCACCGCCAGCGCCTGCGCACCGGTGTTTCCCGATTGACCGGCAACCACCGGCAGCAAGACTGCTAGCGCCGTCACCTGCGCAATCGTTTGCTCGAAGATGCCGACCACCGTTGCTGCGAGAAATGCGGTCAGTAAGTTCACCTGCAGCCATGGCAGCCGCTTGCGTATCGCGAACCACGGCGAGGAGAGGGCGCGCTCGTCCTCGCTCGCGCCGACCATCGTCACCGCGCTCGCCGTCGCTGCCGCTTGCGCTGCCTGGGTGATGGCCCGCTGGCGCAGCACGCCGAGAAGGCGACCCTCGAAATCGACCACGGGCAGACTGCCGACCCGGTGCGCCTCGAAGGCCTCGATGACCTCGTCGCGCGACGCGACACCCGTGACTGCCGCCGGCGCAGCGTCCGAAAGGGCCGCGAGTTCGGTGTCCGGTTCGGCGAGGACGACATCCTGCAGCGACACGGCGCCGAGCAGCTTGCTGTCGGCGCCGACGATGAAGACGTCCTGCACCTTGCGGTCGCGGAAGCGGCGAATGCGCTGCACGACGTCGTTGACGGTGGCGTCGGGGCGGAACGAGGTGACGCGCGCGTCCATCATCGATCCGGCGGTATCGGGAAGGAAGGTGGCGAGCGCGCGCAGTTCGTCGGCGAGGTGCGCGTCGACCGTTGCCAGGCAGCGCTGTCGTTCGTTCTCGTCGAGGCGCGCCAACATCGCTGCAGCCCGGTTCGGATCGAGCGCCATCAAGACGCTCGCCAGCGCATCAGGCGGGAGAAGGGCGATGATCCGTGCGGCTCGGTCGGGCGTGAGGTGGCGGATGACGGTGGCGGCCACCTCGGCCGGTTCGTGCTCGAGTTGCGCGGCGGAGTCGGCATCGGCTGCGGTCTCCATCACCTGCGCCGCTTGGATCGGGTACTCGCCGAGCAGCGCTCGCGCCAGCGCAAGGTCCCCGGGCGCGCCGTCGCGATTCATTTCCATCCCACACCGCCTTCGTTGCTCCCGCCGGTGAGCGCTTCGAGAATTCCGGCTGCGCCGGACGCGAACACCTCGCCCAGCGCTTCGGCGGCGTCGGCATCGGGCTGCCCGGCGACCAACAACTCCTCTTCCAGTTGGCGCAAGGTGCGGTAGCGTACGCTGCCGATGTAGCAGCCATGCTCGTCGACAACGGGGAGCGCGTGGACATGCTTCCATCCGGGGTGCGACGCGATGCGGTCGCGATCGACGTGCGCCTCGATACGATACGGGTCGGCGATCATGATCTTCGCCAGCAACGCGTCGCTCGGCGAGAGCAGCAACTCGCGCAGGTTGATGGCACCGACGAGCAGCTGCTCGCGGTCGACGATGTAGATGTTGTAACGCGCCTGATCGGGGAGTTCGCGCACCCGCCGGAGCGCATCTTCCACCGTCATGTCCTGCGGAAGAGCCAGGACATCCGGATCCATCAGCGCACCCGCGGAGTTTTCCGGAAACTGTAGCAGCGTCTGCAGCGAGCGTGACTCGCGCGCCGGCAGCTCGGCGAGGAGCGCGGCACGATGGGCATCGCCTACCCGGCGCAGGATACGCCCGGCGGCGTCGTCGGCAAGGACGTGAACCATCGCGGCCGCCGTCGCCGGCTGACAGCGTTCGATTACGGCCGCAGCGAAGAGTACCGAGAATGCGCCGAGCACGGGTCCGGATTGCGCCGCCGGCAGCTCGGCGAGCGTTGCGGCCGACTCTTCCGCTGCCAGCCTTTCGAGCACGGCGGCGGCGCGTGTCGGTTGGAGGCGTATCAGCGCCTCGGCGAGTCGGTGCTCCAGGGTCATCGGGATCGTCGCAGGTACCTTGGCGAGCGGATCGTGCGCCGGCGTGCCAGACGATCCGTGGACTGGTAGGCTTCTCCAAAGCCTCGCGTGGCGACACCGGCGCGGTGTCGGTTTACGCTCCGTGGAAGCATGACGCGAAGGAGAACATAGAATGGGCTACATTGCCATTGATGCGTGGATCGAAGTCGTCAGCCGCGAGCTTGGAGCGTTCGGCACGCAGCTCGTATCCTTTCTCCCCAACCTCATCGGCGCCGTGTTGATCGTGCTCTGCGGCTGGGTTCTGGCGTGGCTGCTCGCGCGAGTGGCGCGCCGCACCCTGCATGCGGTCGGCGTCGACCGTCTGGGGTTGCGGCATCGCGGGGCCGCTCGCGCCGGACTGCAGCGGGGCTTGTCGGACGCACTGGCGACACTCGTGTTCTGGAGCATCATGACCGTCGTGCTCTTGAGCAGTGCCCACGCGCTCGGCGTCGAGGCGGTTTCGGAGACGCTCGACCGCCTGAGCGCATTCGTGCCCAACCTGATCGGCGCGGCGCTCACCGCTCTACTCGGACTGCTGGTCGCGCGCTTCATTGGGAGCGTGACGACCTCCGCCGGTGTAGCCGCGGGCATTGTTGCGGCGCCGCGGATCGGGTTTCTCGTGCAGGTCGTCGGAGTGGGCGTGGTCCTCGCTCTCGCCGTCGAGCAACTCGGCATGAAATCGGACATTCTCATCCTGCCCCTGAGCGCCGTTCTCGGCGCCGCGGCGTTGTCTGCTGGGATGGCGTTCGCGTTGGGCGCGCGTCCGGTGATCACCCACATCCTCGCCGGGCATTTTCTCAAGCAATCCCTGCCGCGCGATCGCTTCGTCGAGATCGACGGCGATCGGGGTGTCATCGAACGGATCGGGCCGACCGACACCTTGCTCAAAAACGGCGACCGGCGCTGGAGTGTTCCGAACGCCCAGCTTCTGGAGCGGGTGGTGCAGCGCTGAGTGGGGGAAACGACCGGCGCTAACCGCGCGGCAGGCCCAACGCGCGTTGGGAGATGATGTTGCGCTGCACCTCGGAGGTTCCCGCGTAGATCGTGCCCGAGCGCGACCACAGTAACTCGTGCGCCCAGAAGCCCTGGTCGACCGTCAGCGGCTCCTCGCGCGGCAGCATGCCGTAGGGGCCGAGTAGCTCGAAGGCGGTGTCGTTGAGACGCTGCTCGAGTTCACTCCAGAAGATCTTCACCCCCGAGCCCTCGGGGCCGGGGACACCCGTGCGCTCGACCTGGGTGACATTGCGGTAGGCGGTGTAGCGCAGGATCGCTGCGTCGATCGCGTGCTGCGCGATCTTCTGCCGCAGTTTGGGGTCCTGTGCCGCCGGCCTGCCGTTGCGGATCGTTTTGCGCGCGAGTTCGGCGAGCATCTCGGCCTGCGCCTGCAGTCGCACGTGCGGCGTCGAGCCGGCGCGTTCGAATCCGAGCGTGGTCATCACGACGTTCCAGCCGCCGTTGATCTCGCCGAGGACGTTGTCGCGCGGCACCCGCACGTCGTCGAAGAAGACCTCGTTGAACCACTCCTCGCCGGTCATCTCGCGCAGCGGCCGGATCGTGATGCCCGGGCTCTTCATGTCGACCAGCAGGAAGGTGAGACCCTTGTGCTTCGGTCCCTCGAAGTTCGTGCGCGTCACCAACATGCACCAGTCGGCATGGCGCGCGACGCTGGTCCAGATCTTTTGCCCGTTGACGAAGAAGGTGTCGTCGCGCAACTCGGCCCGCGTCTTGACCGAGGCGAGGTCGGAGCCCGCATTCGGCTCGGAGAAGCCCTGGCACCAGATTTCGTCGCCACGGAGGATCGGCTGCAGGTAGCGCTCCTTCTGCGCCGGAGTCCCGCAGGCGATGATCGTCGGGCCGACGAGACTCAAGGCGATCTTCAAGGCGAGGATGTCGGGCGCGCGCAGCCGGGCGTACTCTTCGTTGTAGATCAGCTGTTCGATCAGGCTCGAGCCGCGGCCACCGAATTCCTCGGGCCAGGTGATACCGGCCCAGCCGCCGGCGCAGAGCTTGCGCTGCCATTGACGCGCGAAGGCCACCTGCTCGGCCGGGGTCGAGGGTTGCTCGAATGCAGGCGTGCCCCAGCCCGTTGGTAGGTTCGCTTCTAGCCATGCGCGGATCTCGGCGCGAAAGGCTCGCTCTGTGGGGGTGGGATTCAGGTCCATCGTCGGCGCCTTGTCGTCATCGCTCGTTCAATACCGGAAAGCGCGACTCACTCCAGCCGCAAAGCGGTGCCGGGATTGCCACAGGCGCAATCGATCTCGCGAGCGCGCACGGTGCTCAGGTAGCGCAACAGCACCTGGTCGCGAGCCAACGGCGTGAGTACGACGTGCCCGCTCTCGCCGCGGGGGGGGAGTTTCGCTTCCCCGACAGAGTAGATCTCGACGAGCACGCCGGCGTCGGCGTGGAGGCTCCCGGCAGCGCACGAGACGCCGACAAACGACGCGGCCTCGGGCACCGCCAACCAAAAGCGCTGCCAGCCGCCGAAACCGAGCGCCGCGGGAACTTGCGGCTGGGGATCGGGCGCAGCGTCGTCGTTGCGCAGGTTGATTACACCCACCCATCCCGACCGTGGCCCGGCAGGGGCCGAAGCGAACAGTGCCTGCGAGGCGGCTGCATCGACGACGATCACGTTCGCCTCGACCCGATCGATCAGCTTCCACGCCGCCTTGGCAGAGACTTCGTCGCGGACCGTGCCGAGCGGAACGTCGAGAGCGCCGAGCTCATCGACGACGTCGCCGAACAACAGCGAGCCGGGCGTCGCCAGCGCTCCGGGCAGCGCGTTGGCGACCCGCATCCCCGGTTCGACGCCGAGCGCACGCAGGGTGCGCACGCCGGCCGCGCGCTCACACGCGAGATCTGCCTTGGTCCACGTGAGGACGAGCAGGTCGGTGCCTGAACCGGTGGCGCCGGCACGCACGGGAGGCGCGGCTTCGGCCAGGCGACGTGATCCGTGGGGTAGGTGGGCGACCTGGTCCGCGACGAGCTCGTCGCGACGTGTTGGCGGTAGTCGCTGCCAGGACTCTGCATCGAGCTGTGCGGCATCGGCGACGCCGATCGCTTGCAAGCGGGCGCGATAGAACGGGCTCGGCCGTTCTATCGCGGCGCTGACGAGGTCGGCAATTCTCTGCTCCATGACCGAGGCTCGACGTCGACTCAGCCGCGCTGCAGGATGTGGACGGCGCACACGCTGCCGCCGCCCATCATGTGGCACAGGCCGGTGCGGGCGCCTTCGACTTGGCGTTTGCCGGCTTCGCCGCGCAGCTGCAGGGTCGTTTCCCAGATCTGCGCCAGCCCCGTCGGGCCGCCTGGATGGCCGCGGGCGATCAGGCCACCGTCGGTCGAGAACGGCACCCGGCCGCCGAGTTCGAAGTCGCCACGGTCGATGCACGCCTCCGCCTCGCCGGGCTTACACATGCCGAGCAACTCGTAGTACTCGAGTTCCTCGATCGCGAAGGCGTCGTGCACCTGGACGAGATCGATGTCTTCGGGGCCGACGCCGGCCTCTTCGTAACACTTCTTCGAGGTGTCGACGGTCATCTGGCCGGGGCCGACGACCGGACCCTGAAAGAGGTGGCCGGGTGCGTACTTCTCGCTTTGCAGGTCGGAGGCGATGACGCGAACCACCGGCCGGTCGGGACGCAGCTTCTTCGCGAGATCGGCGCGGCCGACGATCGCGCAGGCGGCGCCGTCACCGATCGGACACGACATGCGGGTCGTCAGTGGCCAGGAGATCATGCGCGCGCCGAGCACCTTTTCGACGGTGATCTTCTCGGTAGGTTGGCGTTGGCTCATCGGGTTGAGGGCGCCGTTGTTGAGGTTCTTGGCGGCGATCTTGGCGAGATGCTCGACCGTCATGCTGCGCTCGTGCATGCGGCGCGTCGCCCATAGGGCGAAGAAGGCGGCGGGCAGGATCGCGTCTTCCATGCCGTCGGGCGAGCCGCCGGAGAGACCGGCGATCGCCGTCATCTTGTCGAAGCCGAGGGCCATGACGACATCGTGGCGGCCGCTGGCCACCGCCAGGCACGCCTCGCGGAAGGTGGCGGAGCCGGTGGCCGAAGCGTTCTCGATGCGCTGCACCGGCAGGCCGGTGAGGCCGAACTCCTTCATCACCCGCACGCCCGACATGACCTGGGCGAAGATGTGGCCGACGTAGGCGGCGTCGACATCCTTGAACGCGAGACCGGCGTCGGCCAGCGCCTGCATCCCGGCGATGCGCGCCATGTCTTCGTTCGTCAGGTCCGGGTACATGCCGAACCGGTACATGCCAACTCCGAGAACGGCGACGTCTTCCATGGTGGGTCCTTGTCGAGGGCTAGAGGAGAACGCTCACGCGGGGCGGAAGCGCACGATCATCACGTCGTTGTCGCCATCCTCGCGCATGCGCGCGAGTTCGGCGACCAGCGGCTGGCCGATCTCGAACTCGTCCTGCTTGCCGACGAGCGGCATCTGCATGCGCGGGCCGGCGTCCAGGTCGATCTGGCCGACGCCGTAACCTTCGGCGACTTCGACGTTGGTCGAGCCGAACAGCGGGAAGTGGACGAAGGTGTAACTGTAGAGGGTGCCGTGGCCTTCCAATTGGACCTCGGTGGTGTTCTCGGACATGCATTTCGCGCAGATGGCGCGGCGCGGGTAGAAGTGCTCGCCGCAGTCGTTGCAGCGGGTGCCGATGATCTTGGGTGGCTCGTTCGGGTCGTCGGGAATGGTGAAGAACCCGGGTTTGATGGGAACGCGGTTGCGTGCGCTTGCGGCCATGGCGTGTGGCTATCGAACGAACGTTTGTTCGTCAAGCGGCGGCGACGCGTGTCGGCGCTTCACGCTGGCGGCGATTGGCGCTAACAAGCGCCCATGCTGCACGCACCGACTCTCGGCGAGTTGCTGACCGCGGCCGCGCGCACCGCCGGCGCGGCACCGGCGTTCCGCTACGACGACGAAACCCTCAGCTTCGCCGACTGGAACGAGCTTGCCGACAAGGTCGCGGCCAGGCTGTTCGCGGCCGGCGTGCGCCGCGGCGACGTGGTCGCGCTCTGGCTGCCTTCGACACCCCTGTACCAGATGGCGTACCTCGGTGCGGCACGCCTGGGCGCGGCGACCACCGGGATCAATATCCGCTACCGCCGGCTCGAGGCGGGGCATGTGTTGCGCCAGTCCGGCGCCAAGGTACTGCTCGCCGTCGACCGCTGGCACGGCTGCGAGATCCGCGACGTCGTTGATTCGCTGCGATCGGAACTCGACGAATTGGCAGACGTGTTCTGGTTCTCGTGCGACGAACTGCGCAGTGGCACGCGCCGCACGGTAGAGCGCTTCGCGCGGGACTGCGTCCCGGCTCCGGATCAGCCGGTGCGGTCGACAGACCCTGCGGCAATCGTCTTCACCAGTGGCACGACCGGCGTGCCCAAGGGCGCGTGCTATGCGCACCGCAACATTCTCGCTCTCGCCGAGATCGAGACGCGGCGCTACCCCGACGGCCAGATCCCGTTCGAGAAGCATCTCGCTGCGGGGCTGTCGTTTGCGCATGTCGGCACGATGGCCCGCATCGGCATCCAACTCGCGCATGCGGGATTGTCGATCCTCCACGACAGCTTCGACCCGGGGCGCGTGCTCGAGGAGATCGAGCGCGAGCGGCTCTACCATCTCGGCGGCATCCCGACGCAGATCATCATGTTGCTCGATCACCCCGACCGCCCGCGCCGTGACCTCTCGTCGTTGCGCTCGATCTTGCTCGGCGGCGCAGCGTCGTCGCCGACGTTGATCCGCCGCATCGCCGCGACTTTTACGGCGACGATCAGCGTCCGCTACTCATCGACCGAGGTGGGCATCGCCACCGCATCGCTGCCGGACGATCCGCTGGAGTTCCTGCTCGAGACCGTCGGCAAGCCGACGCCGGGCGTCGAGCTGCGCATCGTCGACGCGGACAACCGCGCGCTGGGGGCGGGGCGTGTCGGCGAAGTGGTGGTTCGCTCGCCTGCGACGATGCGCGGCTACTGGCGCGCGCCCAAGGAGACGAACAAGGCGATCGACGCGGACGGTTGGGTTCATACGGGCGACGCCGGATTCCTGGACGACCAGGGCTATCTGCGGCTGAAGGGGCGGCAGAGCGATATGTACATTCGCGGCGGCTACAACGTGTACCCCGAAGAGGTGGAGCATCTGCTCGCCGGACATCCGCAGGTCGCGCGTGTCGCGGTGATCGGCGTGCCGCACGCGACGTTCGGGGAGGTCGGCTGGGCTTTCGTGGTGACGTGCGCCGCCTCCGCGCCGCCGACGCTCGTGGAGTTGCGCGCATACGTCGGTGCGGACATGGCGAGCTTCAAGCGACCCGACGGCATGACGCTCGTCGCCGACCTTCCCGTCACCGCGATGTTCAAGGTCGATAAGCAGGAGCTGCGGCGGCGCTGGAGCGAGTCCAGCGCCGCGTGATCGCGGCGCAGCCGTTGGCAAGCCCCTGCAAATTCCCAGCCGTGATTCCCGCTCGCCCTGAGCCCGTCGAAGGGCTGCTGGTTCCAGGAGTTCATGCTTCGACAAGCTCCGCACGAACGGCGACGAGGATGAGATGCTTACCGTTGCATCTCGCGCGGCGAGGCGCGCACGGCGCGGTCGTAGGCCCAGGAGCGGATGTGGTCCACTTGCTCCTTCATCGTCTTCGACAGCGGCACGACGGTGGCCGTCGCATTGAGGATGTCGTCCTCGGTGACCTCGCGATCCTCGAGCCGCGCACTCGTACAGGCAGCGACGATGCCCTGCTCGCACTCCGCGCCGGTCCAGCCCTTGGTGAAGCGCTTGAGCCGATCGAGATCGAAGGCCTTGGTGTCCACGCCGCGGCGTTCGAGATGAATGCGCAGGATCTCGACGCGCTCATCGTCGGTCGGCAGGTCGACGAAGAACACCTCGTCGAAGCGGCCTTTGCGGATCATCTCGGCAGGTAGCAGGTCGATCCGGTTCGCGGTTGCGGCGACGAACAGGCCGCGCGCCTTCTCCTGCATCCAGGTGAGGAAGAAGGCGAAGATGCGGCCGAGTTCGGACGCTTCGCTCGTCTGCGCCGTGATGCTCATCTCGATCTCGTCGAACCAGACCACCGCCGGGGCGATCTGCTCGAGCATGCGGCAGGTCTGCACGAAGGCGCCCTCCGGCTTGCCGTGCCGGCCCGAAAAAATCTCGATCATGTCGATGCGGTAGAGCGGCAGCTCGAACGACGAGGCGATTGCCTTGGCGCACAAGCTCTTGCCGCAGCCCGAGATGCCCATGATCAAGAGTCCCTTGGGGACGATGTCGGCGCTGATCTCGTCGCGCATGAGGAACAGTTTGCGCCGTTCGAACAGCCACTTCTTCAGGAAGTCCAGCCCGCCGATGTCGGCGATGTCGAGGTTCTTCGGGATGAACTCGATCACCCCGGTGCGATTGACGAGCAGCTTCTTCTCCTCGAGCAACGCTGGCACCGAGCCGACGTCCAATCGCTTGTCGCGTGCCAGAGCGCGGCGAACCGCGTGGCGCGCTTCGTCGACCGTCAGGCCCAGCACCGTACGGGCGAGCACACCGACGGTCGCATCGCTCGCGTCCACCGTGATCCCGGGACGACCCGTGAGTTCGGTCATCTCTTCGCGCAAGAACTCTTCGAGTTCGGAGACGTCGGGAACGGTCAGCTCGAGGAAGACCATGTCGCGCGCGATCTCGTCGGGGATGAAGCGAACCGGAGACGTGACGATGAGGAACTTGCCGCGATCGAAGCACGCGTCGTAGAGGTCGCGCAGGCGGCGGCGGATATCCGGCGATTCGCGGATCGCCTCGTGCAGGTCCTTGAACTGGAAGATCGCCGGCTTGTCGTAGGCGAAGACGAAGTCGAGGGCGAGTCGTGGATCGACGGTCTCGGTGCCGGCCGTCTCGCCACTGTCGCTGTGCAGGCCCTCCGTGAGACTCCAGGTCCACAGCGGCACGGGAGCGGCGAAGAAGGTCTTGGCTGCGTCGGTCAGCAGCGCGCGCAGGCGGTGCTCCTCGGACGAGCGAATGTAGGTGAGTGGGCGCCCGGATTCGATAATCTCGCGCAGGGCGTAGCGGGCTTTGCTTTCCTTCGGGCGATTGGTCGCGGTTTCCGTCTGCGGCTGCATTTTGAACTCGTGCTCCTCTGGCGATTGCGGCGCTCAGCGCGACGCCGCGCCTTTGGGTTCGGTCGCGATGGCGATCTTCTCGGCGCCCGCTTCCTTGGCTGCGGTCATGATCTCGATGGCGCGCTCGAGGACGATGGCGCGGTCTCCGTGGAGTATGACGTTGCGGGTCGGCCCTTGTTCGAATGCGGTGCGAAGTACGCCGACGAGTTGGGCGAATGCGACCTTCTTCCCGTCGATCTCGATCTCGTTGTCGGCGGTGGCGGTGACGACGATACCGTCCGGGCGTTGCGCGCCCGAGCCGGCGCGCGGCAACTCGACCGGCGTGCCCTGCTGGGTGAGCGCTGTGCTGGTCACCATGAAGATGATCAGTAGCACCAGAAAGATATCAGTCAGCGGGGTGACGTTGATCTCGGCGACGATCGGATCCTCGTCCCGGCTGTCGTCATGCCGGCTGAACGACACTGGAAGCCTGCCTTTCGCTACGCTGGGCGTTGCCCTCGACCCGCGTCAGCAGTTCGTCGGTCCAGTCGCGCCACTGCGCGGTGATGTTGCCGATGCGGACTATGAAAGCGTTATACGCGAAGATGGCGAGGACGCCGACGAACAGGCCTCCGGCGGTGGCGATGAGCGCCTCGGAGATGCCGGCGGCGACGACGGCGAAACCGCCCGAGCCGGTGGCGGCCATGCTCTCGAAGGAGCGGACGATGCCGAGGACGGTGCCGAACAGGCCGATGAACGGCGCCAGGCTGCCGATCGTGCCGAGCAGCCAGACGAAGCGCTTGAGGTTGCGGGTGACCTCGGAATGGTGCCGCCGCGCCATCCGCTCGCGCATGTCGGAGTTGCCGCCGGTGTCGGCGAGGGCGGCGCGAAAGATCGCGGCCAGCGGCGAAGGGTCGCGCAGCGCCAGAGTGCGGACGTCGGCGAGCCCGCCTTGGTTCCACGCCTCGTTCACGGCTCGTTGCAGCCGTGCGGCCTGGCGCGACGAGCGCAGCAGGGTCCACGCGCGTTCGACGACGATGGCGACGCTCACCACCGAGCAGGCGATGAGTGGCAGCATGACGACTCCGCCGATGCGGAGCGTGGAGATCAGATCGTCACCAAACATGGTCGTTCCTGGGTATAGCGGTGTCGGTAGGTCGGAGCAATTTGCGCCGGCGGGGCGAAGCCGACACGCTTTGCTTCAGTTCGCGTCGGCTCGCCAGTGGGGCGGCTCGGGCATGGCGGTATTGCCGCGGCGGACGGCGAAGGCGTGGAGGTACGAGGCGAACGAGCCACGCTGGCCTGCTTGGCGAGGTAACTCCATGGTGAGCGAATGCTCGGCTCCCGGGGCTATCACGTCGTCGGCTTCGACCTGCTTGCGAACCACTTCGAGCGAATCGGCATCGGCATTCACCAGAATCCGGTAGAGCACACGGAAGCCGTGTACCGGCTCGGGGAACCGATTCTTCATGCTGAGGTCGAGGTACATGCGGTCGTTCTCCAGGCGCTGGTGGGCCTTGGTGATCGTCAGGCGACCGAATTCGCGTTCGAGCGGCGCGGTCTCGGGCTGCACGGGCGTCGCGCCGGCGCAGCCGGCGCCTCCGAGAACGGCTATGAGGAGTAGTGTTAGGGCGCTTCGCATTCGAGTTCCTCCAGTCGGTGCAACCCAGCCTTCTATTTGGCGCAGCGCAGCGGCGCAACATCGCCACGCAACGGGCACGTAACGGGTTTGGGCGAAACTCCGAGCCGCGCTATGGGATGCCGATGGATACCGCTTTGGGGCGTAAGTTCCCGCGGGCCGCCGAACGCGCGCCGCGGGTTCGCTTCACCGACCTGCCGACCACGGTCGAGCCCATGGCGCGTCTCGGTCGCGAGATCGGCCACGCCGACCTCTGGGTCAAGCGCGACGACCGGTCGGCGCCGCTCTATGGCGGCAACAAGCCGCGCAAACTCGAGTACATCCTCGGCGACGCGCTCGCCCGCGGCCGGCGCACGGTGATCACCACCGGCGGCACCGGCACCCACCACGGGCTGGCGACAGCGATCTTCGCCCGGCATGTCGGCCTCCGGGCGATTCTCGTTCTGCTCGATCAGCCGCTCACCGACAGCGTCCGCCGCTCGCTTCTGCTCGACTTCGCGGCGGGGGCCGAACTGCACTACGCGACGAGCGTCGCCCGGGTCGCGGCGCGCGCGGCGCGGATCTGCGCCCGTGAAATCTTGCGGGGGGCGCCGCCGTACATCATTCCGACCGGGGGGAGTTCGCCGCTCGGCACAGTGGGCTACGTTGATGCGGCCTTCGAACTCGCCGAGCAAATCCGCGCCGGCGAGGTGCCGGAACCCGCCTGGATCTATGTCGCCAGCGGCTCGGTGGGAACCGTGGCGGGACTTTCTCTCGGCATCCAGCTGGCGGGACTGCGCACGCGGATCGCTGCGGTGAGCGTGACCGACCTGCTGCCGCCGAGCCCGCGCAAGGTCGCTTTTCTCGCGCGCCGCTGCCTGCGCTACTTACGCAGCCTCGACCCGTCGGTGCCTGCCATCGAAGTTCGCGCCGACGTCGTTCGCCTCGAGGCAGGCTACGTGGGCGCCACATACGGCGCTCCGACCGCGGCCGGCGCCCAAGCCCTCGAGCAGCTGCGCGCGACGGAGAGTATCGTGCTCGAAACGACTTACACGGCGAAGTGCCTGGCCGCCATGCTCGCCGATGTTCACAGCGGCAGCCTGGCCGGCGTCCCGGTATTGTTTTGGAATACCTACAGTGGCGTCGATCCCGCGACCCATCTCGGCCCCTTGCCGGATTACCGGGAGTTGCCGGCGGCGTTCCATCCCCTTTTTACGAAGCCACTGACCACGGTCGCGTGAGGGGTTGCGCCACATCGCATACCCTTGCTAGCTGGGAACCATGGGATTCACGCTGAACCGTCGCGATTTTCTCCGCACCAGCGCGTTCAGCGTCGGTCTCGCCGGTATGATCCGGCTGCGCGCTCCTGCGTACGCCAGCGTGCAGACGGGCGGGGCGTTGCAGGTGCTCGCTGCGGACGAGGCGGATCTGCTGGCGGCGATCGTCGAACGCATGGTGTTCAACGGTGAGCCGGAGATGCCGGCGGTGCGCGAGACGAGCGCGGTCGCGGTCATCGACCAGGCGTTGTTGCAGGCCGACGAGGTCATCCGCGATCAGGTCGGCTGGCTGCTGTGGCTCTTCGATTGGGGCCCTGCCGCGTTCGATTTGCAGTTCGCGCGTTTCCGCAGTCTCGGCGACGACGCCAAGGACGCCTACATCCGCGGCTGGGCCGAGAGCCGTTTCGAGCTGCGCCGCATGGGCTTTCAGGCGCTCAAGAACCTTTCGATGCTCGGCTACTACGCCCAGGACGCCACCTGGAAGGGCATCCACTACGACGGCCCGTGGACCAAGAAGCCCAGATCCGACGCGCCCGACGCGTCCGAGGTATCCGACCAATGATCGTCCGCGGCCGAGAGAGTTCCGGCGACGTGCAGCTGCGCGCCGAGGTTTGCGTGGTCGGCAGCGGGGCAGGGGGCTCCGTCGTCGCCAAGGAACTCGCCGAGGCCGGGCGCGATGTCGTGATCCTCGAGCAGGGGGGCTACCACACCAAGGCCGACTTTTCGCAGCGCGAAGAAGAGATGATGCCGCTGCTTTTCGAGGACATGGGCCAGCGCGCCACCGACGATCAATCGGTGCTGATCCTCCAGGGCCACGGCGTTGGTGGGTCGACGGTCCACAATCTCTGCTATTGCCTACGAACCCCGGCGCCGATCCTCGACAAGTGGCGGCGCGAGGACGGGGTGCGCGAGATGTCTTTCGCGGAGATGGTGCCGTCGTTCGAGCGCGTCGAGCGCATGCTCAAGGTCAAGCAGATCGAAGAGCACGAGGTGAATGCGCTCAACGACCGCATCCGGCAGGGATGCGAGAAGCTCGGCTACCACGGCTTCGTGACCCAGCATAACCGCGAGAACTGCACCAAGAGCGGGTTCTGCATGCTCGGCTGCCCGTTCGACGCGAAGCAGAGCATGCTGATCACCTATGTGCCCGCAGCGGTGGCGGCCGGGGCGCGGCTGCATGCCGATTTCGCCGTGCGTTCGTTGGAGACGAAGGATGGCAAGCTGCACGCGGTGAGCGGCGACATCGTCGACGGATTGCGGCGGCCGCGCCATCGCTTCCGCGTCGAGGCCGACGTCGTCGTGCTCTCGGCGGGAGCGATCAACACGCCGCAGCTGTTGCTCGCAAACGGCCTCGCCAACAGTAGCGCGCAGGTGGGGCGCAACCTTCATTTGCACCCGAGCGTGCTCGTCGCCGGCTTCTACGACGAGGAGATCTACGGCTATCGCGGCATCCCGCAGAGCTACTATGTCGACGAGTTCATCGACTTGGAGAACAACCCCGATAGCGGCTACGTGTTGATGCCGGTGTTCGGTTTTCCGGTGGCGACCGCGGCGCAGCTGCCGGGTTTCGGGCGAGAGCACTGGGAGATCATGCGCGACTACCACCGGATGGTGGGAATCTTGGTGCTGTTGCACGACGAGTCGTCGGGGTCGGTGACGCTCGGCTCGGGAGGCAAGCGCAGCATCCGCTACGAGGTGAACGCCAAGGAGCAGGCGCTGCTCGCCGAGGGGATGAAGCATTGCGCCGAGATTCTCTTTGCCGGTGGCGCGCGCAGGGTTTTGGTGCCGTATGCGACGCCGATGTGGTTGCGACCCGGCGACGACCTCGGCGCGATCGCGCAGCGCGGCGTGCGCAAGCACGACATCCAGATCGCTTCGACGCATCCGCAGGGCACCTGCCGGATGGGCGAGGATCCCAAGCGTCACGTGGTGAACTCGTGGGGGCGCGCGCATGACATGCCGAATCTGTTCATCGCCGATATGAGCGTGTTCGCGTCGTCGATCGGTGTCCCGCCGCAGATCTCGACGGCGGCGATCGCCGACCGTACCGCCCGCTACATCGCGGCGAATTGGCAGAGCCTTTGATCGAGGAACGCTCGCTTATAGAGCTTGGCCGCGATCAGCGCGTTCGTGGCCCCGGGATCGCGGAGATCAGTGCCGCCGTCGGCGCTTGACGTCTGGTTCTGGTCGACCCCGGCGTGGGCACGCCGACAACGCCGCTTCCACGCGGCGTGCGACGACACTTCAGCGGCCTGATTCGGCGAGCAGTAAATCGGCGATCTCGCGTGGGCGGATCGTTTGCGGCGCTTGCGTGTCTGCCGCTGGCGGCTGCGTGCCGTCGATCACGAGCGGCACCGATTCGCGTTCGCCACCGACGCTCGGGACTCCGAGGATGGCAACGATACGACGGCGCGCACCTTGCTCGCCGAGCGCGCGCAGCACGCGCTCGATCTGCACGTCGACCGCAGCGAGGCTGTCGTCGAAGTGCAACCACAGAAACACCGGCGCCGCACGGCGTTCCGACATGATCCCGGCGGCGACCTCGAGCACCGCCGCAGCATTCGCGAACGGGGGATGAGGCAGCAGCCCCATTCCCGTCAGCAGGTCGGCGGCGACGGGTCGACTGGCGAAGTCCGCCTCCACTGCGTTGGCAGGCGCGAGATTGGCGCGCCAACGCGGTAGGGCGTAGCGGTTGCGGTCGATGAAGTGGTGGAACGCGGCGAATCCGCGGTGAAAGCCGAGCGGCACGTCGAGTTCCGGTTGCGCACTGACCACTGCCGCCGTGTCGTAGCCCGCGGCCGCAAACCGTTCCGCCGCCGACGACGCGGGGGCGGGTTCGTCCGCTACCGCGGGATACGCGCCGAGCACGGCAGCCATGAAGGAACCCACCGTCGCAGTGTCGCGACGGTCGACCGTGAGTGTTTGCCCGCTTTCGACGAGATCGCGGTAAGACGGCATCGACGTCAGCGCAGCCGCGCTCTCGGCCTCGATCGAGACGAGTACCACGTCGGGACGTGTGCTTGCCGCGGCATCGTCGTGCCAGGGTGGCGGTGGCAGTACGGTTGGCCAGAACGCGAATGCAATCCCGCCGAGGGCGACGAGCGGCACGGCGTTGCCGCGCACCGCCAATCGCGCCAGGAACACGGCCGCAACAAGAAACGGCAGATGGATCTGGAACGGCGGAAATCCTGTCGGTCCCAAGACCCATGCGCTCGCGGCACACCCCACCACCAAGCCGAGCACGAGTCCCGCCGATGGGGCCGGGCCATCCCCCGCTCGTGCACTCGAGACGTTCGTCGCGATCATCCCCGCGATCGCGAGCAGCAAAACCGTCGCCGCGACTCCACCCGTGTAACGCGCGGCAACCGGCACGGCGATGCCCGCGGCGACCGCCGCGAGGGGTAGCGCCGCGATGAACCCGGCGAGCGGTCGGCGCTGCTGCTCGGGCCGATTGGACCGCAGCACCACGAGAACGAGCAGGATCGGTACAATGACGAGCAACACCGCCGAGGCGATGACGTCCGGCCATGTCTGGATCTGGCCGGTCACCCGCGCCAGCGCGAGTTCGATCGCCCAAAGCAACGTGAACGACGCGGCGACCGAAGTGAGTTCGACAGCCTTCGAGGGCGGCGCGGTAGCGGACATCCCGCGCTGCCTAGCACAGGCCGCGGTGCAACCTGAGCGCTCGCGGCAATACCGAGGTCACGCCGGCTTCAGTTTGTAGCGCAATGGAATGTGCTTCGGGCCGCCGACGAAGCTCGACTGCAGCAGCTCGACCGGGCCGGCGAACTCGATGTCGACGACACGCTCGGCGAACTGGCGCCAGAACACTCTCAGGTCGAGCCGCGCCAGATGGGCGCCGAGGCAGAAGTGCTCGCCGACGCCGAATCCCATATGCGGGTTCGGGTCGCGATCGATGCGGAACGCGAACGGATCGCCGTAGATCTCTTCGTCGCGATTAGCGGACGCGTAGAAGAGCGCCAGCGAATCGCCGGCTTTGATCTGCTTGCCCCGCAACTCGTAGTCGACCGTTGCCGTGCGCGAAAAGTGGTTGACCGGCGCGGTCCAGCGGACGATCTCGTCGGCCGCCGTCTCGACCAGCGACGGGTCGCGCCGCAACCTGGCGAACTCGTCGGGATGCTCCATGAACGCGAGGAGCCCGCTCGAGATCGAATTGCGGGTCGTGTCGTGGCCGGCCACCATGACGAGGAAGTACAGTGAGAATAACTCGAAATCCGGCACCGGCTGTCCATCGAAGGTCGCTTGCGCGAGCACGGTGGAGAGGTCGTCGCGCGGGTTCTTGCGCCGGTCGGCGATGATCTCCATGAGGTAGACGTAGGCCTCCTGAAGGAACCCGAGGCGGTCGGCGCGGGTGTCGCCCTCGCGCTGGAACTCCGGGTCTTCGATGCCGAAGTTCTCGTTCGTGATGCGCAAGACGAAGTCCTCGTTCTCGCGCGGGATGCCGAGGATCTCGGTGATCATGCGCAGCGGTTGCAGCGCCGCGACGTCGCGGACGAAATCGCACTCGAGCCAGCCGCCGTCGCCGGCGAGGTCGTCGAACATCTCCCGGGTAATCTCTTCGAGGCGATGCTCCAGCCGTTGGATGCCCCGCGGCGTGAACCAGCTGCTGACCAGTTTGCGGTAGTTGCGATGCTCGGGCGGGTCCATGTTGACGAGCATTCGCAGCGGCGGTTCCTCTTCCATCGACGGGCCCGAGCCCGGCGGCGGCTCGGGGAAGAGGATGAAGCGCCCGGCGCTGCGGAATTTTTCCGGTTGGGTGGAGATCTCGATGATGTCGGCGTGCTTGGTGATCGACCAGAAGGGCCTGTAGCCCGCGGGATGGGTCCAGTGGACCGGGTCTTCGCGGCGCAGGCGGGTCCACTCGGCGTGCGGATAGCCGTGTTCGCCGTAATGCTTGGCGGTGATGACATCGAGTTGATCGAGAGGCTGGCGATGTACGTCCATGGTCAGTTGGCTCCTGCGGCGTAGTTGCGCACCTAAGGGTGTTACGGTGCAGACCGGGGTCAATTCAAGAGGCAGGCTGCGCCGACCGACGAACGGAAGAGCGTTGTAAATGAGAATCGATTTCATTACGCTCCCCCCATGGATCGAACCCTCGCCGACCTCGCACCGCAGCAATCGTCGCGCATCCGTGAAGTCACCGGTACAGATGGACTGAGCCAGCGGCTTTGCGAACTCGGATTCACCCCGGGGGAGATGGTCGGTGTCGTCCGCAGCGCACCGCTCGGCGATCCGCTGCAGATTCGCATCCGTGGTTTCGACGTCGCCTTGCGGCGCAGTGAGGCGAGGCGCGTTCTGGTCGAGACAGTCTGAGCCCTCCCATGCTCTCCCCGACAGAGACCGCTGCCCCGCGCCGGAGTTCGCATCCGCCGCAAGGCGGAAATCCGCGGCCGTGGACGGTCGCGGTCATCGGCAACCCGAACACCGGCAAGACCACCTTATTCAACGTACTTACAGGGCTCTCCCAGCACACCGGCAATTATCCCGGCGTCACGGTCGAAAGCGCGCTCGGTGAGTTCGCCATCGACGGCCAGCGGGTACGCGCGATCGACCTGCCAGGGTCGTATTCGCTCGCGCCGCGCGCGCCCGACGAGATGGTCGCCGTCGAGGTCCTTCTCGGTTGGGGTGCCGACGTCGCGCCGCCGGACGCCGTCCTGTGTGTCGTCGATGCGACCCATCTCGATCGCAACCTCTACCTGCTGACCCAGGTCTTCGAGACGGGGCTACCGGTGGTCGTTGCGCTGACGATGATGGACGTCGCCCGGCGCCAGGGAATCGAGATCGACCTCGACCTCTTACGCGAGCGGCTCGGGGTGGCGGTGGTGCCGGTGCATGCGACGCGGCGGGTGGGCATCCGCGAGTTGGAGCAGGCGGTGCTCGAGGTGATGCGCGGCGCTAGCGCGCGGCCGCGCGCGGTGCCGTTTCCGTCCGTCTTCGTAGAGTCCGTGGCGCGCTTGCGCGAGGCCTTGCCGCGCGACCGCGACGGCGAACTGCTGCCCCGCTATCTCGTCGAACGCCTGTTGATCGACGGTGGCGGGTACGTCGAGCAATCGTTGCTGCAAGCGTTCGGTCCTGAGGTCGTGCGCGTCGCCGCAGCGACGCGTGCCGAACTGGCGACGAAGCTGCCGCCGTTGCCGCGGGTCGAGGTCGAGGCGCGCTATCGTTGGATCGAGTCGGTGCTCCAAGGGGCGACGCGGCGTCGGCCGCTCGCCGGCGAGAGCCTGACCGACCGCGTCGATCACGTCGTGACCCACAAGATATGGGGATCGCTGCTCTTTCTATTCGCGATGGCAACCACGTTCCAGGCGATCTTCACCTGGGCGGTGCCGTTCATGGACGTGATCGACGGCGTCATGCAGACGGTTGGTAGCGTGGTTGGCGCGGCACTGCGCGAAGGGCCGTTGCGCAGCCTGGTCGTCGACGGGGTGATCGGCGGTGTCGGCGGGGTGGTGGTGTTCATCCCACAGATCGCAATTCTATTCGCACTGATCACCATCCTCGAAGACTCCGGCTACATGGCCAGGGCGGCGTTCCTGATGGACCGGGTGATGGCTGGATTCGGGCTGTCGGGGCGGAGTTTCATTCCACTGCTGTCGTCGTTTGCCTGTGCCGTTCCGGGGATCATGGCGGCGCGCTCGATCGAGAACCCGCGCGACCGGATTGCAACGATTCTGATTGCACCCCTGATGAGCTGCAGTGCGCGCTTGCCGGTGTACGTGTTGTTCATCTCGGCGTTCGTGCCGGCGCAGACGATCGGCGGGCTGATCGGGCTGCAGGGGCTGACGCTGTTTTCCATGTACATGATCGGCATCGTCGTCGCCCCGCCCGTGGCGCTGCTGTTGAAGCGCACGACCCTGCGCGGACCGGCGGTGCCGTTTCTGCTCGAGCTGCCACCGTACAAGTTCCCCTCGTGGCGCGTCGTATTTTTTCGCATGTACGATCGCAGCTGGGCCTTCGTGCGCCGCGCCGGGACGATCATCTTGGCGACGACGATTCTGGTCTGGGCGTTGTCGTACTACCCACGCTCCGAGGCGATTCGTGCGGACTATGCGGCGCAGCGCGCTACTGCGCCGTCGGCAGATGTCGATGCGCTGGACGCGGCCGAGGCGGGCGAGCAGCTGCGCCAGAGCTACCTGGGGCGTGCGGGCCATTTCATCGAGCCGCTGGTCGAGCCGCTCGGGTGGGATTGGAAGATCGGCATGGCGGTGATCGCCAGCTTCCCGGCGCGTGAGGTCGTCATCGCCGCGCTCGGCACGATCTACAATCTCGGCAGTGGCGCCAGCGAAGAGAGTGTCGAGTTGCGCGAGACGATGCGCGCCGAGCGCCGTCCCGACGGCAGCCCGGTCTACACGCCCGCGGTGGCGATATCGATCATGGTCTTCTTCGCGCTCTGTTGTCAGTGCGCGGCGACTCTGGCGACGATGCGGCGTGAGACGGGGACCTGGCGTTATCCCGTCTTCGCCTTCGCGTACATGACATCGCTTGCCTACGTCGCGGCGTTCGCGGTGTACCAGATCGGCAGTCGGCTGGGAGGGACGTGAGTATGACGCTCGAACTGCAGACGATCGCTTTGCTCCCGGTGGTATGTTTCGCCGGCTTCTACGTCGCGCGATCGCTTTACGTCAGTGTTCGACCAAAAACCGATTGCACCGCGTGTCCGCAAAACCGCCGTCGCAGCGACGACTACGCTTGATGCATCATTCTGGACGCTCGTCTTCGCCGACACCTTCGACGGACTCGAAGTCTTGTGGCGGTGCGTCAGCGGATTCGTCGTCCATGGGGGACAGTTCGATGCCGGAGCGCGGCGTGTCGACGCCGATGTGGTACGCCGCGTACCCGGGGATCATGATCGGCGACAGTGTCATGCCGATGACCCGGCCGGTGTAGTCGGAGCGCAGGTCGACGCGATCCGTGTTCACCGGATCGGTGATGTGACCGAGAACGTCACCGCGTTGCACCTCGTCGCCGACGGCGACGCGCGAGCGCAGGATGCCGCCGTCGTTGGCGCGGACCCAGTGGGTTGCGAAGTAGACCGGCGCCGGCTCGAACTCGGCCTGCTCGCGGTCGAGCATGTCGAATGCGGCGAGGAGGCCGAGCGTTCCGCGCACGCCGAGTTCGATCTCCTCTTCTTGCAGACGCATTGGTTCGCCCGCCTCGAATATGATCGCGGGTATGCCGTGGTCCATCGCGGCGCGCCGGATCGTGCCCTTCTTCGCGGGATTGTGGACGATGACGCCGCCGCTGAAGCGCCGTGCCAGGCGTTGCACTTCGGCGTTGCGCAAGTCGCCCCGGACCTGCGGGAGGTTGGTGCGGTGCAGCGAGCCGGTGTGGAAATCGACGAGGCCGTCGCAAATCACGATGACGTAGTGGAAGAGCAGATTGGCGATGCGCGAGGCCGAGCTGCCGTAGGCGTTGCCGGGGAAGAAACGGTTGAGGTCGCGGCGGTCCGGCAAGTAACGCATGCCGCGCTGGAAGCCGTGCAGGTTGACGATCGGCGCGCCGATCACGGTGCCGCGCAGGGTGCTCGGATCGAGCCGGTCGACCAGCCGGCGGACGGACTCCATGCCGTTGATCTCGTCGCCGTGGATGCCGCCGGTGAGGCAGATCGTTGGCCCCGGACGGCTGCCGTGGACGACCATTACGGGAGTGTCGAGCGCGGCGCCCGCGAACGATTCGGTCAGCCGCAGTCCGATATCGCGCCTCTCGCCGGGTTCGACATGCTCGCCCTTGATGATGATCGGCGGCCAGCCGAGGGCGAGGATGCCGCTCGGCGCGAGGTCGCCGGCTGCGGGCGTTGGCACGTCGACGTCGAGGGTTTCGACTTCGCCCACCGGTTCGTCGTCTTCGCTCGCCGCCACGTACGTCGGCGCTACCGAGATGCAGGCGAGCAACAGAGCTAGATACGGGCCGAACGTTGCGGCGCCTGTCGAGAAGCGTGTGGACATGAAGTTCGCGGAGTGGCGCGCATTGTTCCAGCGACGGTGCGCGGCCACAAGGGCAGAGCAGGGCAAAGGCGCGCGGACGAATCAGGACAGCCCGAGGCGGAATACCGCTTGCGGCTGGTGGAACCCCTTGAGCGCGAGATCGCCGCAGGCTTCGGCACCGATCGCGCTGCCGAGTTCGGTGCGGACGCGGGCCGAAATCAGAATCTCGCCCGGGCCGGCGGCGTCGCTGAGGCGCGCGGCGAGGTTGGTGACGTTACCGATCACGCCGTAGTCGCGGCGCCCCTCGTAGCCGATGAAGCCGCAGGTAGCGAAGCCGGTATGGATGCCGACACCGACATCGATCCGATAGCCCTTCTCCTGCCAGCTCTCGCGCAGTCGATCGACGTCGCGCAGCATCGCCAGCGCCATCGCCGCGGCGCGCTGGACGTGGTCTGTCTGCTCCACGGGGTCGTTGAAGAACACCATGAAGCCGTCGCCGGCGAAGCGCTCGAGGGTGCCGGCGAACTCGGCGATGCGTGCACCCATGACGGAGTGGTATTCGGCGAGCGTCGCCATCACCTCTTCGGGTTCGACGCTGTCCGAGAAGGAGGTGAAACCGCGCAGATCGACGAAGACGACAGTGACGTACTTGCGCTGCGAGCGCAGTTCGGACGCACCGCCCTGCGCCATGACTTGATCGATGACCTGGGGTGGAAAGAAGCGCTTGAGTTCGTTGAACTCGAGTTCGCGCGAACGCAGCCGCTCCGTGGCCGCGATGCGGATGAGCGACTGCGATGCCTGCTGCACCAGAACCGAGAGTGCGTCGACTTCGGCTTGCTCGTAGGCGTCGCCGCTCGCACGCGGCCCGACGGCGAGACCGCCCATCACCTGGCCATTGCGCTCGATGGGCAGCAAGAGTTCAGCGCGGAGACGTTCGAAGCATGCGAGGCACGCCTCGTGGATGTTGGCGTACTGCGCCTCGACTGCGATCTGGCTGCGCGACACCTCCATGCGCAACGTCGCCATCAAGCGCACCAACGGCTCGGAACTCAGATCGCCGATGCGCTGTTCGTGTGCGGGGTCGGTGGCGGCGAGACACGCGCGGGTCGCTGCGCTCGGCAGCAGGAAGGCGACGCCGCCGACGGCTTCGCACAGCCGTCGCGGCGCGTCCGCAAGCGTGCGCAGCACCGCGACTTCGGTGACGCCCGCGGCCATTTCGTTGCCGATCTCGCGGATGATTTCGGGGAAACGCTCGCGGTTCGGGTACAGCCTGCTGTTGAGCCGGGCATCGAAGCGTGGCCACAGGTAGAGCAGTGGGAAGAGCAATACCGCGACCGCATACGATCGCACGGTGCTCAGCATGATGGCGACGCCGGTGAGAATCGCGACCGCTGACAGGTACATCACCGCGCGGCGCACGGCGATCCGCGCGTTGAGGATCTCGTAGCGCAGCGTCACCCGTGCGAGTGCGATGAGGAACAGTACGAGCGGCCACTGCAGAAAGCGGCTGTCGAGCGGTAATGCGCCGAAGATGGACTGGAGAAAATAGGCGACGGTCACGGGCGCACAGCCTGCAAGCGTACCGCCGAGCAGGATGCGGGCGCGCTGCTTCACCAAGCGATCCTCTCCGAGGATCGACATGTGCAACGAGCGACCTACGAAAAGGACCACCGCCGCGAGCCAAGCGGCCGAGCCGATCAGGCGTGACTGCGACCAGATGCCCTGCCAATTCGACAGCCATCCGGAAGTATAGATCAGGGCCAGCACGGGTTGGGTTGCGTATAATGGCCAGAGGACACGAGCCGGGGGCAGGAGGCTGCCGTGCAAGACGGGGAATGCCAGTCCGGCATGCGCCGTCGTCGCCGGAAGCGCAGCAAGCAACAGGAAGAAGTAAGCTACCGTGAAATTGAGCCGGCCCACGCCGTAGAGTGGAATCAACGAGATGACCAACATCGATCCGGCGACGGTACACAGCGCCAGCAGTGCCCAACTCGCGGCCTCGAACGGGCGAAAGATGAAGGTGCCGATGCCGACGACGAAGAAGAGCAGGCCAATCAGCGTCGTCGCCCCTTCGGTGAACACGACGTCCTCCCAGGTCCATGTACGGACTTCGAGCGTGACCTCGCGCACGTCGCCGCGCGGACTTGCGAAACGGAGGGTGTTGAATTCGCCGAGAGAGGTGCGTGTTCCCGCTAGATAGCGCTCGCCGATGACCGCAGCGCCAACAGGCACGCCGTTGACGCTTAGCGGCCGGCCGCCGCCGCGCAGGCCGGCCTCGGACGCGTCGTGGCGGGTCGGCGATAGGGTCTCGATGTCGAGCATCCAGCCGACGTCGGGCTGGTTGACGCGCGCTGCCTTGTCGCCCACGTTGAGGCCGACGCCCGTCAGGAACACCAGGCACGCGAATGCGAATAGCGCTTTCTGTAGAGGTGGTGCGTCAACAAATCTCATTGGCAGCTACCGCCTGCGACTTGTAGTCGAGCGCGGGCCGAGCGGCAATTCCGGAGGTTGGCGCACCAGCTCAACTCATGGATCGCCGGCGAATGACGACGACCCGGCCGATCATGCCGGGTCGCGGGGCGGCAGGCACCGGCTCGAGCTGGATGCGCTGGCCGACGCATTGCAACAGCCGGAGTCCCACATCGGTAGCGACGAAGCCCTTGGCCCGCAGGGGCGCTTGGGCGCGTATGCTGGCCTCGACGTCACTCGCGCGGACACCATCAGGAAAGTGAAGCTCCTCGGATTCGAAGTGTTCGTGCGAGTGCGGCGGGCGTTCGCGCCGCCGGTGCCCACGGGCAACCGGGTCGGGAACGAACAACAGCGCGGGATCGACGTCCGCGTTGCTCGTGCGAACCAGCGGCGCCTCGGGTTCGATTGCGCGCAGCCGGTGCTCGATTGCTTCGAGCGCTGCTGGCGGCACCAGATCGAGTTTATTGAGCACGATGAGATCGGCCGCGGTGAGCTGGTCCTCGAAGGTCCCCTCGAGGTCGCGTCCCTCGTAGACCTGCTCGGCATTGACAACGACGACGCCGATGTCGTCGGCGACCCAGGCGCGGACCGGGTCGCGGTAGAAATTGAGCAGCGTCTCCGACGGCAGCGCCACGCCCGAGGTTTCGACGACGATGCGGTCGGGGTCGATCGTTTCGCGCAGGTTCTGGAGGGTGTCGAGGAGGTCGTTGGAGAGTTGGCAGCAGACGCAGCCGCCGGCGAGTTCGACGTAGGCGGCGTCGCTGCCGCCGAGCAGCGCCTGGTCGATCCCGAGGTCGCCGAACTCGTTGCTGACGACGGCGAGCCGCAGCCCGGTGCGTTGGGCGTCGGCGAGCAGGTGGCGCACCAACGTGGTCTTGCCCGAGCCGAGAAAGCCGGAAACGACCAGCACGGGGATCTTCTCATGGCGGTTTGGGCGTGGGCGTAGCATGGTATCGGTTTGCCGCAGGTGGCGCGGCGCAGCTTACCGTGGCGCTGCAGGAGAGCAAACCGGCGCCGATTCCCAGCTGCCCTGGGGCGTTTGCTTGCTCACTGCGCCGCGGGCGAGAATAATCGCGCCAGCATCATAAGGAGATCGTCCGTGTACAAATCCGAAGCCGTGACCCGCGGAATCCGCATCGAAGTGCTTGCGCAGTATGTCCCCGAGCGTTCGGAGCCGAGCGAGAATCATTGGTTCTTCGCTTATCGGATCCGCGTATCGAACGAGGGCGAGGAGACCGCGCAACTCGTCAGCCGCCACTGGGTCATCACAGACGCCAACGGCCACGTGGAGGAGGTGCGCGGCCCCGGGGTCGTAGGCGAGCAGCCGGTGCTCGTGCCGGGTCAGAGCTTCGAGTACACCTCCTTCTGTCCGCTGCCGACGCCGTTCGGCACGATGCAGGGGACGTACCAGATGGTCACTCCGGCAGGCACCCGCTTCGACGCCAAGATCGCCGCGTTCACCTTGGCCGAGCCGACCGCGTTGAACTGAGCAATGCGGCGGAGACCGCCGCTTGGCCTCAGCGCCGGGATCTGTCCGGCAAGTGTGCGAGGTCGCGGTCTGCTTCGACTTCAGCGACGAGTTCGGTGAGCCAGCGCTGGTAGTCTTCGCCACGCCAAGCGTCGTAACGGCCCCGAGCGTAGAACTCGGCGTTGCGATGGTACTGCCATGCGTTGATGCGATTGGCCCGGGATGAATCGCGCTCGCGTACGACTTTGGCGGGCACGCCGGCAATGATCGCGCCCGGCGGAAACACCGACCCTTCCTTCAGAAACGCGCCCCCGGCGACGATCGAGCCGCGGCCGACGACGACACCGTCCATGAGGGTCGCGTTGATACCGATCAGGCAGTCGTCCTCGATGGTGGCGCCGTGTACGGTGACGTGGTGGGTAACCGAACAGAAGTCGCCGATCACGGTCGGATGTTCGTAGCCGACGTGAACCATGACGAAGTCCTGCAGGTTCGTCATCCGGCCGATGCGGATCTCGGCGCATTCGGCGCGCAGTACCGAGTTATGCCAGATGGATGAGCCTGCGCCGACGGCGACGTGGCCATAGACTTGGGCGCTCGGGGCGATCCAGGCGGATGAATGGACTTCATTGCCTTCGGACTTCGGATCTTGATTCATACTTCACGTTTGCGCGGACCGTCGCGTGCGTGTCAACCGCCGCCATCCGTCCCTGCAGGTAACTCGACAAGCTCAGCACGAACGGGACCCGAGAGAAGCGATGGTCCGGGACCGTGGAATCGGGTCCCGTCTCCATCCGTTCGCCCTGAGCTTGTCGAAGGGCCTGTCCTGAGCCTGCCGAAGGGCTGCTGGAACCAGGAGTCTTAAAGGCTTTTCACGTGGCTCCTGGATCTCAACGGGCCGATGGCGCCGGATCGGAGCCGGGGCCGCGTGCACCGTGCGCGGCGCCTTCCTATTGACAGTGACGGCGCGTTCGGATGGTCTCAGGGTCGAATGTCTCCGATGACTCCTGCCGGGCAAAGGACGATCGTGAATGCCGCGTGGGCGATTGCGTGCATCGTCGTCTTCTGGTCGTTCGGCTACACGATCATGCGTGGTTCCGACCTCTGGTGGCACATCGCCGGCGGCCGCTGGATGGTGGAGCACGGGACGGTCTTCGTCCGCGAGCCGTTCAGCTTCACGGCCGAGGGGCGCTGGTGGATCAACGACGCGTGGCTCTCCGACGTCCTGCTCTACCTCTGGAGCGAAGCCTTCGGAGTCGAGTCGCTCGCCTACTGGAAGTGGGCGTTGATCGTGCTCACGTGGGCGGTCGTTTTCCGCTTCCTGGCAAGAATCTGCGGCGAGCGAATCGTTGCCTTCGTCGTCGCGACCTTCGGCCTCGCACTTGCTGCTCCGTTTCTCGACGTGCGCCCGCAGCTCTATTCATTTCTCGGCTTCGCCGTGTTGCTCGATGTCTGCTGGGGGCGCCCGCCGCCACGCTGGCTGCCGCTGCTGTTTCTCGTCTGGGTGAACTTGCACGCGGGATTCCTGATCGGTCTGATCGTCTTGCCGTTCCTGCTGCTCGTGCCGCTCGCGGCGGAGCCGGCGAGTTGGCGGCGGCTGCTGCTGTTGGGTGGCGCGTGCGTGCTCGTCTGCGGCATCAACCCGAGTGGACCCGAGGTCGTGCTGCGGCCGTTGCGCTACGCGTTCGACAGCAGTTCGCCGTTCCGACTCCTCGGCGAGTGGCTGCCGGCGTTCGTGCCAGGCGGGATTCGCTCCTGGCTGCTCCCATACGCGATGGGCATCTTCGCGGCGGCAGTCGTCGCCGCCGTGATCGACCAGGTGTGGATCGTCGACAAGCGCCGCGCCGAGGTGTGGTTGGCGATCGCCATCGGCGCGCTGACTCTGCTGATGGCGCTGCGCAGCCGGCGTTTCGTGCCGTTCTTTGCGATTGCCTACGCGCCGGTGGTGGCCTACGTCGTCGCCCGCCTGCTCGGCGCCCAGCTGCGCCGGGTGCCGCCGTTGGTGGCGCCCGTGTTCGCAACGGCCATTGGCCTGTACTGGCTGTTGCCGTTTCCGCAGAGTTCCTACGCATTCGAGTTTCTCACCGCGCGCTACGAGTTTCCCGTCGAGACGTCCAACTTCATCGAACGCAACCGACTGTCCGGCAAGGTATTCAACTATTACAACTGGGGCGGCTACCTGCACCTACGCCACAACGGGGCGATGAAGGTCTTCATCGACGGTCGCTCCGAGACCGCGTACGACGACCAGACGTTCGTGGACTATCTGACCGTGCTGCACCAGAAACCGGGCTGGAAGGAAGTGGTCGATGCGAGTGGTGCCGAATGGGTTCTGTGGCCGCATGACAAGGGGCGAGTCGCCTACGACCTCAATGTCAGTGGCGATTGGGACCTGGTTTACCGCGACTACAAGTCGGCGCTCTTGCGGCGCGCCGACGCGCCGCCACTGCCACCGGTCGAGATGACCGATGACTCGGCATATCGCCGGCTCGCCTCCGGCTGGTTCATTTTCACCGAGCGACGGTTTGCCGAGGCGCAAATCGAGTTCGAGCGGGCGCTGGAGTTCGCCCCGCATATGCAGACCGCTTGTATCAATCTCGCTCGAACGCAGGTGTATGCCGGCGCCGACGATGACGCGGCTCGTACGATGGAGCGGTGCAATGAGATATTTCCGCAGAAGGAAACAGTGAAATGGTTCGCAGGTTTCGCGGAGTCGGTGAAAATGCAGCGCGAGAAGACGCCATGATACGAGCGCTTTCGCTCGTCGTCGTCGCCGCTTTGATGATTTCGGGATGCACGAAGAAAGCCGAAGAAACGCCACCGCCGATCATCTTCGTCATGGTCGACACCCTGCGTGCCGATTACCTCGGAACGTATGGGTTCGCTGGGGATGTTTCGCCCCATATCGATGCTCTCGCGGCGGAAGGGGTTGTCTTCGACCGCTGTTTCGCCCAGTCGCCGTGGACGAAGCCATCGATCGCAACCGTACATACCGGACTGTACCCGGAAGTGCACAAGGTCTTCACCGAGGGCGGCAAGTTTCTTGCCAGGGGCACGACGACGATCGAGACGGATGCACTCTCTGAGGATGCGGTGACGCTGGCAGAGGTGCTGCGTAGCCGCGGCTACGCGACGGCAGCGTTCGTTGCCAATCCGTGGGTTCGGGCCAGCCACGGATTCGCCCAGGGTTTCGATGTCTACGACAGCGACGGTGCCGACAATGAGATGCCCGGCGCGGAGATGGTCGACCGTTCCATCGAATGGCTCGGGGAACGCAAGTCCGGTGAGCCGTTCTTCCTCTATATCCACCTGATGGACGTGCACGGCCCGTACACCGCTCCACAGGCTCACTACGATGCCCTCGCCGGTAGTAGCGCCGCCGCGCCCGTGCATCGCCTCTCGGAGGACCACTACCAGCGCATCCCCCCCTATCTGCGCATGCCCGCCTGGGCGCGACAGCAAGAAAGCCGCGAGGTTGCTGTTTGGCGCCAACGCTATGCCGCGGGCGTGCGCTGGATGGATGCTTCCGTCGGGACTCTATTCGCTGCCTTGCGCGAACGCGGGTTGCTCGATGCGGCGCTGGTCATCGTTACCTCCGATCACGGCGAAGCGCTGTACGAACATCGTGGCTGGGATCACGGCTACACCGCCTACGAGCATCAGATCCATGTGCCGCTGGTCCTACGCTTCCCCGGCGGCGCGCATGGTGGCCGACGCGTCGGCGACGTCGTCGGCCTGGTCGACGTGATGCCGACCCTCCTTGCGGTTGCGGGCGCCGAGCTGCCGCCAGGGGTTCAGGGTAGGGATTTGACGCCGGTACTTTCTGGTCAAAAGGGTTCTGACGTCATGTTCACCGAGGCGATCAAGTGGCGTCCGGGCCAACGTGTGGTGCGCACGGCGGAGCATAAGCTCATCATCGACAGAAACACGGATGAGCTGACCTTGTACGACCTGCAAGCAGATCCGGCGGAGTCGCGCGATGTAGCCACGGAGGATCCTGAAACGGTGGATCGGCTGCGTGCGCAGCTCGTCGCACACGAGGCCGCGAACGCAGCCCACGGGGGTCTGTCGGGCCGAGCAGCGGAGGTTCCCGCCGATGTCGCAGAGCGCCTACGGGCTCTCGGCTACCTGGAATAGGTGCGCATGTCGCGTCACCCACGGAAACGCGTTGCCAGACGAGTCTGGCGTTGCGCACGGGTGCTAGCACTCGCCGTCGTCGCTCTCAGCGTCGGATGCGAGCGTAAACCAGCCGCTGCGCCGCCATCGATCGTCATGATCATGGTGGACACTCTGCGTGCCGATTACCTCGGCAGCTATGGGTTCCGCGGGCCGATCTCGCCGAATCTCGATCGCCTCGCGGCAGAGTCGGTGGTCTTCGATCGTTGCTACTCCCAGGCACCGTGGACGAAGCCGGCGATCGCCTCGCTGTTCACCGGCCTCGACCCAGTCGTACACCGCGTTCTCACCCACCGCGGGAGATTCACCGATAAGACGGTTGCTGCGGAGTCGCTGGAAACCGATGTTCTGCCGCAGGCGGCGGTAACGCTCGCTGAAACCCTGCAGGCAGTCGGCTACGACACGGCCGCGTTCATCAGCAATCCCTGGATCCGCAAAGCGCACGGTTTCGATCAGGGCTTCGCGCACTTCGACGAGCGCTTCACGGGTAACGACACGCCAGCCGATGTCATTCTCGATTCGGCGCGTGCGTGGCTCACCAAGCGCGACGACGAGCGACCGTATTTCCTCTACCTTCACTTCATGGACGTTCACGATCCATACGACGCTCCCGACGAGGACGTCGCTGTGGTGCGGGGAAGCGAGTCGCTAACGGCTGACCGGCAGATCGATCGCAAGCAACTGCCGCCGGGAATGATGCGCGCGATGCTGGACAAGGGTCTGCCATGGGTACAGAGCGAGTCGGTGCTGAGCATGCGCGAGTGGCGCACGCGCTACGCAGCGGGCGTGCGCGCATTCGATCGGCGCATCGGGCCGTTCTTGGATGAGCTACGCAGCAGCGGGGCGCTCGACGCGGCGGTGTTGATCGTCGTGGCGGATCACGGCGAGGAATTGTACGAGCATGGCGATTGGGCGCACGGCAAGAATCTCCACGATCACCAGTTGCGGATTCCGCTGATCGTGCGTCTGCCGGGTGCGCGCGACGGCGGCAAGCGGATCGACGCGCTGACGGCGCTGATGGACGTCATGCCGACGGTGGCCGATCTTGCCGGCGCGGCGGTACCCCCTGCCGTGCAAGGCAAGAGCTTGGTGCCATTGCTGCGCGGCAGCACCGTCGAGCCGCTGCACACCGGAGTGCACGCGACCGGCGTCAAGTGGCAACCCGAGTTGCATTCGTTGCAAACGCGGGAACTCAAATTGATCAAGGATATCGAATCGGGGCGCGCCGTTTTGTTCGACTCGCTCGCCGACCCGGGCGAGCAGAAGAATCTCGCGCCGGAACGGTCAGAGGAGGTGTCTCGCCTCGGGGATCAATTGGATAGCGAACTCGCCGCCTGGGCTCGGCATCCCGGTGTTGGGCGGGCGACCGCACCCATCGATCCGCAGGTGGAGGAACGGTTGCGAGCGCTAGGGTATCTCGAATGACGGTGAATCGATCGAATTGCTTCGACAGCGCCGGTCGCATCGTTCAGGGTTGAGGGGATATGGCAGCGAAAGGACTGGCGCCAGCGCCGTCTGCGCTCGTCGACGGGCGCGAGCAGGCGATCGTACTCGGGGTTGGCATCGGGCTCGCGCTGCTGGTCCGACTCAGCCTTGCACCGTTTCCCTCGGGTGATTTCACCCAGTTCACGCGCGGCTGGTTCGAGGCGATCGGTGAGATGGGCGCGGTGGCGTTCCTCGCCAGCGACGTCACCAACTACGCGCCCGTCTACACGTATGCGATGGTCGTTGCGCACTACCTCTTCGGTTGGCTGCCTTCCGTCGTCGCCATCAAACTGATCGGCCTCCCATTCGATTTCCTCTGCGCCACTTACGTCGCGAAACTCGTCGACCTGCGCTACCGCTCGCGCGCGGTCTTCATGGCCGTGTTTCTGCTGACGCTCTTCCTGCCGACACTGCTGGTGAACGGCGCGATGTGGGGCCAAGCCGACGTTCTCTACGCTACCGGGATCGTCGCCTTCGCATACTACGCCGCGCTTCGGCGCGATGTGGCGGCGGGGGTCGCCCTGGGGCTGGCGTTCTCGGTGAAGCTGCAGACGGTGTTCATCGCGCCCCTGGTTCTGTTGCTCGTGCTGGCAGGGCGGCTGCGCTGGCGGACGATCGCGCTGGTCCCGGCCATCTACGTCGCCAGCGTCGTTCCGGCATGGATCGCCGGGCGGCCTCTTTCGGAGCTGCTCACGGTCTACTGGACGCAGGCAGGCTACTATCCGCGGCTGACCTCGAACGCTGCGCACGTGTACCAGTGGTTCCCGGCGGCCTTGTACGACATCGTGCTGCCGGCGGGTCTGTTCTGGTCGGCGGGGGTGATCGGCTTGTTCACCTACGCCGTCTATCGCGCGCGGCTCGATTGGAGTGCGGAGCGTATCGTGCAGGTAGGGACGATCTGCTTGATCCTGGTGCCGTACTGCACGCCGAAGATGCATGAACGCTATTTCTTCGCTGCCGATGTGCTGTCCGTCGTGCTGGCGTTCTATTTACCCCGGCTCGCCTTCGCGCCGGTTGCCATCGGCCTGATCTCGTTCTTCAGCTACACGCCGTTCCTGTTGCGCAACCCGGTCGTGCCGCTGCCCTATCTCGCGATCGCGATGGGCGCGGTATTGATCGCCTTGCTCTACGACCTGGGCCGTTCGGTTCACGCCGAACAGGCAGCGCGGGGTTGAGAATGCAGGGATTCTTGCGGAAGGTCATCGCCTTTCTCATTGCCTCGCTGATCGCATCGTGGTTGCTGCCGCTGCGCGGCTTTGCGCATGGCGGACCCGCACCGCTCGACTTCTGGGGAGACTTTCCGCCGGCTGTCGGCGAGTGTCAGCGAATCATCGGTCACGCGACGGCACTTTGCGTCAACCGCGTCGTTCGCTCGCGAGCTGCGTGCCGGCTGCAAGAGGCGCGCGGCGAAGCGTGTTCCACGGCAAACCTCGATGCGGCGATTCAAGCGGCCCGAAGCGACGCCAGGGCTCTCGTTCGCTCTACCTGCAGCGAGCAGGAGGTGCAGATCCTTCGCTACATCGACGTCAATGAAGCTCTCACCGACTTGATCAACGTCTGCCGTACGCTCGATACAGCGGTGGATTCGGCGGCCTTCGCGGTGGTGCAGTTGGAGATTGCGCCGGTGGAGGATGAACAGGCACTGGAATGCCTGACGGCTGCAAGTAGTGCAGTGAGCAAGGTTCTCCGCGCGTCCATGCGTGAGCGGCGCCTGGTGCTCGACCGGATTGCCGTACTCAGTGTGCCGTTCGCTCATAAACAGGCGCTGATCGGCCGCGCGACCGCGCGCATCCAGCAAGGAGCTGGCGCGGCCGCTGCCGCGTTGGCTCCCCACTGCCCGAACGAATCGTTCGTCGCGCTGTACGGGCGCGCTGCCGATCTCCACCTCGCCAACGTTGCCGCGCAGGCGGATTGCTTTGGCGGTGCAGTCTACGTCCAGGATGCCGTGGTTTGTCCCGCTGCTGTGTGCGGTAACGCGATCAGGGAAGTCGGCGAGGCATGCGAGGACGGCAACGTCGCGGCGGGCGACGGGTGCAGCCCGACCTGCCGGTTCGAGATCTGAGCCGCACGGTCGGCGGCGGGCAGCATCATCCCATCGTCAATCTTGCGATGTCGTCGTGGAGTCCGGCGCGTACCGCGGCTACGGTCGCGCTGCGCTCCTTGAGCTTGGTGCCGTGAAAGGCCGCACGGGGTAGGGCACCGAGCCGGCGCGCGTGCCCGATCGCGGTCGCCGCAACCGCGCTCGGGTCGGCAGTTTCATCGAGGTAGCCCGCTTCGACCGCCGCGCTGGGATCGTAGATGCGCGCCTGCGTGATCGCCTGGGTGAAGTGGCGCTTTGCGAGGCGGTCGCGCGCCAACTCTACGCCGAATGTGGGCAACGTCATTTGGATCGATACTTCGTTGAGACCGATCTTGAATGCGCCATCTGCGCCGACGCGGTAGTCGGCCGCGAGCAACAGGATCGCCCCGGCGGCGAGAGCGTGTCCCGTGCAGCCGACGACCACGGGCAGTGGGAAAGTGTAGAGGCGCAGCATCATCTCCGCTCCCGAAATCACCAGGTCGCGCATCGCCTCGACGCCACCGGTCATCACCGAGAGGTCGAACCCTGCGGAGAGGCGCTTCTCGCGCCCGATCAACGCGACGGCGGCAGCCTCCGTCGCGGCGCGGTCGAGCGCGGCATGGAGGCCGGCGATGGCTGCCGGGGAAATCGCATTCGCCTTGCCGTCGTCGAGGCGGATGACGGCGACCTGCTCGTCGAGTTTGTAGCTGATCATATCCATGAAGATGCCCTTCCGCGTTTGAGTCGTTCGCCCAGCAATATCCGGATGGCTGGCGCTTGCGCCAGTCCCGCCGGTGTTCTGTACGGCGCAATCGGAAGGCGGTAGGTTCTCCATCCATGCGAATCCGAAGGCTCGAACTCCATTGGCAGATTCTCATCGCCATCGTCCTCGCCGGGCTCGTCGGTGCGGCCACCGGCGAGAAAATGGAGATCATGGGCGTGCGTCCGTACGATGTCTTCGACTTCGTCGGCTCGCTCTTTTTGCAAGCGCTGACGATGCTGATCGTACCGCTGATCATGTCGTCGATCATCAGCGGCGTCGCCGGACTCGGCAGCGATGAAGGCCTTGGCCGCTTGGGACTGCGGACGCTCGGGTTCTACGCCGCTTCCAGTTTGTTGGCGATCCTCCTCGGTTTGCTGCTGGTCAATCTGGTGGCGCCCGGGATCGCCGACGGTCGCCCCGTCGGCGACAAGCTCGGACTTCCCGAGTCGACCGCTGGAGTGTTGGAGAAGATCGAGGGGCGCGGTGCAGCCGACGTCATCGACATCTTCAAGAGAATGGTACCGTCGAACGTGGTCGCCGAGGCTGCTGCGGGCGGCATGCTCGGACTGATCACGTTCAGCATGCTGTTCGGCTTCTTCATGACCCGGATCCCGCCTGCGCCGGCGCAAGCGCTGCGGTTGTTCTGGGGCGCGGTGTTCCAGACGATGATGCAGATGACGATGTTCGTCATGCGCTTCGCGCCGCTCGGTGTCTTCGGACTCGTCGCGCGCACGGTTGCGTCCACCGGCTTTGCTTCGTTCTGGCCGATGTTGGCGTTCTTCTTCACGGTGCTTGCCGCTCTCGTGCTGCATGCGTTTGGAACGCTGGCCATACTCCTGCGGCTCGCCGGGGTCAGCCCCATTCTGCAGATGCGGGCCATGTTTCCTGCGCTGTTGACGGCGTTCTCGACGGCATCGTCGTCGGCGACCCTGCCGCTGACGATGGAGTGTGTGGAGAAGAACGCGGGGGTCTCGAACCGCGTCAGCAGCTTCGTGCTGCCGCTCGGCGCAACCGTGAACATGGACGGTACGGCGTTGTATGAATGTGTCGCAGCGATGTTCATCGCCCAGGCGTACGGTCTCGAACTCGACTTTGCGCAGCAGTTCACCGTGGTCACGCTCGCCCTGCTCACTTCGATCGGCGTCGCCGGAATCCCGGCGGCGAGCCTTGTTGCGATCAGCATCATCCTCGGGGCGATCGGACTGCCGCTCGATGCGATCGGCTTGATCCTGGTCACCGATCGTATTCTCGACATGTGCCGTACTGCCGTGAACGTGTTCAGCGATGCGTGCGGCGCGGCGATCATCGCCCGCTCGATCGGTGAGGAAACTACAGTTGCCGCACGGCCCACAGCGGTCGCAGGGCCGAACGCTTAGCCGTCTGTTGAAGATCTCCCGCATGTACCTGGACGAGATCCGCACGAACGGATTCCACCCTGATTTCAGACAAACTCCCGTTGGCTCCGAGCCCGTCGCGGGGCACCCCTGCTTCTGGATAACCTCCCGGTCGCCCTGAGCCTGTCGAAGGGTACCCCTGCTCTTTCAGCGGGCCGGCAATGTCCAAGCGCCGCCGCGCGCGGCGCCGCTGCTGTAGAGATTGCCGCCAGCGGCGACCTGCGTGTGTAGTCCGTCGAGCCCGGTTGCCGGTGTGCCTTCGGCAAAGGTGCGAAGGGCAATTTTTCTTGCCGGGCCGGCCGAGGCCGGATGATTTGGGCGCGGAGCTAGCCGGGATCATCGCCGGCGGCCTGGGCGACGGTGCCGGCGCGGAGCGGCGGGTCGCTCGGGGCCGCCTGGCCTTCGAGCGTGGCGACGGTCTGTTCGTAGTAGTGCCACGGCATCCAGTCGGCCGGAGCGGCCTGCAGCGCACCCGGGTGACGTAGCATCTGGTGCAGGTATCCGAACGGATCGACCTCAGCGAGCTCCGCGGTGTAGACGAGGCTCATGTAGAGATCGCCGACGCGGGCTCCGTTCTGCGTTTTATAGAAGAGTGCGTTCTTGCGGTCGAGGATCGCCTTCTTCAGGCCGCGCTCGACGCAATTGTTGTCGAGTGGCGCGCCCGTTTCACGAAGGAAAAGCGTCAGCTTCTGCCAGTGCTTGATCGTGTACTTGATCGCGTCGCCTGCACCCGAGTTCGGTTCCACCAGTTTGTCGTCGAGCTGTGCCTGCAGCCACTTCGCGAGCGTTGCCATGCGCGGGCCGCTCTCGGCTTGATGGTGAGCGAGGCGTTGCTCGGCGCTCATCTGCTGCGCACGCGCCTGGGCGTCGACCTCATAGACGTGTTTGAGTTCGGTGAGGACATGGCGGCACTGCTCGGGGAAGTTGACGGCGACGTCGACAAACTTCCTGCGGGCGTGCGCGATGCAATTGGCAACGATTGTCGTGAACTCCCCGGCGGTGTTGTGCGAGAGCGCGTCGCACATCTGAATCGGTGGCGGCAGGTCCTTTGCGCGTCGCGCCAGCAGGTCCCCTAGATTCTCGCCCGCGTGGCGCCGGCCGGTGAAAAACAGCGCGATCTGGCGCTCGGCAGCCTTCGAGATGATTCCCGTGGTGTACACCCCGCGCCGCTCGGTGCGGTCGCCGTCGCTGACCGGGTCGAATTGCTCGCCCCTGTTGAAAGCGAGGATCTTCATGGTCGTGTCGTCGTTGTGAATCACCTCGCCGGCCGCTGCCTGGCGACACATCTCCTCCCACACCGGGTCGAGCACGTCGGCGGCTCGGTGGACGAGATCCCATTGCGTGGTCGCAGGCAGCGCAATGCCCAGGTTCTTCTGCAGCTTGGCGATACGATAGAACGGTAGCCCGCAGCCGTACTTGAGCAGCGCAATCATGCTCGACACCGACTCGTCGTACTTCGCCGAGCCGATGTCCGCCGGTGGGGTGGCGGTGGTGATCTCGCCGCAAGCGCCGCAGCGCAGCCGCTCGCACTCGTAGACCGCGGCGCTAATCGGCGCCATTGCCCGAATGCGCACCAGCTTCTTCGCTTGCAACTGGCTGTACAGGTTACCGCGCTTACAGTCCGGGCAGCGATCGCCGTGGCGCAGCGAGGCGTGCGGGATGGCGATGCGCTCGGCGGCGCGCAGCTTGTCGGCCCCGTTGCGACCGTGGCCCGGGCGCGGCTTGCGCTCGCCCGACGCGCGGCCCTTGCTATCGTCTCGCTTCGCATCCGTGTCGCCGCCGGCCTTGTCGCTGCCGGCTTGGTGCCCAAGTCCTGCGAGCACCGTGCTCGTCTTCTCCGTGCTCGCACCAAACAGCAGACTGCGCAGACGGCGGATCGAAACCCCCTTCTGTTCCAGCTCCACGCTCACCTCGACCAGCGTGTCGACCGCGGCACCGAGTAACTCGCGGTCTTCGCGGGTCAGTGCCCCTACTGCCGTGCGCTCGACGAGCGCGTGCAGCGCGGCAGCGTCCACCTCGCGCCGCTCGCGCTTGGCGCGCCGCTTCATTGCGCCCCCTGAAGTTGGCGGCGAAAGTTCCGCACGAGCGGATAGCCGAGCACTTCCTTGAGCGGGTCGGCCGCCAGCACCGTGCGGCAGCGTTGCGCGAGCCCGTCAATTCCACACCGAAAGTCGGCGGGCGCGACTCCCACCAGCACCCGCATCTGCGGCGTGATCTGTATCACCGCGCACGACCAACAAAGGCGGCGGTCACCGCTTCGACGTCCACCCGCTACCCACCACCGACGCGGATCTTCAGTCGGCTACCGTCGCTTCGCTCGACCTCGACTGCCGTAACCCCGCCCTCTCCGTGCGCCAACAGCTTTGCGACCTCAACCTCGACGAACTCTGCCTCGTTGTCTGCGCTCGAGTCTCTGCGCGCTCCCGCCTCGTCTGCCGCCCGCTGCCTCGGCGTTTCGTATCTCAGGCCAAACTCGCTCGACACCCGGTACGCGCCGTACTCGCGACTGAGCACCGTTGCTGCCTGCCACAGCTCCTCCGGCATCCGCTTGCCCGGCC
>Ga0163144_10003071_pt1 | contig 38170 bp, 29 predicted proteins | sample OliLak19BULKMAT1_FD_123175 | JGI IMG/M metagenome (GOLD analysis project Ga0163144, IMG submission 123175) | Freshwater microbial mat bacterial communities from Lake Vanda, McMurdo Dry Valleys, Antarctica - Oligotrophic Lake LV.19.BULKMAT1 | ecosystem: Environmental > Aquatic > Freshwater >...
CCCAACAAACATGAAAGTCGCGCGCCTCATTTTTCCGCTCGCCCTGGCGTTGAGCGCCGGAACAGCCCTCGTGTGGTCCGTGGACTCCATCGCGGCGAGCACACCGGGCGCACAGGAGCGCGCGCCGCCGATGCGCTGGTGGAGCAGCGCAGCGCGGCACTCGCAGCCGCCCGCGCCCTGTCGGACGAAGTCGCTGCGCGCGCGGGGCCCCTTGGCGCCCTCGTTGCCGCGGCGGGTGCCGAAGTGGATGCCGCGCGTGCGCAGCTCGAACTTGTGGGCTCCGACGGCTCCGCGGCCCCCGCGGGCGCACGCTGGCTCGCGGCCCGCGCCGCCGTTGACGAGGCGGAGGCCGGGCTGCGGGCGGCGCGGGTCGAGCGGGAGTTGCTTTTTGTGCGTGCACCCTTCGACGGGGTGGTGCTCGCCGTGGACGTGCGGGCGGGGGAGTACGCAACGACCGCGGAGCGCGCGACGCCCCTGGTCGAGATGGGGCGGCGGGAGCTTTACGTGCGCGCCGAGTTCGCCGAAGAAGATGCCCCGCGTTTCCAACCCGATGCTCCCGCGTACGCGTCCCTGCGCGGAGCCGCGGGCAGCCGCATTGGTTTGCGGTATGTGCGTACGGTCCCCAGCTTCGCGCCCAAGCGCACCCTGGGCGGCGGCGCGGCCGAGCGGGTCGATACGCGCGTTCTTGAGGTCATCTACGCGCTCCCGGACGGCGCAAGCGGGGCCGCGCCGGGGCGGCGGGTCGACGCGTTTGTTGCCGATCGCAGCGTGGATCCGCGCTAACCGCGCCGGTCCGAGTAGGCTCTTGCGGCGTGGAGCTCTTGGAAACCGTCGAGGCGGCGCGGGCGGAACTGCCGCAGTCAAAGGCCCACAGGGTGGGCTGCGGCCCCAAACCCGGTGTGGAGGCAACACCGGCGTCGAAACGCGGCCGCATGCGGGGGCTGGTCCTTCTGCTGGTCCACGTTGCGATCGCACTGCACGTGTGGCACTGGCTCGCGACGGGGCGGTCGCTAGGGGCGTTGGAGCCCAGCGAAGCCGGTCTCGTGTGGACCGAAGGGGTGCTCAACGCCGGCCTTGTCCTGATGGTGCTGGCGACCGCGTCCACGCTCATCGTCGGTCGCTTTTTCTGCGGCTGGGCCTGCCACGTGGTCGCGCTCCAGGACGCGAGCGCGTGGCTCCTTGGAAAGCTGAAGCTGCGGCCCAAGCCCGTGCGTTCGCGCGTCCTCGTGTTCGTGCCGCTGCTCGTGGCGATCGAGGTGTTCCTCGGGCCCGCCATCGTGCGGCTCGTGCGGGGTGAGTCGCTCCCGATGCCTTCCTGGCAACTCACGACGGACGACCTTTGGGCGCGTTTTCCCGGTCTGTGGATGGCGCTCGCGACGTTTGCCACCGTCGGGTTTGCCGCGGTGTGGTTGCTGGGCTCCAAGGGCTTTTGCACGTACGGTTGCCCGTACGGGGCCATTTTCGGCGTCGCGGATCGCTTCGCGAAAGGGCGCATCCGGGTGAGCGACGCGTGCGAGGGTTGTGGCCATTGCACCGCCGTTTGCACCAGCAACGTCGCGGTCCACACGGAAGTGCGCCTGCACCGCATGGTGGTCGATTCGGGTTGCATGAAGTGCATGGACTGCGTCAGCGCGTGTCCCAAAGGCGCGCTCTCTTTTAGCTTCGGCCCCGCGCCCAGCGCGGCGGTGCGCAAAAAAGCGGCCCGTCGCACGTTCGACTTCTCCTGGCCTGAGGAGATCGCGCTCGCTGCGCTGTTTTTCCTCGGGTTGTACGCCTACCGCGGCCTGTACGGCGCGGTGCCGCTTTTGCTCGCGGTGACTCTCGCGGTGCTGTTCGCATTCCTAAGTGTCGCGCTCGTGCGGCTCGTCCGAGGCCGCGATTTCCGACTGCAGCACGGCATGCTGAAGCGCGGCGGCCGCTGGACCGGGTTAGGCCTTGCCGTGCTCCCTTTGCTCGTCCTCGTGGTCGGTGTCACGCTGCACTCGGCCGGTGTGCAGTGGCATGCGCGGGGGGGCGCCGCGGCGCTCGCCGACGCCGGCCAATCGGACGGGGCCGAGCGCGCGGGGCATCTCCTGCGGGCCGGGCGGCACCTCGAGCGCGCCGCATCCCTTGGTTGGGTGTCGCCGGCGGAACTCGAGCGGCGCGCGGGTTCGGCTTACATCGGCGGCGGCGAGCCGCGCCGGGCGCTCGCGCTCCTGGAGCGCGCCGCCGCGCGCTCGGGCGCGGATCCTGTCGCGCAGCTCGAGCTCTACCGGGTGCAGGTGGCGCTCGAAGACTGGGCCGCGGCCGCGCAGAGTTATAGCCGCGCCCTGGACCTCGAAGAGGCGGCGGGCCGTCCCCTCGATCCCGACCGGGCAATGCAACTCGCGGGCGAGGTGGTCGAGCTCGTCCGGCGGGCACCCGAGGCGGTTGAACCGACGCTTCTTTTTGCCCGACTCCAAGCCGCGGCGGGCGATGTTCCGACGGCCGTCCAAAATCTCGAAGCGCTGCGCGCGCGCCATCCGGGCGAAACACGGGTCACCGCGCTGCTCGAAAAGCTGCGCGGCGCCGCGCGTTAAACGGGCGCGGGGCCCGAAGCCATCGGCTCCGGGCCCCGCGCGAGGTTTTGAGGTCGCCCGCTCGTTGACGGGTTCCCGCCGAAGGTCAAAGGCAGCCGGTCAGCAGCGCGCCGAAGCGGACGCGCAGGCCGTCGCTCAACTCGGCGACGTCGAACAGCGGGCCGGAGCCCGACACCACGATGACCTGGAAGTCGTAGGTCAGGCCGTCGATGGCGCTCAGGTTCGGGATCGGGAGCGGGATGGAACCGACACCCGTGCCGTCCGCGGCACCCGTTCCGAGGAACAGGACGTCCGTGCCGAGGTTGCCCCCAAGCAGCAGCGTACACGTGCCGAGCGGCGTGGTGCCCGCGACCGGGCTGCCGAAGAGCAGCAGCGGCGCGCCGGCGGGCAAACCTTCCGACAGCAGCGCAAACGTGTTGTTGCCGAGGCTCGGCAAACCGTTGGCGGCAAGGGACGCCGCCGGGGTCGTGTCGCTGCAGCCGTCGCCGGTCTTGACGGCGTACGCCGAGCCCGGGACCGTCGTCGCGACGTCGAAGCTGCCCGGGCCGGCTCCCGCGTCAGCGGCGACGAGCGTCATCGCACCCGCGGTCGGCGCGGCGGTCGAATCGAACCACACGTTGTAGACGGTGTTCCAGCGCACGGCATTGGATGGGCCGCTCAGGACGAGCTCTCCGCCTTCCACCGTCACGGACCAGTCGTTGGCCGTGTCGTCGTCGAGGTCGCCGAAGCCGACGTTCTGGACGTCCGCGCCCGCGCACACGGGCAGGCGAATCTCGCCGACACCGCGGTGGCTGTCGCGGTTGTGCAGCGCGTATTCGTAGTGGTACACACCGTCCACCGGCCCGCTCACCTTCACGGCGACGTAGACGCGGCCGTCGAACGTGCCGTTGGTGTTGGAGCTCACCGTCGCTCCCGTCCAACGCTGCAACACGGTGCCTTGCAGCAGCGCGCCCACGGTCGGAACGCTCCAGGACGAACCGTTCCAGTTCGGGTTGAACTCGCGCGAGCCGATGTTGTTCGTGCGCACGGCTTCGGGTTCACCCCGCACCACGTACTGGGATGCGTAGTAATAACGCGTGCCGGGTTCCCCGATCAGGTCGCGGTCGTCGACGCGGACGCGGTTGCCTACCGGGCCGAGGCTGTTCGATTGCGCGAACGAGAAGCTGCGCTGGCCGTCGCACTGGGTGGCAGGTACGGGCGTGAGGCCGGCGTCGAAGAAGGAGCACGTCGCTTCCCACGCGCCGAGCCACGGGTCGACCTCGTCCGCGGGGGCCAGGTAGAAGTTGTTGGCGTTGTTGCCGACGGAGTAGGTGTCCGAGCAGCCGATGCCAAGGAACGTTCCGTTGCTCGGGACTTGGCAGGGCGTGCATTGGCTGCTGGACAGCGCGAAGAAGCCGTGCTTCAAAAAGCTGCGGTCCGAGATCTGGCGGAGGCGGGTGCCACCTGCGTCCTCGCGCACGGCGAGGAATGCGATCGTCGGATGGTTCTCGTTCATCGGCTCGAGCCACGGCACGTTGACCGTCCCGAGGTTGCACGATGTCGTGGCCATCGCGAAGGCATTGACGCCCGTGGGGAACGCGCCCTGGCGGCCCTGGAAGCTGAAGCTGCTCAGGATTCCGAGCGCGACGTCGGTGCCGGGGATGGAGTTCGATTGGGCGACGGCCGGCGCCGCGAGCGGTCCAGCGGCCAAGGTGGCGAAGAGCCCAGCGACGGCAAGGCCGCGGAGCGTGGTTTGGGATTGCATCGTGACGGGGGTGGTGGGTTTGGGCTATGGGTCGACCGGGGGGGCACTCGAGACGACACTCGCGGAGGCAGCTTTGGTGTTTGCGACCTTGAGAGGTTAACGCAAGTCCCGGCTCGTGGCGGGGGTTGAGCGGCTGTGGCCTGCGCCGCTACGGTTGTTCATACGGGGATCGAACGTCGCCGCTTCCGCCGAACTGCCCCGTTGGAGCGACACCAGACGCAGCCGGTTCCGTGGGTTCAGGGTTGAACCGCTCAAGTCACCCGCTCCTTACGCCCCGTTGGCGGCCTTGTTTCAATGCGGCCCGTGAATCCCTCTGCGCGCCCACCGCCCCGACCGGGCTCCGACGGCCCCAACTGCTTCGAGTGCCGCCACTTCGAGGTGCGCCACGACCCCGCGTGGCCCTATGCCTGCCGCGCCTTCGACTTCCGCTCGCGCGCGCTGCCGAGCCAGCAGGTGTTCGCAAGCTCCGGCGCACACTGCCAAGCGTTCGAACCCAGGCCCGCGCCACCCCGCACGCCACGCCCCCGCGACGGAATCTGGGGCTGACGCTGCACGCGCCTCGACGCTGGATCGCGACGAGCGCGAGGGCCGAGCGCGAAGGGAAAGGCACTCGCGTCGCGGCGACCTTCGGTCTTGAGACGACCCACGCTCCAAGGCGGGCCTGGAGGCCCGCGCTCCCACCTCGTGCGCGTGCGCGGAGCGGATCGCCCTTTCCGTATTGGGCGACAGTTGCGAAGCGGCACACCAGGACCGAGTCGCGCTCGTTGAGCAGATCCCTTGCAAACGCCGCCGGGAGCGCGGGCCTCCCGGCCCGCCGCGCGTGATCGAGAAAGGCCGCTTGGGCTCGAACTGGCTCGCCAGCCTGGCCGTCGAGCGCTTCGGCTACCACATGCCCTACAACCGGCTCGAGCAGAAGTACGCGTCCGAAGGACTCGCGCGCTCGCGCACGGTGCTGTGCCGCTCGACGATCAAGTTGGCTGAGCTCTTCGCGCCCGTGCACGAGGCGCTGCGCGTGGAGATCGTGCATGGCGACGTCGCCTTTGCTGACGAGACCAGCGCGAAAGTGCAGCAGTCGAAGGCCTGTCCGACGCGCAGCGTGTGGATGTGGCTCTACGCGAACGGCGATGGCGACTGCTACTTCGACTCCAACGAGTCGCGCGGCCGCGATTCACCGACACGCGTACTGGTGGGCTTCGTCGGCTGGCTGCACGCCGACGGCTACGGCGTCGAAGTGCAAGGCGCGCGGGATCGACCCGACGGTCTACATCCACGACGTCTTGCTGCGCCTGGCGGAGGGCGAGGATCAAAAGACCCTTACGCCGCGCGAGTGGCAAGCGCGCCACGGCGCTGCGGTCGCGGATCGGCGGAGCTACGTGCTCCAGCAACTCGTCGGGAAGCTGCGCGCGTAGGCCGCGCCGCTGCGGCCAGCGGCCAAACTGCGGAGCCCGGCCCAAGCGTCAAGGCTGCGGGAATGCCGTGACCGTTACCTTCAAAACGTAACCGGCGCGGCAGCGAGATGGTCATGCGCTGGGCCGCCAGCGGCCTCGTGCTGACCCAGGGGAGCTTCCGCCGCATCAAGGGCTACGCCGACCTGCCCATCTTGCGGACCTCATTGGCCCACACCCCCTTGCACTCGCTGGAAACCGCTGCTGAATGCCCGCCCGCCAGGTTTGCCCCCCTTCAAAACTCACAAAACCACGGACATCCTCAGTCCGAGCGGCGCAGGGCCCAGTCCGGCTGTGTGGCTGGTTCTTCACCGGGCAATCCTGCTGCGCCGCTGGACAGCGGCAGAGACTAACGAGGCAACGACACGTGGATAGTAACGGGTCGGGTCGTGCTGACAGCGCCGATCGTTTTGACGGTCAACGCGACCCGTCGACATCTGCCAGGGAGATTTGTCCCGAGTCGGCGAAATAACGCTGCAGCACGAGCAGCGCGAGCGTGTCTTCATCGCGCCGATCTTGGAACTGCCGAGTCCACGCGTTGGCGTTTTGGATGATGCGCTCCGCTCCGCACGTGTCGCGGGACCAGCGCGCGACGGCGTCCGCGAGGTCCTCCAGATCGTCGCGCAGCTCCACGTAGTGCACGCCGGGCTCCAAGCGGCCTTCCATGAACCACGTTTCCTTGGTGGGCCGTGGCATCAGGCACAGCGAGTTCGATGACAGGATCCACTTCAGGTTAGTGGCGACGTCGTTGCCCTCGATCGACAGCACGAACTTGTGCGCGAGTTGAGCGTCGATCCCCATGTACGGTCGGCGGAACTCCTCGCCGCCGGGGAGCGAATCGGTGCGGCCGATGTCGCCCTGTCGATGGCCGAACCAGCGTTCCACGAATTGGCGCCGGTGCGGCTGACGCGCGCCCCCGCGCCACACCACCGAATCTAGCTTCGACGCGAATGGCCGCCGATCGCGCACAAAAACGTAGTGGCGAACCTGATTGAGCTTGAGCAGCACCGACGTGCCCGACGTTTCGCCGATGCAGCGCGCTTTCACGATCGTCGGTCGCTCCGGCGGCACCGTGCTGTCCCCGAAGCGGTAGTGCAGACGCAGGCCGCTCGGCAAACGCCGCAGGTGCTCCGCCAGGTCGAACCAGTAGTTGCGCTGGCGCCCGAGGCGTTCGAGCGGCAGGTCGTCCGCGTCGTCGCCGAGTTCGAACGGACCCGGCACGCGGTAGTAGTACCCGAGCCGCGCGCGGAGGTGCGCCGGCAGCACCGCGCCGTCGCGCGCGAGGAAACGTCGCCCCGCGCGACGGTGCACAAACCCCGGCAGCGCCATTCGCCAAAGGTGCTGGACAAAATACGCAAAGCGCGAATTTTTGTGGCGGCGAACGGCAGCAAACACCGTAGGTATTTCGAGCGGGCTCACGCGGCGCACCGGCGCGCTTGCGAACGGCGCACTGGGCAACTCGCAGCAGCGCCGTGGCAGAGGTCTCCGCGCGCGATGCGGGTCACGGATGTCGGTTGGGCGTGGGGCACGGGTGGCCGGCGATGTCGCGGGTGGGAGCGATGGGGGATAGCCGAGCAGCACCACTTTAGTGACCGCAGCGTGAGCGCGGAGCGCGCGTCGCGCAAAGGTCCTGCAACGGGCGAGCCGCGCGGCGGGGGGGCGCTTGCCGTTGCGCTCGGTCGGCTCCCGAGCGGGTTATAGTGGGCGACGCGGACCCCGAACCCGCCTTTCTATCGATCCATGGCCGGCGAACAGCCCCTACGTGTCCTCGTGCCGCTCGCGCCCCTTTTCGAGGAGCTCGAGTTTGTTGCCATCGTGGACGTGCTGCGGCGCGCCGAAGTGGACGTGGTCGTGGCGGGGTTGCCTGCGGGTCGCGGGCCGATCGAGGGCTCCCACGGGATTTTGATCCACCCCGATTGTGACTTCGACGAGGTCGACCTCGCGCGTGTGACGGCCGTGGTTTTGCCGGGCGGCCCCGGGACGCGTGCCATGGGGTGTGATCCGCGGCTGCTGGAGCTGATCCGGCGGTTGGACCAGGAGGAGCGACCGCTCGCAGCCCTGTGCGCCGCGCCGCTGGTCCTCGCGAGCGCGGGTGTGCTCGAGGGCCGCGAGGCGACGAGCCACCCGAGCGCGCGGGGCGAACTCGCGGGTGCGCACGTCCTCGCGGACGCGCGCGTCGTCAAAAGCGGCCGTGTCATCACCAGCCAGGGCGCGGGCACCGCGGTCGAGTTTGCGCTGGCCCTCGTGGAAGCGTGGGTCTCGCCGCGCAAAGCCGAGGAAATCGGACGCGCGATCGTCCACACGGGCCCTTGACCGACGTTTTCGAAGAGGTGGTACGACTGCAGCGCGCCGGGCGATCGTGTGCCCTGTGCACCATCGTCGCAACGCAGGGTTCGACACCCGGCAAGGCGATGATGAAGATGCTGGTGCGCGATGACGGGAGCTTCGCGGGCTCCGTGGGCGGTGGCTGCCTCGAAGCCGAGGTGCACGAAGCGGCGGTGGCGTCGATGAAGGATGAGCGCCCGCGGATGCTCGAGTTTTCGCTCAACGAGCGGGATTATCCGGATAGCGGCCTATTGTGTGGAGGCAAGGTGCAGGTCTACGTGGAACCGATCACCGAACCGCGGCTGCATCTGTTTGGCGGCGGTCACGTTTCGGGCGCCATCGCGCGCGTCGCATCCTCCGTCGGATTCCGCGTCAGCGTGGGGGACGACCGCGAGTCTTTCGCGACCGCGGAGCGCCATCCGGATGCGGCCGAAACCCTGGCGCTGGACTTCCCCGAACAAGTCCGCCATATCGCACCCGCGCTCGACCACTACCTCATCATCGTGACCCGCGGCCACCAGGACGACGGAGAGATCCTCTTCCACCTGCACGCGCAGAGCTGCCGACCGCGCTACCTGGGGATGATCGGGAGCAGAGCCAAGCGCGCACAGTTGTGGGCGCAACTCGAAGCACGCGGTGTGCCGCGCACGTGGCTCGACGACGTGCAAAGCCCGATGGGGCTCGAAATCGGCGCGCGCACGCACGAAGAGATCGCCGTCAGTGTCGTCGCCCAACTGATCCGCGTGCGCCGGACGGGCCAGTTGTGAGAGTGCTTCGGTTGCGCAAGCTCAGGTAGCGCCAAAACGGCGCCGATACTGACGGAACGCGAGCACGAGCAGCACCAGGGCGACCGCGGCCATGGTCAGGAGCTGCGGCCAAATGCCACTTCGCTCGGCCGTGGGCAAGATCCCTTTGCCGTACCACAGAACGCCGTGGTAAGCGTCCATCGCCCAGGCGACGGGTGTGACCGAGCCCACCGCGCGGAACCATTCGGGGGTGATTTCACGCGGGAACCACGCGCCACCCACGGCGCTCATCACGAGGATGACGAGGGTCGAGATGCCCTCGAGCTGTTTCTGCGTCCGGCACACCACGGCGAACAGAATGCCGATGCCGATGGCCAGGAAAACCCAAATCACGCTGACCAGTGCGAGCAGCGCCGGTGCCTCCGCCACGGGAACACCGAACACGAGGGCGCCGAAGGCAAACAACGTGACGAGCTGAGCGAGGGCGATCGCCGCGATCGCGATCAGTTTTCCGATCAGCACCGCGCCACCCGCCGAGGGTGTGAGTTGGAGCCGGGTCAACGTTCCCTGGGCGCGCTCCTGCAGCAAACTTCCGCCCGCGCCGACAACGCTGAAGAGCAGCATCATCACCGCCATGGCGGCAAACGCGTGTGAAGGTCCGGCGTTGCGCGCGACATCCGCACCAGCGCGGCCCGCGACGTCGTCACGCTGCAGGCCGAGGAGCCCGGGAAGGTCGCTGAGTAGATCGAAGTCCGGTGTGGCCTCACTGGTGTCGCCTGTGCCCTCCGTCGTACTCAAGAGCGATTCGATGCGATCGTAGCTCACGCGCAAGGCCACCTCCGCGAGCGCGCGCTGGGGTGCGGGGAAATCGATGCGCTCGAGCGCGCGTCCCATCACACCTGCTCCCATGGTGTCGAGCTGCTGTTTGAGCAGAACCGGCGCGAGTTGGAACAGCACCACCTGTTGGCTGATTGCTTGCGACGGGTCGCACAGGAGCAGTAGATCCAACGGATCACCGGCCGCAAGGCCTGCGCCATACCCCTCGGGGATGACCAGTCCGCACGCCACTTCGCCGTTGGCCACGCGCCGCCGCGCGCCGTCGCTCGGCTCCACCGACAATCCCGCCGAGGTTTGCAAGGCGGCCACGAGCGCACGACTCAGATCCGACATATCGCGGTCTTCGACCGCGAGCTCAACCTTCGGAGTGGAAGCTCCCGAGCCGCCTCCGGACATGGACGACATGGCCGTGCCAAAAACCGCGCCGAGCACGATCGGCAGCAAAAACGTCAACATCAGCGCCGTGCGGTCGCGGCTGAAAGACAAGAGGTCTTTGGTCGCGAGAATCCAGGCGGTCCGAAACATCACGCGCCACCGCCGTCCAAATCGCCCGTTGCCACATCGCCATCACGCAGCGCGCGCCCGGTCAGTGCCAAAAACACTTCCTCGAGACCGGGCCGAGCGCTCCGCACAGTCGCAGGGAAACCTGCGGCTCGCAACACCTCGGCAGCGCGCGCCAAATCCGCCGTGGGGTGAAGCTCCAAACCGGCGCCCATCGAGCGTTGGACCTGGGGCAGCGCGCTCAACGTCTCTAGTGTTCCGTCGGCAATCGCGCGCCCGCGGTCCATCACGACGATGCGGTCGCACAGGCGCTCGACCTCGCCCAACTGGTGGGTCGTGTAGATCAGAGTGAGCCCCGCACGGCGCAGCTCTTCGACGGCTTCGAACACGTGGTTGCGCGATTGGGGATCGACACCCGCGGTGGGCTCGTCGAGGAAGAGCAGTTGCGGCTCGTGCAGCAGCGCAGCCACGAGGTTGAGGCGCCGCTTCATGCCGCCCGAAAAAGATTCGACGCGGGAGGATGCGCGCTCGCCTAAACCCGCTGCGTCGAGGGCCCAGCCGACACGGTCCGCGATGCGCGCCGGCGCGACACCGTGCATCCGCGCGAAAAACCGCAGGTTCTCGCGCGCCGTCAGCTCGCCGTAGAGCGCGATCTCCTGGGGCACAACGCCGATTCGAGCGCGGAGTGCGGCGCCCTCGCGCACAGGGTCGAGACCCAGCACGCGCACGACGCCACTGTCAGCCGCGCAGAGCGTCGAAAGCACCCGCAGGGTCGTCGTTTTTCCGGCGCCGTTGGGACCGAGCAGGCCCAAGCTCTCGCCGCGGCGCACGACGAGGTTGAGCCGATCCACCGCGGCGATCGCCCCGAAGGTTTTGCAAAGATCGCGAACTTCGACTGCGAAAGGTGTGACGGATGCGGCCATGGCGACTTCCTGCCGGAGTCCTTGCCGCGGCCGCGGCGGAACCCTCGCGCAATCCGCGCAATCCGCCGCCGCCCTGTTGCGATCGCCGATCAGGCGGATGCGCCCGCGAGCTGTGTGCGGCGCCGCAGGCTCGCCCACTCGCTCGCCGCCAGCGCGCTAAGGACGATTGAACCGCCGACCACCGTGTGGAACTCTGGAGCCTCGTCCGCCGCGAGCCAGACCCAGGCGACGCCGAACAGGACCTCCAGCAGGCAGAGCAGGCTGACCTCCGGCGCGCTCAGGTGCGCGGCCACCCGCACGACCAAAAGGCACGGGATGGCGAGCTGGAACACTCCCAGGCTCGCCAATAGCGCGATGTCGTGGCCGGAAGCTCCAAACGGATACGCAAAGGGCGCCATGGCGGCGGCGGAGATCCACGCTCCGATCAACAGCGCCGGTTGGAAGTCGACGGGCAACGCGCGCTTTTTCGCGTGGTTGATCAGGATCCAGTTGATTGCACCCGCAAGCGGCACGAGGAACGCGATCCCCGTGCCGAGCCACTGCCGCGGCGACGCGGACTCGAGTTCGGCGCCGTACATCACGCCGATGCCGATGCCCGCGGCGATGCCCGCGATCACGGTGCGGCGCCCGAGGTGTTGGCGCAGGACCGTTCGCGCGAGCAGTGCCGTGATCAGCGGGCCTGTCGCCATCGTCACGAGCACGTTGGCGACGGTGGTGAGCGCGAGGGCCAGCATGAACGCCGTGAACATGACGCTCCAGCACAGCCCGGACATCCACACCGCGCGGTTGGCGCCCGTGAGGATCCGCGTGGCCGCCCGCGGGCCGCGCAGGGCGGCGAGCAGCAGGGGCAGCGCGATCGCGAGGGACAGGCTGCGCCAAAACGTGATCTCGAATCCGCGCGCGGCCTCCAACTGGCGTGTCACCACCCCCGCCGTGCTCCACAGGAGGGTGATGAGTACCATGGCGAGGACGGCGCGCTGGCGTGACACGTGCACGAGGTTAAGCCTCGCGATGCTCGGAAGGGAGCGGGGTGCCCGCCGCGCGCCCGCGCCGACCCAAAGGTGCGGCACACTGGGCACCGTGGAAATCACCGACCCGGGCCTTCGGGCGTCGCACTCCCGCCGCCACCTCCTCGCGCTCGGGGTCGCTGCCGCCCTCACGTCGGGCTGTCGGGCGCTTTCCCGCGCGCGCAGCGGACCGCTTGAGCCGCCCCCCGCACCGGCGCCCGCCGCGCTTGCCGAGCCGTGGCCCGAGCCGTTGCTCTGCGCGGTCCTCGACACACCCGACTTCGCGGGTGTCGCTCCGATCGGCGCGGTCGTTGGCCAGCGACCGTACCGGCGTGGGCGCATTCGCATCGAGGAGGAGCTGCTCGACGATCGGTGGCTGGTGCACAACTATGGGCACGGCGGGGCGGGTTTGTCGCTGTGCCTCGGTTCGGCCGAGCAGGTCCGTGAACTCTTCGCCACGCGGCTTGCACCTCGCGCGCGCATCGCGGTGCTCGGCGCCGGGGTCGTGGGACTGACGGCGGCGCTCGAACTCGCCCGCGCGGGGTTCCGCGTCGAGATCCACGCGGAGCATTTTGGCGCCGCGACGACCTCGGCGATCGCAGGGGGCCAATGGGCACCGTCCCTTGTCGCCAAGGGTGACGACGCACCGTCCCGCGCACAGTACGCGCGTGTGCTGCGGCGCTCGGCGCGCCGTTTTGAGGCGCTCGTCGGAGCAGGAGCCGGGGTGTCGCGCTGCGTGAACTACATCGAGCGCGGGCGCGAGACGGGCCTGTTGGACGTCCCCGCGGACGTGCTGCCGCCCGCCGTGGCGCTCGCGCGCCTGCCGTTTGCCGGACCGCCGCGCCCGGGATTTGCGCGCTCGACGTACCTAATCGAACCGGCCCCGTTCATGGGTTATTTGCACCGCGCGTTGGAAGGGCTCGGTGTTGCCCGCGTCGAGGGCAAGTTCGAGCGCGAAGGGGATTTCATCGCCCTCGATGTCGACGCCTTCGTCAACTGCCTCGGTGTCGGCGCGGGCGTGTTGTTCGGCGATGTCGCGCTCGAGCCCCTGCGCGGACAGCTTTTGCATTACCCGCCGACGGGAGCGCGCTGGCTCCTGTCCCACGACACCGGGTATTTGTGCGCGCGCTCCGACGCGCTAGTGGCGGGCGGTTCGGTCGAGCGCGACCGACCCGGCACGGACCCCGATCCGACCATGTCCCTGCGCATCCGCCGCTCCCACATCGCGTTTTTCAACGGGCTCACGGGTTTCAGGGAGCTGAAGGGCGGCCCCTCCGGGTCGGTTTGACCCCCCTTTGGGTGCGGCCTATCCTCCTTCTCCCCTGTGTTTTGGCCGACCTGCGCAACCGCCGCCGCCCGGGCAGGTAATGTTCGGGCCCCGCACTCGCCCCCAACACCTCTCGACCGATGACGATCCGCTTCGCTGACACCGCGCTCCTGCCCACCGCCCTCGTTTGCGCCGCCCTTCTCGTGCTCGCGCCGGCAGCCCGGCCGGACACGATCCACACGGTCGGCGGCGAACGTCTCCAAAGCGTGACGGTCGAGTCGGAGAGCCTCGCGGGTGTCGTCTACAAACCGGCGCGGGGCGCGGCGGTGACCCTGCCCATCGAGGACGTGGACCGCATCGAGTACGAGCGCCGCCCGGCCCTCCTCGACAAAGCGGCCGTCGCGGTGGCAGACGGCGATTCCGCGACCGCGCTCGCGATTTACCGCGAGTACCTCTCCGCCCAGGTGGACTCGTCGTCCGACACACGCCGCTTCCCCTGGGCCGCCGCCTACGCGGCGCGCCGGGCCATCGAGCTCGCGCACTCCCAGCGGGACTGGGACGCGGTTGGGGCGGTCACCGACATTCTGGTCGCCAACTACCCCGACTCTCGGCACGTCCCCGCGGCGTACCTCGCGAAGGCCGATGCGCTGGCGCTCAAGGGCGACCGCGCGGCGGCGGGAGCGACACTGCGCGAGCTGAGCGTGCTGGTCGAGTCGAAGGGGCTCGCGCCGTACTTCGCGCTCGAAACGCGTCTCGGCCAGGCGATGGTGGGATCCGATCTCACGCCCACGGCGCGCCTCACGGAGCTCGAAAAGATCTCAGCGGAGGCCGGATCGAAGTTCCCGCGCTTGTTCGTGCGCTCGCTCGTCGCGCGCGGCGAGGCCCTGCTGCAGGTCGGTTTCGACGAACCCGCGCGGCGCGACGAGACGATCACCAAGGCGCGTGAACTGTTTGAGCGCGCCGCTGCCACGCCGGGCGCCGATGCGCGCTCCCAGGCGGGCGCAAAAACAGGCCTTGCCGAGTGCCTGTTCCTCGGCGCCGATTCCGAGAGCGACAAGGACGCGATTGAGCGCGCGCGCGACCTGTACCTGCGCGTCGCCGTCCTCTTCCCGGACGAAGCCCAGTATGCCCCGCGGGCGCTGTTCTTCGCCGGCCGGTGCTTCGACCTCCTCGGCGGCGAAAACGATCGCCAGCGTGCCCAAAGGCTCTACGGCGAGGTCATCCGCCTCTACCCCGGCACGCCGTGGGCCGAAGAGGCTCGCAACCAGCGCCGCTGATCGAGTTGGGGGAAAGGGGCGCCCGCGGGGGCGTCGACGGACACACCGCGCGGGCGGTCCCTGGAATGGGGGCCGCCCGCGCGTTTTTAGGCCGGCGGACACGCGTGAACTTCCCCAGTTTGCGCAACGGAAAAGGGGGTGTCGAGAGCGCTGCTCGGGCGCGGCGCGTTTCAAGAACTCCGGGCCGAGCGTCTCCTGCGCGCTCGGAACGCACCGCCGCGCCGCGGGCGCCGCCGTTCCGGGCCGTTCGAACCCCGCGCACCTTTCCCGCCCATGTTGCGATCCCCGAAGCTCCAGGCCTGGGTTGGCCTCGACGATCTGCGTCCCGTCATCTCCCGCTTCGTCACGCGCCGCTGCCGCGATCCCCACCACGTCGAGGACATCGTTCAGGAAACGCTCCTGCGCGCGGCGCGCTACCGCGGTGGCCTGACGGACCAGGACCGGCTGCGGCCCTGGCTGCTCCGGATCGCGCTCAACGTCCTCGCGGACCACGCGCGCAGGGATCGGCGCCGGCGGCGGCTGGGTTACGGCGAGGAGGGACTGGCCGACGTCGAATCGACAGAGCCCGCGCCCGAGGATCAGGCGGACGACTCCGAGATCTGGTTGATGGGGCGGCCGGTCGCTCGCGGTCGCGCAATCGCGGCCCTGCGCACGGCGCTCCTTGGGGTCAAGGGTGCCGACCGGCGTGTGTTGCAGGCCTACTACGGCGTGGGGCTCGACTGCCGGCGCACGGCCGAGGCTTGCCGAATCCAGCCGGAGCTCGTCAAGGTGCGTCTCTTCCGCGCGCGCACGCGGCTGCGGAACGCGCTCCTCGCGCAGTTCGAAGAGGCGCCATCTGACCTCGCGCGGCGGGCGTCGTGAAAGCCGCGCGGTACGTGTGGTTGGCCGCGCTCGGGTTGACCGCCGCCGCGCCTTGGCCGGTGGGTACCGACACCCAGACCCGCGCTGCGGCGCCGATCGAGACCGGCGCACCGAGACCGGTTACGGCCGCCGTGCTCGCGCAGCGGGCCGCGGGGCTCGAGGCGCGCTCGCGCGCGGACGGTGGGCGCGCTCGGCTGTACGCACGCCTCGACGCCATCGACGCGTGGCGCGACCTGCGGTGTCGTTTTCCGCGGGCGCCCGAGGCGGCGTCGGGCGCACTGCGGGCCGGGCGCATGCTCGGCGCGCTTGAGTTCGCGGACGAGGCGCGGGAGGCATTCGCGCATGCGGCGCTCCATCTGCCGCGCCCCGAGGTCCACGTGGCAGAGCTCGAACGCGGGCATTTGGAGCGCCGCGTCGGCCGCCACGTTGCGGCCCTTGATGCCTACGCGCGGGTCGAGCGCGACCCCTTCGCGCCGCGCTCCGCACGCGACACGGCTGGGCTGTGGAGCGGCCGGGTTTTTGCGGCCCGGGGATCCTTGGAGGACGCGGTGCGAGTGTGGGGCGCGCTTTTGAACACGGCCGCGGACCCCGTCGATCGCATCCGCGCGGGCGATTGGCTGGCCCTCGGCGCCATCGCGCGCGCGGATTTCGGGGCCGCCGCGCAGTGGATCGTGCGGACCCGCGAGGTTTCGGCCGAGGTCGCGTTGGAGCGCACACCCGAGGGCGTCCGCGTGCGCCGCGCACTCGCCCGCATGCGTTCGATCGTCGAACTCGGGCTCGCACGCGAGGACGGACCTCCGACGCCGGACACGCTGTTCGACGCCGAAGTTGCGCACGCGCAGGAGGTCGCGGGCGACTGACGACAGCGGTCCTTTCGCGAGCGTGCTCAAGCGCCGCGTGGCGATGGGCGAGACGGCATCTGACCGATCATTCGGGTCGGCCGAGTTGAGCGTTGAGCGCTGGGTCAGTCTCAATCGCGAGCCCAACGTGCGTTCGTGCGGCAAGAGCGCTTGACACTTTCGCGCCGATGGACGATCACCTTCCACGAGGAGGGAAGCAAGTTCTCTTGGCCGTTGTCTTCGGTGACCACATGGGGTGGTCGCGGCCCGAGTGAAACATCTTGCGACCTCCGCTCTCCGCGACATCACCACGGGCGGCCCCCTCCTTCATTGGAGGTGGGCCGCCCTGTTTCGTTCAGGGGCTACGTCGCGTGCGGGCGCGCTCCGAGGCGGGCCTGGAGGCCCGCGCTCCCAGCAGCCAAAGCCCGCCGTCACGCAGGGTCGGCCGCTCCAGCGCCGCGAGGCGATGGGCCCAAAGGCACCCTGACAGCTACTTCGCTTCGGCAGTGCCTACCTTTCCCAAGCGGCCGCTCCAGCGCCGCGAGGCGATGGGCCCAAAGGCACCCTGACAGCTACTTCGCTTCGGCAGTGCCTACCTTTCCCAAGCTGTCAGGTCCCGATCCCAAAGTACTTAAAGCCCAGTTCCTCGAGGGTCTTGCGGCGGTAGATGTTGCGGCCGTCGAAGATCACGGGCTGCGCCATCTTCTCCTTGATCGCGTCGAAATCCGGCCGGCGGAACTCGTTCCACTCGGTGATCAGGACCAGCGCGTCGGCGCCCGGCAGGGCATCCATCGGGTTGTCGGCGTACTCGATGCGGTCGCCGAAGTGGCGGTGCCGGGCTTCCTGCATGGCCTCGGGGTCGTAGGCCCGAACGGTCGCGCCGGCGGCCAGCAACGCCTCGACCACTACGATCGCCGGAGCTTCGCGCATGTCGTCGGTGTTGGGCTTGAAAGCGAGGCCCCAGATCGCCATGCGCTTGCCGGCGAGGTCGCCGCCGAAGTGATCGCGCACCATGTCGAAGAGCAGCAGCTTTTGGCGCTCGTTCACTTCCTCGACCGCCTGGAGGATGCGGAAGTCGTAACCGTGCTGCGCGGAGGTCCTGACGATCGCCTGGACGTCCTTGGGGAAGCAGGAACCGCCGTAACCCAGGCCGGCGAACAGGAAGCGCGAACCGATGCGTGCGTCGGAGCCAATGCCCTTGCGCACGAGGTCGACGTTGGCGCCGACCCGGCTGCAGATGTTCGCGATCTCGTTCATGAACGAGATGCGCGTCGCGAGCATGGCGTTGGCGGCGTATTTCGTCAGCTCGGCGGACTCGATGTCCATGTGGATGATCGGGTTGCCGGTGCGCACGAACGGCGCGTAGAGTTCCTCCATCATGTCCGCGGCGCGTTTCGAGTCGCTGCCGATCACCACCCGGTCGGGTTTGAGGAAGTCGTCGATCGCCGCGCCTTCCTTCAGGAACTCCGGGTTTGAAACGACGTCGAACGGGTGTTTGGCGTGCTTTTGCATCGCCGCCGCAACACGCCGGGCGGTGCCGACCGGAACCGTCGATTTGTCGACGATGACCGTGTAGCCGCTCATGTGCTTGGCGGTCGTTTCTGCGGCCGCGAGGACGTACTTGAGGTCGGCGCTGCCGTCCTCGTCGGGCGGTGTTCCGACCGCGATGAAGACCGCGTGCGCACCTGGAACCGCCTTGGCGTAGTCCGTTGTGAACACGAGCCGCCCGTCCTCGACGTTGCGCTTGAGCAGTTCCTCAAGGCCCGGCTCGTAGATGGGCAGGATGCCGTCCTCGAGGTTTTTGATCTTCTGCGCGTCGATGTCGACGCACGTGACCGTGTTGCCGCTCTCGGCGAAGCAGGTCCCGGCGACGAGGCCGACGTAGCCGGTTCCGATGACGGCGATGCGCATGGGGAGTAGGGGGGGAGCTGTGGCCGCAGGGGCAGACGAGGAGGTTCGGACGGTGAAGGCAGCGCCGGAGCCGGCGGAGGCCTAACGGCATTGGTCCGCCACCGACACCGCTTCGGGACTTCCCGAACGCGACGGGGCCCCGGCGGCCGCCGGCGGGTATGGCCGCGCTTGGCGAGGGCCCGGCGCGGCGGGAGCCGAGCGGGTCGGGGCGGTGGTTGGATGGCACCGGCGGCGGCCGCACGCGGATTCGCCGCGGGCGGCCGGTTGGGCCGGGGCCGCGGAAGCATACCCGGCGCAGCGGCGCCGGGGCACCCTCGCGCGGCGCGGACGGCGCTGCGCTACCCTGGCTTCCCGCGGGCGATTAACTCAGTTGGCAGAGTGCTTCCCTTACAAGGAAGACGTCGGGGGTTCGAGTCCCTCATCGCCCACCACCACGCCGACCGGCGCTGCGCGCGGCGTCCGGGACCCGAGGCCACTGGCTGACCCGCGCCCACCGCTTTGCCCCATGGCGCCATCCTCGCTCCAACAACGCTCACCCCCTACCGCGATCAGGACGACGATGATCCTCGAGCAGCACTACCTCGCCTGCCTCAGCCACGCCTCCTACTTCATTGGCGATCCCACGAGCGGTCGCGCGGTCGTCGTGGACCCCCAGCGCGACATCCAGCGTTACCTCGACGCGGCGGCCAAACACGGGCTCGCCATCACCGACGTCGCCCTGACGCATTTCCACGCGGACTTCCTCGCGGGGCACCTCGAGCTCGCCGCCGCAACCGGCGCGCGCATCCACCTTGGCGCAAAGGCGCGGGCCGATTTCGATTTCCATCCCTGGAAGGACGGCGCGGCGCTCGAGCTGGGTGCAGTTCGGCTCGTGGCGCTCGAAACACCTGGCCACACCCCCGAAGGGATTTCGATCCTGGTCTTCGATCTCGCGCACGACGCCCAACACCCGAAGGCTGTCCTGACCGGCGACACGCTCTTCATCGGGGACGTCGGCCGGCCCGACCTGATGGCGTCCGTGGGTGTCACCGCGGAGGAACTCGCCGGGTCGCTCTACGACTCGTTGCACGGCAAAATCCTGCCGTTGCCGGACGACACGATCGTTTATCCCGCCCACGGCGCGGGTTCCGCCTGCGGCAAGGCGTTGTCCAACGAAACGAGCGCTCCGCTCGGTCAGCAGCGCAAGAGCAACTACGCCCTGCAACCCATGCCGCGGGACGAGTTCATCCGTCTCATCACCGCGGACCAACCGAGCGCGCCGGCGTACTTTTCGTTTGCGGCGGACCGTAACAAACGCGCGCGTCCGACATTGGATGCGGTTCTGGCGCGTGTGCTCGTGCCGCTTGCGCCCCGCGACGTCGCGGCGCGGATGGCGGCGGGGGCCTTGGCCATCGACACACGGCCCGCGGACGCGTTCGCCAAGGGCCACCTGCGCGGAGCGGTGAACATCGGTCTTGACGGCAAGTTCGCGACGTGGGTCGGTTCGCTCGTGAAGCCCAGCACGGACCTTGTCCTCGTCGCCGAGCCGGGCACGGAGCGCGAGACCGCGGAGCGCCTCGGCCGCATCGGTTTCGACCGCATCCAGGGTTACGCCGAAGGTGGCGCGCGCGCGCTCGCCGACGCCGGGCTGCCCCAGGCATTCTGGCAGCGCATCGAGCCCAAGCAGCTCGAATCCGCCCTGCAGGGCCCCCAACCGCCGCTCGTGCTCGACGTGCGCGCAGCGGGCGAATGGCGTGACGGGCACGTGGACGGCGCGCTGCACGTTCCGCTGGACCAGTTGGAAGCGCGCATCGGCGAAATCCCAAAGGGGCGGACGTTGGCGGTGATGTGCCGCTCCGGTTACCGCTCGTCGATCGCAGCGAGCCTGCTCGCGCGCGCGGGGCATACGGACCTGATCGACGTCGCGGGTGGTTGGGTCGCGTGGGCGGGAGCCTGCGCCCGGTGACGGCCTCGCCGGTGGAGCACGCCGCTTGATCGTCGCCCTGGTGGGCGCTGTCGTCATCGGTTTGTGTGTCGGTCTGCTCGGCGCGGGTGGCTCGATCCTCACCGTGCCGATCCTTGTCTATGTGATCGGCCAGCCCGAAAAGGTGGCGATCGCGGGTTCGCTGCTCATCGTGGGGGCCATCGCGGCGATCGGGGCCCTGCCCCACGCGCTCGCCCGACGGGTGGACTGGCGCTCGGCGCTCGCCTTTGGCCCCGCTGCGATGGCCGGCGCGTTTGGCGCCGCATTCATCGGCCAGCACCTGCCCGGATTCGTGCAGTTGCTCATTCTGGCGACGATCCTGCTTCTGACGGCGATACGCATGTCGCGGCCCCTGCCGGCAGAGCTGTTCACAAAAGGCGGGGAGCTCCCGTCCATGCGCGGGCTCGCATTGCGCGGGTTGCTCGTCGGAGCATTGACGGGGCTCGTGGGCATCGGCGGCGGGTTTCTGATCGTTCCCGCGCTCGCTGTCCTCGGCAGGTTACCGATGCACCGCGCGGTGGCGACAAGCCTCGTCCTCATTCCGTTGCAGGCCGCGAGCGGTTTCGCGAAGCACTACATCGTGCTCGACTCCCTTGGACTCGCGCTCGACTGGAACATCATCACGATTTTTGTCCTCGTGGGCGGGTTCGGCACATGGTTCGGCGGCATGCTCGCCGGTCGGGTGCCCCAACGGGTGTTGCGCCGCGGCTTCGCCATCGTCCTCGCGTTGATGGGGACGTACATGCTGGTGGTCGAGTCGATCGGGCTGTTCTCTAAAGGTTGATCGCTGCCCGCGGGTCACGGATCGGTCGTGGTGCCGTACTCAGCCCCGCTCCCCACTTGGGGGGAGCGACCCGCCCCCCCCTCGACCCGCCCCCTCCGCCATGAGCAAAACGCAGCACACCGTTTCCTGGATCGCCCAAATCGTCAGCGCCGCGATCCTCGGCCAGACTCTCTTTTTCAAGTTCACCGGCGCCCCCGAAGCCGTGTGGATCTTTTCGACGTTGGGTGTGGAGCCCGCGGGGCGGATTTTCACCGGCGTCGTCGAGGCGATCGCGGTGGTGCTTTTGCTCGTGCCGCGCACGGCGGCGCTGGGTGGGGGCGTCGGACTCGGGTTGATGGGGGGTGCCATCCTCTCCCATCTTTTTGTCCTCGGGATCGAAGTCCAGGGCGACGGCGGAACGCTGTTTTGGATGGGAGTCCTCGTTGCCATCCTGTGCACGGCCATCGTCTGGCTGCGACGCGCGGAGCTGCCCGTGGTCGGGACCCGCTTCGCGAGCGCCCAGCGCGTCTGAACCCTTTTCCGACGGTGGGCTAGGCTTTCTGCAATGTCCACGCGTTCGATCGGGGGTTCTGCCGCGACCTCTACCGCGTTCTCTGCGGCGTTTTTCACAGCGCTTTTGACAGCGCTTTCGACAGCACTGTGCACGTCGGGATGTGAGCGCGAGCCGGGTGCCCCCGCGGCGCCGCACGCCGTCGCCCCGGCGGGTATGGTGGCGATCGCGGGCGGAACGCTGCGTATGACTCCCGAGCGCAGGGACGCGATCGACGTGCGGGTCGAGCCGTTTGCGATGGACGTGCGCGAGGTCTCGAACGAAGATTTTGCGGCGTTCGTCGACGCGACGGGTTTTGTGACGGACGCGGAGCGCCTCGGCGACAGCATCGTGTTCCGGTACGGCGTGCCCCGTGCCGATGGATCGCGCAGCGGTGCATGGGAGCTTGTCGACGGAGCGACCTGGCGCCATCCCGAGGGCGCGGAGTCGGACCTCGTCGGGCGCGAGGACCACCCCGTTGTGCACGTCACGGTGCGCGACGCCGCGGTGTACGCGAGCTGGGCGAACAAGCGCCTGCCGACCGAGGTGGAGTGGGAGTGGGCCGCGCGTGGGGGACTCGTGGGCAAACCCTTCGTGTGGGGTGATCAGCACTCCGCCGCGGCCACGCACGCGAACCTGTGGCAGGGCGAGTTCCCGGTTGCGGACCGCGGCGCGGACAGCCACTTCGGCACGGCGCCCGGCGGTGTTTTTGCCCCCAATGGATTTGGCCTTTGCGACGTGGCGGGCAACGTCTGGGAGTGGGTCGCGACGCCCCGCGGCACCGGACCCGCCGCAGCGCAGCATGCTGCGCTGCACCAGGGCGACGATCCCGCGCTCGTCGAGCAGATCCGGGGCGGGTCCTACCTGTGCGCCGAGGGCTGGTGCGAGGGTTATCGCCCGTCGGCGCGCCAGTTCAAGCGCGCCGACGAAGGCGCGAGCAACGTCGGTTTCCGCTGCGTGCGGTGACCAAGCAGGAAGTCACGCCGCCCGCGGCGCCGTGCGGCGCAGCTCCCACCACAGCGCGATCGGGCCCACCGTGGCGAGCGCGAAGAACGCCGGCGCGGCACGGACTCCGTCGGGCATCCATGCGGCCTCGTTCGAAAGGCGCAGGATGCACTCGAACACCGCGATCGCGAGCGCGACGACCACACGGCCCCGACGGGTCGAGACGGTCGTGCGCGGGTCCGTGATCATGAAGAAGATGAAGAGCTGGTACATCGGCCCGGTCAGCGGCGCGAGTTCCGTGGCGTAGGGATCGCCGGTGATGGCGCTCCGCAGGGCCGCCAACGCAACAAACGCCGCGACATAGGTCGCGGTCACGTGCAGGATCTTCGCGCGCGACGCGATCAGCAAACCCAGTGTCCAGACCACGAGGACCGGCCCGAGATTGTTGTTCCACTGGGTCGAAAGCACCGCGAATTTTGCTGGGGCGATCAAGAGCAGCAGGCTGATGCCGAAGTTGGTCGGGTTCCATAGGTGGCGTCCCCGGTAAACCATGGCGTACTTCGACGCGATCGAGATCGCCGCGGCCAGGGCGAATGGCCAAACGAGGCCCTGCTGCGGATTCGTCAGGATCGTGACGCTGATCCCGCTGACGTAGGCGCTTTGGATGTTCACGAGGCGCCCGCGAACGATCAGGGACAGCAGCGATTCGGTGAGGATCGCGGTGCCGAGCGCCACGGCGAAGACGGTTGGACCCGCGATGGCTCCGAGGTGCGTCGCCACGAGGACCACGACCGTGATCAGGAACGTGATGAGCCACTTGGGCTCGAGCAGGAACCGCAGGCGCTCGGAAACGGCGGGCTGAGGGGCGGCGATGGACGTCATGGGGCGGGGGAGCGGGTTGCCGGCGAGCGCGCAATCGCCGTGGCCGCTTTAATCGCTGATGGGTTCTTCGATGCGGTGCAGCGTGCGGAGCGCGAGGTCGTCGACGACTTGTTTGCGGCCCGAGGGCCAGTGGACGGTCGCGCGCACGTTACCCGTGTGCGCGCCGAGTCCCCAGGACAGGCGGCGGTCACCTTGACTCGAAAAACCGCCTCCGCCCTCGACGATGCGCAGCGCGCGCTGGTCGCCCCATTCGAGCACGACTTCGGCCCCGATGGCGCTGCGATTCGAGCGTGTCGCCACGAGTTCCAAACTCACCCACCCGTTGTCCGGATTTGGGTGGTTGCGATAGTAGAGCAGCGGTCCTTTTTGGTTCGCGATTACGACGTCCTGCGCCCCGACACCGCGGAAGTCACCCGTGATGATGGCGCGGCCGTCCAGGACGTCATCGACACCCACGGCTCCCGCGACGTCCTCGAAGGTCCCGCGCCCGATGTTGCGCAGCACGACGGAGCGCTCGAACCCGGACTGGCTGCGGTCCTCGAAGGGCGTCCAGTTGGCGGCATCGGCAATGATGCGCCCCGAGCCCGTCGCCAGCTTGCCCGCGTAGTACCAGTAATCGCGCTCGGGGTTTGCGGAGACGAAGCCGTTCACGACGAACAGGTCCTCGAGCCCATCGTTGTCGAAGTCCGCGAAGCGCGCGCCCCAGGCCCAGCCGGTGTCGACTGTGGCTCCGCGGGACGTCTGGACGAGTTGGCCGGCGTCGTCCATGCGGTTCTCGCGCAGGTTATTGCCGTGGAAGACATAACCGCGGCGCGAGATGTTCGTGACGAACACGGAGAAGCGACCGTCGTTGCGCACGTTGCCAAAATGCACGCTCATGCCGCTCTTCGAGTCGTGGCCCAGGCCAACGTCTGTTTCGAGGAAGCGCTGCCCTTCCACGTTGCGGAAGAGCTGCTCGGCGTTGTAGTCGTTGGCGACGTAGAGGTCCATCCAGCCGTCGCGGTCGAAGTCGGCGATCGAGCACGCCATCGTCCAGCGATCCCCGCCGATGCCGTAGCGCTCGGAAACGTCTTCGAACGTGCCGTCCCCGCGGCCCTTGAAGAAGTGGTTGCGCCCGCCGTTGTGCGCAAAATCCTGGCTGTCGTGCATGATCTGTGTGCTCTCGACATTCCACAGATCTACTTCAGCGCGGTAGTACCCGCCCACAAACAGGTCGAGGAACCCGTCCCGATCCACGTCGATCCACGTCGCGGTGTTGGAGTTGATCCAGCGCTCCAGTCCGGACTCGCGCGTGCGGTCGGTGAACGTGCCGTCGCCGTTGTTCGCAAAAAAAGCGGTGTAGCCGTAGCGGTAAACAAAGAGGTCCTCGTCGCCGTCGTTGTCTACGTCGCCGAAGATCGACCCCATCGAGACACCGCGGCCGCGCACGTTGAGGTCCGCGATGCCGGCGGCGCGCGCGTTCTCGAAAAACGTGCCGTCGCCGCGGTTCATGAAGAGCGCGTTGGGGGCGTCGAACGCCGAGTTCGCGACGTACAGGTCCGTGTGCCCGTCCCCGTCGACGTCGCTCGCCGACACCGCCGCGCCGACACCCATGATGTGGGGTTGGATGTGCTGGATCCGCGGGTCGAGTTCCGCCGCGCGGTGCTGAAAGCCAAGCCCGATCTCTTCGGCGACCTCCTCGAAGTGGAAATCGACCGCGACCGGCGTGACCGGGTCGGGGCGACCGAGCCAGGCGGCGGCGACGACGAGCGCGACAAAAATCAGCACCGCCACGGCGCGGCGCAGGGGCGTCACACGGCGTGCGACGGGCGGCGGCGGGGGCGCGATGGCGGCCGCGTTGGGCGGGGCGGGCCGGGCGGGCCCTGCGGGCGAAGTGGCCATGGGACTAGGTTAGGGCGACGGCGGCCGTGGCGAGATCGGGGTAAATGCGTTCGACCATTTAGGCCCGGTGGCCGCGTTCGAGGCGTGCGACCCAAAGGTGTCCCTTGCGCTCCCCCGCGCCCGCGGACTTCGCAGCAAGGGTTTCGAGCCCATCCGGATGTCCGCGCACGTCGACGCGTACGGGCCCGATCCCGTGGCGCGTGAGCATCGAGCGGACGCGGCGGGGGTCCGCCGGCGCCGAGCTGCGCTCCGAGCGGCCCCACGAAGTGCCCGCGCACGAGCGGGGGTTCTACGATCCAGGGAACTTCCGCTGCGCGACCCGGGCTAGCCCGGGCTACTCATCGGGTTTTCGAGCAGACGAGCCCAAGTCGTCGCCTGGTGGTGCTTTGCGGCCGCGGGACCCGCAGTCGACCTTGACCAGGTCAACGAGGGACGCCCGTGGTCGCAAAGTGCCGCCAGAGGGCGAAAGGCGGCCGAAGGCCGCCGGTTGGGCCGTCCGATCGCAAAGCTGGTGAATAACCCGGGCTAGGGACCGTGGGCCGCCGTCACGGCGGTCGGGGTCGAGGAGAACTGCATCCGCCCGGATGGCTCCCTCCAACGCGTCCGCCACCGCCACACGCGGTGAAAAACCAGTTGTTCGAGGTTGAACGCGGCGCAGCGCGCGAGGATCGAGTCGCGGTCGCTCGCGACGACGAAGAGCCCCGCGTGCGCGCGGGCGGGGCTGTCGCCGCCAACACCCGCGGTGCCGTCGTGGAACCGCGCGCCGGGCAGCAAACGCGCACATTCGGCGGCGCGCGCGCGACTTCGAGGGACGATGCCTGTGCGACGCCCTTGGACGTCCACGCGAGCAGGTCCGCCTGCGGCAAGCAGCCCGCGGCGCTGCGGCGCAGCATCGCGAGTTCCGCCGCTCCGCGCGCCAGGGTCGGCGGCAGCGTCTCGCGCAAACGCCGTTGCAGGGCCAGCGGGTCCCGTGGCGCACTCGCCAACGCGTCGAGCGCGGTCGCCGCACGCGGGTCGAGCGCGGCTTGCAAGACTTCGAGGTCGACGTTTCCCACGGCGAAGAGTCGGCCCACATCTTGGAAGCTTGGCCGACTTTCGGTACAGAGTACGGCGTCATCGGCGGGACGCCCTGCAAAGGTTGCGGCGGCGCCTCCACCGATTTCCACATTCGGGCGCGCCCCCCCCGGCGCGCCAGAGCAAGGAGGAACGCGCGTGGGACGAATCCTGGTCATCGAGGACGAGCCCGGTACTCAACTGCTCTTGCAGAGCCGATTGCAGGACCTTGGGCATCAGGTCACCACAGCACCGACCGGCGCCATGGGCCTCATGGAGGCGCGCTCGGGCGGTTACGACCTCTTTTTGGTGGACGTGATGCTGGGCGCCGGTATCGACGGATTCGAAGTCTGCCGACGGCTGAAGGCGATGCCGCACGCCCACGGTGTGCCCGTCGTTTTGGTGTCGGGGCACGTGAAAACGCGCGAAGAGCTGCACCGCGGTTACGAAGCGGGTTGTGAAGCGTTCCTCATCAAGGGCGATATCACGCTGCTCGAGGACGTCGTGCGCGCCATGCTGCGCATCAAATCCCTGCAGGACGACCTCGCCATGCAGAACCGGCTCCTCGACGAGCACAACCGCCGGTTGCAGGAGGAACGCCAACGCGGCGCCGAGCTCGAATCGGCCCTGCGCGAGCTGCCGGCCACCTCCGGTGCGATCCGCGAGCTCGCGACCAGCCGGCCCGACGCCCTGCTGCTCGTCGACCCCGAAGGTGTCGTGCGCCTCGTGGACCGCGGCGCGCGGGAGTTCTTCGGCAAGGACCTCGAGGGCCGCACCCTGGGCCAGCTCGCGGTCGGAACGGGCCTGGAAGCCTACGTGCGCGACGCGCGCACGGAGCCGCGCGAAGGTTTCCGCTTCGACGTGGGCGCGCGCGCGGGCCGCGACGTGCAGCACCTGACGGCCACCGTGCTGCCGCTCGTGCCGCGACCGGGCCACGGGGACCCGGGCCTCAAGATCGTGCTCCTGATGGATGCGGGCAAGCGCCAGGTCGCGGCCGAGATCCTGCGTGTGCAAGAAAACGGCGTGCCCAAGCGCGAGCTCGGTCCCCTGCTCGAAGCCGCGCGCTTTGCGTTTCACCCAAGCAGCCTGCTCGGCCTGAGCCCGCAGATGAGCCATTTGCGCGCCGAACTCCAGCGCCTGGCGGGCACGGACCATCCGGTGCTCGTCGTCGGCGAAGAGGGCTCGGGCGTGGGGCGTGTCGGGCGCGCCTTGCACTTTGGCGCGAACCGCAGCGGGCCCTTCGTGCCGCTGCAATGCGGCGCGCTCAGCAACGACGCCATGGAGGCCGAGCTCTTCGGCCACGTCAAAGGCGCCTTCGAGGGTGCCCACGCGGATCGGCCGGGGCTCTTGCAGCAGGCGGATCGCGGGACGCTGTTCCTCGAGGACGTCGGTCGCCTTTCCTGCGAACTTCAAACCCGTTTGCTCGAAGTCCTCGAAACCGGGCGCGTGCGGCGTGTCGGCGCCACGAAGGCCGAGCCCGTCAAGGTGCGGGTCGTGGCGGCCGCGTCGCCGACAATCGAGTTCGAAGTTGAGCAGGGCCGTTTCTCGCGCGAGCTCTTCCGGCACCTCTCGACCGCCACGGTGGTCGTTCCGGCGCTGCGCGATCGCCTGATGGACGTGCCGCTGCTCGTGCAGCACTTCCTGCAGCGTTTCGGGGCGAGCCTGGGCCAAGCCGAACTCGACGGCGAAGCGACCTGGGTGCTCGAGAACTACGATTGGCCGGGCAACGTCCGCGAGCTCAAGAGCTGCATCGAGCGCGCGTGCGCGAACTCGAAGGATCCGGTCATCGGGCTCGAGCAACTGCCGCAAGCACTGCGCGACTTGCAGTCCAAGTTGATGGACAAACACGCGATACCTCCCGCGCGTCGGCGCGAGGAACGCACGGCGGGGACGCACCAACCCGGGCGGGCGTTTGCTCCGGCGGGTTTCCCCCGCGGGCCGGCGTTTGGCAACTTCCGCCCGGAACCGCAGGAGGAAGAGCCGGTCAGTCTGGAGCTCTTCGAGAAAAAGGCGCTCCTGCGCGCGCTCGACGAAACGGGCGGCGACAAGCTCGCGGCGGCGCGCCTTTTGAAGATCGGCAAGAGCACGCTCTACCGCAAGCTCAAGCGCTACGACATCAAGTGACGGCCGCGGCCAACACCCGAGCCGTGGCCGCCGCGGTCGCTCGACTGTGGGCGTCAGCGCAAGTTGAGGACAACTTCGTTGCTGACCAGCGAGAAGTTGATGTCGCCCTGGGATCCGGGGTTGCGCAGCACCGCGAACAGGTGCGTCGGGCGGAAGTCCAGAGGCAGCTCGGCCTCCAATAGACGCACGGGGCGCTCGCCGCTCGGGGAAAGCAGGAGGTTGGTGCGCGCGTGCACTCCGCGCCCCAGCGCGTACCGTCCCGTGGGGCGCAGGGAGCGGATTTCACCGCGCCCGTCCTGCAGCGAGACCTCGAGGTCGACGATCTGCAGGTGACCCGCGTGCTCGACTTCGACGGTGATCGCGCGGCCGTCCACACGCGCCATCAGCCGCGGTGCTTGCGCGAGTCGGCGGTGCCGCAGCAGGAAAAAGGGCTCGAAGGGGCGGTGGCGGTTGTCCGCGGACCCTTGCGGCACGGGAACAGCGATCAGTTCGTAGTCCGCGAGGTGCTCCCAGAACGCGGCCATGCGCTTGGGCTGCGGGCCGATGCGGTCGTAGCGCCGGAACCAGGTTTCGATGAACGGCACAAAACGTGGCGCGCGGTCGGCGGCGAGCAGGAACGGCACGATGTAATCGGCGTCCGTCGCGATGGCCGCGAGCAGGTCGGTGCGCGCTTTGCCAAATCCACTGCGCGGGCGCGTATCCCCTGGCAGCGCGGTCGAGCGCCCGAGCAGGTCGGAGACGGTGCGCTGGGACAGGTAGCTGATCGCGCCCGTCCACGGGGATGCGATGCTCGCGCGAGGATCGAGGTGGTCGCGCAGGAATGCGCCGAGCGCGCGCAATCGCTCCGTGTTCTCGACCGCGCGCTGAACACCCGGGCGCGCGCGGGGCAGGTCGAGGGGATCGTCGCCCTCGTCCGCGTCGCTGCCGAGCCACGCCCGGTGGATTTGCGCGAGCGGTAGGGGCCCCACGTCCGCGGGCAACTTGCTCGCGAGCGCGCTGGAGGCCATGCCGGCGGCGAACAACACCCACGCGACGCGTCGGAACACGTCGCGGCGCTCGTCGATGAGCTGCGTCAGGGTTTCCTGCACGGCCAGGAACGCAAGTGGCAGCGCGGGTGCGTACTCCACCCAGAACGGTAGGCTCGAGCCCCCCTGCGCGGCGACGTAGAGCGTCCACGCGATCGCGATTGCGAGCGCGCGCAGAGCGCGGCCGCCCAGTCGCCCGAGCAGCGCGACACACACGGGCACGGCGACGAGCAGTGGGCCGCCGGAGTGGAGCAGGAAGTCGCCGGCATTCTCAAGACCCGCTCCCAAACGCCCGGATTCGGGTGCGAACAGGCTCGCGATCACGGGCGACAGGGGGGCGCCGCTCGCGCGCCAGCGCCCGGCCGCAAGCACGGCTTCGAACAGAAGCGGCGGCCCAAAAGCGCTCCAGCCCAGTCGACGTCCACCCGAGCGTGAGGGTGCGGCTTGGGTTCCAAGGGCGAGCAACCCGAAAAACACGGTCACGAGGAGGCCCTCGGGGCGCGCGAGGGACGCGGCGACGAGGGATGCCGCGAGCACCCCGCCCTTGCCGTGTTCGAAGGCGAGGAACGCGCTTCCCAGGCACAGTGTGAAGAAGGCGAACTCGGAGCCGCCCCCGGCTGCGGACGCGATGGGGCCGCTGACGACGCACAAAAACGGCGCGATCACGCCGCCGAGGCGAGCGGGGCTGAAGCGCGAGACGACCCACACGGCTCCCAGGGCCGCGAGGATGCTGGCCGACTGCACGAGGGTCGTCGGCGGGTAGGAAATCCGCTCGGCCACCGTCGCGAGGGCGATCCACGCGAGCGAGGGGTACGTCTCGGCGAGGTCGAAGGGCGACGCGCCACGCACGAGCTCGCGCCCCATGCGGAACGCGACGTGGACGCCGTCCAGGGGTGCCCCTAGCCCACCCGCGCCGTTTTGGTGCAGGGTGAGGATATGCGCAAGGAGCGCCGCGAGGGCGAGGAGCAGCGCGGTGGAGCGGTTCATCGGCCGGGCGATCGGGTTGGGGCGGCGCCCCGCGTTCGCGTGGGCGCGCGAGGGGCTACGATCGGCCCGTGCACGACGCGGCGGGAAGGTTAACCGAAGGCGGGCGCGGCGACGCAGGCCCGCCGAGCGCGGGGGCGCCCGAGTCCTCGGCCGTGCGCGCGCGCCGACTCGAGGCGTTGGCGGCGCTCGTCCCGCCGCTCGTCCACAAGCTCGGCAACGCCCTCGGCGGTGTCGTCGGCCTGACCGACCTCGTGGAGCGCCGCGGCGGCACCGCGGGCAGCCTTGGCCTCTTGGCGAGCGCGCGGGGGCAGGCGGAGCTTGCGACCGAACTCGTGCGGCTGCTCGCCCAGGTCGCGCGGGCACCCGCGGGGCGCACGGACGCCGAGGATGTGGGGCAGTTGGCGCTGCGCGCGGGCGAACTGCTCGAGCCCTTGGCCCATACCTTGAGTGCGCGGCTTTTGCCCGCAAAGCGCATGGGGTCGCTGGTCGTCCGTTCGGATGGCGCGGCGCTGTTCCAGTGGTTCGTGACCGCGGGGGTCGAAGTGCTCGCGACGGGGCCTGGCGCCCGGCCGGCGGTGCTGCGGCTCGCGGTGCGGCGACGCGCGGCGGACCTTGAGCTGGTGTGCCTCGCCGCGTGGCGTGAACCCCCGCCGCGGGCATCGCTCGCGGCGCTGGACGGCCCGCCCGGAACGGCGGGCGCCGCCCAGGTCCGCGCCCGCGCGCGCAAGCTGTGCCTGCGCCTGCCCCTCGAAGCCGTGATCACCCCCGACAGCCGGGCGGTGCGGACCGGGGGCGCGGGGCGGGTGTTGCTCGTGCTCGAGCGCGACGACCTGTTGGCGGAGCTTGTCGAGATGTTGCTCGCGGAGTCCGGTTTTACCGTCGAGCGTGTGAAGGACGCCGCGGCGCTCGCCCAGCGTATTGGCGGCGCGCCCGTTCACCTCGCCCTCGTCGGCGCCTCGAGCGCGACCTCCGTCGAATGGCCTGGGATCGAGGTTGCGATGAAGGGGCGCTGCTCCGTGGCCCTTCTAGGGGAGCCCGAACTCGCCGCGCTGCGCCCCCTGGCGTTCCTGGCCAAACCCTTCCGTCCGGGGGAGCTGTTGGCGTTCGTCCGCGAGCGGCTGCGCTGACGGCGCCGGGCCGGGTTGGGGTTGAGCGCAGCTGTGGCCGAGCGGAGCTGTGGCCGAGCGGAGCTGTGGCCGAACGGAGCTGTGGCCGAACGGAGCTGTGGCCGAACGGAGCTGAGCCGTTCCTGGGCCCCCGTGCGCCTGTACCCTTTAGCGCCCCCCAACCCTGGCCCGATGCCAGCCCCGTGCAGCGCTCCTCGCGCCAGCGCCCCCCACCTTCATTTGAAGATCCCTTTCACCCGCCCCTCCATCGGCGTCGCGGAAGTGCGCGCCGTAACCCGCGCCCTGCGCGAGCGCCACATCGGTGGCAACGGCCCGATCTCGAAGCGCGTGCAACAGCGCATCGCACAGATCACCGGTTCACCCCACGCGCTGCTCACGCCGAACGCGACGCAGGCGATGGAGCTGCTCATGATCGCGCTCAACATCGGCCCGGGCGATGAAGTGATCCTTCCGTCCTTCTCGTTCGTGTCGATGGCCAACGCGGTGCTCACGCGCGGCGCCACGCCGGTGTTCTGCGAAATCGACGCGGGCACGCTGAACATGGACCCCGCGGATGTGGCGCGACGGCTGTCAAAGCGCACGAAGATGGTGATGCCCGTCCACTATGGAGGCATCGCGGCCGATCTCGATGCCCTGACACGTCTGTGCGACGACACGGGCGCGTTCCTGTTTGAGGACGCGGCGCAGGGTATCGGCGCAACGTGGCGCGGACAGCCCCTCGGGACGATCGCTCCGGCGGGCTGCCTGTCGTTCCACGAAACGAAGAACCTGACGTCCGGCGAGGGAGGTGCGCTTTTGATCCGCGACACCGACCTGTTCCACCGCGCGGAGATCGTTCAGGAGAAGGGCACGAACCGCTCTGCGTTCCTGCGCGGCGAAGTGGACAAGTACACCTGGGTGGACCGGGGTGGTTCCTACGTCGTTGCCGACCTGCTCGCGGCGTTGCTCGAAGTGCAGATCGAGCGCCGCGAGGAACTCCAGCGCCGGCGCATGGACGTGTGGAAGGTTTATTACGAGGGCTTCGCCGATCTTGAGCGGAGCGGCGCCGTCGCGCGCCCGGTCGTGCCCGAGCACGCGGGCCACAATGCGCACATCTTCTTCTTGATCGCAGAGTCCCACGCGCTGCAGCGCAAGATCCTCGCGCACCTCAAATCGAAGGACATCGCAGCGACGTTCCACTTCCAACCGTTGCACAGTTCGCCTTTCGCCCTCAAGAACCTGCCCGGCGTGACACGCGACCTACCGCACACGGACCGCGCCGCGTTGCAGCTCGTGCGGTTGCCGCTCTACTCCGGTTTGTCGCGCAAGGATGCGCGCCGCGTTGTGGCCGAGACCGTCGCGGCGGTCGCGAGCTGAATCCGGCGCCCACCGTGCGTGGGCGGTCAGAGCCGCACGTCGAGGGGCGGCAGATCGAGCCGCTCCAAGCGCAATGCCGCGACGCGGATCAAGCGCTCGACCCGGGCTTCACCCGCAGAAATCGAGAGCCGCCACGTGCCCGCCGGCACCTGTGGCACGCGGAAAGTTCCGTCGGCGCCCGAGAGGAGGTGCGGGAAGACACGCGCTGGAGCGCTCGAATCCACGAGCTCGATCAACGCGCCTTCGATTGCCCCCCCCAACGTGTCGACGATCTGGCCTTCGATCGCACCGTGCTGGCTCGCGAGCACGAACGGCTCGGTCGAAGTGTCCGCGCGATGGTCGTAGGTGAGGCGCGCGAGGGTGGGCCAACGGCTGCCCGCGGCGAAGGGCGGCAGCAGCAGCACTTCGTAGCTGCCGAGTGCGAGAGCGGGGATCGCGAATTGTCCTTCGCCATCGACCCGCGCGCGGCGTTCCGTGCGGCCGTCGAGGGGTGGCAACTCGCCCGCGGGCCACATGGGTGTGAACACCACTTCGAAGCCGTCGGACGAATCGGCGGGGAACGGCAAAAGCACCCGGCCCTTGAGCACGCGGCGCTGGACGGCCTCCAGCGCCGGGATGTGGGTGTAGGCCGCGCCGAGCTCGATCGCGAAAACCGCGGGGGCGGGGAGCTCCACTGGGAACTCCGCCGGCGGACGATCCAGCGCCACGGCCGCGACGCGGTGCGGACCGGCGACGAGCCCTTCGATGCGAAATCCGCCGTCCTCGGCCGTTGTCGCGCTCTGAATGCGGCCGCCGGACACGATCGCGACCAGAACATCTCGCAGCGGGGTGCCGCCTGGGCCGACCACCCGGCCTTCGAGCGCGACGTCGCCGCCGATCGGGTCGGGCCGCGCGATCGCCACCTCGCCCGGCGCCGGGAGCAGCGGCGGGGGCGGCCGCGCGGGTGCGCTCGCGTGCCAACCCCACCAGGCGAGCGCCGCCCCGATCAGCGCCAGGGCGAGCACACGGCGCAGGGGACGACGGGGGGGACGGCTCATGGGCTCGGGCGCGCGGCGGCGATCAGGCCGCCGAGCTTGCCGAGCAGATCTTCAAGACGCCAGGGCTTCTGCAGGAACTCGACGCCCGCGCGGGACGCGATCCGGTGCATCGCGTCCTGCTCTGCGTAACCGCTGGTGAGCAGCACCCGCACACCCGGGTCGAGCGCGCGGATGCGGGCGAGCATGCCCTCGCCGTCGAGGCGCGGCATGGTGAGGTCGAGCAGCACGGCCGCGATCCGCCCCGCGTGTTCGGCAAACACCTCTGCGCCGTGTTCACCGTCCTGGGCGACCAGCACCGCATAACCCGCGTCCTCGAGCACCGCGCGGGCGAGGTCGCGCACCAGGGCTTCGTCGTCGACGACGAGCACCGTGGTCTGTTCGGGCGCCGGGCTCTTGGGCGCGCTGTTCTTGCCCTTGGGCGCGGCATTTTTTGGCGCGGCAGCTTTGGTGGCGGCGGTTTTGGTTACGGGCAGCGCTGGCCGCGGGCTGGCAGGCTCGGGGTCAGGCACCGGAAAGAGCATCCGCACGCGCGTGCCGGCGCCGGGCTCGCTCTCGATGGACAGCGCTCCGCCGTGCGCGCGCACGCCTCCCAACACCGTCGACAGTCCGAGCCCGCGTCCGGGTTCCTTGGTGGTGAAAAACGGGTCGCAGGCACGCGCGAGTACAGCGCGTGGCATTCCCGAGCCATCGTCGTGCACTTCGAGGGCGACAAAACCGTTTGCGGTCTCGCGCGCATCACCCCAGGCAGCGTCGAGCGTCGCCTGCCCCGCGTGCAGCGACCACGTGCGGATCACCACACGCCCACCGCTCCCATTCATCGCTTCGGCGCAGTTTCGCAGGGTATGCACGAGCAGTTCCTGGACGCGGCCGGGATCACTCGAAACGAGCGGCAGATCGCCCCCGAGGTCGAGGTCGAGCACGGAGCCCGCGCCGAGCAACCGCTCCAGCACACAGCGCGAGCGCGCGACGAGCGCAGACAGGTCGACCGGCCGCGGATAGAGCGCACCGCGGCCGGTGTACGCGAGCATGTGGTCGGCGAGCTCGGCCGCGCGCAGAGCCGCGGCTTCGATGGCAGCCAGCGACGAGCGCACCACGGGTTCCAGGTCGCTGCGCCGCGCGGCGAGCTCCGCGTGGCCGAGGATGCCGAGCAAGAGGTTGTTGAAGTCGTGCGCGATGCCACCCGCGAGCACACCCAAGCTCTCAAGTTTTTGCGCGTGTTGCACCCGCGCCTCGAGCCGCCGCCGCTCCTCCTCCGCGCGCAATTTTTCGGTGACGTCCGTCAAGAGGCCTTCGACGAACAGCAACTCGCCGCGCTCGTCAAAAACGCCGCAACCCTGCTCCCAAATCACCCGTTCGCTGCCATCCGCGTGCACGAGCCGCCAGGTGAGTTCGAAGCGGCGGCGTTCCAGCAGCGCCCAGTGCACCGTCCGCGCGACACGCTCGAGGTCGTCCGGATGGATCAGGGCGCGCATGCCGCCACTGTGGCGCGCGAGCAGCTCTTCGGGCGTACGCCCCGCGAGTTCACAGCACCCTGCGCTCGAAAACTCGAGCGTGCGTGCCGGATCGTCGTGGCTGCGGTAGGCCATGCCGGGCAGGTGGCCCATCAAGGTCGCGAGCGCGCGTTGGCTTTCGTGCAGCTCCGCTTCCACCGCTTCGCGGCGCCGGTTTTGCCACAGGTTTTCGAGCACACCCGCAGCGGTCGCCAGCAGCGGTTTGAGCTCGTCGATGGCGTCCCGCCGGTAACCACCCGGTGCGTTGGCCAAAACCACCAGCCCGAGCGCGCGGCGCCCACGCATCAGCGGCAGAGCGGCGCAGGATTCGATCGACGTGTGGCTGGCCGGGAAGCCGCACAGGCGCGGGTCAAGGAGCGCGCCCGCGTGCACGACGGGCTCGCCGCTCGTGAGGGCGTCCGCAAAGAGCGTGTGTTGGCTGCGCAGCGGGCTGCCTTCGAAGGGTTCGCTAGGGCGGCGGCTGCCCGTGCGGCAGGAATCGCTGATGGCGCGCACGATGGCGGGCTCGTCGTCGGACATCACCTCGGCGAAAAAGCCGTGTGGACTGCCCGTGACTTGGCTCAGGCGTTTCAGGATTTCTGCATACACCGCGCGCGGTTCCGCGGTGCGGATGTACTGCGCTTGAATGCGCAGGATCGATTCGAACAGGCGCTGTTTTTTGCGCGCTTCGTTTTCGGCGCGGCGCCGCGCGCTGATGTCCGTCAGTTGAAGGACAAAAAACAGCGCGCGGCCCGCTTCGTCGAACACCGGCGCCAGCAGCGCGTGGGCGACCACGTCTTCGCCCAGTCGCGCGGCGAGGCGCAGTTCCGCCTCGGGCGGCGTGTCGGTGCCGGCGAGCGCGCGTTCAAAGAGCCGCTCCGCACCCTGGGTGTCGTCGCCGTGGAACAGAGCGTGGATGCTCCGGCCGAGCAAGTCCTCGACCTCCTGCCCGAAGAGGCGGCTGCTCGCGGGATTGGCCTGCAGGACCCGACCGCGGCTCGACAGGAGGAGCGCCGCACTTGCGGCGTGTTCAAACGCGGCGCGGTAACGCAAGCCGTCGTGGTCGAGCAGCGCACCGAGCGTGCGGCGCTCCCGCGCACAAAGCGCGAGACGCGCAAGGCGTTCTTCGTCGTCCGGATCACCCAATCGGGCGACCAGCGGGCCGCGCCAACGCGCCGCAAGGGCACGGCGCAGGGCACCGAGCGGCTCCTCTCCCTGCGCTTCGCCCGCCCCGTCGAGCAACACAATGTCGAGGTCCGTCCGCAGGCTCGCGCGGCGCAGGTCGTCGCGCGAGTGGGCGCGCTCGAGCCGCAACGCCCCCAGGTTTAAGTCCGCCACCCGTCGCGCGGCGCGGGCCGCGAACGCGTCGTCCGGATCGGCGACGAGGACGGTGAGGACTTCGGTTTCCATGGTGACCCGCCGCCGGGGTGGGGGGCACGCCGGGCGCGGGCGGAAATTGCCTGCGAACCTGAACCAGCGGCGGGGGGCGGGGCCGAAGGCGAGAATAGGACCCAGGTGGCATCCGAATGCCATCGCGCGTAGTCCCACCCGGGCGCCGGTCTCAGGGACGGGTTTTAGCGCGTTGGCGGCGGAGGGGTTTCAGGCGTGCTCGAGCGCCGCAGCCAAGCCCTGGCCGACGTTATCCGCGATGGGGTTGTCGGCCGTTTTGTGAGTTTTGAAGGGGAGCAGGCCCGGCGGGCAGGCATTCAAGCAGCAGTCTTTGGAGAGCGCACAGGGGTGTTGGCCAGTGCTGTCAGCACGATGGGCAGGTCGGCGTCGCCTTTGATGCGGCGGAAGCTTCCCTCGGCCGGCACGCGGCCGCTGGCGGTCCAGCGCATGACCATCTTTGCGTCGCGCCAGCGTTTGACACTGGTCCAGAGGGCCTTCACGCGGTCGCAGGCGGACTCGTGAGGTTGGTCGTCGACAGCGTCGCGCGAAGACCTTCCCTGCACCCCGTACGGTGGACCGTCAGCGTCTCGTCGAAGCCCGCTTCGAGGCTGGCTGGCAGCCGCGCGATCGTTCAGGGTGCGCAGCAAGCGCTTCGCTGTAGTCCGACATGCCCTAGGCCGCGCGCAGCCGCCGGTTGAGTTCTGCATGCCAAGCCTTCGGCAGGTACGCAGCGACGTTGCGACCCGTGTGGATCTGGCAGCGCCGAATCAGCGCGCGCTCGCCGAAGGTGTCCTCGATCGCTCTGCGACGTGCCTTAGCGCCGTCGATCACGAAGAGCCCACGGTCGCTGAGCGTCACGCCGCGTTCGCTCAGGTCAGCCTGCAGATCCTTGACGGCCTCGGCGTTTTCCATGGCGCCTTTCCGCAGGCCAAGGATGAATTTGCGGCCGCCCGACGTGCGGCCCATGGCCACCAACACGACGACGCCCGCAAAGTGGACACTGTCGATGAAAACCGCGCCGAAGCTGGTTTCGTTGGGGGGACGCCCGTTGAGTGCGCCGAGGTCCTTGCGGCTCCGAGATCCACAATTAAGCGCACCGCGATCCGTGCGCTACCCCGAATCTGCGTCTCGGGCGGTTGTTCCGCGCGCCGCGTTCAGCTACCGTCTAGCCCGGGTCATTCACCAGCTTTGCGATCGGACGGCCCAACCGGCGGCCTTCGGCCGCCTTTCGCCGTCTGGCGGCACTTTGCGACCACGGGCGTCCCTCGTTGACCTGTTCAAGGTCGACTGTGGATCCCGCGGCCGCAAAGCACCACCAGGCGACGACTTGGGCTCGTCTGCTCGAAAACCTGATGAA
>Ga0163144_10003072_pt1 | contig 38166 bp, 31 predicted proteins | sample OliLak19BULKMAT1_FD_123175 | JGI IMG/M metagenome (GOLD analysis project Ga0163144, IMG submission 123175) | Freshwater microbial mat bacterial communities from Lake Vanda, McMurdo Dry Valleys, Antarctica - Oligotrophic Lake LV.19.BULKMAT1 | ecosystem: Environmental > Aquatic > Freshwater >...
CAGATCGTAGCGGTCGAGCTTGGCGATCGTGCTTTCGAGGGCCAGTTCGCGACGCGCGAGCTGGAGCCGTTGCACGAGATCGGTGGTGCGCGCGAACATCACGCGCCAGCCATTCTCGACCAGCGCGAGGCCGAGCGCTGCCGACAGATGGCTCTTGCCGCCGCCAGGCGGCCCGAAGAGCAGGATGTTGGCGCCCTTGCCCAACCAGGCATCGCCGGACGCCAGCGCCATCACCTGAGCTTTCGAGACCAGTTGAAAAATCTGGTGGGCCCGGCAGGACTCGAACCTGCAACCACACCGTTATGAGCGGCGCGCTCTAACCATTGAGCTACAGGCCCACGCGAGCCGCGGCTTATAGCGCGCCGCGGCGGGAAGCGAAACGTCTGCCGCTCAGACCGTCCACCAATAGCGTGTGATGTGGAAGAAGATCGGGGCGGCGAAGACGACGGAGTCGAGGCGGTCCAGCATGCCGCCATGGCCTTCGATCATCCGGCCCCAATCCTTGACCCCGCGGTCGCGCTTGATCGCCGACATGACCAGGCCGCCGAGGAAGCCCATGAGATTGATGATCAGCGCGATGGCGGCGGCCTGCAGCGGTGTGAACGGCGTGATCCAGTAGAGCGCCGCACCGAGCGCGGTTGCCGTCGCCACGCCGCCGACGAAGCCTTCGACGGTCTTCGAGGGCGAGAGCGCCGGCGCGATCTTGTGTCGGCCCAGCAGCTTACCCCAGACATATTGCAGCACGTCGCTCGACTGCACGACGAAGACCAGAAAGGCGATCAGCAGAAGCTGGCGGCCCGCGAAGCCGGGGATGTCGAGATCGAGCAGCGCCGGCACGTGGGAGATGCAGAACACGCAGATCATCAGCCCCCATTGCACCTCCGCCACGCGCTCGAGAAAGCGAGTCGTGTCGCCGCGCACCACTGCCGTGATCGGCAGGATCAGGAATCCGTAGACGGGAATGAAGATCGCGTAGAGCCCGTACCACTCGATCCAGAGCAGCCAGTATTGGACCGGCAGGACGACGAAAAAGCTGACCAGCAGCGCCCAGTGATCGCCGCGTCGCGTCTGCGTGAGAGTCAGGAATTCGCGCAACGCGGCGAAGGAGGCGAAGGCGAAGAGCAGGATCACGCCGAGCTTGCCGAAGGCGAAGGCGATCGCGATCGCCACGACCATCACCCACCACGCCTTGATGCGCGCGTTGAGATTCTCGACCACGGCATTCGGCCTGTCCGCCGGCGCGCGGCGCTGCAGGACATAGCCGATCGCCGATGCGACCAGCAGGATCGCGAAAACCGTGCCGAACAGGGCGATGGTGTGGGGATGCGGCGAGATCATCGTCAGGACTCCGAGGAGCGCGGCGCGAGCGACATCAACGCTTGGCGCGCACGTTCGAGAAATACGGTCTTCGGTTCCTGAGGCGAGATCTGCAGCGGCGCGCCGAAGGTGACGTTGCAGAGCAGGGGGATGGGCAGCAGCTCGCCCTTGGGCATCACGCGCGAGAGATTGTCGATCCAGACGGGCACGAGTTCGACGTCTGGCCGCGCCCGCGCGACGTGGAACAGGCCCGACTTGAACGGCAGGAGCTTCGCGTCGGTCGTGTTGCGCGTGCCCTCGGGAAACAGGATCAGCGAATTGCCGGCATCGAGCGCGGCGAGCAGCGGCGCGCGCGGATCATTGCTGCGATTGACGCCCTCGCGCGCGATCAGCACGGCCTTGAACACGTCCTGGCCGACGAAGCGGCGCAGCTTGCCGCGCGACCAGTATTCGGCCGCCGCCACCGGTCGCGTGCGCGCGCGCAGCGCTTGCGGCAGCACCGTCCAGATCAGCACGAAATCGCCATGGCTGGTGTGGTTGGCGAGATAGATGCGCTGCCGCGGTTCGGGAAGGCATCCGACCCAGTTCGGCCGCACGCCGGTGAGCAGGCGTGCGGCGCCGGCGAGAGCGGAGGCGGTGATCCGGACGGTGATGCTCATGGCGCGGATCCGAGCCAAATCGTCCCGGCGACGAGGGCGAGGAATTGCACGACCGTCGCGATCGCCTGATTGCGCAGCAGTCGAGTGGCGCCTGCGATGCGGTCGCGAAGGGCGCGCGTGGTTGCGGCGGCGGGGCGAAGCCCGGCGAGCGCAAGCCCGGCGTCGAGGGCGCCGAGATCGAGCCGCCCGTCGTCGGCTTGAGTCGCCAGGCGCTGCATCAGCTGCTGATCGAGCCCCACGCGGCTGGCGAAATAAAGCGCAACGAAGCCCAGCGAGAGACTCGTCCCGACTGCGATCTGGCTTGGCAACCGCAGTGGATGGACCGTTGCCAGCGTGAAAAGGGCGATTCCGGTGAGCACCTGCGACAACGCGTGCAGCTTGCGCCCCTGCGCGAGCAGGGCTGCACAAGCGAAAGCGGCCTCGGCGTCGATGCGGGTTTCGTGCGTCATTGCCAGGCCTGTCGCCGTGCTTGCGGCACCGCTGCGCTGATGGCCGCGGCCGCTCGGTCGTCGAGCACGATCTTCGGGCGCACGCGCCGGATCGTCGCGATGGCGCCCTCGGCATCGACGGCCTGACCGGAAGCGACGAGCCAAGTGGCGACGCTCGCCGCGCTGCGCGAGTAGCCGAGCGCGCAGCACACCAGAACCGGACCCGACCGGCGCGCGCGCTCGATTGCGGCCGCGGCATTGGCGAGCGCGGCCGGCGTGGGCATGACGAGGTCGAGCATCGCCACCGACTCCCAGCGTCGCGCGCCACGCGGCGCCGCGAGTTCGGCGGTGACGTCGACGACCGCGATGCGCCGCGCCTCGGCGACGAGCGGGAAGCGTCCGATGCTGATCTCGCCCGTGACCGCCACCGACGGCGCCTGTCCGAACGTCCAGGCGCGCGAATTGATCCAGGCGCCGATCCGATACGGCAGGAACAGCCAACGCCCAGCGAGGCTATGGCCGCCATGGTCGAATTTCTGGAACGACTCTGCGCCGATCGTGGCGTAGGCGAGTGCGACGAGGAGCAGGCTGACGCTGATCCACATCAGCCACAGCGCGATGCCGTTGACCCAGAGCGCGAGCGCCGCAACGGCAAGCGCGCCGATGCCATAGCGCAGCGCGAGCGCGCGGCGCTTCCGCTCGCCGGTCATTTTCCAGCGTGCGAGCGGCGCGTCGTGTTCGTCGGGCCAGAGCCACAGGCAGATCAGGCCGAGCAACGCGCCGGTGGGAATGTCGATGAAGTGGTGCTGATAGGTCGTCAGCACGGAGGCGCAGATCAGCAGGAACCAGAGATGCAACGGCCACAGCGCCCAGCGCGGCACGTGCCGGCGATAGAGCTCCCAGAGGATCACCGCGAGCGCGATGTGCAGCGACGGCGCCTGATTGAACGGCTTGTCGAAGCCGGCGAGCGCATCGAACATGAATCCCGCGAGGCCCTCTGTTGCGGGCTTGGGCCAGGAGAAGCGCAAGGGCGCGACGATGAAGAACGTGACCGCGAGCAGCTGCGCGGTCAGCAAGCGCTTGCCGTGGCGATCGAGTTCGTCACGGCTACGGCAGACGAAGAGCGAGGCGCCGTAGAATGCGTTGATCGACCAGTAGGGGAAGATCGTCCAGGCGAGGAACGGCACTTGCCGCTCCCAATCGAATACGATCGCCGGCACCTGCACGCGCCGGCTCGCGAGGAAATTCGCGACGCCGTAGGTCAGGTAGAAGAGCGGCGCGAGTGCGGCGAGCCATGCGGCGGCACGGCGCCAGGGACGCGGCATCGCCGTCTCGTTCACGCAATGCGCTCCGCGAGGGACACGGTGAAGATACCCCAGGGATCGATGCGCTGCGTGATCTTGCGAAAACCCGCGGCCGCGACGAGCTGATCCATTTCGGCCTGCGTGCGCCGGCGCATGACCCAGGCCTGGCCCTGGCGATGGCTGGTGAGCGCGCGGGCGATCATCTGCAGCTGCGGATGCCAGGGCTGCCCGGTGTAGACCAGGAAGCCGCCGACTGGGATCGCGCTCGCAAGTCCGGCGAGGGAGCGGCGGATCATCGCGTTGTCGGGGAAAAGTTCGTAGAGCCCGGACACGACGCCCAAGGTCGGGCGCGGTTCGATCGTGGCGAGGGACGCCTGATCGAACGCATCGCCCTTCTCGAATCTGGCGATGGCCTCGAGGCCCTTCTCGGCGATCAGGCGGCGCCCGCCCTCGACATTGAGGTCGCTGTAGTCGCGCAACAGGATCGAGTCCGGTTTCTGCGCGCCTTCCTTCAAGGCCTCGAGCACGTAGCGGCCGTGGCCAGCGGCGATGTCGACGACGCGGACCGCGTGCTGGCTGGCACGCAGGCGCAGGATCGCCTGCTGGATCAGCTCCTCGACATGGAGCTTGCGCTGCCGAATGCCGCGCCAGCCGATCGAGTCGATGTAGTTCTGGTCCATCATCCGGCCGAGCGCGCCACGCCCGCGCGCTTCGTTGCGATAGACATAGTCGAGCGTGGATCCGGAATCGAAGCCCGTCTTGTGACCGAGACGGATGCCCTCGGAAAACAGGCCGCCCAACTCGAGGCCCAGACGAGTCGCCGCCCAATAGAGCCCGCGCGGGCTGAGCAGGGGCAGGGGCGTGGCGAGCGTATCGGCTTCGTCGCGGGTGTAGCCCATGCGATCCGCGTCGAGCAGCGAAGGCCGCGTCAGCGGTTCAGCGAAACGTTCGAGGATGAAGCGTCGCGCGTGACCGACAGGAACGGCGCGGCCGAGTTCGCCCAGCGTGTCATGGAAGAAGCCGGGAAGCACGTGCCGCTCCTTGTGCGGCGTGCCGAGATTGACGAAGAAGCGATGCTGCGGCTCGTGGCGCACGACCCAGTCGGCGCCGGAGATCAGCAGCTGAGTCGGGATCGTGATGGCGCGCGCATCGGCGACGACGCGATCGGCCGCCTCGTAGAGTCCGAGCAGGATATTCACGGCGATCGGACGGGTGATCAGCGGATCGGCGCCGTAGGACGCGACGCGCGCGGGATCATGCGTGAGAAAACGCGGCTTGACGTAGCTGTTCACGAAGAACTCGCCGCGCAGCTTGCGCTGCAGCGCCAGGCCGGTGCGGGCGAACGGGACGTAGAGCTTGACCGAGAACGCCGGCGAGGCCAGCACCATCGCGCGGATGCGCGGCGCGTAGTCGTGCGCCCAGGTCGCGATCAGCACCGCGCCGACGCTCTGCGCGATCACCGCCATGTCTTCTTGCGCGATGCCGTCTTGCGCCGTGATGTGGTCGACGAAGCTCTGCACGTCGCGCACCGAGGTCGCGAAACTCGGGCTGTAGCCGCGTTCACCGGGCGATCGCCCATGACCGCGCGCGTCCCAGGCATAGACCGCGTAGTCGGGCAGATCGAGTTCGTCTGCGAGATGGGCGATACGGCCGCCATGCTCGTGTCCGCGATGGAAGAGCAGGATCGCCCCACGCGGAGTCTGCGTCTCGACCGGCCAATGCCGGTAAAAGAGCTCGACGCCGTCATGCGTGGTGAAACTTTCTTCGCTATGGGCGCGCATGTCGTTTCCTGTGGTTTCAGGTGGCGGCGCCGCGCCGTGACCCGGCGAGGCCGGCGCGCACGCGATTCACGATCGTCCAGGCCAGTAGCGCCGCGAGGATCGGCATCACGGCGGCGAGCCAGGCGGGCGTCGGCAGATCGAGGCCGAGCCACAGGCCGAGCGCGCCGAAGAGCAGCGCGCGATCGCTCTTTCCCACCGGCCCGTCATAGCGACGCGTGGCGCCGATCGTCGGGCCGAGCATGCCGGCCATCTCGCTCAGACCCGCGAGCAGCACGGCGATGACGACCCAAGCCGGTGCGAAGGGCGCCATCAGCGCGAAGGGCAGATACAGCGCGGCGTCCGCGATCACATCGGTCAGTTCATTGAGATAGGCGCCGAGATCGCTCTTCTGACCGAACTCGCGCGCGAGCATGCCATCGACGGCATTCAGCGCCATGCGCAAGAACAGCCAGGGTGGGAGCAGCAAGAAGAGGGCCCGCGACGGGGCGTAGGCGGCGAGCACGCCACCGATCGCAAGAGAAACGATACACGCGAAGATAGTGACCGCATTGGCGGTGACGCCGGCGCCCGCAAGCCAAGCGACGAACGGCCGCAGCAGCGCCTGAAACCGCGGCTTGAGATCGTAGAGCGTCATGAAGACGCCGTGCCACGGATGAAACGGAGATGCAACTCGGGGCTTTCAAAGCGAAACGGCCCGGCATGGAGCCGGGCCGTTCATCGCATCGACGATCAAGAGATCAGGTGTCCAGGAAACTGCGCAGCTTGCGCGAGCGGCTGGGGTGCTTGAGCTTGCGCAGCGCCTTGGCCTCGATCTGGCGGATGCGCTCGCGGGTGACGTTGAATTGCTGGCCGACTTCCTCAAGCGTGTGGTCTGTGTTCATGCCGATGCCGAAACGCATGCGCAGAACGCGTTCCTCACGCGGCGTGAGCGTCGCCAGGACTCGTGTCGTGGTCTCCCGCAGATTGGCCTGGATGGCGGCATCGACTGGAAGCACCGCGTTCTTGTCCTCGATGAAGTCGCCGAGATGGGAATCCTCCTCGTCGCCGATCGGCGTCTCGAGGCTGATCGGCTCCTTGGCGATCTTCAGGACCTTGCGCACCTTCTCGAGAGGCATGCCGAGCTTCTCGGCAAGTTCCTCGGGCATCGGCTCACGGCCGATCTCGTGCAGGATCTGCCGCGAGGTCCGCACCAGCTTGTTGATCGTCTCGATCATGTGCACGGGGATGCGGATGGTGCGTGCCTGGTCGGCGATCGACCGCGTGATCGCCTGTCGGATCCACCACGTCGCGTAGGTGGAGAATTTATAGCCGCGGCGATACTCGAACTTATCGACGGCCTTCATCAGGCCGATATTGCCTTCCTGAATCAGGTCGAGGAATTGCAGGCCGCGATTCGTGTATTTCTTCGCGATCGAGATCACGAGACGAAGGTTGGCTTCGACCATTTCCTTCTTGGCGCGCGCCGCCTCGCGTTCGCCTTGCTGGACGGTCTGGACGATGCGCTTGAACTCGACGATCGGCAGGCCGGAGCGCTCGGAGATCTCGGCGATCTCGCCGCGCAGCGCTTCGATCTCTTCGCGATAGCGGGCTTGGCCGAATTTCTGCCAGCCCTTGGTCTCGATCCGGCTCACGCGGCTGAACCAGCGCGGATCGACTTCCTTGCCGAGATATTTGGACAAGAATTCGTCGCGCTTCACTCCGCATGAATCGGCCAGGCGCATCAGCTTGCCTTCCGATCCGACGAGACGCCGGTTGAACTCGTAGAGCTGCTCGACGAGCTGATCGATGCGTGCGTTGTTGAGCCGCACGCCTTCCATCATCTCGATCAGTTCGGAGCGGGCCTTCTGATAGGTCTTCTCGGAGGCGGGGTTGAAGATGCGCCCGCCATGCAAGGCTTCCTGGCGCTTCTCCTGCATGCGATGCATGCGCTTGTACGTGCTGGCGATCTTCTCGAACTGCTCGAGCACCTGCGGCTTGAGCTGCATCTCCATCGCCGAGAGCGACAGGCTCGCCTCGTCGGCATCGCCGTCGCCGTTGCTCTCGCCGCCAGCGCCGTCGCCGCCTTGCGGCTCGACCGGCGCTGGGCGCTCATCGACATCGGCTTGCGCATCCGCAGGGTCGACGCTGGGCTCCGCGCCGGGCCCGCCGCCCATGGTCGCCTCGAGATCGATGATGTCGCGCAGCAGCATTTTCCCTTCGATGAGGGCGTCGCGCCATTGCACGATCGCGCGCATGGTCAACGGGCTCTCGCAGAGCCCGCCGATCATCTTGTCGCGGCCGGCCTCGATGCGCTTGGCGATCGCGATCTCGCCTTCACGCGAGAGCAGTTCGATCGAGCCCATTTCACGCAGATACATGCGCACGGGATCGTCGGTGCGGCCGAGCGACTCTTCGTCGACATTGCCGGCGCTGCCGGCGCTGCTGCCGCCGGCGAACTCGCCAGCGGGCTCTTCTTCATTGCCCTCAGTCGCGGCGGGGCGGACCGTTTGCTGCGCGGGCTTCTCGGGCTCGTCGTTGTCTTCGCTCTCGACGACGTTGACGCCGGCCTCGGAGAGATGGGCGAGCGTATCTTCGATCTGTTCGGACGAGACTTTCTCGGGGGGCAAGATCGCGTTGATCTCGTCGTAGGTGACGTAGCCGCGCTCGCGGCCGCGCGCGATCATCTTCTTGATCGCAGCTGCGGTGCCGTCCATCAGCGGGCCGTCGACGGTGTCGTCGCGCGGCGGTGCCGGCGCGTCGGCCGGCTTGTTCTTGGATGCCATCGGTTTTGCTTCGTCCTCGTGTTTGCCGTGACGCCAGTCGATCAGCGGGGGCCGCGCCCCGCGCGCGGTGTGATCGGTTCGATGATCGGGGATTCGTCCTCGAGCTCCAGCGCTTGGGCTCGAACCAATTCGCGTTGCATCTCTTCTATCTTCTGGTTCCACAACTCCGTCAGTCCGGCATCACTTACATCGCCGGCGCGGCGAAGCTCGTCTTGTGCCCCCCTCTTATGGAGCTCAAGAAGCATTTTTTGCCAATTCTCCGCAGCCGCCTGACCGTCGTCAGTACGAATGAAAGCTAAGCCCTTGAAAATGCTGGAACCCAAAAGGCGCGCGACTATGCCTTCGAAGCCCGCATTGTTCAAGTGGAGCGAGAGGTGTTCCCGGTCAAGGCTTGGATTGGCATCATGCGCCTCGAGGATGGCCCGCCGCAGCTGCTCGAGCGTTGGATCGGCGATCTCGATCCGGGCGAAGATCTCGCAATCCTGCTCCAGGACGTTGGGGAAGGCGATCACGGTCGCGAGCAGGAAATGGATGTTGCGACCCGGGCTCGGCGACGGCAACGGGCCGCTCATCTGCGCCGTGGAGGCATGGCCCGTATCGCGGGAGTTGCGGCGGCCGGGGGTCCATTTTCCCTGGCGACGCCGTGCGGGCGATTCCGGGCGCAGCAGGGCCCACATACGCCGCCGCATCTCCTGGCGGTACAGTTCCTGCACCGCGCCGTCCGCGATCTCGGCGACCTGACGCTCGAGGTCAGCCTGGAAGCCGGCGCGGCGCTCCGGCGTGTCGGTTGTATGGGCTTCCAGCGTAGTCGACCAGATCAGATCGACCAGCGGTCGGGCCGCTTTGAGGAGCTCTTCCACGGCCACACGCCCGCGGCTTTGGAGCATTGTATCCGGGTCCTCGCCCGGCGGCATGGTTGCGAAGCGGAGGCTACGGCCCGGCTTGAGAAGGGGGAGGGCGCGTTCGGCCGCGCGCCGCGCGGCGCGTTGTCCGGCGGCGTCACCGTCGAGGCAGATGATCGGCTCGGGCGCCAAACGCCAAGCCAGATCCAGCTGGCCTTCCGTCAGCGCCGTGCCCAGGGGGGCCACGGCGCCGCGGAACCCGGCCGCATGCAGGGCGATGACGTCCATATACCCTTCCGCGACGATTGCTTCGGCGCCGTCCCTGACACCGACACGCGCTTTGTCGAACGCGTAGAGGTTACGCCCCTTGTCGAAGAGCGGCGTGTCGCGGGAATTGAGGTATTTCGGCTGGCCATCACCGAGGATGCGGCCTCCGAAGGCGATGACCCTGCCACGACGTTCGGTGATCGGGAACATCACCCGGCCGCGGAAAAAGTCGAAACAGTCGCGGCCGTCCTCGGGTTTCGACAGCAAGGCGGCCTCGAGCATCATGGTTTCCTCGAAACCCTGTTTCTTCAACGCCTGCTTGAGTGCGTCGCGCCCGTCAGGGGCATAGCCGAGGCGAAAGGCGCGAATGGTCTCGTCGCTGAGGCCGCGGCGGCGGAAGTAGTCGAGGCCAACCCGCCCAGCGCCCGACCACAGCTGCTGTTCGAACCAGGCGGCGGCGGCCTCGACGACATCGGCCAGCGTCTTGCGTCGTTCCTCGCGCGCGGCGTCGACGGGGGTCGAGCGCGGGACTTCCAGCCCGGCTTCCTCGGCGAGTTTCTCCACCGCCTCGGGGAAGCCCATGTTGTCGATGCGCATCTGGAAGCCGATGACGTCGCCATGCGCGCCACATCCGAAGCAATGGAAGAAGCCTTTGTCATCGTTGACAAAGAAGCTCGGGCTCTTCTCGTTGTGGAAGGGGCAGAGGCCGGAAAATTCGCGCCCCTTCTTGGCCAGACGGACGCGCCGGCCGACCACGCTCGAACAGGTCAGGCGGTTGCGGATCTCGTCAAGAAAGCTCGGCGGAAACGCCATGCGGCTTCGGACTCCGACACCTGCAAAGGATCCTCGAAGATAGACGCGTGCAAGCCGCGGCACGATCTTTCTGCGCACTCGCATTGCGGGGATAACCGGCGCGCGCTAGAAGGCCCGCTTCGCGTCGACCGACGCCTCCATCGTGAGGATGCCAATGGCCTCGTACCAGTACGTCTACGTGATGAAGGGCATGTCGAAGATCTTCCCGGGGGGCAAGAAGATCCTCGAGGATGTCTGGCTGTCGTTCCTGCCCGGCGCGAAGATCGGCGTGCTGGGCCTCAACGGCGCGGGCAAATCGACGCTGCTGAAGATCATGGCGGGGCTCGACAAGGACGTGTCGGGCGAGAATTTCGTCGCGGCCGGCGCGACCGTGGGGTTCCTGAGTCAGGAACCGCAGCTGGATCCGAAGAAGACGGTGCAGGAGAACGTGCAGGAAGGGCTCGGCGCCATTCAGGCCATGGTCGATCGCTTCAACGAAGTGTCGAACCGGCTCGGCGAAGTCATCGACGACGACGAGATGAACGCGCTGCTCAGCGAGCAATCCGAGTTGCAGGAGAAGATGGACGCGGCGAATGCCTGGGAGCTCGAACGCACGATCGAGATCGCCATGGACGCGCTGCGCTGCCCGCCCGGCGACGCGGACGTGACCAAGCTTTCCGGCGGCGAGCGCCGCCGCGTCGCGCTGTGCCGCTTGCTGCTGCAGAAGCCCGATCTGTTGCTGCTCGACGAACCGACCAACCATCTCGACGCGGAATCGGTCGCCTGGCTCGAGCGTTTCCTCCATGAGTACGCGGGCACCGTCGTCGCGGTGACCCATGATCGCTACTTCCTCGACAATGTCGCCGGCTGGATCCTCGAACTGGATCGCGGCAAGGGCATTCCCTGGGAGGGCAACTACTCGTCCTGGCTCGGCCAGAAGCGCAAGCGCCTGGAGCTCGAGGAGAAGACCGAGTCGAAGCGTCAAAAGACGCTGCAGCGGGAGCTCGAATGGATCCAGGCCAGTCCGAAGGCGCGGCAGGCGAAATCCAAGGCGCGCATCACCGCCTACGAAACCCTGCTCTCGGAGTCGAAGGACAAGGCGCCGGAGGATATGTCGATCGCGATTGCGCCGGGGCAGCGTCTCGGCAACGTCGTGGTCGAAGCCGAGGGGCTCACCAAGGGATTCGGCGACAATCTGCTCATCGACGGGCTGAACTTCAAACTCCCGCCTGGCGGCATCGTCGGCGTGATCGGTCCCAACGGCGCCGGCAAAACGACGTTGTTCCGCATGATCACGGGGCAGGACAAACCCGACTCCGGCGTGTTGCGCGTCGGCGATACGGTGAAGATCGGCTACGTCGATCAGAGCCGCGACACGCTCGAAGCCAACAAGAGCGTATGGGAGGAGATCACCGGCGGCGGCGCGGATGTCGAGATCGGCGGCCGGCGCATGCCCAGCCGCGCCTATGTCGCGCAGTTCAACTTCTCCGGTAACGACCAGCAGAAAAAAGTCGGCGCGCTCTCAGGCGGTGAACGCAATCGCGTACATCTTGCGAAGATCCTGAAGACCGGCTGCAATCTGCTGATGCTCGACGAGCCGACCAATGATCTCGACGTCGATACGTTGCGCGCGCTGGAAGAGGGATTGCTCGCCTTTCCGGGCTGCGCCGTGATCATCAGCCATGATCGCTGGTTCCTCGACCGCATCGCGACGCACATCCTTGCGTTCGAGGGCGACAGTCGAGTCGTCTGGTTCGAAGGCAATTACCAGGATTACGAGGTCGACCGTAAGCGTCGCCTCGGCGCTGAGGCCTCGCAGCCGCACCGCATCAAGTTCAAGAAGTTGACCCACGGCTGAAGGAACGTGGCGCGACGCTGAAGCGCGGCTTGGTCCGGTATTCGACGATGACCGGACGCGGCGCCTTCGCCGCGGGCGTCGCATAACTCGCGGCTGACGCGCCGACCGGTGCGAAACGGCGAGGTCTCGGCATCGTGATGGCCATGGTCGGCGAGGCCGCGCGCACGTCGATCGCGCGCCCGTCCACGATCGCGCCGTTCATGGCCGCGATCGCGCCCTCCGCCGCGCGAGGTGGCGCGATGTTGACCAGCCCGTAGCCCTTTGTGCTCTGAGTCGTGGCGTCGCGCGCGAGATAGGCGCCGAGCACGATCCCAAATTGGTCGAACAGCTGCGCCAGCTGTTCGTCGCTATACCCGAACGGCAAGTTGGCGACGAAGACGTTGCCTTGGAATTTGTTCTGTCTCATGACACGCGCTCGTTCAGATGATGTGGAGGGTTGGGTTCATTTTGCCCGATCGCTGTGCAGTTTGGCACGCGGTCACGCATGTTCCGCTGTGACCGCGCGCACATGCCTGTGCTGTGCATTCCGCCTACGTCTTCCCGACCACAAAGATCGCCCACCGGGGCGCGCGGCGCGGGCGTCCGTGTCCGGCGTGACATGAACGAAACGCGGCAAGGCAGATTCGGTTCGACCATCATGCCGATTCGGATGCAATGATCAGGCCGAGGCGTGGACGAGAGCAGGGGGAGACGATGGCGAAGATCTTTTCGGTGGCTTCTTGGAACGTTGAGCATTTCAAGCAGGATCCCGATCGCGTCGCGCGTGTCGTTGGATTCCTGGCCGCCCAGAACCCGGACGTGTTCGGGCTCTACGAAGTCGAGGGGGCGACGATCTTCGACGATCTGGTCAAGACGATGCCTGGCTACACCTTCCAGATCACGGAAGGGCCGCAGACCCAGGAAATCTTGATCGGCGTGCGCAAGGGGCTTACCGCGTTCATCACCCAGCGCATCGAGTTCCGGTCGGGCACGACGCATATGCGGCCTGGCCAGCTCGTGACGATCGTCAAGGACGGCACGAGCTACATGCTGCTGTTCCTGCACCTGGCGAGCGGCGCCGATCCGCGCGGCATGGGTTTGCGCGACGACATGATCGATCGCGCCTTCGAGTTTCGCAAAGTGCTCGACGGGAAGGCAGGTGGAACCGGAAAGGCCCATTATCTCTTCCTCGGCGATCTCAATACGATGGGCATGGAGTATCCCTTCGACCGGCAGATCCCCGCCGAAACGGAGCTGCGCAAATGGGATGCCGTCGCCAAGCGTCGCGGAATGACGCGGCTGACAAAGACGCAGGACGCGAGCTGGTCCAACGGCTCCAAGTCCAAGATTCCGGCGTCCGCATTGGATCATGTGGTAGCGACGACGAATCTCAAATTCCGAAAATTCCGCCGTCCAGCCGGGGGCACTGCGGAGGTCGATCTGCGTGGTTGGGCGAACGAGACGACCGATGCCGCGCGGGATGCATGGATCAAGGCGTTCTCCGACCACTCGCTGCTCTATTTCGAGCTGATCGAATAATGGTCCCGGCCCTGCTCGCGGATCCTCGGCGCTGAGCGCGCTCAGCCGTCCAAGTCGTCGAAGCTCACCTGCGCGCGAAGCTTCGCGACGTCTTCGATCGTGACCTGGCGTCCCTGCGAGCGCACGCCATGGGCGCGCAGATTGCCGAATGCGCGCGAAAGGCTCTCGGGTGTCATGCCGAGTCGCGCGGCGATCACGTTCAGTTCCTCGTCGAGCCGCAAGACCGCCGTGCCGCTGCGCGCATCGATCTTCATCAGAAGATAGGCGCCGAGCCGCTCGCCCGCTGAACGCAGCTTGAGGTCCTTGATCTGGCGCACGAGCAGGCGCCAATGCTCGGCCAGCACGTCGACCAGCGCACGCGAGAATCGCGGCTCGGCGTCGAGCATCGCGTTGAACCGGTCGGTGGGGATCATCATGACGCGCGAATCCACGAGCGCCCGTGCGGTCATGAGGTAGGGCTTCCTGAGAATTGCGGCGGCCAGGATGAAGAGCTGCCCTTCGCGGAAGATCTCGACGATCGTCGAATGGCCGTGCGCGTCCTCGGCGCCCAGGCTGACACGCCCGCTCAACACGAGATGGACGAATTCCGGCCTATCGCCCTGCAGGAACAGGACGGTCCCCTTGGGCACCGTCTGAGCCACCGCATTCAGCGTGAGACGGTTGATGGCCTCCTCGCCGAGAGCGGCGAAGAGTTCCGTGGCCTCCAGGAGCTTTCGATCGTCGCTGTCCATATCCCGGGGGAAGGTCTTCCGTGCCGAGGCACTGCGTCAAGTCGTCGCGACGCGTGCATCGCCCAGCATTTCGCCGAGCGCGAATTGTCGCAGCGCCCGACGGCTTGACATTCATCAAGGAGCACGAGCGCGCGCCCCGTCAACTTGCGTTCAACGACGCGGCAGCCGAATCCGTTTCGCCACATGAACAACGGGGAATTCGATGACAAGCGCTCGTGAACCAGGAAGCTCGGATCGGACGACCGCACTGGGCATGAGCACTGCGGCGTTCACGCTCTGCTTTGCGGTGTGGACGATCTTCTCCATCATCGGCGTGCAGATCAAAAAGGAACTCGGCCTCAACGATACGCAGTTCGGCCTGCTCGTGGGCACGCCGATCCTGACAGGCTCGCTGATCCGGCTCGTGCTCGGCATCTGGACCGACCAGATCGGCGGTCGGATCGTCTACGCCGGCGTGATGGTCGCGGCTGCGGCTGCTACCTGGATGCTCTCCTGGGCCTATAGCTACGAGACGTTCCTGATCGCCGCGCTCGGGGTCGGAATCGCCGGCGGCTCGTTCGCGGTCGGCATCGCCTATGTGTCGCGCTGGTACCCAAGGGAGAAGCAGGGCACGGCGCTGGGCATCTTCGGGGCCGGCAATGTCGGCGCCGCGGTGACCAAGTTTCTTGCGCCGATGATCATGGTCGCCTTCGGATGGAAGGCCGTCGCCCAGATCTGGGCCGTCGGTCTCCTCGTCATGGCGGTGGTGTTCTATCTGACCACGAAGGACGACCCGCAGCTTGCGGAGCGGCGGCGCACGGGCGCACGCGCGGCGTCCTTCAAGGAGCAGCTCGAGCCGCTCAAGAATCTGCAGGTGTGGCGCTTCTCGCTCTATTACTTCTTCGTGTTCGGCGCCTTCGTCGCGCTCGCCCTCTGGCTGCCGCGCTACTACGTCGGCGTCTACGGTCTCGACATCGTGACGGCGGGCTTGCTCGGCGCAGCTTATTCGCTGCCGGGATCGCTGTTCCGGATTCTCGGCGGCACGCTCTCCGACAAATACGGCGCGCGGCGCGTCATGTACTGGACCTTCATCGGCTCGATCATCTGCACGTTCCTGCTCGCCTATCCGGCAACGACCTACGTGGTCGAAGGCATTCGCGGGAAGATCGAGTTCCACATCGCGCTCGGCTTCGTGCCGTTCACCGCCCTGACCTTCGTGCTCGGCTTCTTCATGTCGTTGGGCAAGGCCGCGGTCTTCAAGCACATTCCCGCATACTACCCGGATCGTGTGGGATCGGTCGGCGGCATCGTCGGTCTTATCGGCGGGCTCGGCGGCTTCGTGCTGCCGATCGCCTTCGGCATGATGAACGACATCGTCGGCGTCTGGACGAGCTGCTTCATGCTGCTGTTCGTCCTGGTTTCGCTCGCTTTGGGGTGGATGCATTTCACGGTGATGCGGCTCGAACGCAAGCCGTTCGATCTGCCCGAGTTGGAGAGTCCGAACGTCCTTCTCGATTGGCACCCGGACGACCGCGGGTTCTGGACATCGAAGGGGCGCCCGATCGCAGCGCGCAATCTCTGGATCTCGATCCCCGCGCTGCTGCTCGCCTTCGCGGTGTGGATGGTGTGGAGCGTGGTCGTCGTCAACCTGCCGGCGATCGGCTTCCGGTACACGACCGATCAGCTGTTCTGGCTGGCTGCCTTGCCCGGGCTATCCGGGGCCACGATGCGCATCTTCTACTCATTCACAGTGCCGATTTTCGGCGGCCGCACTTGGACGACGTTTTCGACCGCGTCCCTGCTCATCCCCGCGGTCGGCATCGGCATGGCCGTTCAGAATCCCGATACGTCCTTCATCGTGATGCTGATGCTCGCGCTTCTGTGCGGCTTCGGCGGGGCGAATTTCGCCTCGTCTATGTCGAACATCAGTTTCTTCTACCCGCAGGCGGAGAAGGGCAAGGCGCTTGGCCTCAATGCGGGGCTCGGCAATCTGGGAGTCAGCGTCGTCCAGTTCGTCGTGCCGCTGGTCATCACCGTCGGCGTGTTCGGTGCACTCGGCGGCAGTCCGCAGAGCGTGACCAAGGCGGGACAGACGAGCCAGATGTGGCTGCAGAACGCCGGCTTCATCTGGGTGCCCTTCATCGTCGCGTCGACGCTCGCCGCCTGGTTCGGCATGAACGACATCGCCAGCGCGCGCGCGTCGTTCAGCGAGCAGACGGTGATCTTCAAGCGCAAGCACAATTGGGTGATGTGCTGGCTCTATATCGGCACGTTCGGGTCGTTCATCGGCTACTCCGCCGGGTTTCCGTTGCTGATGAAGACGCAGTTCGTGGACGTCAATCCGCTTCACTACGCATTCCTGGGACCGCTGATCGGCTCGATGAGCCGCTCGTTCAGCGGCGGCCTCTGCGATCGCCTCGGCGGCGCGAGGATCACGCAATGGGTGTTCATGGCGATGATCGTCGGCGTTCTCGGCGTGCAGTTCTTCGTCATGACCGGGCAGTTCTGGGGCTTCTTCCTGATGTTCATGCTGCTGTTCGCCGCGGCAGGCGTGGGCAATGCATCGACCTTCCAGATGATCCCCACGATCTTCCGGCTGCAACATCGCCGATGGGCGACCGACGGCGGCGCCGAGGCCCAGAAGACGGCCATGCAGCAGGCGGCCAAGGAATCGGCGGCCGTGCTCGGCTTTTCTTCGGCGATCGGCGCCTACGGCGCGTTCTTCATCCCGAAAACATTCGGCACGTCGCTGTCGCTGACAGGTAGTCCAGCGGCCGCGCTCTACGTGTTCCTCGTCTTCTACATCAGCTGCCTCGTCCTGAACTGGTGGTACTACACGCGCGCCGAGGCCGAGATTCAGTTCGACGCCATGGCCGGTGCGCCGCCGGCAATCGCCGCACAGGCCGCGCAGTGATAATTCTCCGGAGCGACACGCCATGAGTCATTTTCTCGATCGCCTGATGTTCTTCCGCAAGAACGTCGAGACCTTCGCCGGTGGGTATGGCGTCGTGACGAACGAGGATCGCGGCTGGGAGGAAGCGTATCGCTCGCGCTGGGCGCATGATCGCATCGTGCGCTCGACGCACGGCGTGAATTGCACGGGATCGTGCTCGTGGAAGATCTACGTCAAGGGCGGGATCGTCACCTGGGAGACGCAGCAGACCGACTATCCGCGCACGCGGCCCGATCTGCCGAACCACGAGCCGCGCGGCTGTTCGCGTGGCGCGAGTTACAGCTGGTATCTCTATTCGGCGAATCGTCTGAAATATCCGCTGATGCGCGGGCGTCTCCTGAAGCTGTGGCGTGCCGCGCGCAAGGAGCACGCCGATCCCGTGCTGGCCTGGAGGTCGATCGTCGCCGATCCGGTCAAGCGGCGCGAATACCAGCAGGTGCGCGGCCTCGGCGGCTTCGTGCGCACGAGCTGGCAGGAAGCCAACGAGCTGATCGCCGCGGCCAACGTGCATACCGCCAAGACCTGGGGCCCCGATCGCATCATCGGTTTCTCGCCGATCCCCGCGATGTCGATGGTGAGCTACGCCGCGGGCTCACGCTATCTGAGCCTGATCGGCGGCGTGTGCATGAGCTTCTACGACTGGTACTGCGATCTGCCGCCGTCGAGCCCGCAGACTTGGGGCGAGCAGACGGACGTGCCGGAATCGGCCGATTGGTACAATTCGCACTTCATCATGATGTGGGGCTCGAACGTGCCGCAGACGCGCACGCCCGATGCGCATTTCATGACCGAAGTCCGCTACAAGGGCGCCAAGATCGTCACGGTGACGCCGGATTATTCGGAAGCCTCGAAATTCGGCGACATCTGGCTGGCGCCCAAGCAGGGGACCGATGCGGCGCTCGCGATGGCGATGGGTCACGTGATCCTGACCGAGTTCCACGCCAAGGGACGCAGCGCCTATTTCGACGATTACTGTCGCCGCTACACCGACATGCCGATGCTCGTGCGGTTGGAGAAGAAGGACGGCCGGCTGGTGGCCGGGCGGCAATTGCGCGCCTCGGATCTCGTCGACGGGAAGGGCGAGGCGAACAACCCGGATTGGAAGATTCTCGCCATCGACGACGCGTCTGGCGAGATCGTCGTGCCCACGGGTTCGATCGGCTTCCGCTGGGGTGAAAAGGGGAAGTGGAATCTCGAGACGCGCGATGCGGCGAGCGGAGCGGAGTTCAAGCCGCGCCTGACGCAGCTCGGGTCCGGGGACGAGGTTGCGGCGGTCGCCTTTCCGTATTTCGGCAACATCGCCCATGAGCATTTCACGCATACGGGGCATGGCTCCATTCTGATGCGCAATGTGCCGGTGAGGCGCGTGGCATTGAAGGACGGCGAGACGCTGGTCGCCACCGTCTACGATCTCTTCCTCGCCAATTACGGCGTTGATCGCGGCCTTGGTGGCGGCAACGTCGCGGCGAGTTTCGACGACGACATTCCCTACACGCCGGCCTGGCAGGAGAAGATCACCTCGGTGAAGCGCGGCGACGTGATCGCTGTGGCGCGCGAATTCGCCGAGACGGCGCACAAGACCCATGGCAAGTCGATGGTGATTCTCGGCGCCGCGGTGAACCACTGGTATCACGCCGACATGAACTACCGCGGCATCATCAATCTGCTGGTGATGTGCGGATGCATCGGCCAGTCCGGCGGCGGTTGGTCCCACTATGTCGGACAGGAAAAGCTGCGGCCGCAATCGGGTTGGACGCCGCTCGCCTTTGCACTCGACTGGCATCGCCCGCCCAAGCAGATGAACTCGACATCGTTCTTCTATGCGCACACCAACCAATGGCGCTACGAGCGCGTCACCGTCTCCGAGTTGCTGTCGCCGCTGGCGCCGGACTCGATGAACGGCAGCCTGATCGACTTCAACATCCGCGCCGAGCGCATGGGATGGTTGCCCTCGGCGCCGCAACTCGCTGGCGGTGGGTTGAAGATCGCGCGCGATGCGGTCGCGTCCGGCAAGGAGCCGGTGCCCTACGCCGTCGATCGCCTCAGGAGTGGCGACCTCAAGCTGAGTTGCACCGACCCGGACGACCCCGCGAATTGGCCGCGCAATCTCTTCGTGTGGCGCTCGAACCTGCTGGGCTCCAGCGGCAAGGGCCACGAGTACTTCCTGAAATATCTTCTGGGTACCCAGCACGGCGTGCAGGGCAAGGATCTCGGCGCCGAAGGCCTGGCGGCATCGAACGAGGTGAAATGGAACGAGCACGGCGCCGAAGGAAAGCTCGACCTCCTCGTGACGCTCGATTTCCGCATGTCCACGACGTGCATGTACTCCGACATCGTGCTGCCCACGGCGACCTGGTACGAGAAGCACGACCTCAACACGTCGGACATGCATCCCTTCATCCATCCGCTCTCCGCGGCGGTGGACCCGGCCTGGGAGTCGCGCAGCGACTGGGAGATCTTCAAGGGCATCGCGCGTCAATTCTCGGAGACCTGCAAGGGGCATCTCGGCGTCGAGAAGGAGCTCGTGCTCACGCCGATCATGCACGACACGCCGGGCGAACTGGCGCAGGCCTTCGAGCCCAAGGATTGGGGCAAGGGAGAATGCGACCTGATTCCCGGCAAGACGGCGCCGTCGATGGTGGTGATCGAGCGCGACTATCCGAACACCTACCGCAAGTTCACGGCCCTCGGCCCCTTGATGAGTAAGCTCGGCAATGGCGGCAAGGGCATGGCGTGGAACACCGAGGAGGAAGTCACGTTCCTCAAGGAACTCAACCACGTCGTGACCGAGGAAGGCGTGGCCAAGGGACTGCCGCGGATCGACAGCGACATCGATGCGGCGGAAGTGATTCTTTCGCTCGCTCCGGAGACGAACGGCCGCGTCGCCGTCAAGGCGTGGGAGGCATTGTCGAAGACGACGGGCCGCGACCACACGCATCTCGCGACGCCGCGCGAGGACGACAAGATCCGCTTTCGCGACCTCCAGGCGCAGCCGCGCAAGATCATCTCCTCGCCGATCTGGTCGGGCATCGAGTCCGAACACGTCAGCTACAACGCCGGGCATACGAATGTTCATGAGCTGATCCCCTGGCGCACGCTGAGCGGACGCCAGCAGCTCTATCAGGATCATCCCTGGATGCTGGCCTTCGGCGAGGGCCTGTGCCTCTACAAGCCGCCGATCGACACGAAGACGATCGCTCCGATGCTCGGGACGCGCTCCAACGGCAACAAGGAACTGGTGCTGAACTTCATCACGCCGCACCAGAAATGGGGCATCCACTCCACCTACACCGACAATCTCCTGATGCTCACGCTCTCGCGCGGCGGACCGGTGGTGTGGCTGAGCGAGGTCGACGCCAGGAAGATCGGCGTCGAGGACAATGACTGGATCGAGGCGTTCAACGTGAACGGCGCGCTCGTCGCGCGCGCGGTCGTCAGTCAGCGTGTGCGCGAGGGGATGGTCATGATGTACCACGCGCAGGAGAAGATCGTGAACGTGCCGGGCAGCGAGATCACGCATGCGCGCGGCGGCATCCACAACTCGGTGACGCGCACCTGTCCGAAGCCGACGCACATGATCGGCGGCTACGCGCAGCTGAGCTACGGCTTCAACTATCACGGCACGATCGGCACCAACCGCGACGAGTTCGTCATCGTGCGCAAGCAGGCCCGAACCGACTGGCTCGACGGCCCGCGCGTCACTGCGGCCGAGTGAAGGAAATCGACGATGAAAATCCGTGCTCAAATCGCGATGGTCCTCAACCTGGACAAGTGCATCGGCTGTCACACCTGCTCGGTCACGTGCAAGAACGTGTGGACCAGCCGTGAGGGCGTCGAATACGCGTGGTTCAACAATGTCGAGACCAAGCCCGGCATCGGCTATCCCAAGGAGTGGGAGAACCAGGAGCGCTGGAAAGGCGGCTGGCGGCGGACGCGATCGGGCAAGCTCGTGCCGCGAATCGGCGGCAAGTGGCGCGTGCTGGCCAATATCTTCGCCAACCCGAATCTGCCGGAGATCGACGACTACTACGAACCTTTCACCTTCGACTACGAACACCTGCACTCGGCGCCGGAGTCCGAGACGATGCCGACGGCGCGGCCGGTCTCGCTGATCACCGGCGAGCGGATGGAGAAGATCGCTTGGGGCCCGAACTGGGAAGAGATCCTCGGCACCGAATTCGCCAAACGCTCGAAGGACAAGAATTTCGACAACATCCAGAAGGAGATCTACGGGCAGTTCGAGAACACCTTCATGTTCTACCTGCCGCGGCTCTGCGAACATTGCCTCAATCCGGCCTGCGTCGCGGCCTGCCCATCGGGCTCGATCTACAAGCGCGAGGAGGACGGCATCGTCCTCGTCGACCAGGACAAATGCCGTGGCTGGCGGATGTGCGTGTCCGCCTGTCCGTACAAGAAGATCTATTACAATTGGGAATCGGGCAAAGCCGAGAAATGCATCTTCTGCTATCCGCGCATCGAGGCCGGGGAGCCGACGGTATGTTCGGAGACGTGCGTCGGCCGCATCCGCTATCTCGGTGTCCTGCTCTACGACGCCGATCGCATCGCCGAGGTCGCCGCGGTCGAGGACGAGCACAAGCTCTATCCCGCCCAGCTCTCGCTGTTCCTCGACCCCAGCGACCCTGCGGTCATCGCCCAGGCGCGTGCGGATGGCGTGCCTGAAGCCTGGCTCACGGCGGCGCGCGGCTCACCGACCTACAAGATGGCCGTCGATTGGCGCATCGCCTTTCCGCTGCACCCGGAATACCGCACGTTGCCGATGGTCTGGTATGTGCCGCCGCTCTCGCCGATCACCGCGGCTGCGGATGCGGGCAAGATCGCGATGGCCAATGAGTTGCCGGACATCCGCAGTCTGCGTGTTCCCGTGCGGTACTTGGCCAATCTGCTGACGGCGGGTGACGAAGTGCCTCTGGTGCTCGGTCTCGAACGCATGGCGGCGATGCGCGTCTACATGCGTGCGAAGCATGTCGATGGCGTCGATCGCGAAGACGTGCTGCATGGCGTGGGCCTCACCGTTGCCCAGGTCGAGGAGATGTACCGCTACATGGCGATCGCCAATTACGAGGATCGCTATGTCATCCCGACCACGCATCGCGAATACGCGGAGAACACTTTCGATCTGCGCGGCGATTGCGGCTTCTCCTTCGGCAATGGCTGCGCCGATGGGCTCGACGGCAAGGGGTTGTTCGCGGGCGGCAGCAAGGCGCCGGTGCGCCCGCCGATGGAGGTCAAGTGATGAAGACGTATCGTGCGCTCGCTCGGTTGATGGACTATCCGACGCCGGAGCTGATCGCGGCCTTGCCGGAACTACGACGCGTGGTGACCGCGGAGAAGATGTTGCCGCAGGATTCGTGCAACGCTGTCTTCGCGCTGATGGACGAGCTTGCGACCGGCGATCTGATCGATCGCCAGGCGGTGCATCTCGCGCTGTTCGACCGCGTGCGCAGCCTGTCGCTGCATCTCTTCGAGCACGTGCATGGCGATGCACGATCCCGTGGCAAGGCAATGCTCGATCTGGTCGAATTGTACGAGCGGCATGGCTTCGACGTGACGGCCAAGGAACTGCCCGACTACCTGCCTCTGGTGCTGGAGTTCCTGTCGCTGATGCCGTTCGACGTCGCGCGGGAGCACCTCGCCGAGACGACTCCGATCCTCTCGCGCATCCATGCGCGACTTGAGAAGCGGGGCAGCGCCTACGCCGCCTTGTTCACTGCGTTGATGAAGATCGCGGCGATCCGGATCGCGCCGATCGATCCCGAACCGGAGATCGACGAGGAGAGCCCGGCGGCAATCGATCGCGCCTGGGAGGAAGCCGACGTCACGTTCGGCGCTTCGCCGCCGGTGGCCGATACGAGCTGCGCCGGCGCCACGCCGGCCCAATTCACCGCTCGATAAGCGTGGAGATCGCCATGAGCGACTACCTCACCAAGTTCTTCTTCGAGATCTATCCGTATGTCTGCCTGAGCGCCTTTCTGATCGGCAGCCTCGTGCGCTTCGATCGCGAGCAATATTCTTGGCGCTCGGGATCGAGCCAGATGCTGCGGGCCAGGCAGCTGAGATGGGGCTCCAATCTCTTCCACGTGGGCATTCTGTTCCTGCTCGTGGGGCATGCCGTCGGGTTGCTCACGCCGCCAGCGATCTACCACTACTTCATCTCTGCGCCGGCCAAGCAATTGTTGGCGATCGTGGCCGGCGGCATCGCGGGGGTGCTCTGCTTCGTCGGCCTGACGCTCCTGCTGCATCGCCGCTTCACGGATGCCCGCATCCGCGCCACGAGCACCACCATGGACCACGCCATCCTGGTGATTCTCTGGGTGCAACTCGTCCTCGGTCTGGTGACTCTGCCGATCTCGCTGTCGCACGCCGATGGCAGCGTCATGATCCAATTGTCCGAGTGGGCACAACGTATCGTGACCTTCCGTGCCGGGGCAGGCGACATGATCGCCGGCATCGCGTGGCCCTATCGCCTGCATATCGTCCTGGGCATGACGATCTTCCTCGTCTTCCCGTTCAGCCGATTGGTCCATGTCTGGTCGGCGCCGATCTGGTACGTCCTGCGTCCCTATCAGATCGTGCGCCGTCGTGGCGGTCGTAACCCTGCACCCGCGCGGCGGGCCGTGCCATGAGCTTGCGCATCAACGATCGCACGATCACCGAGGCGGAGATCCTTGCGGAATTGCAGTACCACCCCGCTGCCGATGTCGTCACGGCACGGTACGAAGCGGCGCGCGCACTCGCGGTGCGCGAACTCGTCACTCAGGAGGCGGTGCGGCGAGGCTTCGGCGACGACATCGACCCGATCGACGCACTGCTCGATTCGGTCGTGGAGATCGACGAGCCCGACGAAGCTGCATGTCGCCAAGCCTACGAGCGGCATCCTGAACGGATGCGGTCGCCGGATCTGGTGGAAGCGCAGCACATCCTGATCGCCGCGGCGCCGGACGATGCCGAAGGGCGCGCCAGCGCGAAGCGGAAGGCAGAGCGTCTGCTCGCGGATCTCGCCGTTGCGCCTTCCCGGTTCGGCGAACTCGCGCTCACGCAATCCGACTGCGCTTCGCGGGATAATGACGGCATGCTCGGGCAGATCACGCGCGGCACCACGGTGCCGGAGTTCGAGACCTTCCTGTTCAGCCTGGACGCCGGCGAACTCTGCCCGGCGCCGGTGGCGAGCCGCTACGGCTTCCACGTCGTGCGCTGCCTGGCGCGCGCCGATGGCCAGATCCTGCCCTATGAGCACGTGCGCGCGCGGATCGCCGATCAATTGCGGGCGCAGGCCTGGCGTCGGGCGGTGAGCGCGTTCGTCGCGGAGCTGGCGGCCAACGCGCGCATCGATGGCCTGGAGCTGGAGAGGGCCGCCGCCGCATGAATCACGGGACGACGGCGACGCCCGCGTCTGCACGGGAGCAGACGGATTTTCCCGTGCCGTTGTTTCGCTACGGATTTCGTCCCTTCTTCCTCGGCGCGGGCGTCCAGGCTGTCATCGCATTGATGCTCTGGGTCCATGCCTGGCACGATGGCGGCATGCCCGCGCGTTTCGACGTTCTCTGGCACGGGCATGAACTCGCCTTCGGCTTCACGACGGCAGCGCTGGCGGGATTCGTGCTGACCGCGGTTCCGAACTGGACAGCGACGGGGCCGGTGCAAGGCGCGAAGCTGATCCTGCTGTTTGCGATCTGGCTGGCGGCGCGCGTGCTCGCTTTCTTGCCGATCGAGCACAGCCCCCTCTTCGCCGTCGTCGATATCGCATTCCTGCCGGCGCTGGCTGCATTTGTAGCGCCGGGAATCTTCGCACGCTCTGCGCGGCGCAATGGCGTGCTCGTCGCATGTATGGCGGGCCTCTCTGCGCTCAACATGCTCTGGCACGGCGAGCGCACGGGGATGCTCGCTGGTGGCGGCATCGCCGCGATCCACGGTGCCCTCGCGGTGTTCGCGGTCATGATCGCGATCGTCGGTGGGCGGATCGTTCCCGCCTTCACGCTCGGCGGCATGCGCATGGCCGGACATCCCGTCGTCATCACGCCAGCGCCGCGGCTCGACGGCATCGCACTGGCGTTCCTCGCTGCGGCGATGCTGGCGTGGGCGATCGATCTCCACGGCCCGCTCGTCGCCGCTGTCGCAGGGGGCGCGACCATCGCCAATGCGTGGCGGCTTGCGCGCTGGCAGGGCTGGCGGAGCTTCGGCGTACCGCTCGTCGCGGTCCTGCACCTCGGCTATGCGTGGCTCGTCGTCGCGCTTGCGCTGATCGCTCTCGCCGCGCTCGATGTCGTGGCGCCCGCTTCGGTCACGCATGCGCTTGGCAGCGGCGCGGTGGGGACGATGGTGCTGGCGGTCATGTCGCGCGCGGCACTTGGCCATACCGGCCGTGAACTCGTGGCGGGCTGGCCGATGGTTCTCGCGTATGGGCTGGTCGTGGTCGGCGCCGCGCTTCGTGTGGCATCCGCGGCGCTTGGCTGGCCGCTGCTGATCATGCCGAGTGGGGTGTCGTGGAGCGCGGGCTTCGCGATGTTCGTGGTGGTCTACACGCCAATCCTGTTGCGAGCGCGTCCGGATGGTCGGCGGGGCTGAGTGGCCCTAGCGCCCTCTCGCCGCCTTGATGAAAGCGAGGATAGAGGCGCGAATGATCTGCTCCGGCGTTCTTCTGGCGAGCTTGCCGATGCGGTCGAGTTCGGATTGCACCGCGCGCGGCACGCGAACCGACAGAACGACGTCGCGCAGCCGCTCGGTCATCTTCGCACTCGAGATCCGCTTGGCGAGCTCAGTCGCGTCGCTACCAGCGCGCCAGTCCGAACGCTTGGCGGCTCGCTCGCGCAATTGGCCCACATGCTCGCGTGCGATCTTCGGTGGAAGCCGCATCGTCTCGGCGCCGCGTGCATGCGCGTGGGTCTCGAAGAGATCTGCGAGTCCGTCGTCATCGAAAATGACGCGCGCCGGTTTGCTGCGGCCCCGCTCGGTGATCTCTACGATGATCATGGCAAGTCGATCCTGTCGTTGGAGCGCCGTCCCCCGGAACGCAGGCGCAGTTTCAGCGCTGGCCCACCCTCTCGCGCAGGCTTGCGAGCAGGGCTTCCAGGTTTCCGCCTCCACGTTGGATGACGGACGCGAACTCGTCGCGTTGCGTCATGGCCATCGAGACACCTTCGATGGCGACGTCGATGACTTTTTGGGTGCTCTTCACCTGACGCACGCGGACGTCGAGCTTCACGGATGGCTTGGCGGGAATGGTTCCCTCCACGGCGACCATCACGTCGCCATCCTCGTTGGGAGGGCTGGTGCCGGTGACGCGAAACTGTGCGCCGCTGAAATCACTAAAACGCCGCGCGTAGCTCTGAACGATCAGTTCCCGAAACAGTCGCGTATACTCGGCGCGCTCGGCTTCGGTCGCCTGGCGCCAGTAGCGGCCGAGCACGAAGCGGGAGATCAACGGGACGTCGAACGTCTCGTCCATCAGTTCCTGGAAGCGCTTGGTGCGCTGTGCTTCGGGAACTGACGGCAGCGTCAGATCATCGAGCGCGGTGCGCGCCATGCGCGTGACGAATGTACCGGCTTCCGCAGCATTCGGCGCCTGGGCCGCAGCCATCGTGATCGAACCGGACACGGCGACGCCGGAGACCAGCATCCACGCGGCTAGAGTGATTGGCGCGATCGCAGAAAGCACACGGCGCATCGAAGTCAGTCCACACTGAAGCGCGGCATGAAGCGTTTGCCTGATGTCGCCTCGTTGCGGACCTCGGCCTCGCGGCGTTGCCGCCACGCGCTACGCACGGCGGCGTAGTAGTCGACGCCGCGCTCGAGTTCCGCCAGCGCTTCGAGATTCAACTCGCGGCTGCTGAGGATGCTGGCGCCGGTGCGGGAGTACGTGAATGCATTGCCGCCGCCGCCGATGCGGCCGCCCTTGGCGACGATGGTGACGGGGTCGAGAAGCCAATCGACGGCGGTTCCCGCGGCATCGCGCGGACTCGATGGGCCGAAGAGTGGCAGCACGAGATAGGGATCGCCGGTGATTCCCCAGACGCCTAGCGTCTGGCCGAAATCTTCATCGTGATGTGGGAATCCGACATCCTTCGCCATGTCGAAGAGGCCAAGGAATCCGAATGTCGAGTTGAGAGCGAACCGTGCGGCGGAGTCGCCGGCGCGGCCGAGCTCGCCTTGCAACACGTCGTTGGCCGCGGTCCATGGCAAGCGAAGATTGGCCACAGCGTTGGCCACGGACTCGCGGGCGACGCTCGGCACGGTGCCGCGATAGATCACCGCCGCAGGTTTCAGCAGGAACTCGTCACCGAACCGGTTCACTTCGAACATGTAGCGGTTGAAGGGCTCAAGCGGATCTGCTGCCGCTGCATCGCCGGGGCCGGCCGATGTGTTTGCACAGCCGGCGATGACCAACATCAGCGCGGCGGTTAGCCAGCGGCGCGTGGTCTCAATGGGGGTAACGACGAGTTGCATGGCGGTTCTTTTGCAGCCTGTCTTCGGGGCAAGACATCGCCTCCAACGGGATTTTGGAGGTGATGCGGTTGATACGCCCGACCGTGTTCTCCAGATTTGGCCATCCCGCAGTAAAAACGAGATTAATTGGCGGCGGAGTCGCGATCGAATTAGATCGTTTCGTACCACAATGGGATTACCAACAACCAGTGCGCGCCGTCACTCGGGAGGAGAGGTCGAGCAATCTCTTGCTTCAGAGGAACAAAACACATAAAGACATCGTTATATCCTTCTGAGGACAACAGACATGCAGGGTATTCTCGATGCACTTCGCGCAGTGGCAGAGCCAACCCGGCTGCGGCTCCTGGCGCTCTGTGCCGAGGGCGAGTTCACGGTTTCGGAACTGACGCAGATTGTCGGCCAGAGCCAACCGCGCGTCTCCCGCCATCTGAAGCAACTCTCCGATGCCGGCCTGCTGGAGCGGCTGCCGGAAGGGAGCTGGGTTTTCTATCGCGTCGCCAGCGAAGCGAAGGCGGGACAACTCGCGCGCCATATCGTCAGCCAATTGCCGGGCGACGAAATGAACTTGGCCCAGGATCACGAACGTCTCGCTGCAGTTCGCCGCGCGCGCGCCGACGCCGCCTCCAACTATTTCCGCGCCAATGCGGCGCAATGGGACGAGATCCGCTCACTCCAGGTCGATGATGCTCTCGTCGAGCAGCACCTCGTGGGCTTGCTGCCACCGACGGGAATCGGTGCGTTGCTCGATGTCGGTACAGGGACCGGACGAATCCTGGAGCTCTATGGCGAACAAGGCGTGACGGGCATTGGCGTAGACCTGTCACGCGAGATGCTGGCCGTGGCGCGCGCCAATCTGTCGAAAGCAGGATTGTCGAACGTCTATGTGCGGCACGGGGACATGTACCGCCTGCCGTGGCCTGCGCCCGCCTTCGATGCGATCACCGTCCATCAGGTGCTGCATTTCGCCGATGACCCTGGCGCGGCGATCGCCGAAGCGGCGCGCGTGATGCGCCCCGGTGGACGCCTCGTCATCGTCGACCTGGCGCCGCACGACGTCGAGATGCTGCGACGGGAACATGCGCATCGTCGACTCGGATTCGCCGATGGCGAAGTGTCGGGTTGGTTCGCCGATGCCGGCCTCCAGCCTGGGCCGGTCGATCGACTCCCTGGCAACAAACTCACGATCACGCTCTGGGCCGCGACGCGCCCGCATTGATGTCGCAACGCGAGGAAGTTCCATGCCCAACGGATATATCGGCGGCACATCGCCCGGCAGCCGGCTCAAAGTCAGCTTCGAGTTCTTCCCGCCGAAGACGGAGGCGATGGAGCAGCAGCTTTGGCAGTCGGTGAAGCGGTTGGAGCCGTTGGCGCCGCAATTCGTTTCCGTGACCTATGGTGCGGGCGGCTCGACGCGTGAACGCACCCACGCCACGCTCAAGCGAATCGTCGAGGAGTCGAGCCTGAAGCCCGCGGCGCATCTCACCTGTGTCGGTGCGACGCGCGCGGAGATCGACGAAGTCGTCCGCGACTACTGGGCAGCGGGCGTGCGTCACATCGTGGCGCTGCGTGGCGACCCGCCGGCGGGCGCGACCGGATATACGCCGCATCCCGGCGGCTACGCCGTCGCCGCCGATCTCGTCGCGGGCATCAAGCGAATCGCTGATTTCGAGATTTCCGTCGGCGCCTACCCGGAAACCCATCCCGAGGCGGTATCGCCCGAGGCGGATCTGGACCATCTCAAGCGCAAGCTCGATGCCGGCGCCACGCGCGCGATCAGCCAGTATTTCTTCGATGTATGGACATTTCTGCGTTTCCGCGATCGCTGCGCGAAGGCCGGCATCAAGTCGCCGCTGACTCCCGGGATCCTGCCGGTTACGAATTTTCAACAGGTTGTGAAGTTCTCTCGTCTCTGCGGCGCGTCGGTTCCCACTTGGCTTGCCGGCCTGTTCGATGGCCTCGACGAGGATCCGGAGACGCGCCGGCTGGTCGCGGCGACCGTCGCGGCCGAGCAGGTGCGCCGCTTGCAGGAACACGGCGTCGACGAATTCCACTTCTACACGCTGAACCGCGCCGATCTGACCTACGCGCTCTGCCACATTCTCGGCATGCGCCCGCCCGCGATCGTCGCGGCGAATTGAACCGTTTCGGAGACCAGAGACATGGCCAAGTTCCTCGACGCGCTCCGTGAGCGGGTGCTGCTGTGCGACGGCGGGACGGGTAGCCGCGTTCAGTCGATGACGCTGGACGTCGAGAAGGATTATCTCGGCCGCGAGAACTGCACGGAGGTGCTCGTCAAGTCGCGGCCCGACATCGTGCGCTCGATCCATCGTGGCTATCTCGAAGCCGGCGCCGATTGCGTGCAGACCAACACGTTCGGCGGCTCGCCGATCACGCTCGCCGAGTTCGAACTCGAGAGCGAGGCGCATTGGATCAACAAGCGCGCCGTGGAGCTGGCGCGCGAGGCGCTCGACGAGTTCAAGGCCGATGGACGCGAGCGCTTCGTCATCGGCTCCATCGGGCCGGGGACCAAGCTGCCGAGCCTCGGTCACATCGAGTATGACCCGCTGGAGGCCGCACTCACCGTGCAGGCGACGGGCCTCATCGCGGGTGGCGCCGACGCGATCCTGATCGAGACCTGCCAGGATCCGCTTCAGATCAAGGCCGCCGTGAACGGCGTGAAGATCGCGCGCGCGGCTGCCGGGACCGATACGCCGATCATGGTGCAAGTCACGGTCGAGACGACGGGGACGCTGCTGGTCGGCGCCGACATCGCCGCGGCGGCGACCATCATTCATGCGCTCGACGTTCCCGTGCTCGGCCTCAACTGCGCGACGGGCCCGCAAGAGATGGCGGAGCACGTGAAATGGATCAGCGAGAATTGGCCTGGCCTGATCTCGATGCAGCCCAATGCCGGCCTGCCCGAGCTGGTCAACGGCAAGACGCATTATCCGCTGACGCCGGACGAGCTCGCGAAGTGGCTCGAGCGCTTCATCAACGACGACGGCGTCAACATGGTCGGCGGCTGTTGCGGCACGGATATCGGACATATCCGCGCGCTCGACCAGATGCTGCGCCGGCGTGCGGGCAATGCGCTGAGGCCTACCGCGAAGCAGCGCAGCTTCACCTGGGTGCCTTCCGTCGCCTCGCTGTACGGCCAGGTGCCGCTGCGCCAGGAGAACGCCTATTTCTCGATCGGCGAGCGCTGCAACGCCAACGGCTCGAAGCAGTGGCGAACGCTGCAGGAGAAGGGCGATTGGGAGGGTTGTGTCGAGATGGGGCGCGAGCAGGTCCGCGAGGGTTCGCATTCCCTCGATGTCTGCACGGCCTTCGTCGGACGCGACGAAGTGAAGGAAATGAACGAGGTCGTGCGGCGGATGCGCGGCAGCGTGACCGCGCCGCTGGTCATCGATTCGACCGAATATCCCGTCCTCGACAGCTCGCTCAAGCTCTATGGCGGCAAGGCAATCCTCAATTCGATCAATTTCGAGGATGGCGAGGAAGCGGCCGAGAAGCGCATGCTGCTGGCGCGCAAATATGGTTGCGCCGTGATCGCCCTGACGATCGATGAGAAGGGCATGGCGAAGGACGTCGATACCAAGATCGCTGTCGCCAGGCGTCTCCACGAGTTCGCCTGCGTCAGGCACGGCTTGCCGGCGTCGGATCTCATGATCGACCCGCTCACCTTCACGATCGCGACCGGCAGCGAGGACGATCGCAAGCTCGCGATGTGGACTCTCCAGGGTATCGAGCGTCTGTCGAAAGAGCTGCCGGAGTGCCAGATCGTTCTGGGTCTCTCGAACGTGTCGTTCGGTCTGAACGCCGCGGCGCGCCACGTGCTCAACTCGGTGTTTCTCGATCACGCCGTGAAGCGCGGCATGACCGCGGCGATCGTCCATCACACCAAGATCCTGCCGCTGCACAAGGTGGCGCCCGAGGAGGTCAAGATCGCCGAGGACCTGATCTTCGACCGTCGTGCGGAAGGCTACGATCCGTTGCATGCGTTCATCGCGCTGTTCCAGGACCGCCAGGCTTCGGCGAAGAGCGTCAAGAAGCGCGCCGAGAAAGTGGAGGAGCGACTCAAGGACCGCATCGTCGACGGCGACAAGCTCGGGCTGACCGACGATCTCACGCTGGCGATGAAGAGCTGGAAGCCACTCGACATCATCAACACGTTCCTGCTCGACGGCATGAAGGTGGTGGGCGAGCTGTTCGGCGCCGGCAAGCTGCAGCTGCCCTTCGTCCTGCAATCGGCGGAGACGATGAAGGCGGCGGTCGCCCATCTCGAGCCCTTCATGGAGCGCGTCGAGGGTCAGCAGCGGGGCACGATCGTGCTCGCGACCGTGAAAGGCGACGTGCACGACATCGGCAAGAATCTCGTCGACATCATCCTCACCAACAACGGCTACAAGGTCGTCAATCTCGGCATCAAGCAGCCGATTGCCAACATCATCACCGCCGCGCGCGAGAGCCGCGCCGACGCCATTGGCATGTCGGGCCTGCTGGTGAAGTCGACCGTGGTGATGCGCGAGAATCTGGAGGAGATGACGCGCGAAGGCCTCGACGTGCCGGTGCTGCTCGGTGGCGCCGCCCTGACGCGCAAATATGTCGAGGAGGATTGCCTGGCCGCGTATGGCGCGGGGCGGGTCGCCTATGCGCGCGATGCCTTCGACGGTCTCGACCTCATGGAAAAGGTCGTGACCAAGAGCTTCGACGCGATGGTGCAAAGCGCGAGCGCCAAGCGCGAGAGTCGGCCATCGAACACCAAGCGCACGTTGGGACAGGCGGCGCAGCCGTTGCGCCCGGTCGATGTCGACGAGGTGCGCCTGCGCCGCGTCGAGCTCGCGCGCGAATACGCCGTGCCGGAGCCGCCGTTCTGGGGCGCTCGCTTCGTCGAACGTGTGCCCGTGAAGACGCTGATCCCGTACCTCAACGAAACGATGCTGTTCCAGTTCCAGTGGGGTTTCCGCAAGGCGGGCAAGAAGCTCGACGAGTGGAAGCAATGGGCGAGTCGCGAGGTGCGCCCGATCCTGCGTCGTATGCTGGAGCTGACGGAGAAGGACGACATCCTGCTGCCGCAGGCCTGCTACGGCTATTGGCGCTGCGTGTCCGAGGGCGACAGCGTCGTGCTGTTCGACGATGCCGAGGGCAAGAACGAAGTCGCGCGCTTCGGCTTCCCGCGCCAGGACCGCGAGGGTGGGCTGTGCATCGCCGATTTCTTCCGTGACCGCTCGTCCAACGAGCTCGATGTCATCGGCCTGCAGGTCGTGACGATGGGGCAGAAGGCTTCGGACACCGCGCGCGACTGGTTCGCCGAGAATCGCTACCAGGATTACCTCTACCTGCACGGCCTCGGCGTCGAACTCGCGGAAGCCTTGGCCGAATACACGCACAAGCGCATTCGCGCCGAACTCGGCTTCGCGCAGGAAGACGCCAAGGAGATGGAGGCGATGCTCCGTCAGGGCTATCGCGGGTCGCGCTATTCCTTCGGCTATCCGGCATGCCCGAATCTGAGCGACCAGGCGCAACTGCTGAAGCTGCTCGGCGCCGGGCGCATCGGCGTAGTGATGTCCGACGAGGACCAGCTCCATCCCGAGCAATCCACGTCGGCCATCGTCGTGCTGCATCCGCAGGCGAAGTATTTCAGCGTGTGACAGGAAGAGGCGCGCATGGCGCCGCGCGTGCAGGACATCCCCCGGACTCTCGGCTCGCAGACGATCGGGATGACGATCCAGACCGTGGCGTCCGGGCACCGCTCGTCACGGCGCCATCGTCACGTCTTCCAGGAGGAGATCCTGATCGTAATGTGCGGGACCGGCGATCTCCTGCTTGGCGATTCGCGCATCGCTGTCGGGCCCGGGACTTGCGTGAATTATCGCCCCGACGATCCGGCGCCGCATTGCTTCGAGAGCACCGGCGCGGAAGACCTCGTGATCTGGGCCTTCGGCAATCGCTTCGCCCACGAAGTCTGCCTCTACCCGGACGAGGGCATCGCCTTCGGCGAAGGCCTCGGCGCCGATGCGCCGCTGAGCGAAGCTGTCGCAATCAGCTGGACCGAGGACCGTCGCCAGCGGTGACTCGCATTTGGCTCGTGAGCTCTGGTTCCGAACCCTCGTTTCGACTCCGGCGCTTGTCGATACTCGCTTGGTTCGGCTTCCATCTCACGGTTCGCCGATTTGGAGGTCCCGGCAGATCTTTCGGGCGAGGAAGTCGTTGATCTCGCGATGGCGCGGAATGGTTGATACCTTCTGCTTCGCGGGGGTTCCGGGACACGCCATGGCGGACGCCTTAACGATCCAGCACGCAGCCCTGCCGCTCCAGATGTCGAATGAGGTCAAGCCGTTTCATGCCGCCGATAGATGGAACGGCTCGCCAATGACCTCGCGGCCGTCGAGAGTTCGTTCGGTCGTCTCCCGGTTGGCGGCGAGTACGAGAGCGACGGCTTCTCGGAGGCTCTCTCGCGCTTCCTCGAGGCTGGCGCCCTGCGTGTTGCCACCGGGAAGTTCCTCGACGAAGGCGATGTAGACCTCGGGGATTCTTTCGAAGACGGCGGTCAGCTGCATCGCGTAACTCCTGTTTGGTTGAAGACTTGCAGGGTGCGGGTGGTCGTGCAACGGCCCTGCCGTATTAACCATCGATCTTCCTTCGGTCGTAGGAGCTGAAATCCATGTCCCTGCCCACGCATGGTCGATACGACTTCGTGCCGATCACGCAGCGCGCCGTCTATGACTGGCCCGATGGCAGGCGGCTCGCGGTCTATGTCGGGTTGAACCTCGAGCATTTCGCGTTTGGCGAAGGTCTCGGCGCGGAGCTTGCGCCCGGCGGACCGCCGCCGGATGTGCTGAATTTCGCGTGGCGCGACTACGGCAACCGGGTCGGCGCGTGGCGCCTGCTGGAGCTCTTCGACCGGCTGCGCTGGCCATGCTCGGTGCTGCTGAACAGCGCGCTCTATGACCACGCGCCGCAGCTCGCGGCTGCGTTTCGCGCGCGCGGCGACGAGATCGTCGGTCATGGAGTCACCAACAGCGAACGGCAAGGCACGCTCGACGAGAAGAGGGAATGCGGCTTGATCGCCGCGGCGACGGCGGCGATCACTCGACACGAGGGCAAGCCGCCGGCGGGCTGGCTGGGGCCCTGGATCTCCGAGAGTCTCGTCACTCCCGATCTGCTGCAGGAGGCGGGCTATCGCTATCTCCTGGATTGGTGCATGGACGATCAGCCGATCTGGTTTCGCACCCGGCGCGGCCGCATCCTCGCGCTGCCCTACCCGCAGGAGCTCAACGACATCCCGATGATCGTCGGGCGCAAGCTCGACGCCGATTCCTTCGCCGACATGATCATCGACAATATCGACGAGATGCTGATGCAGTCGCGCGCGCAGCCGATGGTGATGGGCATTGCGCTGCATCCGTATCTGCTGGGGCAGCCCTATCGCCTGCGCCATCTGCGCCGCGCGCTGCAGCATATCGCGAGCCATCGCGACGACATCTGGATCACGACCGCCGGCGCGATCGCGGCGCATGCGTCCGCACTCGCGCCGGGGATCGTGCCGGGCAGTTAGGGCAATGCGGCCATGAAGCGCGTGGCGGCGTCGCGCACGGCATCGCGCCGATCGCGATGCGGGCTATGGCCGCATCCGGGGAGGAGCAGCGTGTCGCAGCCGCCGACATCAGGCGATATTCGAGTCGATGAGGGCCGAGATCGAGGTTCGAGAACATGGCGATGCGATGACGGACAATCTCCATGACGGCGCGTCGACGCAAGCCGCGCGCCCCGGCGCATCGCGGGCTTGCGCGCAGTGACCGCGATCACGCCGCGCGATGGGGCTGCGGGGGTGGGGCCATGCAAGTCTTCGTGAGCTGCTCGCCCTGCCCTGGAATTGCTTGCGTGCGATCGTTGAACGCCGTACGTGGGAATGACGCGAGGGGCAGTGCGTTCTCTTGAGTGATCATGTTCGAATCCTTGACCGCCTTTACTGGGTCTTTACGCCGCCGGGACACTCTCAGCGAAGATCGTGACGCCGGGGCAGCCGAAAAGCCGCACCGACGTTTTCCTCGTCTCAAATTCCCCCGCGTCCGGATGGCTTCCCCCGCTGCTCCCAAGAAGATCCTGCCGCCGGGCGCTTCCAGCCTGCGCTTGCTGAGCTGGAATCTGCTTCGCCGCACCGGGGTGACCTGCGACGAGCTGGCGCGCCTGATCGAGGCGCAGGCGATCGACATCGCGTTGCTCCAGGAAGTGACCGAGGAATTCGAGGATCTGCCGAGCCTCGTCGGCGGCGCCTTCGTGCGCCACGCGCTGCCCGGACGAATCCATGGGCCGGCGATCTGGGCGCGCAACGGGCTGGCCCTGCCGCGGCGAGTCCCGCTGATCAGCCGTGCGATCCGGCGGCATGCCGTGGTCGCGGACATCGACGGCGTCAGTTTCGCATCCGTCCATCTCTCGCATGGCCAGCTCGCGTGTCGGCGTCAGGCGCGCGAGGCCTGTGATTCACTGCTCACGTCCAGCGCCGTGATCGCCGGCGATTTCAACATGGTCGGTCCGCTCAAGCTCGTAGGCTTCCGTGAGGTGGGGCCGCGCGAGCCCACCCATTACGCGCGCGGCCTTGTTCCCGTGCGCATCGACCGCTGCTTCGTGCGCGGCTTCGCCTGCCGCCAGGCCCGCGCGCTCGATCGCGGCCGTTCCGACCACCGCCCGATCCTGCTCGACCTGACGGCAACGCCACTGAAGAACGAGGCGCGCGCGGCGGCTTGAGACGCTCGGCGACTTCACGGCAAAAACGAAAACAACCTCCCGAAGGAGGCCGTTTTGTTGAACGGTGTTAGGTCGCGGTGTGTCAGGCCTGACGACGGCGCGTCACCCCGATGACGCCGAGCCCGGCGAGAAGCAGCGCCAGGCTGGCGGGCGCCGGCACGGCGACATTGTCGCCGCCGTTGATGGTCAGCGTGGCTGAGAAGTAGCTCAGTGGGTCGGCGCCGAAACTGTCGCCCATGCCAAGGATCCAATCACCCAGAGCGTGTTCGCCGTTGAGCGCGGACAGCGCTTCCTCGGGGCGGAAGCCGCCATCGGTCATGACGGGACCCGCAGCGTCGGCGGCCTGGTCGTCGAAAGTCACGACATGACGGCCACCTACGTTCGAGTTGGTGTCGTAGGTACGATTGGCCTTGGTCGAGCCCTGTTCGATGCCTTCGCCTGTGGTGTTGTATGTGAAGACGAGGTCGACGCGCGTGCCGGTGGGGCTGATCAGCTGGAAAAAGGTCTCGCTCGCGAACTCTTCTCCGCCACCATTGGTGCAAGTTGACTGACCCGGGTGCGTCTGGCTCGCGCCACGCGCTAAAGATCGCCGAGCTGAAATACGATCCGGATCTGACGCGGGTAGCCGCCGCTGATTCCGGGCGGCAGGCGGAAGGGCTGGGCGGCGCGCGAGGCGCGCAGGAACGATTCGATGGCGACGCGCACGGCCTCCGCGCGCGGGCCCTGCATCTGCCCGTAATTCCGGATCATGCGCTCCGGATCCCAGCGGTCGTGCTTGCCGTAGGGGAAGTTGAGCGTTCCGTCCGCGAGCAACTCGAACACGCCGCCGAGCTGCACGTCGCGAAACCTCGGACTGCGCACATCGATCAGCCAATGCGGAATGATCTGCGCCAGCACGAAATCGCCTTCGCTTTGCTGGCGGGCCTCGCTCGAGCCGCCGCGTCGCGCGCCGCTACCGACGCTGGGCGGGCTGCGATCGACCAGCAGCGGCGCCTCCAGACGCGGCGGCAGCTCGATTTCCGCGCGACCTTCGGCGACGCGCGGCTGCGGTCGAGGGCGCGCGCGGCGCGGCTGCGCGGCAGGATCGGCGCCGTCGCTGCGCTGCGCGGCCTCGTCATGCTGGCCTGGAGATGGCGTGGGGCGTGAGCGCTCGCCCAGCGGCGCCGCTTCGAGCTGCGCTGGCGCGGGCGGTGGTCCCAGGACGATCGGCGGGCTCGGATCGGGCGGCTCCTCGGCGGCCCGGATCGGCGGCGGTTCGGGCGGCGGCAGCGTGACCAGCTCGATGATCAACTCAGGCGGCGGCTTCGTCCGCGCGAGCAGCCCGGACAGATCGACCACGCTGGCCGCGATCAGCAGGCCATGCAGCAGCACCGATACGATGATCGCGATCCGGATTTCGCGGGGGTGTGGCGGTGACGCGGCGATCGCGTTCACGGGATCCTCGGCGGTTACGACGGCGGCGCGGTGATGGCGACGACGGCGGCGCGTGCGGTCGGGCTGGCTTCGATCAGACGCAACACGGCGCCCGGCCCATCGATGCGCAGTGCATCGGCGAAATCCAGGCGCCAGCGCGCATCGTTGCCCGCGATGGTCAACGCACCGTCAACGACCACGACGAAGCTGACCATCGCCGTGGTCGTGAGCGAATGCGGCGCGGCGACGAGGCTGACGCTGTGATCGGCGACTGCGCGCCGCGTGATCACGTTGAGGTCGCGTGCCGGGAGGTCGCGTGCCGGGAGGTCGCGTGCCGGGAGGTCGCGTGCCGG
>Ga0163144_10003073_pt1 | contig 38164 bp, 37 predicted proteins | sample OliLak19BULKMAT1_FD_123175 | JGI IMG/M metagenome (GOLD analysis project Ga0163144, IMG submission 123175) | Freshwater microbial mat bacterial communities from Lake Vanda, McMurdo Dry Valleys, Antarctica - Oligotrophic Lake LV.19.BULKMAT1 | ecosystem: Environmental > Aquatic > Freshwater >...
CGATGCCCCAGGGCACGATGTTGCGGCTCGCGTCGGCGACCTCGAAGTTGCGATACCCCCACCAGTGGCCGATGCCGTTGACGATGCCGGCCGCGCTGAACGGGATCCAGAGCATCTGTACCGCCCAGACGGTCGCGCCGATCGCGCCAAATGCAAGCAGATCGATCACGAGCATCAAGCCGACGCCGAGGAAACTGCGCGGCGTGTAGAGCTTGCGCTCGAGCCAGTCGTCGGGCGTGCCGACGCCGTACCGGTCGAGCATGTGTCGGTCCTTCGCGGCGGCCGCATAAAGCTCACTGCCGCGCAGCAGCACGGCTGCGATGCCACGGGTCTGCGGGCTGTGCGGGCCCTCGGGCGTCTCGCAGGCTGCGTGGTGCTTTCTGTGCACCGCAACCCATTCTCGTGTCACGATGCCGGTGCTGAGCCAGAGCCAGCACCGGAAAAAATGTGCAGGCAGCGCATGCAGCTCGACTGAGCGATGCGCCTGGCTGCGGTGCAGAAAGATCGTGACCGCGGCGATCGTGATGTGCGTTGTCACGAGCGTGTAGGCGACGATCTGCCAGCCGCTGAAACCGCCAAGTCCGTGCACGAGCCAGTCGAAGAGCGCGTCTTGCAGTGTGGCCAGAAGTTCGGTCATGTCATCGGGAATTCTCAATGATTCAGTGTGGTCTGCAGGTGCCGCGCGACCGCGCTACTTGGTCGAGCGGACCGCCTTTTCCACCTCGCTGAGCTTGGCGTCGTTCGGCTCGCCCTCAACGCGCGCGATGACCTTGCCCTGCGTGTCCAGCACGAACACGAATGCCTTGGCACTGTCGCGCGGGATGTTAAAAGCGTTTTCGAGGCTCGACTCGTTCAAGATCCAGGTCTGGTCAAAGTAGCGCGCCGGGATTTTTTCTTTGGCCCTGCCGATCGCGTCTTCCTCGCTCATGAAAAACGGCAGGTCGATCGCGAGCACGTCTCGGATGCGCACCCCGCTCTGGTCGACGTTCTTGCGCAGCGCTTCGGCCCACAAGCGGGTGTCCTTTGCGGCATCCGTGCTTGGCGTGACGATCAGGATCGTCGGCTGGCCGATCAACTGGGCGGCGCTGACTTTTCCCCCAGTCAGCGCGGTTGCCGTGAAATCGGGGATCGGGCTGCTCGAGAGCTGCGACCAAGCGCCGACCGGTGCCAGCAGCGCAAGCAGCGCAAGTGCACGCGTGATGGATTTTTTCATGCAGGTTTTCCTTTTTGCCTTGCTTTGAGAGGGGCCGGCTGAACAGCCCAATCTCCAATCAAAGCACAGTCCACGCGGGACCTGCGTGGGTTGCCGGTACGGCAACGCACACAGCGGCTACGGAACGATTGATCATCGAACCCCGCCTGACCACCATCTGCCGGCCATGGATGCGGTAGGTCATTGGGGTCGCCTGGCCGCCTGCAGACAGCCCGAGTGGCGACAGGAACGGACCGATTTTCAACGGCATAGGCCGCACCGAGGCTCTCGTTCCAGTGCTCGCTGGCACCGGCGCTGACGACATTCGCAATGGCATCGGAGCGCGGAATCAACTGGAACGTGAAGGCCAGGAACGCCGGTTTGCCGACCATGATTTGCCGCACCGGATCGACTGCCACGCCGCCCCAGTGGAAGACCCCCAGGTTGCCCGGATAAGCCACGGTGCGCCGCGTCGGTGGCGGCGTGTAGGGCCCGTGATTGCCCAGCCGCCGTAGCGCTATGCGGCAGATGAGTTGGTCCAGCGGTGTTGCGCCCCACATGTCCTTGCCGGTCAGGGCGGGTGGCCTGTAACTCAGTGACGAGTGGGTCTGTGTCGGAGCGGCGAACTCGCCTGGCACCTTGCTGGCGGGTGCCGGCAGCTCGCGCACCGGCAGGATCGGCTGGCCGCTGCGGCGTTCCAGCACGTACAGGTCGCCCTGTTTGGTGGGCATGACCAGTGCCGGCACCACCTTGCCGTCGATCGTCAGGTCGATCAGTGACGGCTGGGCCGGCACGTCGCGGTCCCAGAGATCTTGGTGCACCGCCTGAAACACCCGGCGCAACTTTCCGGTCGCCACTTCGAGCGCGCTGAGGGCACTGGCGAATCGCTCGACTTCCGCGCTGCGGCCAGCGCCCAGTTGATCGGGGGACCGATTGCCCAGTCCGATGTAGACCAGCCCGAGCTGCGCATCGACGCTGGACGGCGCCCAGTTGTTCGGCGCACCGGCGGTGTAGGCCTGGCCCGGCAGCCGCCGCGCGGTGGCGTCGGGACGGCCCGGGTCGAAGTTCCACACCAACTGCCCGCTGCGCGCGTTGAACGCCTGGAACACGCCGGACGGGTTGTGCACCGACGCGTTGTCGGTGATCGAGCCACCGATGATCGCCACGTCGCCGGCCACCACGGGCGGCGAGGTCTGCATGTAGGCACCGGCGCGGAGCTTCAGCATGCCGCCGCGGAGGTCGACCCTGGCTTTGTCGCCAAAAGCGAGGCGCGGTTCGCCGGTCAGCGCGTCCAGTCCAACCAGGCGAGCATCGATGGTGGGCAGGAAAATGCGGCGTACACACTTTGGCGGCCGAACTGCGGCGGGGGCGCTGGCAGGTGCTTGCGATGTCGCGGCGCTGCCCGCGACGCAATACGCCCAGCTACCGCCCAGCACTGCAAGCCAGGCTCTCCCAGCGCTGAGGATGGTGCCGGGGAGGATGAAAATCCATGCGGTGATAAGTGTCGGTACCATTTCGCGTTGCTCGTCATTGGGCGAGTTCGGCAGAATCGGCGATGGCGTCGTCCCGCCGGATCAGGGTTCGCGACAGCCCGGCAGCCACGAACAAAGCGCGGCTGACATCGCAACCGTAGCCGCCAGAACCGCATGAGGACCGTTCCCGACCGCGGACATCGCAGACTGCTCGATCGGATCGGAGCCCCGTCGCAGCTGAAGGCTGACATCTAGAACCGAAACACGCTGTTCGTTGCCGCACCAAGGCACCGTCATCGCAAAGCCGTGGATCTTGCTTCGGCAGTGGGGCCGCCCCGTGTGTCAGCGCACAGACGTGGCGCCGCCAGACGCGCACCTTGAAAAGCTATAGACCGATGAAATCTGAGACACGATGCTTCGCCATTCCAAGGACCTGCTGGACCTCGCCATCGTCGCCACCGATGGCGCTGTCGGTGACGTGAAGGACCTGTTTTTCGATGACGAGGCGTGGGCAATTCGCTACCTCGTCGTCGATGCCGGTTCGTGGTATTCCAGCCGCAAGGTGCTGATCTCGCCCATATCCGCCGGCAAGCCCGATTGGGCCCAGGGGGTGTTGCCGGTTTCGCTGACCCGGGAGCATGTCAAGAACAGCCCCGACATTGACGCCGACATGCCGGTCACCCGGCAGCACGAGACCGACTATCTCGACTACTACAGCTACCCGTACTACTGGGGTGGTATGGGCTTGTGGGGCCGCGGCGCGTCGCCGGACACGCTCCTGCCCGGCTATGGCTCTGCCACAGCCGCCCGCGCAGAAGTGGACAGCGCCCAGGCACGAACCGCAGCACGCCAGCTCGATAATGACCCTCACTTGCGCAGTTGCAAGGCCGTAGTCGGGTACCACATTGAAGCCCGTGATGGCGAGATCGGACATGTGCGTGGCCTGCTCGTCGACGAAGAAAGCTGGGCCATTCGATATCTGGTGGTGACCACGAGCAACTGGTGGCTCGGTCACGACGTGCTGGTGGCCCCGCAGTGGATCAAGCGCGTGAGCTGGGCGGAACAAGTCGTAGCTGTCGACCTGACGCGTGATGCCCTTAAACAGGCGCCCTGTTACGACCCGGCATTGCCGCTCGCGCGCGAGATGGAAATCGCCGTGTACAAGCACTACGGGCGCGCAGGGTACTGGCCCGGCGCGGCGCCCGCCTCGGACATGGCCGACGACCACCCCAGCCGCGACGATGCCTGAGCGCAGGATCGCGGTCGCGCGCGACACGGGCCAGTGCCGACGGCGCGCCCGCATCAGCCACCGCACGCGGGCCACGCCAGCGCCGGCGGCGTAGTGTCTTCGGAAGGGCCAGTCGAAGCGCGGCGTACCGCGCCGCCCGATGACCTGTCGCTGATCGACATCGCCGATCTGGCCCTGGCGCTCGGCACCGACCTGGAACGTGGTCTTGGCGCCGGGGAGGCCGCCACCCGGCTGCACGCGGACGGCCCCAACGAACTGCGCGCACTCCCGCCTGTGCCCGCGTGGCGCCGTGCCTTGGCGCAGTTGCAGGACCCGCTGGTCTACCTGCTGGGTGTGGCAGCGGCCGTGGCCCTGGCCGCCTGGTGGTTCGAAGGGCGCGTCCATCCCGGTGCAGCCGGTTGGCCACTGGATGCCCTCGTCATCACCGCCGTGGTGGTGCTGAATGCGCTGCTGGGCTGGCTGCAGGAAAACAAGGCAGCACAGGCGGTGGCGGCGCTGGCGAAGATGACCACGGCCACGTCCGCCGTGTTGCGCAACGGCGCCGCGGCCCGGGTGCCCAGCGCTGAACTCGTCAAGGGCGACCTGCTGGTGCTCGCCGAGGGCGACGCGGTGGGTGCCGATGCACGCCTGGTGCAGGCCGCCGCGATCAAGCTGCTGGAGGCACCGTTGACGGGCGAGAGCGAGGCCGTGCTGAAAGATGCGGCACCACTGACTGCGCCTGCGGCACTGGGTGACCAACTGAACATGGTCTTCAAGGGCACAGCGGTCGCGCAGGGCACCGGACGTGCCGTCGTCACCGCCACCGGCATGCAGACCGAGATGGGCGGCATTGCCACACTGCTCGACACCACGCCCGACGCGCCGACGCCGCTGCAAGTCGAGATCGCGCACCTGGGCAAGGTGCTGGGCATCGCGGCCCTGGGTGTGGCCGCCGTCGTGGTCGCCACGATCCTGCTCACCTCGGACATCCATGGCATGGCCGATGTCGTCACGGTCCTGCTGCTCGGCGTGTCACTGGCCGTGGCCGCCGTGCCTGAGGGCCTACCGGCGATCCTCTCGGTGGTGCTCGCGATGGGCGTGCGCCGCATGGCACGCCATCACGCCATCGTGAAGAAGCTGGCCGCGGTCGAGACGCTCGGATCGGCCTCCGTCATCGCGTCGGACAAGACCGGCACGCTGACGCGCGGCGAGATGACGGTGCAGCGGGTGATGACGGCCTCGGGGCGCATCGACATCACCGGCGTGGGTTACGCCCCTGAGGGGCGCGCCGAGCAGGCGGGCGCCGAGGTGCCAGCAGGTCCCTTGCGCGACGAGCTGCAGGCCGTGCTGCACGGCGGCAGCCTGGCGGGCAATGCCAAACTGCAGCAGGACGCTACCGACGAATGGGCCATCCAGGGCGACCCAACCGAAGCCGCGCTTTTGGTGGCGCAGCGCAAGCTGGCGGGCAGCAACGAGGCTGCGCCTGAGCGCGAACAACGCTACGAGCGCATCGGCGAGATCCCCTTCACCTCGCAGCGCAAGATGATGTCGGTGCTGGTGGTGGACCATGCCGACGGCGACGCGCACGTGCTCTTCACCAAGGGCGCGCCCGATGTGTTGCTGGCGCATTGCAAACACGCCCGCCGTGGCGACACCACGGTGGCGCTCGATCCCGCCCTGCACACGCAGGTGCTGGCCGACGTGGCTGCGATGGCCGACGACGCGCTGCGCACGCTGGCGGTGGCGCGCCGCACGCTGGCACCTGACGCGCAGCTCCCGGCCGACGCCGTGCAGGCGGCCGCACTGGAACAGGAACTGGAATACCTCGGCACCGTAGGCATTATCGACCCGCCGCGTAAAGAGGCGGCGGTGGCCATTGCTCAGGCTCGCGAAGCCGGCATCCGCGTGATGATGATCACCGGCGACCACCCGCGCACGGCGCTGCGCATCGCGGCCGATCTCGGCATCGTCGACGCCGGTGCACCGGTGCTCACGGGCATCGATCTCGACCACATGACTGAGGCCGCCTTTGCCGCCGCCGTGCTGCGCACCTCGGTGTTCGCCCGCGTGGCGCCCAAGCACAAGCTGCGCATCGTGCGCGCGTTGCAGGGCAGCGGCGACGTGGTAGCGATGACGGGCGACGGCGTCAACGACGCACCGGCGCTGAAGGCCGCCGACATCGGCGTGGCGATGGGCGTAGCGGGCACCGAGGTGGCCAAGGAAGCGGCCCGCATGATCCTGGCTGACGATCACTTCGCCACCATCGTATTGGCGGTGCGCGAAGGGCGTGGCGTGCTCGACAACATCCGCAAGTTCCTGCGCTACCTGCTGTCGTCGAACCTGGCCGAGGTGCTGACGGTGTTTGCCGGCGTGGTGGGGGCGGGTGTGATTGGTCTGAAAGCCACGGCCACCGGCTCGGGTAGCGCGGTGGTGCTGCCGTTGCTGGCCACCCAGATCCTGTGGATCAACCTGATCACCGATACCGCCCCTGCGCTGGCCATGGGCGTGGACCCAATCGCCGACGACGTCATGGCGCGCAAGCCCCGCCTGCGTAACCAACGCATCATCGACGGCAGCATGGCCATGGGTGTGATTGAGGGGGGCATCGTCATGGCGGCACTGACCCTGCTGACGCTGGACCTGTTCCTGCACGGCGGGCTGATCGAACCGGTGGACAGGTGGCTGGGCCGCGGCCCGCACAGCCTGGAACTGGCGCGCACGGCCGCTTTCACGGTGCTGGTGCTGACGCAGCTTTTCAACTGCTTCAACGCGCGCTCGGCATCCGTGTCGGCGTTCCGGGCCGCGTTCTCGAACCGCTGGCTGTGGGCAGCAGTGGCCTTGTCCACAGCGCTGCAAGTGGCGGTTGTGCACCTGCCGTTCCTTAACCTCGCCTTCGGTACCGTGCCGCTCTCAGCCGGCCAGTGGTGCGTGTGTGTGGCGATGGCCAGCGGGGTGCTCTGGTTCATCGAAGGGCGCAAGCTGTTGCGACGAGGCTGGGCCCGGCGCGCGTTTGCACCGCCCGGGTAGTGAGCCGCGTTCAACCGCTTCGTGCAGGCCTGCACGAAGCGGTTGAACGCGGCTCGCTGCAGCCATTCGAACCCCGCGTCGTCGGGCCGCCGTTGCAAGGCCTGCAGGAAGCACATTCATGGCGATGCAATCGCCTGATCGACTAGCGCCTGCGCTTCTTTCAGGATGCGTTGCAGGTGAGCGTTGCCACTGAAACTTTCGGCGTAGATCTTGTAGATTTCCTCGGTGCCGGATGGCCGCGCGGCAAACCAGCCGCTCTTGGCGATGACCTTGAGGCCGCCGATCGGCGCGCCGTTGCCTGGTGCGTGGTCGAGCACGGCGTTGATAGTCTCGCCAGCGAGCGTGCTCGCCGTGATGCACCCGGGCGCCAACGCCGCCAGCTGGGCCTTCTGCACCGCCGTCGCCGGTGCCTCGACGCGGTCGGCGACGGGATTGCCGAGCGCGTGCACAATCCCGGCGTAGAGGCTGGCCGGGTCGCAACCGCAGCGTGCGGTGATCTCGGCGGCCAGCAGCGCACAGACGAGGCCATCCTTGTCGGTGGTCCACACCGTGCCGTCGCGGCGCAGGAAGGTGGCGCCGGCGCTCTCTTCGCCGCCGAAGCCGAGCGAGCCGTCCAGCAGCCCGGCCGAGAACCACTTAAAGCCAACCGGCACCTCGAGCAGTGTGCGGCCCAGCCGCGCCACGACGCGGTCGATCAGGCCCGTGCTGACGACGGTCTTGCCGACGGCGGCATCCGCGCGCCACAACGGCCGATGCTTGAACAGGTAGTCGATCACGACCGCGAGGTAATGGTTCGGCGGCATCAGTCCCGCCTGCGGCGTGACGATGCCGTGGCGATCGTGGTCGGTGTCGCAGGCGAACGCGATGTCGAAGCGGTCCTTCATGCCCTGCAGCCGCTGCATTGCATAGGGTGACGAAGGATCCATGCGAATCTTGCCGTCCCAGTCCACCGTCATGAAGCCGAAGGTCGGGTCGACCAAGTCGCTGACCACGGTGAGGTCGAGCCGGTAGCGCTCGCCGATGCGCGCCCAGTAATGAACCCCGGCACCGCCCAGCGGGTCGACGCCGATGCGGACCTTCGCGCCGCGGATCGCGTCGAAGTCGATCGCGCTGCCGAGATCGGCGACATAAGCGTCGACGAAGTCGTGCCGGTGCGTCGTCGCCGCGCGCAACGCCTGCGTCAGCGGCAGGCGCTTCACACCGGCCCCGGCGCGTTCGAGCAAGCCATTGGCGGCGGCTTGGACGCCGTCGGTGACGTGCGCACCAGCCGGGCCGCCGTGCGGCGGGTTGTACTTGATTCCGCCGTTGTCCGGCGGGTTGTGCGAGGGCGTGATGACGATACCGTCGGCCAGCCCCGAGGTGCGGCCGCGGTTGTAGATCAGGATCGCGTGCGAGATGGCCGGCGTCGGCGTGTATTCGTCGTTGGTTGCCAGCATCACTTCGACGCCATTGGCAGCCAGTACTTCGAGCGCACTGGCACAGGCCGGCTGCGATAGCGCATGGGTGTCGACGCCCAGGTACAGTGGCCCGGTGATGCCACGCGTCTGTCGGTAGTGGCAGATCGCCTGCGTGATCGCCAGCACGTGGGCCTCGTTGAACGACAGATCGAACGACGACCCGCGGTGTCCGGAGGTGCCGAATGCCACGCGCTGCGCAGCGACTGACGGATCGGGCACGCCGGTGTAGTACGCGGTGACGAGCCGGGGCACGTCCACGAGCAGCGAGCGGGGTGCCGGCTTGCCGGCCAGCGGATTGATCAGGGTGGGCAAAGTCGTACCGTCAGGGATCGCTGGGAGGCGCGTCGACCCGGCGCTGTTGCCGATAGCGCGTGATCAGCGCGTTGGTCGAGGCTGCGGCGAAATGCCGTGCCACCGCCTTGCCGTCCCCGAACTGGCCGACGCTCCGCTCGCGCGCTGCGCGCGCATTGGTCGATGATGATGTTGCGCATGTAGTCAAGATTCAGGCCGGCCGCGCTCAGCGTCAACCGCGAACAGGTCGCGCAGCCGGCGAGCCCGGCATCGCGCGTGCTGCCATCACATGGCCAGGGATCATGCGCCGGTGCCGGTCAGGCTCACGCGCTTTTCCTGGATGCGCGCGATTAGCGTCCGCCACGAGGTCGTGAAGGCGTCGGCGCCTTCGCGCTGCAAGCGCGTGGCGAGGGCCTGTTCATCGACGCCTTCGCGCCTGAACGCTGCCAGCACCGCCTCGGCGTTGCCACCATCGGCCGGCAGCACGGCCCCCACCTTGCCGTGATCGGCGAAGGCCTGCAGGGTCTTTTCGGGAATCGTGTCGATGGTGTCGGGCGCCGCCAGGGCCTCGACGTACAGCGTGTCGGGCGCCGCCGGGTCCTTGGTGCCGGTACTGGCCCACAGCAGCCGCTGCGGCCGTGCGCCGGCTGCGGCAAGTTTCAGCCAGCGCGGCGATACGAGCAGCTCACGATAGGCCTTGTAAGTCCGCATCGCGATCGCGATCCCCAGGCGGTTGTGAAGCGGCGGCGAGACATCCTGCTTCACTGCCACGTCCCAGCGGCTGACGAACAACGAGGCCACCGAGCGCACGTTCGGGTCCAGGCCCGCCTCGATGCGGCGCTCGATGCCGCGCATGTAAGCCTCGGCGGCCGCGAGGTACTGCTCGCGCGAAAACAGCAGCGTCACGTTGACCGGCACACCGCCAAAAATCGATTCCTCGATGGCTGCGGTGCCGGCCGCCGTGCCCGGGATCTTGATGAAGAGATTCGGCCGGTTCGCCGCCTCATGCAACCAGGCTGCGCCGCGGATCGTCTGCGCGGCGTTGTCGGCCAGCAGCGGCGACACTTCGAGCGAAACCCAACCGTCGCGGCCGTCAGTGTCATCGAAGGTCGGGCGGAACAGATCGGCCGCTGCGGTCAGGTCCTCCAGTGCCAGGGCGAAAAACAGGTGCTCCGCGGATTCGCCGCGCCGTGCCAGGCGGGTGATCGCATCGTCGTAGAAGCTGCCGCGGCCGATTGCGTGCTCGAAGATCGTCGGATTCGACGTCAATCCGGTCACGGACCAGTCGGCGATGTAGCGCGCCAGCGTGCCTTTCACGAGCATTTCGCGGCTGATGTTGTCGACCCACAGGCTCTGACCCTGGTCGTGCAGTTTCTTCGTGTTGGCGTTCATTGTATCTCCTGGGCCGCGCGAGCCTCGTCGGCAGGCGGCTTGATCAACAGCGAAAGATCGAGATCGGCGAGTTCGCCGATGTGTTCGATCGTGAAGGCGACCGCCGGTTGGGCGGTGACAATCGCGGGGTCCAGTGCATCGTGGCCCTGGCGCGCCAAGATCGTGGTGAGACACTCAGGCCAGAGCGCCTTCATCGCCGCCAGGATGCGCAACGTGTCATCGACCATCACATACTGACGCGCCGGGAAGTGGCGCCATACGGCATCGAGCATCTGTTCCTTGTGCACATAGATCAGCACGCAGCCATCGACGGCGTCCCACAGGCCCGAGCGCTGCAGCTTGCGCGGCTGGAACACGACATCGCCGTTGGTCAGAATCACGGTGCGTGCGCAGCGGTCGAGGTGCGCGATGACGTCCAGCGCACGGGGATACAGACGCCCCGCAAATGGGTAGTCGATGAGAAAGCACGATATCTGCCACAGCCGCTGCTCGTCGCAGCCGCCCTGCGCCAACGCGTGCCGGTAGCGCTGCAAGGCGCCCAGGTAGTCGACATAACCGAGCTCGTTGCGCAGCGCCTCTGAGATCGCCCAGTAGTGTCCGGCGCTGGCGTGCCGAACGCCTGCTCCAGATGGCGCCGCAGGTCGGCGACGATGCGATCGCCGTCGAGCAGGAAGAGGACGTCGGTTGTCATCCAGGACCCCGCGAATGATTCGTCGCAGGCGGTGGCCATCGCGTCGCCGAGCAGACGCTCGTAGGTCGACATCGTGCTCGGGGCGTCTTCGCCTGCGTAGAGCTCACGCTGTTCGCCGACGAACTCCTTGCCCGGGCGCTTCATGCGCGCGGCCAGCGCGATGCTGATCTCGGGCTGCAGGCGGCAGCGGAAGTAGTTGGCGCGGCGACCAGCCGGGGCCGAATCGTCGAACAGCCGCTGCGGCGGCGGCTGCATCTGCATCTGCGCCCGCACCTCGACCACCGAAGCCGGCAGCCGCTTGCCGGCGCGCACGTACCAGGGCACACCGGCCCAGCGCCACGAGTCGATGAACAGGCGCAGCGCGCAGAAGGTCTCGACATCGGAGTCGGGCGCGGCACCGCGCGCTTGGCGGTAGCCGGCGTACTGCCCGCGCACGAGGTCAGAGGGCTTGAGCGGCAGCATCGCGCGCAGCGCGCTGGCCTTGGCGCTGTGTAATGCGACGAAACTCTGGAACGCCGGCGGTTCCATTGCCAGCAGCGCGACAATCTGGAACAAGTGATTCTCGACCACGTCGCGCAGGCACCCGGCGCTTTCGTACAAGGCGCCGCGCGTGCCGACACCGAAGTCTTCGGCCAGCGTCACCTGGACGCTGGCGATAGGGTGGCGGTTCCACACCGGTTCGAGAAACGAGTTCGCAAAGCGGAAGTAGAGGATGTTCATGATCGCCTCCTTCCCCAGGTAGTGGTCGATACAGAAGATCGACGTCTCGGGGAACACCGCTTGCGTCACCGCATTCAGTTCGCGCGCCGACGCGAGATCGCGGCCAAAGGGTTTCTCGACCACGACACGCGGCTCCTGCGTCAGGCCAGCGCACTCCAGGTGCTGGATCACCGTCGCGAACAGGGCGGGCGGAATGGCGAGGTAGAACGCTGGCCGGCGAGCGCTGCCCAGCGCCGTCGTCAAGTCGGCAAAGATCACCGCATCGTTGTATTCGCCGCTGACGTAGTTCAACAACGAAATCAGCCGCTCGAACGCGGCGGGATCCTCGATGCCGCCTGTATGTTCGTCGTGCCACAGGCTGTCGCGTACGTGGCGCAGCCATTGATCGACGCCCCATTTCGACAAAGCAACGCCGATCACCGGCATTGTCAGGTGGCCTTTCTTCAGCATCGCGTACAGTGCAGGCAAGATCTTTTTGCCGACGACGTCGCCGGTGAAACCGAAGACGGCCAGGGCTTCGGAAGGTGGCCGATCGGTGGCCGATGCGGTCCGTGCGGCGACGCTCATCCTGCGTCCTGCGCTGGCTTCTCGAGGTGGCCACCGAAGGCATGCCGCATGGCCGAGAGCACTTGGTTGGCGAAGTCCGCGTTGCCGCGCGACGCGAAGCGTTCGTACAAGGCGGCGCTGAGCACCGGTGTCGGCACCGCTACATCGATCGCTGCCTGGATAGTCCAGCGGCCTTCACCCGAATCGGACACGCGGCCGTCGTAGGCTTCGAGCTGCGGGTCTTGCAGCAGCGCACCGGCCGTGAGGTCGAGCAGCCACGAGCCGATCACGCTGCCGCGGCGCCAGACCTCGGTGACTTCGGCCAGGTTCATCTCATAGCGGTAGAACTCGGGATCCCGCAGCGGCGTGGTCTCGGCATCACTGCTCTGCTTGAGCTGGCCGACGTTGGCATTGCGCAGAATGTCCAGGCCCTCGGCATAGGCCGCCATCACGCCATACTCGATGCCGTTGTGGACCATTTTCACGAAATGGCCCGCGCCCGACGGGCCGCAATGCAAAAACCCCTCTTCAGCCGACACGACCGCGCCGCTACGGCCAGGCGTGCGCGCTGCAGTGCCGACGCCCGGCGCCAGGGCGGAGAAAACCGGCGTCAGGTGGCGCACGATGGCTTCGTCGCCGCCGATCGTCAGGCAGTAGCCGCGCCGCTCGCCGGCAACGCCACCGCTGGTGCCGACGTCGACGTAGTGCACGCCGGACTCGCGCAGGCGCCTGGCGCGGCGCACGTCATCGCGATAGAACGAGTTGCCACCATCGACGACGATGTCGCCGTCCTGCAGATGCGGCGCCAAAGCCGCGAGTGCCGTATCGACGATGGCGGCCGGCAGCATGAGCCAGATCACGCGTGGACGCGCCACGGTGGCCACGAACGCCTCGACCGAGTCCGACCCGACGGCGCCGTCAGCCTGCAGCGCCGCAACGGCTTCAGGCCTGAGGTCATGGACGACGCAGGTGTGCCCCCTGGCCATCAGGCGCCGCACCATGCTAGCGCCCATGCGGCCAAGGCCGATCATTCCGATTTGCATGGCTTGCTCCAGGTTCGTCATTGCCCTCAGTACCGACGCGCCAGGCTTGACCATCGCCATGCGCGCGCAGTCGTCATCGCTGCGCGCCAGTGTGTCGCCCGACAATCTCGACGCCGTCGACGACTGCGCCTGCCGAGACGCGGCAGAAGACGGCGAAGATCCGTACGCCGGCCGTGGCGACAGATCTAATCGAAAGTCGTCCACGTCTCCGCCAGGCGTGGGATCAGGCACAACGGTTTTGGCTTCTTTGCACGCCGGGCCACGACTCTGCGGCAAGCGGGTACGTGCACCCGACCAAGCCGCCGTCGACCGCCCTGCCCTGCACGCCGATGGTGCAGTTGAATAAGGCGCTGGACGTCGGGCGCTGGATGAGCGGAATGTGCTGGGAAAGTCGTGCCGGACTACCTAGCAGCATCGCGACGGTCAGTACACCGTGTCCAACGTGACACCGCGCCCAACATGCGCGCCCGACCCGGCAGGGTCTGTGCGATAGCGGACAGACTAAGGATCCGCACGCACGCACAGTGTGGTTCACGGCCCTGACGGGCGCTGGCGAATGGGTGGATCCCGGTGAGCAATGGAAGTCACAGGCACGGTCAGGCTGCGGGTTCGGCGCAGCTGGCAGCTGGCGACGACTCCGTGGGTGCAAGTGCGCACATGCAGCGCGCGGAACCGCACATCGCGCTCCATGACTACAAGACCGGACGGCGTACGCTGCGGATCGAATTCGTCAAACTGCAACGGCACTTCATCGCTCACGGCGACCGCATCCTGGTGCCGCTGGAGGGCCGCGCTTCGGCCGGCAAGGATGGCAGCATCAAGCGCATCGTCGCGCACCTGACCGTCGCTGGAACGCTCGCACTGTTCAAACGCTGCTGGTACAACCGCGCCGGCTTCGAACGCGTGATGGACTTCTGTACCAAGGCGCAATATCGGGCGTTCATGCAATCGGTGCCGCGTTTCGGGCAGATGCACATCGATTCGGGCACCCGGCTCCTGAAAGATTACCTCGATATCAGCCGCGACGAGCAGCAGCAGCGCCCGACGCCGGGCCGCAACATCGTCTTCGAATTCACGCCGGATTCCCTGGCCATGCAGCGACTGGCGCGCTGAAGTCATGCACCCAGCGCCCCAGCCGGCCGAACAGAACACGGGTGTCGTCACCGCCGTACGCGGCAGCGTCGTCGATGTGCGCTTTGATGGCCGCCTGCCGCCCATCCGCACGTTGCTGCGCGCCGGCACCGATGGCGCGATGGCGATCGAAGTCCTCACCCAGATCGACGCCCGCCACGTGCGTGGCATCGCGCTCACGCCGACGCAGGGCCTGGCGCGCGGCATGGCGGTGTCGGACTCTGGCGGCCCACTGCTGGCGCCGGTCGGCAAGGCGATCCTGTCGCGCATGTTCGACGTCTTCGGCCATGCCGTCGACCGCCAGGACGAACCGGCGGACGTGGCGTGGCGTTCGGTGCACCGCGAGCCGCCGCCGCTGATCCATCGCTCGACAGCGTCGGTGATTTTTGAGACTGGCATCAAAATGATCGACGTGCTCATGCCGCTGGAAACCGGCGGCAAGGCGGGCCTGTTCGGCGGCGCCGGCGTCGGCAAGACGGTGCTGCTGACCGAGATGATCCACAACATGATCGGCAAGCAGCAGGGCGTCAGCATCTTCTGCGGCATCGGCGAACGCTGCCGCGAAGGCCAGGATCTTTACGCCGAGATGAAACAGGCCGGCGTGCTGGAGAACATGGTGATGGTCTTCGGCCAGATGAACGAGCCACCGGGCGCGCGTTTTCGCGTCGGCCAGGCCGCGCTGACGATGGCCGAATACTTTCGCGACGACGAGCAGCGTGACGTGCTGCTGCTCATTGACAATATTTTCCGCTTCATCCAGGCCGGATCCGAAGTCTCGGGGCTGATGGGGCAGATGCCGTCGCGCCTGGGTTACCAGCCCACCATGGGCACCGAGCTCTCAGCCCTGGAGGAACGCATCGCCAACACCGACAGCGGCGCGATCACGTCTATCCAGGCTGTCTATGTGCCGGCCGACGACTTCACCGATCCTGCGGCCGTACACACCTTCTCGCATCTGTCGGCGTCGATCGTGCTGTCGCGCAAACGTGCGGGTGAGGGCCTGTTCCCGGCCATCGACCCACTGCAGTCCAACTCGAAGATGGCCACGCCCAGCGTCGTTGGCGCGCGCCACTACGCGCTGGCGCAAGAGATCCGGCGCACCTTGGCGCAGTATGCCGAGCTAAAAGACATCATCGCGATGCTCGGCCTGGAACAACTGGCACCGCACGATCGGGATGTCGTGGCAAGGGCGCGCCGGCTCGAGCGCTTTCTGACGCAGCCGTTCTTCACCACCGAACAGTTTACCGGCCTGCCAGGCAAGCTGGTCGGCTTGGCCGATGCCCTCGATGGCTGCGAACGTATCCTGCGCGACGAGTTCAAGGACCGGCCCGAGAGCGCGCTGTACATGATCGGGGCGATTGCTGAGGTGAAAGACGACGCAGCACCGCAGGGCGCGAATGCACCGGCGTCGATCGCGCCGCCGGAGGTGGCCCGTGCGCCTTAAGGTATTGCTACCGTTCCGGGTCTTGATCGAGGAGACCGACGTGTCGCGCATCGTCGCCGAGACACGCGAAGGATCGTTCGGCCTGCTGCCACGCCGGCGCGACTGCATCGCCGCACTGGTGCCGGGCATCCTGACCTATGAAAGTGAATCGGGCGGGGAAGTCTTCGTCGCCGTCGATGAAGGTGTGCTGGTCAAGATCGGCAGCGAGGTACGCGTGTCGGTGCGGCGTGCGTCGCGCGGCAATGACCTGGCCAGACTGCGCGACGCGGTACTGCACGATTATCTGACGCTGGACGAGCTGGCGCTCGCCGCGCGCGCGGCGACCCAAAAGCTGGAGAGCGGTTTCGTCGGCCGCTTCGCGCGGTTCCATGCCGAATGAGCCGACGCCGTCCGACTTGCTGGCCAAGCGAGTGGGCGCCAAGGCGCAACGCAAGTTGCGCGCGCGCCGCGACGGTGCGCCAGGTGTCTGGTCCGGCCTCGGCATGATGGGTTTGATCGGCTGGTCGGTGGTGGTGCCGACACTGGCGGGCGCGGCACTGGGGCTCTGGCTCGATTCGCATCACCCCGGCGCGCATCCGTGGTCGCTGGCTTTGCTGATGGCCGGCCTGGTACTCGGCTGCCTGAACGCCTGGCACTGGGTGGCCCGGCAGGACCGCGCGATGCACGAGGCCGATCGCGCGGCCGATCTAAAGGCCGACGACTGATCCGTGATGGACGACATGCTCGCCCTGACGCTCGCCGGCGCGGTGGGCGGCCTGCTCGGCCTGCTCTTCTTCGGCGGCCTGTGGTGGACCGTGCAGCGGGCATTCGGTTCGCCCCGGCCCGCGCTGTGGGTCGGCGTCAGCCTACTGTTGCGCATGGCGTGGGTCGCCGCCGGATTCGTCGTTGTGTCGGCGGGCGACTGGCGCAGGTTGCTGTCGTGCCTGCTCGGATTCTGGGCTGCCCGCTGGCTCGTTGTGCGTCTGACCACTCATCTGGCGGCGGAACCTCCGCCCGCGCCACGGCCCTCACCATGAGCTGGCGAACGGCCGCTCCCGCATCAAATCAACCGGCGGCGCCGCCGGATGAGTTGGGCATTCGAAGCAAAGTAAAGGGACCCGAGATGCAAATCCAGATCAACACCGACCATCACATGGACGGCAAGGACACGTTTTCCGCACACGTCGAAGCAGTCGTCGAACGCTGTGCGCCACTTCAAGGATCATCTCACGCGGGTGGAGGTGCATCTCGATGACGAGAAGGGCGCCAAAGCCGGCCGCGACGACCTACGTTGCCTGATGGAGGCCCGGTTGAGAAGCCACCAGCCTGTCGCCGTCAGCCACCACGCCGGCAGCCTCGATGAGGCCGTGGACGGTGCGGCGCGCAAGCTGCGGACATCGATCGAAGCACTGCCCGGACGGCTTGGCGACCACCGTCGCCATGCAGCTGAAGGCCAGACGGACCCGACCTGATCCGCCATGCGCCTCGGCCCCGATCAATTAATCTTCTGGCAGCACGGACTGTTCAAGCTCAACGGCACCATCGTGTTCACGTGGGCCTTGATGGCCGTGCTGGTGATCGGCTCGATGCTGATCACTCGCAAGCTCTCTACCGGGCACCAGCGCTCGCGCTGGCAGAACCTGCTGGAGATCGTTGTCACTGGCATCACGCAGCAGATCCGCGACGTGGGACTTGCTCGACCAGAGCGCTACCTCGCCTTCCTGGGCACGCTGTTTCTGTTCGTTGCCGCCGCGGCGCTGGCAACCGTCGTCCCCGGCTACGAGCCGCCGACCGGTTCGCTGTCGACCACCGTCGCGCTGGCACTGTGCGTCTTTGTTGCGGTGCCGCTGTTTGGCATCCGCGAACAGGGTCTGGGTGGTTATTTGAAGTCCTACCTCGAACCGACGTTCATCATGCTGCCATTCAACATCATCAGCGAACTCTCACGCACGCTGGCACTGGCCATCCGTCTGTTCGGCAACATGATGAGCGGCGCGATGATCGTCGGTATCCTCCTCACCATCACACCATTTCTCTTCCCGGTGGTAATGACGCTGCTCGGCCTGCTGACCGGCATGGTGCAGGCGTACATCTTCAGCATCCTCGCCGCTGTCTACCTCGCCGCCGCGACGCGCCGGGCGCCGCAGCAGCCAAGCCAACCTGAGCCGGCCACGGCCTGAATCGACAAGGAAAACGCCATGGACAGTCTGACTCTCATCGCGACGGTCTCGATCATCATCGCCGGCATCACCACCGGCTTCGGCACCATGGGCCCGGCGCTGGCCGAAGGCCGTGCCGTGGCCACCGCGCTGACGGCGCTGGCGCAACAGCCAGACGCCTCGGCGACGATCACTCGCACGCTCTTCGTCGGCCTGGCGATGATCGAATCGACGGCGATCTACTGCTTCGTGGTGTCGATGATCCTGATCTTCGCCAACCCGTTCTGGAACGCGGCGGTCGCCCACGCGGCCACCGCCGCCGGCCAGTAGACCGTGTTGATCGACTGGGTCACCGTTGGCGCACAGGTGCTCAACTTCGTCCTCCTGGTCTGGCTGATGAAACGCTTTCTCTACCAGCCGGTGCTGGATGCGATCGCCGCGCGCGAGCAGCGCATCGCCGACCAGATCGGCGACGCCGCCGAGCAAGAGGCGCTGGCGGCAACCAAGCGCAAGACCTTTGAGGACAAGCACAAAGCCTTCGAGCAGCAGCGCGCCGAGCTGCTGAACAAGGCCAGGGCGAACGCCAAGGCCGAAGGCCTGCGCCTCGCCGACGAGGACCGGCAGGCTGCCGCCGAACTGGCAGCACAGCATGCGCAGGCACTCGCCACGCAGGCCGCTCAGCTGCAGCAATTGATCGCCAGTCGTGCAGCTCACGAGGTGTTCGCCGTCGTGCGCAAGGCCTTGTCCGATCTGGCGAACGTGGACCTGGAGGAACGCATGGTCGAGGTCTTCACGCGACGCCTGAGTGAACTGCCCGCCCCGGCCAAGAACCAGCTCGGGGCGGCGTTGAAGCAAAGCGCCGAACCCAGCCTGATTCGCAGCCACTTCGAACTGCCCGCTGATCAGCAGGCGGCGATCCGCAACGCGATCAACGTGACCTTCTCGGCCGACGTGCCGCTGCGCTTCGAGGCCGCGGGCGACGCCGTCTGTGGCATTGAGCTGAGTGCCGGTGGCCAGCAGCTGGCCTGGAACATCACCGAGTATCTGCGCAATCTCGAGCACGAAGTGGCCACGTTGCTGGCGCCCTCAGCGCAACCGGTTGCTGCGTCCAGCAGTCCCGATGCCGCCTCGCCAGACGCCGCGTCGGCGCCTCGGCACCGATCCGATCGCCGCATGAGCGCGCACGGCGCGCCCGTCACGCAGCGCGCAGCACCACGGCCAGACCAGTGACGGCTACGCCCGACTCGTTGCAGGTCCCGGAGGAAGGCGGCTTCGCCGCGAGTGCGCTCGATCGCGCCTTCGCTGCGCTGGCGCAGGTGCGCGCTACGTACACGCCTGCGCTCGTGCCGCGCGAGATCGGTGCCATCACGCAGGTGTCCACGGGCATTGCCCACGTCAGCGGATTGCCCGGCGCCGGCTTCGAAGAACTGTTGATGTTCACCGGCGGCTTGGCCGGCATCGCGTTTAACGTCGACGAATTCGAACTCGGTGTCGTGCTGCTCGGCGATTACTGGCACCTGCAAGCCGGCGACGAGGTGCGCCGCACCGGTCGCGTGATGGACGTGGCTGTCGGCCCGGCGCTGTTGGGACGGGTCATCGACCCGCTCGGCCGCCCACTCGACGGTCTCGGCCCGGTCGAGACGACGGCGCGGCTGCCAATCGAGCGGCCGGCCCCCGCCATCATGGACCGCGCACCGGTCGATGTGCCGCTGCAGACCGGTCTGAAGGTCATCGACGCGCTGATCCCCATCGGTCGCGGTCAGCGCGAGCTGATCCTCGGCGACCGCCAGACCGGCAAGACCGCGATTGCGCTCGACACCATTCTGAACCAGCGCGGACAGGACGTGATCTGCGTCTACTGCGCCATCGGCCAGCGCGCATCGGCGGTGGCCAAGGCGGTGGCAACGCTGCGCGAAAAAGGCGCGATGGATTATACCGTGGTCGTTGTCACCGAAGGCAACCAACCCCCTGGCCTGGCCTACATCACCCCCTACGCGGCCACGAGCATCGCCGAACACTTCATGGAAGCCGGCCGCGACGTGCTGATCGTCTACGACGACCTCACGCAGCACGCGCGCGCCTACCGCGAGCTGTCGCTGCTGCTGCGCCGGCCGCCCGGGCGCGAGGCCTTCCCGGGTGACATCTTCTACATCCATTCGCGGCTGCTCGAACGCTCGACCCATCTGAGCGCCGAACACGGCGGCGGCTCGCTCACCGCGCTGCCGATTATCGAGACCGAGGCCGAGGACATCTCGGCGTACATCCCGACCAATCTGATCTCGATCACCGATGGGCAGATCTACCTGTCGCCGTCACTGTTCGAACTCGGCGTGCTGCCCGCCGTGGACGTCGGGCAGTCAGTGTCGAGAGTTGGCGGGAAGGCGCAGCGCGGACCGTTCCGCGCCGTGGCCGGCGATCTGAAGCTCGCGTATGCGCAGTTCGAGGAGCTCGAGACCTTCTCGCGCTTCGGCGCGCGGCTGGACGACGCGACACGCAAGACGATCGCGCACGGCCAGCGCATTCGCGCCTGTCTGAAGCAACCGCAATTCGACCCGGTGCCCGTGCCAGCACAGATTGCCCTGCTGCTCGCGTTGACGGCCGGCCTGTTCGACACCGTGCCGCTGCCGCGGATGGCCGAGGCGCAGCGCGCAGTGCAGGACGCAGTGGACGAGCTCGACGTGACGCTGCGTGAGCGCCTGCTCGGCGCCAACAAGCTGAGCGATGAGGATCGCACGGCCGTCACCGACGCCGCGGGTGCGGCACTGAAGGCGTTCTTGCCGACGCCGGATGCCGGGCCCGCGGCACAGGTGCCCGCATGAGCGAAAGTGCCGCCGGCCTGCGCCGTCAGATCACCGGTGCCGGCGACCTGCACGCCGTCGTGCGCACCATGAAGGCGCTGGCGGCGTCGAGCATCGGCGCCTACGAGCGCTCGGTGATCGCGCTCGCCGACTACAACCGCATGGTCTCGCTCGGCCTGGGTGAATGTTTTCGACAAGCCCGGCACAGACCAGACGCTGCGCCCGAGCGCGGCCCGGCCGCAGCGTCGGCCCCAATCGGCGGCATCGTCTTCGGCTCTGACCAGGGGCTGATCGGCCCCTTCAACGACGTGATCGCCGAGCATGCGATCGCCAGCCTCGCCGGTCTGCCGGGTCAGGTCCAGGTGTGGGCCGTTGGCGAACGAGTCCAGGCACGGCTCAAGGATGCCGGCCTGAATGTGCTGGGCGCGTATGCCGTGCCGGGGTCGGTCGAGGCCATCGCACCGCTCGTCGCGCAGATCCAGATCGACAGCGAGGGGCGGCGCGCGGAAGGTGACATGATGCAGGTCCATGTCTTCCACAACCGGCCGCTGACCGCTTCGCTGTACGCGCCCGTGAGCCAGCGCCTGTTGCCGCTCGATGCCGCTTGGCAGCAGAGCCTGGCGACCGTACCCTGGCCCGGCAAGGTGAGGCCTGAAGTGCTGGACCACGGCGCGACGACCTTGCGCGCGCTGATCCGCGAGTACCTGTTCATCTCTCTGTTCCGCGCCTGCGCCGAATCGCTGGCCAGCGAGAACGCCAGCCGACTGGCGGCGATGGAGCGCGCCGACCGCAACATCCTGGACCTGCTCGAACACCTGCACGGCCGTCGTCACCGCCTGCGCCAGGCTTCGATCGACGAGGAACTGTTCGACGTCACGGCGGGCTACGAAGCCCTGGCCCAATCATGAACGTGCTGACCCTCAACGCCGGCTCGTCGAGCATCAAGTACGCGCTCTACCAGCAGGATCCGGCCCTGCGGCGCGTGCTGAGTGGCCAGATGGACCGCATCGGCAAGATCTACGCGCGGCGATCGAGGCCATGCGTTCGGGTGATCTTGACCCCGGCGTCTCGGCACACCTGGCGCGCGCTGAAGGCATGAGCGCCCGGCGCTTCTACGAGCTTGCCACCCACGAATCCGGACTGCTTGGCATCTCGGAGACGAGCAGCGACATGCGCGACCTGCTGGGTGCCGCAGCGGCCGACACGCGCGCGGCCGAAGCGGTGGCCTATTTCTGTTACCAGACGAAAAAGTGAATCGGCGCGTACGCCGCGGCGCTCGGCGGCCTTCTCGTTCCTGGGCATTCGAAGGCCGTAAACCCTGCGCTTGTGCGGCCGGCAATGACCTCCTGGTTGCGCGCCAAACCATACCCCTTTGAAGCTTCGCCGAGGCCAGGCATGTGCGAAAGCGTACAGACCCAGAAGGTCATGACGGCTACTTTCGTCGACGGGTGACCTTTGAGCCACCCGATGTCCTCGAACAACTAATGAGGTAGCGCGATGAACAAGGACCAGGTCAAGGGTAAGGTCAAGGAAGTGGCAGGCAAGGTGCAAGCGAAAGTCGGAAAGCTCACCGGAAATGCAGAACAGCAAATCAAGGGCAATGTCCGGCAAGCCGAAGGCAAGACCGAGCACGTCGTCGGCGACGCGAAGAAGCTGGTTAAAGACGCGACCCGCAAGCCTTGATGGGCAGCAAGCGGATCAGCCCGGAGGACGCGGGCTGATCTGGCCTGTCTGCCGCCATCGCAGGACCGCGCGTAGGCCGGTGCATGCGTGGCGCGGGTGGGAGAGCCGGCGATCATTCACGGTCAAAGATCCGATCCCGTGAGCACTAGGACCACTGAGCGCCAGCAAACGTTTGGCGAAGAGGTGGCCAACACGCTCAGTCACGGGCTGGGCGTGTTGCTTGCCCTCGGGGCGTTGCCCTTGCTGGTGTCACGCGTGCTGTGGCGGGGGTCAGTAACGGATGTCGTGGCCGCCAGCGTGTTCGCGGGCTCGATGATCCTGCTGTACGGCATTTCATGCCTTTACCGCGCCGCCGAGCCGGGGCAAAGCCTTGTTGCAGCGTCTGGATCACGCGGCAATCTATGTCTTCAGCGCCGGCAGCTACACGCCGTTTACCGTTGGCGTACTCAGCGGGGGCTGGGGCTGGACACTGTTCGTCACCGTCTGGTCCATGGCCGCGTTCGGGGTTGCGATCAAGCTCCTCGATCGCCTGAAGCATCGCCTGATTTCGACGGGCCTCTATCTTGCGATGGGTTGGGTTGTGGTCGTCGCGGCAGGGCCGTTGGCCGCACGCCTCCCAGGCTCGGGTCTGGCGTTACTCATTGCGGGGGGCCTGAGCTACATGCTCGGCGCTGTCGTGTTCCTCCTCGACGACCGCATTCGCTACTCGCACTGCGTCTGGCACCTTTTCGTCCTGGTGGGCAGCGCGTGTCACTTCTTCGCGGCGCTGTGGTACGCGTACGGCTGACACCGGCAGCGACATACATGACGAAAGCTGAGAGCGTCGACACCGCGCGCCCCGGCGACGGCAGGCCGGGGGTGTCCGATGTCCTGCTGAACATCGCGCGCACCGCCGCCCCAACCGCACTGCAGAAGCTCGGGTCGCAGCCGGACGGTCTGAGCCAGACCGAAGCCGAACGGCGGTTGAAGCAATACGGCATGAATACGATTGCCCGCGAGAAGCAACAGTCTGCGCTGATGCGTCTGCTGAGCAACGTGAAGAATCCCCTGGTCCTCCTGCTCGCGGCGCTCGGCGTGTTGTCCCTCCTCACGGGCGACCTGCGCGCGACGGCGGTCATTTTCGTGATGGTCGCACCGCAGTTCGGGGATACCCACCTTTTTCCGACCTGGCGACCCGCTCGGCCTGGGGTAGTGCTGGCGTTCGCAAGGTCGTCGACAACATGAATCTCGTCTACCCGAACTGAACAGCAAATCATGAACAAGCGAGACTCCACTTTCTGGCCGTGCACGGAACTGCTGGAGACCAGGAGAACGCCCGCAACGGGCTGGCACAGGCGACGACGGCGGTGGCCGCCTGGCGCAACACCCAATCGCGCGCCGCGGCAGCTTTCGCATCAAACTGGGTGCCTGGCTCACAGGCACGAGGCATGGACATTACGACATGCTACGCACGCACCTTCGGGCCGGTCTCCGATTGGTCAGGCAATGAACGCAAACAGACGAATCCCATCGGACCGTGCCTGGTCGAAAGCATTGGCGGTCAGTCGGCGGAGGTCGACTGTCGGCTCGGCCAACCTCGACTGGCGCAGTTTCCTGCTCAACTCGGAGCTCAACGCGGTCGTGCTCAGCAACGCATTCGGTGCCCGGACGCGCGCGGCGTTCGAAGCCGACCTGGCGAAGCCCAAGGAGGTCACGCGCGACTGGCGCGCACGCCCGGCAAACGAGCGCCTCAGGGAAATGTTCAGCCGCCTTTGGCAATACTGGCTATGACCCTGCGGCAGGCCACTTCGTTACTGCTCGCCATCGCCGGCTTCGCCGCTTCGTGCCCGGCGTCGGCCCAGGATGCAGGTGCATTGCGGGCTCGCCATGACAGCTTGGAAAGCAGTCTCGACACGAGCCCGTTCGGCCGCCCGCTGGTGCTCGAGTCGAGTGATAAGCCGGACCAGCTCATCGGCAATGTTTATGCGCTCGTACAGCAGCCCTTCAGCGACGTGCAGCCGAATCTGCAAGGTGCCGGACCGTGGTGCGAAATTCTGATCCTGCACCTGAACGTCAAAGCCTGCCGCAGCGCGGGTGCTGAACTGGCGGTAATCGTCGGGCGCAAGTTCGATCAACCCCTGGCCAATGGCTACCGCGTCAATTTCACCTACCGGCTCGCGGCTGAAAGCGCTAACTATCTACAGGTGCAACTCGGTGCCGAAGACGGCCCGATGGGCACGAGCAACTACCGCATCGTGCTCGAAGCCATACCACTGGATGAGCAGACGACGTTCATGCACATGTCGTATGCCTACAGCTACGGCACGCTGGCGCAGCTCGCGATGCAGAGCTACTTGGCGACGATCGGCAGCGACAAGGCCGGCTTCACTATCACCGGCAAAACCGCGGACGGCCAGCCGGTTTATGTCGGCGGCGTGCGCGGCGTGCTCGAGCGCAACACGATGCGCTATTACCTTGCCATCGACGCGTACCTGCGCCACCCGAACGCGCCGGGCAACGTGCCAGCGGACGCCCGCTTTGCCGACTGGTTCGACAGCGGCGAGCGCTATGCCCGCCAGCTTCACGAGATCGACCGTGCGGACTATCTGACGATGAAGCGCAACGAGGTGCTGCGGCAACCCGCTGCACCGTGACGCCTCGCCGGCCGTCAACGGCCTTGCAGGCGACACAAGACGCCAGCTTCCGCATCAATTTTTTGCTCGATGGCAGCATTTTTCGGAGCGACTGCAGAGCGAATTGCTTGATTTCATTCCCGTCGGGGACGCATGCCGTTCGCGCGGCGGAGCCGAGGTTTTCGTTCGTCGCGAGATTGGCGGTTTTGACCTCAATACTTTCGCTTCGTGCGAGGACAACCTGGGTAGCGACGGGTGCGATGGCAGCCCGATGCGCCAATGACGGTCGGTTCGGTGCGCATAGAAGGTGGTCATGCGTTCGACGAGGATACGGATGTCGTACTTGCAGGCGGTGTACCCGACATCGATCTCACTGGGAGGCAGGCGAAACATCACCCGCTCAACATGCTGGATCAGTGCTAACGACCGCGAGCCAACGTAGTCGGGCGATCGCATCTTTCTCTCCTCCCAAAGGGCCTGGTCATCTTGCCGGCAAGTGACCCGTACCAAGGATGTCGGCGTGTCGGCGCATGGCGCTGCGGGCATGGCTCGAACGCAAGTCTGCGGCCGCCCACCGCGACGATTACAAACGCGCCGGGTAAAGCTCGCAAATCATCACGTGAGTACGCGCATTCGTAGCCGCTTCGCGAACAACGCCGATCGACGCCCACTCGATCATCAACGGCACTGGCAGAATATACGCCGGTTAAAAAGTCGACCTGACAGGCGCAAAATGCGATCGGTCGGGCCGACGGCCGCGCTGCTGGTCGAGCGATGGAGGGCGTGCGGTTCGAATCGAGGGTGATGCCAGTCGCCAGCAGCATCGCGATGTGAACGCTTTACGCCCTGCATGCAGGCCCAGCGCGATAAGCGGCGCTTGGTCGGAGACAGGCATCGAACTGTGCAATCGATGCCAGCCTTGAGTGGGGTGCTCGGCAAGGGGCTGGAAACGAGCGACTCAGGCGCAAGCCGAAACCAGCCAGGTCGCGCCCGCCAATTGCACCGTCCCTTGCGTGAGATGGGCCCCGAAGCCGGTCCGCAGCGCCTCAATAACTGCGCCCTGCAGCGCAGGCGCAGCGTCGTCGAAAGCCGGCGCCGCGGGCCCCATGCGGGTCATCTGCTCGACGGCGTCATCAATGGAGCCGAGGTTGAGCGTCTTTTCGTGCGAGCTGAGTTGGACATCACTGAAGCCGGCGGTCTCAAGCACGTCGCGAAGATGGGTTTCATCCGCCAGGCCGAAAGGGCGGGGTGCGTGGGGCGGCAAGGGCGCGGGTTTCGGCAGGTGTTCAAACATCACGCGCGCAGGCACGCCCAGCCACGGATTGAGCTTGATCTCGCGCCAGCAAATGAAGCGCATCCGGCCGGCAGGGTTCAACGCAGCGCGCAGGTTCCTGAAGGCGCCAACAGGATCTGGAAAGAACATCACGCCAAAGCGTGAAGTGATCAGATCAAAGCTTGCCGGATCGAACGCGAAGCTGCCGGCGTCCTCCTGCAAGAACTGGAGGTTCGGCAGCGGGCCAAAGCGGGCCCGGGCGCGCTCCAGGATGACCTCGGACACGTCCAGGCCAACGACACGTCCGGTGGAACCGACGGCTGCCGCAAAGGCCGCACTGGTGGGGCCGCCACCGCAGCCCACGTCCAGCACGGCCTCGCCGGTTTGCGGTGAGGCAAAGGCGAGTAGATCGTCGGCCAGAGGCCGCAACATGCGCTCGACCCGCTCGATATTGTCCGCCCAGCGCTGCCCACCGTTCTCGTTCCAGTAGCGGGCCATTTCGGAGTTCATCGAGTTCATTGCGGTCATTGCCTGTCCTTTTGGGGTGTGTCTCGTTCTGGCGTTCAAGGCGTCCGACGTGACGTCTTGCCCAGGGTACGGTCGGCCGTTCGGGTCACCGCCTGGAATATTAGGGATGTTTTGTGGGGATCTGTCAGCGCCTGTCCCTGCGTTTATTTCCGCCCGGACCCAGGTTCGTGATCAGGGTGCCGGAACGTGTGTCTGGTGCGATGCGGTGTTAGGTTTGGCATGCCGGCGAGCGACCGGCGGCAGGTCGGATGCCTTGTGCCGCCGCCGCTAGCGAATCCGGCGCAGTGTATCTGTCACCGGCAGTTCAACCCTTGAGGAGCAGTCCACCATGGCAGCGAGTGATTTTGGCGATCTCGACGCAACCGCACTTGCGGCGCTGGTCCGGCGCAAGGAAGCCAGCGCACTGGAACTCGTCGACGATGCCATCAGGCGTTGTGAGCAGGTCAATGACCAGCTCAACGCGGTGATCACCGAAACCTTTGAACGTGCGCGCAGCGAAGCGAGCGGGCCCCTGGGAGACGGCCCGTTTGCGGGCGTCCCGTTCCTGATGAAAGACTTCGGGGCCGAAGTGGCAGGGGTGCGGTTTTTCGAAGGATCCTCGTTCCTGGACGGTTACATTCCGGCGGTAGATTCCGAAATTTACACGCGCTTCAGGCGGGCGGGCCTGATCAGCATCGGCAAGACCAACCTGCCCGAACTGGCGATTGGGACCACCACCGAGCCGCGTCTGTTCGGTGCAACCCATAACCCGTGGGATCTCGCGCGTACCCCGGGTGGATCCAGCGGCGGAGCCGGCGCGGCGGTCGCGGCGCGGGTAGTGCCGCTCGCACATGGCAACGACGTCGGCGGTTCGATCCGGATCCCGTCGTCGTGCTGTGGCCTGGTGGGACTCAAGCCCAGCCGTGGACGCGTTTCGCTGGCACCTCACTATGGCGACATCATCGGCGGCGCGTTCAATGAACACGCCTTGACCCGCACCGTGCGTGACAGCGCCGCGCTGCTCGATGCTATTGCCGGACCTGTACCCGGCGAACCGTACAGCGCCCGTCCGCCCGTCCGCCCCTACGCCGAGGAAGTAGGGCGCGATCCCGGCAAGCTGCGCATTGCGTTTTCCACGGTCACCCCGCTTGGCGATCAACTGGATGCCGAATGCGTCGCCGCCGTACACAAAGCCGCGGCGCTGTGTGAATCACTCGGCCACCAGGTGGTGGAAGCGGCGCCGGACTTCGAGGCGATGGAAATGTGGCAGAAGTTCACGACCATGCTGGCCGCGTTGGTCGACTGGGCGGTTTCCGACTGGGCGCGACGGCTGGGCAAGGCACGCAGCGCCGAACATTTCGAACCTTTTGTCTGGGCCTTCGCCGAGCGTGGACGAGGCCTTTCCGCCGCTGATTACCTGCTGGCGGTCCAGGACGTACAGAAGCAAACCCGCCTGTTTTGCAACTTCTTCGAAACCCACGACGTGTGGCTGACGCCAACGTTGGGACAACCCCCGGTACCCCTCGGGACGCTGGTTTACGCAGGCGATCCGCTGGAGTTGCGTCGGCGCAGCGCGAAGTTCTCCCCCTACACCTACCTCACCAATGCCACCGGCCAGCCCGCGATGTCGCTGCCCCTGCACTGGACCGCAACCGGCCTGCCGGTCGGCGTCCATTTCGCCGCACGCCACGATGAAGAAGATGTGTTGTACAGGCTGGCCGGGCAACTGGAGCTTGCGCAACCCTGGGCGCACCGTAAGCCACCCGTGTGCTCAACTGCCGGGTAGGGCGCTCGGACAGGGCTCCCCGGGCACCTCATGAACCGTTGGTCGTGGCCGTTTCAATGGCGTACACGGAAAGCCCTTGGGGGAGCTTGCAAGGCTCCCGTGGCCGGTGGGTGAGGGCCCGATTTGCCCATTGGGGACGCCCACAGTTCTACCCGTAGGCTGTGCCGCCGCCTGCAATCACGATTCGTGGGCGTGCCCGAGTTCGCCCTGGCGCTGCAAAGCTGCCGCGTGGTTGCAGATCAGATCATGTAAAAATCGAGCACGCTCGCCACGCAATCGTTCTGCAGCTGGACGGTCTTCCGCGCGATGCGCCAGCCTTCTTCGCGCAGGGTCAGTTGCAGCATGAGCCGGCCGAACAAGGTCGATTGCACAAAGCTGCGCGGATTGTAGAGGCCGGTCATGAAGCTTGCCTGCGCGTCGACATCACCGTCGGGTCGCAGGGCGGCCGTGATATTCGACGCGAAATGTGTCGTGCGCAGCAAAGGCATGGCCGTCACGGACTGCCGCGACAAGATGCGTGTCACCCGTTCTTCCAGTTCCCGTCGCTCAGTATGATAAATAAGCGAGATTTCACGATTGGGATCGCTCACCAGCTCGTCCTCGTCACGCCATGCCGGCACCCAGAAGATGGCGTCAACAAGATAAAGGGCTAGCCAGTGCTGCCATTCCCGTGCGTCGAGGAGCGCGCCTTCGCGATAAATCATGGCGCATGCGATGGCCGTCGCTTCGCTGGTCGTCATGTTTTTGTGGCCTGAGTCAGGAGCCGACGCCACTCGCGATAACCGGCGTGGAGGCAGGTTTCGTCGCCGAATTCGCGAGTGCCATAAGTCCAGGCGTAATCCGCCAGCCCGATCTCAGCGGCGAAGTTGCGCTGACCATCGGGCCGCGGACCGAGTCCGCGCAGATAGCCCTGTGACGGCGCCGCTTGCGCGGCGTATCCGCGCTGGGATAGCTCATACATGACGTTGTCGTCCGGCGTGGCGAGTCCACTGGGATTGAAGAATTCTTCGTACTGTCGGATTCGAAAGCGCCGGGCCTCTGATGCCTCACCGATAGGCGCAAGGCAGTGCGAAACCATGCGCGTGCGATCCACCGCCAGTGGTTGCCAGAAGCGGAGCTGCAACGACTGAATATCCACGATCTGCAGATTCGGAAACACCGTGAGATTACGTTGACGCAGCATCCACTTGAGCCGCGTGGCGCCCACCCGTTCCCGAACCTCCGCCAGCAAGGCCGGATCACGCGGCAAGGGCCGTCGTTCAGGACCCTGTCCTGCGATACCCACCGACCACGTCACCGCGTGTCCATACGGAAAGCTGAAGGTCCCCTGGGCCTCGGGTTCGCGGTCGACGAGATCGGCAATGGCGCCCGCCGGCACTTCGTTGGGTGGGCGACCGCGCAGAATCTGCACAAATGCGCTGTGCGTGCTTGCGAAGTGGTAGTAGTCGAGCCCGTTCTCGAACTGATATTTCCAGTTGGCATCGAAGGTGTAGGCGACTTGCCCTGGAATGTATTCCAGGCCCAAGGGGGCCTGATCTGCCACCATGTCCAGGAAAATACGGGCATCACCCAGCTGCTCTCGCAAGGGGGGTACGTCTGGTACCAGGCTGGCAAATACAAACCCCCGGTAAGCCTCGAGGCGGCCGAGTGGGACCAAATTGTGATCGGCCGCGGCGAAGCCAGCCGGATACTGTCCGTGTTCCTGGCCTGTGATGGTCAGATTGCGCCCGCCGCTATCGTAAGCCCACCCGTGATAGCGACAGACGTGCGTGCGCTGATGTCCGCGCTGAAAGGGGCACACGAGATTGCCACGATGACGGCAACTGTTTCGAAAGCCGCGTAACTGGCCCGCGCCGTCACGGGTCACGATGATCGGCACCCGCCCGAGCTGCGTCGTGATGAAATCATGTGGCTTGGGAAGCTCGCTCTCCAGACCCACGAACAACCACGTAGCTTCGAAGATGCGCGACATTTCAAGCTCGAACAGTGCCGGGTCGCGAAAGGCGTCGTGTCGCACCCGGAAGACGCCTGCGTCCGGTTGGTCTTCGACGAACTGGGACACGTCGGGCGGCAGGCTGGTGCTGTGGTTCATGGCAACCTCAGGGAACGTGGGGCCGGGCTTGAGCTCAAGGATATCGCCATTGCAGGCGCCGGCAAGCCAGCCAGCGCAAAGTCTGCGATGCGCCGGGCATAGGCCGGATAAAAGGCCTGCTCAGAGATGCGCAAGACGCGATGGTACGGGCCGCCGGCCGCTCCGCTGATCGACCTTAGGCGGGGCTGCGGTGGAAATCCAGAGTGATGCCCGTCGCCGGCCGCGTCGCGAGGGCACCGTCCAGATTTAGAGGGCGCTGGCCCGCAGCACCCTACTGCACTGAGCGCGAAGGGCGCTATGCCGAGGCCGATGTGGCCCAGCTTCCAGGCGGGTGGGTGAGCCCGCGACCTGCTCCATCTGACCGGGCAGCGCGAGTTGCGGCCGGGCCCGTAGCGGGTGCTCGGGGTATTGACCCGCGCCTTGGCGGTTGTCGAGATGCGCGAGGATGCGTTTGATCACCGCCGGATCTTCAATGGCGACAATGACCTTCATCTTCTGGTGGACACCGGGGGCGTTCCCGAGTGGCTGCTGCAAGGCGCGTTGCGCCGGCCATAGCAGGACCGTTGCCAGGCAACGTGACACCGCAGCCGCCGCTCAGGAGCAGCCTGCTGCAGAGATGATGTCGACCAGGGTCATCATCATCTGTTCACCAACGAACGCAGCACGATGCGCCGGCGGCGGCTATCGCGACGGCACACTACTGGTTTAAATCATGGTCTGTTCGCCGGCGTACCGACACCGCGTTGCGCCGCCCGTATCTTGATGTTCCGCTCAGCGGCAGCTACTCATGGCTCGGTACGGCGACAAGGGAAGCGATTAGCTTGAAATTTCTGAGCTCCTACATTGCGACCACTGGCGCGTTCCTGCTGATGGATTTGCTGTGGCTGGGACTGATCGCCAAATCGCTCTATCGGGAAGGCATCGGCCATCTGCTCGCGGCGTCCCCTGACTTGACCGCTGCGGCCGCGTTCTATGTGCTGTTTCCCTGCGGGCTGCTGACCTTCGCCGTGCTACCGCCAGCATCGCCAGTCGCGATGCTGGCCAGCACCGACTCACCACTCACGCGCGCCTTCATCGCCGGCGCGCTATTTGGCTTGTTTGCCTACGCGACCTACGACCTCAGCAATCTCGCGACCTTAAAAGATTGGCCGCTGCGACTCAGTTTGATCGACATTGCCTGGGGCACAGTAGTGAGCGGACTTGCGTCCGTGGCGGGACGCTGGACCCTGGAGCGACTGTCATGAGCTCTTGCTCAGCCAGTTTGCAGATCGGGCGGTGCGCCGACAGGTCGGCGACTTCACCGTTTCGTGTAGAGCCATTTTCCCTGACATGCCGAATCACCCACCCAGGAGAGCTACACCATGGACAAAGAAGAGAGATCTGTCGACCAACTCTGGACTCTGATCAAGGACATCAAGTTTGCAATGTTCACGACCAGACAGGAAGACGGCTACCTGCACTCGCGACCGATGACAACGCAGATCAGCGATACTGATCGCACCAGCCTGTGGTTCTTCATGTCCCATACCGGCGGCCCTGTAGACGAACTCGCGCTCGAGCCTGGCGTGAACCTGAGCTATGCCGATCCGGATAAGGACACTTATGTCTCCGTGACCGGGACCGCGCATCTGTCCCACGATATGGCGAAGACGCGATCTTTGTGGACGAAGGCCGCGCAAGCCTGGTTCCCCGGCGGCGTCGATGATCCCGACCTCGCGCTGGTGGAAGTCAAAATCACCCACGCCCACTACTGGGACGTCAAGGAAAGCAAGATTACGCAAATCTTGCTCATTGCCAAGGCGGTAGCGGTGGGCGAACAGGCACAACTCGGCGAGTCGGTCGAGGTGGTTATGCGCTAGTCAGGATTGCGTATGTCGCGCAGCGCGCGCGCAGCCAGGCCCGCCATTGACGCTCAGTTCGATGGCGGGTACCGGGCTGTCAGAAGGTCAGCGCGCCAGGGGCAAGAATGGGGACACCCACCATTCGCCGCGACCGTTTTGTCGCCGCGAAAATTGGTGGATGTCCCCGTTCACGCCGCCACGCCGTTCACGCGCCTTCCTCAACATTCGCAAGCAAGCGCCCCCGGACGGCGGGGGCGCGTAAACACAAACTCAGCCGGTACGCGCCTGAACGGAAACTCGGCGGCGCATGAACAGGGTCCCGAACAACGCCGAGCCGAGCAGGGGCAGGGCCGCCGGGATAGGCACAGCGCTGACGCTGACCAGCTCTTTGGAGAACTCCGGGTTGCGCAGCTGCGCATCGAGGTGCTCGTCCTCCAGAATCAAGCCGAAGCCGCGCGCGTAATACTTGAAGCCGCCCACGGTTGGATCGAGTTCAGTTCCTTCCCATATCTGCAGCACGTCGAAGAACGTTCCGGCGTCGACCACAATCTGGTCGAGATGACCCTGGATACGCCCTTGATCGAGCGCAGCGTCGGCGGCCGCGAACTCCTGGTAGTAATTGAAACCGAGTGTGGTGTTGGCCGGCATGATGAATCCGGGCAGTGCATCATTGACGCCTGCGCGCCAACTGCTGGAGCTGTTGGTCGTGATGAGACTGTCTTCGCCGTCATAGACATAGTTGGTGACGTCCTCGCCGAGGTACCAGACATTGCCCGCGGTATCCTGCGCGTAATAATCGAAGGTTTCTTCGTCCAGCAGGCCGTCAACGAAAGCACGATCGAGCTGGGTGGTGGCTTGAACACCCAGGATAGTGGGGCCCGCGCCGAGGCGTTTGAGTTCGAAACTGTCGACAATCGGGTCGCCGTCCTCGTCAACGGTCTGACCGCTGAAAGTGCGCACTGCATTGTCCATCAGCGGAAAGTAGGGATGGTCGATTGCCGCCCCCGGCAGAAATGTTGCGCCGGCAAAGCTCGGCAGCTGCGGTGCGGCGAGCGCCACGCTTGTAGTACTCAGGATAAGACCCGCAATTTGCAGGCCGCGTGTGATCGGGGTCAAACGAAACTGGTCCATGGCATTGCTCCTTCCGCATAGTTGATTCGATCTGCGGCAGCACCCGGGTGGGAACGTGCCACGCGTCAACTGTACGGGCCGTCGCTTGTGCAAGCCTGACGCGAGTCTGAAGTTCGGCTGAAATTTGTGGGTGATCGCGATCTAGGCGAGCGGTATCTCGTGCAGTCCGATGACGATAGTGCCGTCACGCAGTTCCGCGACGCAGCGGATGCCGAGGTGCGTCGCGCACGAACGGACGAGGGCGAGACCGAGCCCCAGGTGGCCATTGGCGCTGCGCGCCGGGTCTTTACGCCAGAATGGCTCGAACATCCGCGCCAGGTCGGCGCTGACGAGCGCGTCGCACGGGTTGGCGACTTCAAGCGACAGGGACGCTTCGTGCTGTGTGCAACTGAGTCGGATTTCCGCACCGTCAGGACTGTGGACGATCGCATTGCCGAGCAGATTGCCCAGCAACAGATCGGCGGCAGAAGGTGAGAGCCGGACGCCCACGACGGCGGGTCCGAGATAGTGATAGCTCAGATTACGTGCGGTAGCGAGCGCTGCCTCGCGCCGCCAAGCCTGCGCTGCTGCCGCCACCACATCGATGCTGCTCATGTCGTGCGCGACGTCGAATTCAGCGGGCCGCACGAGTGCCAACAAATTGCGGGTCAGCGCTTCCATCTGCGTCGCTGCCGCAACGATCTCGTCGAAGTAGTCGCGCGCAACCGCCCGCTCAGTCGCAAAGCGGCTGCCAACCTCGGCCAGGTTGCGGATCTCGGCGAGCGGGGTGCGCAATTCGTGGGCGGCCGCGGCCGCGAAGGCCTGTTCGCGGGTGAACGCGGCCTCCAGATCAGCAATCAGCGTGTTGAACTGCACAATCAGTGGATTCAGCTCACTGGCCGCTGCGGCCGGTGACAGGCGCGCGTGCAGATTCTGTGCGTTCAGGACAGCGAGTTCAGCGCTCACTTCCGCGAGCGGGGTGAGGCCGCGTGCAACGGCGGTCCGCACCAGGCGGTAAGAGACGCCGAGCGCGACACTGACGACCAGTACCAGGGCGAGTCTGAGCCGCGTGATCAGATGGTCGAACCGGGCACGACTGCGCGCCACCACCAGCGTTGCCAGCGGCCGCAGGGTGCGGGTTGGATCCAGGTTTTCCTTGGGGTCGAGCACGGGCAGGAAATCGAGCTGGACGGCGCGCCCCGGTGCACCGCCGGGTAAGGTCAGGTCAAGAAACCGTGGTTGCGCCTCGCGATCGGCGAGTCGTGGCAGGTGGGCCGCGGCGAGCGTGCTGGAGCGACGACTTGCAGGCCATCCTGACAGCCACAGTTCGAAGTAGTCAGCGTCACGCGGGCGCTCCAATACGGGCGGCGCGTCCGGGCTGTAATCGAACTCCGTGCCGTCTTCGTCCTGCTCCACGCGTGCGGCAAGGTTATGCGCCTTGGCGAGTAGCACCTGGTCGAATTCTGCGCGCAGATGGACACGCAGCAGGCCCTCGATTGCCACGCCCATCACGATCAGTAGGGCGCCGATCGCGAAGCCCAGCCAGCGATTGATCTGGCGGGCGATCGAGCCGTTGCCGGGAGCACTACTCAATGCAGTACCCGAAACCGCGCCGCGTCTGGATGAGTTCAGGTTCGCCAACGGCGCGCAGTTTTCGACGCAGCGCGCTCACATGGGCTTCGATCGCGTTAGGCGTGACAGAGGTGTCACTGCTGTAAAGGTGGTCCTCCAGGCTCGCCAACGAAACCACACGGCCGCGGCGCAAGGCGAGCAGTTCGAGCAGTGCGAGCTCATTCGGCGTCAAGCGCAACTCTGCTCCGGCGCAGCGCACGCGATGGAGTGCCGTGTCGAGTTCGATGCCACCGAGCCGGAGCACTGGATTTCGGCGGTCGTAGCGGCGACGGACCAGCGCGTTCAGGCGCGCGGTGAGTTCGTCGAATGCAAATGGCTTGTTGAGGTAATCGTCGGCGCCCAACTCGAGTCCGCGCACCCGGTCGGCGACCTGGTCCCGCGCCGAGAGGATCAGCACCGGGTGATTGCGGCCGGCCTCGCGCAGTTCCCGCAGTACCGTCAACCCATCCAGTTCCGGCAACATCAGGTCGAGCACCATGACGTCGTAGTCCACGGTCAGGGCGAAATGCAGCCCTGATTTGCCATCGGCCGCGCAGTCCACCGCGAAGCCGCTGTGGCGCAATCCCGCCTGCAGGGCTTTGCGCAAACGGGGTGAATCCTCGACCAGCAGAAGTTTCATGACATTTCGGGCTACGCACGGGCCGGGAAGTATCTTCGCCGAATCTGGTGAATTGCTGAAGATCAGGCAGTCGGCTTGAACGGTGCCGCAGACCATTGCAAACCAGACCGAAAGACCAGCTCTTTGCGTAAGCGTGCCGAGAACACGATATAGCGATCTTTAGCGCCGTTACCCAGCGCGACACCGATATGCGCATGTTTCGTCAGCGCCGCGGCGAACGGGCCGGAGGCGGGTGAACGGCCGGGCGGGTGAACAGGGACACCGACCCTTTCGGCAAGAACGGGGACACCCACCATTCGCAAACACCGTCGTGCCGCCGCATGCGAAAATCGGTGGGTGCCCCCGTTCACGCCGAAAGGGTGGGTGTCCCCGATTTCTTCCTCCGATTTCCGCTCCCCGATTTCTTCCTCCGATTTCCGCTCCCCGATTTCCGCTATAACGATCACGCAGGTCGTGCCACCCGAAGCGGCGGTGCCGGACACACCTGCGTTGATCGTCTCCGAGTCTCCGTATTGCCCGAGCGCACTCGTCCTGTACGCGCACTTATTTGAGCAGCTATTCGCGTTTGCCCCGTGAAAACCGACCGAGGTTCGAGTCAGGCACTGTCAGCTCGCGCTTACAGGAACGAGCCAGTGCTCGGCGAAGTGAGCGCTGCGGACAATGAAAGTCCGTCGCGTTCGAGATCCCAGGCCTGCGCAGCAATACGCCACTCGCCAGCATCCTTGAGGCATAGAAAACCACTGACATCGCGCGTCGTGAGGTTCCCGTTTTCCGTCATTTCGCAGCCCGCGAGCGCAATGGCCAGATTGCCGAACACGGAAATCCTGACGCCGAGGACGCGCTCTTCGAAGGTCGCCAGTGTGCAAGACTGGCGCAGAGCGTCGCGACGCGCACAGAACGCCGCAGGCGTTTGTTCAAGCAGCGGACGTTGCACCGGATACATGCGCCCGCCTTCGATGAATCCCGCCAGCAATGACGAAAAATCCGGTGTCGTGTCTGAAGACCAACGGAGCGCGACGAACTGGGCGACTATCAGGACATGCACGGTGCGTTCATCCGCCTCAAGCACATCGCTACGGTGCGATTCGCTCACGGGTAAAGCTTGTGATGAATTTACGGGTCCGGCTCCCAAGGGTGGCATCTGAGGGTATTTTGGTAAGGCCGGGTCCATGCAATCCCAGACCTGAGCGCTGGCCGCGTACATGTCGAATTGCGGTTTAAACACCGATGGATCGTCGAGATTGCCCGCCTGCACCAGAATGATGCCGTCGAGGACATCCGCTCGTGCGAATAGCCGGGCTCCACAACGCGGGCAGAAGCCTTCAGACGCGCCCTTGCCCGAATCACCGCGGCGCTCGAAATAAGTCACCTCACCCGTCACCGTGACCGCCGATTGTGGAAATCCTATGACCGGCATGTAGGCACTACCCGTCGCGCGCTGACAGTCGCGGCAGTGGCAGTTCGCACTGAATACGGGGTTACCCTCGATCTCGAAACCCACAGTGCCGCAGAGACATCTGCCGGCAATTTTGTTGCTCATCATTGGCATTTCCTCGCGTTGAAATCGGGCGAGGACCATTCGCTGCCGCAGCGACCTCGAACCGCAGCCCGCTGGGGAAGTCTGCGAACGACGGGCGCCATCAACCGAATTGCCAGAGGTATGGTCATCATTCCCGAACGAAAAATATTGCGCCCAGTTAGCTGCTCGCTACCGAACGCACCTATTCCAGTCGGGATACACGAACGTGCAAGACCGGGGAGGTTCTAATCCTAAAACGTCGACGGACTAAGGCGCAAGACGTGCCGGAAGCGCATCGGCGCTGCCCACGCAAAAACCAAGCGCTGCCTGCCGACAGGTCACGTGCTTGGCAACCCGAAATCGAAATTGAAGCGCCGGTTCACAGCGCGCGTTTGATCGTCGGCGGATAGGAAATATAAAAGGCATGGTGGACTGCGGCAATGGATGTCGCAGCGTCTGAATTGGCCGGTCTGGTTGTCGTCGGAAAGGAGATTGCGTTGGGGGAACGTGCGCAGCCATGAAGTAGAACACGCTACGAGCGGCGCTATGCCAAGGCCAAGCCAAGCCTGGCATGCGTGTTAGTTGCTGAACCCGCGGCATCCTCCATCAGACCGGGCAGCGCAGGTTGCGGCGGGCCGCCCGCCGACATCAGGAAGACATCAGAGGACATCCACGATTCGTATTTGTACCCAGCCGCAGCATGTACTAAAAGTGGGTATCACCGGAATCCCAAAGAATGGGTGTCCCCAATTACGCCGTTCTTGCTCCGTGGCCTGAACGCGGTCCGTGGCGAGTGGTCGTTGGTGACCATGGCCTGGAACATCCGCCGGAGGGCGACTTTGCAGACCCTGGCCAGTGGTTGAGGCCGATTTGACTTTGTCATTATTGGCCACACAGTCATCATGCCCACAACAAATCGC
>Ga0163144_10003074_pt1 | contig 38159 bp, 24 predicted proteins | sample OliLak19BULKMAT1_FD_123175 | JGI IMG/M metagenome (GOLD analysis project Ga0163144, IMG submission 123175) | Freshwater microbial mat bacterial communities from Lake Vanda, McMurdo Dry Valleys, Antarctica - Oligotrophic Lake LV.19.BULKMAT1 | ecosystem: Environmental > Aquatic > Freshwater >...
CCTTCGCGTCTTCGCGTGAAACTCCTCCCCCACCGTGCACCCCTCCGACCGCCACTTCGTCCGTCTTGCCGACGCCGCCCGCGAATCCAACGCCTGGACACACAATGAGTGGCTCTGCCGCCCCGATGTCGTCACTGCGGAGAAACTGCTTCTCGTCCGCGCCCACATGCCCTCGCGGCATTGCCACCCGTTCCACCGTCATCCCCATCGCGAGGAGATCATCTACGTTGTTTCCGGTCGCGCCGAGCAATGGGTCGGGGCGGACCATCGCATCCTCCTGCCCGGAGAAATCGCCCACATCCCCCCCGGCACGCCTCACGCCACCTACAACCCGCACGACGAGCCACTGGTTTTCCTCGCAATCCTCTCCCCCGCCAGGCTTCCGGACGATCTCGCGGCCGTGACCGATCCCGCCGATGTCTCCGCCGAGGAGCCTTGGGCCTCCCTCCGCCACGGCCTCACCCCCTGCGCCACGCTTGCCTGAGTGACGTCGATCGTCTCCCCCCTGAATCCCGTTCCCCCATGCACGTCCGCCCCGCCCTCGCGTTCCTGATCCTTCTCGCGTTCTCGTCACTCGGACTCCACGCGGAGGCCCCGCTTCGCGTCTTCATCCGCTCGGGTCCCAAAACGCACGGCCCCGGTGCCCACGATCACCCGCGCTTTCTCGCCGAGTGGACCGCCTTGCTCAACGAGCGCGGCGCGGCGGCCCGGGGTGGTCCGGCGTTTCCCACCGCCGCCGAACTTGAGCAGACCGACGTGCTCGTGCTCAACGCCCCCGAGGCCGGCAATATCGCCGTCGGCGCCGAACGCGACGCCCTTCAGGCCTACCTCAAGCGCGGCGGCGGCATCGTTGTCGTCCACGCCGCCGCCGTCTCCCGCGATCCCGATTGGTACAAGTCGATCATCGGCGGCACGTGGCGTTTCGGCACGACCAAGTGGCTCGAGGGCCCGATGCATCTTTACTTCACCGATCGCTCCAGTCCCATCACCGCGGACATATCCAACTGGTCGATGGACGACGAGATCTACTACGACATGGAGGTGCTCCCGGAATCGCGCATCCTCGCCGCCGCCTACACGCCCAAGGCCTCCGGCGCCCGCAACGACAACGCCCAAAAGCGCGCCGACGAGCTCACTGGAGGCGGGAAGCGGGTCAGCATTTACGATGTCCAGCCACAGATGTGGACCTACGAGCGTTCCGTCGAGGGCGCCGTCCGCCCCTACCGCGCGTTCGTCTCCATTCCCGGCCACTACCATGTCACCTTCAACCGCCTCAACTACCGCACGCTGCTCCTCCGCGGCATCGCTTGGGCCGGCCAGCGCTCTGACATCGATGCGCTTTGCAAACCCGAGGAGCTGGGCGACGCCCTGCGTTACGTCGACGGAGGCCCCACCAGCCCCGCGAAGGCCGCGGCGACCATCGAGGTCCATCCCGACTTCAATCTCTCCCTTGTCGCCTCCGAGCCTTTGATCAACAAGGTCATGAATCTCGACTGGGACGAAAAGGGCCGGCTCTGGGTCAACGAGACCCCTGAGTACCCCAACGGGCGTCGCGCCCCCAACACCACTCCCTGGAAGGAGACCGGATCACTCCATCCACTGAAACAGGACCGCGATCCCGAGGACCGGATTTCTATCCTGACCGATACCGACGGCGACGGGGTGATGGACCGCAAAACCGTCTTCGCCGACAAGCTCGAGCTGGTCACCAGCTTTTGCTTCTATCGCAACGGCGTCATCGCCGCATCCGCCCCCGACATCTGGTTCCTTGAGGACACCGACGGCAACGGTGTCGCCGACCGGCGCACCAAGCTCTACACGGGTCTCGGAATCGCCGATACGCATGCCGTGATCAACAATCTCCGCTGGGGTAATGACGGCTGGATCTACGCCACCCAAGGCTATAGCCGCGGCGAGGTCACTTCCGCCGACGGAAGGACCGCCTTCGGAGCAGCCAACAGCGGTGTCGTCCGTTTCAAACCAGATGGCAGCGCGTTCGAGCAGTACAGCAGCCGGGGCGGCAACACCTGGGGCCTCGACATCACCTGGGACGGCCAGGTCTTCTGGACCCAGCCCACCAGCGGCACGGTCCTCTTCCACACCGTCCTGCCCGAGTCCGTGCTCGCCAGGGGCAAGATTCCCGGAACCCCTTCGTGGAAGGGCATGATCATCGGCCAAAAAACCTATCCCTTGATGACCTGGCCAGAACAGGCTTACGTGCAAATCGATCAGGTCGGCCGGTTCACCGCCGCGGCCGGTTGCGCGGTCTACGACGGCGGCGCCTGGCCCGAGCGATGGAACGGCAGCTACTTCACCGGCGAACCGACCTTGAATCTGGTCCATCACCAGTTTGTCCGCCCCGAGGGCGTGAGCTACCGGACCGAAAAGGAACCGGGACGCGAGGAGAGCGAATTCATTCGCAGCCGCGATCTTTGGTTCCGCCCGATCGAGACGCGCATTGGTCCCGATGGCGCGCTCTACGTCGTCGATTTTTACAATCAGGCCGTGATCCACAACGACACCCGCGGTCCGCAACATGGTCCGGCCAACGCCGCCGTCCGGCCCGATCGCGACCACTATTTCTCCCGCATCTGGCGCGTGCAGCATCAGCAGGCTCGCACGCTGCCCGCGCTCAACCTCGATCACAGCGATCTCGCCGGTTTGACCCAGGCCCTGAACTCAAGTCCCAACGCCCACGTCAAGCAGACCGCATGGCGCCTCGTCCGCGAAAACTTCCCGAACGCCCCGATCATCGCCTCGCTCCAGCGGGAGATGGGCAGTCCGGCCCTGAAACTCTACGAAGCCACGCGCGCCGTCACCTCTCCGGAATCGCGCCGCACCACCTTGGATACGTTTGTCCAGGCCAAGGACGACTGGACCCGGTCGGCCCTCATCGCCGGTGCCGCCGATCACGCCACCGCGTTCCTGCTCACCGCGCTCGAAGACCTCCGCCCGGTCGCCCTCAAGCCGTTCGTTTCCGCGGTGCTCCCGTCCGCCTTGCCCACCGGGGCCCTCGCGCTGCTCGAGGCCTGCGCCACAGCCAAATCGGAGACCTCGGTTCTGACCACGCTGATCCTCCGCCAGTTGGCTACCGTCAAGGCTCCCGAGGCCATGGCCCCCGCCACGACCGCGGCCCTTCGCACCTTGCTCGAACGCCCCGAAACCGCCGTGGCGGCCCTGCCCCTCGCCTTGAGATGGGACCGGACGGATGCGCTCGCAAAAACCACCGCGCCGCTGACGCAGGCCTTGCTGCAGCGTCTCGCCGCGCCTGCAACGTCGGACGCCGATCGGCTGGAGGTCGCCGTCAGTCTGCTCGACGTGCCCGCGCGCCGCGCCGAAACCCTTGCCAAGGTCACGGCGTTGCTCACCGACTCCGCAGTCCCGGACACCCTCAAGTCCCCACTGATCACGACGCTCGGCTCCGCCACCGGTGCGGATGTTGGCGCCATCCTCACCACTGTCTGGGGCCAGACCCGCACCGCCGCCCTCTTCGATCAGATCCTCAAACGGCCGGAGTTCACCTCCGCGTTGCTCACTGCGCTGAAGGAGGGTCGGGTCACTTCCACCACGCTCAGCCCCGGGGACATCGCCCGCCTGCGGACTCATCCAAGTCGTCAGATCGCACGCGAGGCCACGGCTTTGATGGCGGCACTGAATCCGCAGACGCTCCAGAAGGATGAACTCCTTGCCAAGCTCGGTCCCGAGGTCGAAAAACCCGGCAACTTCGCCAAGGGTCGCATGCTCTTTGCCGCCGCCTGCGCCGTCTGCCATCGTTACAACGACGTCGGTTTGGTCGACATCGGTCCGCCGCTCAGCGGCATGGGTGCCCACGGACCCACGTCGCTCCTCGCCCACATCCTCGATCCAAACCGCGAGGTCGATCCCAGTTTCTGGCAGTGGAACATCACAACGAAAAAGGGAGAGACCTTGGTCGGCGTGATCGTCAGCGAGAGCGCCACCGGCCTCACTTTGCGTTCGCTCGGCGGCGATCACGAGGTCAAGACCGACGAAATCGCCACCCGCGAAAACACCCGGCGCTCCCTCATGCCCGAGGGGTTCGAGGGCATTGGCAGCGAGGGCCTGCGCGACTTGCTGACCTACATGTGTTCCGGCGATCAGGGGTATCGCGTGCTCGACCTGCGGGAAGCCTACACGGCCAGCAGTCGACGCGGTCTCTTCACCCGCGAGGACGCCACCGACGAAACCGTGCCCCTGCACAAATTCGGGTCCGTCACCCTCGGCGGCATTCCTTTCTTCATCATGGATCCCGCCAAATCCGCCAACGGCCGCAACCTCGTCGTCCTCAAGGGCGGGCCCGGTACGACCAATTTCTCCGAGGACTTTCCTCAACGCGTCACGCTCCCCGTCAATGTCACCACGTCCCGGCTCCATTTTCTCGGCGGCGTCGGCGGCTGGGCCTGGCCCAACGGCGGCGATGCTTCCCGCGGCCAGCCGGCGATGAAGGTCATCGTCCATTTCGGCGATGGCTCCGGCGAGGAGCACATGCTCCGGAACGGCGTGCAGTTCGTCGCCTACAACCACCTGGACGACGTGCCCGGGAGCACCGACGCCGGCGATCTCACGAACCGTGGCAAAATCCGGACTTTTTCCGTCGCGCTCAAGCAGAGGGGCTTCGTCACCAAGGTCGACCTCGAGAGTTTCGACAACGACATCGCTCCCTGCACCGTCGCAGTCACTGCGCAGATCGATGCCACGCCGGCCGCGACCACCACTCCCTCCGCCTCCACTAACACACCCGGTGCCGACACCATCGCCGCCGCGGCGGCGGCCGCGATCGCCGGCGGTCCACGCGAGGGCGGCAAGGGCGACCGCCCCTTGGCCGAGACCATCCCCGTGCGCTGGGAAACGGGCAAGACCAGGGTGCTGATCATCGGCGGCGGCAGTTCACACGACTTCGCCGCCTTCTTTGGGGGCACCGACAGTGCCACTCTCCGCACCGCCGGTTTCAGCGTGCACTACACCGAGGACCGCGACCAGGCCGCGCGTGAACTGGCCGGTGCCGACGTCGCCGTCATCAGCGTGAATCGGAAGTTCTTCGACACTCCCGAATACCGCCAGGCCCTGCAGGACTTCGCCCGGGCCGGAAAGGGCATGGTCATGCTGCATCCAGGCACTTGGTACGGATACCCTCAATGGGCGGAATTGAACGCCGAGATCGTCGGCGGCGGCGCCCGGGGACACGATCGCATCGGCCCCTTCAAGGTCAACGCGGTGCAGCCCGAACACCCGATCATGCGCGGGGTCCCGGCAAGCTTCGAGGTAGTGGACGAGCTCTACCACTTCAATGCCGAGTCCGAAAAGATCCCCGTCGGCACCGCCACGATCGACGTCCTCGCGGAAACCTCCCCGAGTCAGAAATTCCAGCGCCCCCATCCCGCCGTCTGGACCACCCGCCACCCGACTGCCCGCATCGTCGGCATCACCCTCGGCCACGACCAGCGCGTGCATGACCTAGAACCCTTCAAAACCCTCCTGACGAACGCCGTGCGCTGGTCCGCCGCGCGACCCGACCCCCACTGACCCGATCCGATTGGCCACAAAGAACGCAAAGAACACATAGACCGGAATTCGGTCATCGCATTGCGAAGGCCGCGACGGGACCGACCGATCCCGCCTCCCCTCCACATCCCCCGCCAACCCTGGAGATCAAACGTCGCGAGCCGCCCCCGCCCCCCTCACACGCCGCGAGTCTTTTTTGCGTTCTCTCGCGGCCAATCCTCCGATCCGAAAACCCTGCGGCGTCACCGACGCCACCTGCCCCACCTTTTTGCTCTCTTTGCGCTTTTACGCCTGAGCCATCAACCCTGCGTCACTTCCTCACCCGCGCCCCATGCCCACCCTCGCTGTCCTCGGAACCTACGACACCAAAGGCCTTGAGCTCGCCTTCACGGCCGCGACGTTGCGCGAAAACGGCTTCGGAACCCTCCAGATTGACGTCAGCAGTTTGGGTGCCCCCGCGACGTCCCCGGACGTTTCGCGTGAAGCCGTGCTCGCCTCCCTTGGCGCCGACGCGAGCGAAACCGACGCCATTCTCGCACGCCGGGACCGCGGTGAATGCGTCACCCTCATGGCCCGCGCCGCCGCCGTGTACGTCAGCCGGCTCGTCGCCTCTGGAAGCATCCACGGTATCATTTCGTTGGGCGGCGGCGGCGGCACCGCCATTGCCACCAGCGCCATGCGCGCGCTTCCGATCGGTTTTCCCAAGGTCATGGTCTCCACCTTGGCGAGCGGTCAAACCGCACCGTACGTCGGCACGGTCGATATCGTGATGATTCCCGCCATCGTCGACGTCGCAGGGCTGAATCGCATTGCCCGCACCATTTTTGAAAATGCCGCCGGCGCCTTGTGCGGCATGGTCGGCGCCGCCGAACGCCGGCGCCGCCAACCGAACGCCGACAAGCCCGTCGTCGTGGCGAGCATGTTTGGCAATACCACCGCATGCGTCACCGAGGCACGAAGGCTCGTCGAGGCCGCCGGCTACGAGGTCCTCGTCTTTGCCGCGACCGGGACCGGGGGACGCGCCATGGAGTCGCTCATCGCCAGCGGTATGGTCGCCGGCGTGCTCGACATCACGACAACCGAATGGGCCGACGAGCTTGTCGGCGGTGTGCTCGCCGCCGGTCCGGAGCGTCTCGATGCCGCCGCCGCGGCCGGTATCCCTGCGATCATCACGCCCGGATGCCTCGACATGGTCAACTTCGGCGGGCCCGCGACGGTCCCCGCGCGTTTCGCCGGCCGAAGATTCTATCAGCACAACCCGCAGGTCACCCTCATGCGCACCAGCGCCGACGAGTGTGCCAGGCTGGGCCGGATCCTCGCGGACAAGATCAACCGCTACACTGGACCCGTCACCGTGCTCCTACCCCTCGGTGGCATCAGCATCATCAGCGCCCCCGGCCAGCCGTTTCACGATCCGGAGGCGGACGCGGCCCTTTTTTCAAACCTCAAAGCCCACCTCCGGCCCGGCATCCCCGTGGTCGAACTGGCGGTCGCAATCAACGACCCCGCCTTCGCCCGGGCTTGCGCGCAGCACCTGCTGGCGCAGCTGAAGACGGATTGAGCGCAAAGACGCGACGGGACCCTCGGTCCCGCGCTCCGATCAGCCTCCGCCCAATCGCAGGCTTTCGCCGACCGTCGTCTGGTTGAATCCACGCAGCATCACCAGCGAGTAGAATTTCCTCAACCGCCACGCCGCATCTCTTTCCACCGTAACCGCGCGGCCCGCTTCCAGATCAGATCGATGAACGCCGTCACAAAAACTCCTTTGTCGCGCACGCCGTTTTGGCACCCGCTCTTTGACTGCCGGATGCCACCGAGATTGAAGTTCACTGTGCCTCTGTTCTGGCTGGAGGAGCTGGAGCAAACCACGACGCATTCAACAGTCCACGACGAAAGATCCTTCATCAGATCTTGGCTCGCAACCGAGGCAGCGGTTGGGTGAGAACATATCGCAGTGGCTGCCGGCGGTGATCCGCCGTGGCTGAAGGGGGGGAGGTTCATCCACGATGGCTCACCTTCCGCATGGGCATTGCGAAAAGCTGCGATCAGGAGCGAGGAGGATCGGGGGGGCAATGGGCTGCGCAGCTCGACGGTCTCGCGGCCCTGGTCTGACGGACGTGACCATAGCACCCATGCCGCCACCGGCTCGGGCAAACCGCCGCCCCCCGAACGCAGGCGCTCTGCCAGAGGCCCGGTCACATAGTTGACGGCGATCGTGGTGGCCTTCGTCCAGATCGGACCGGGCTCCAGCACCCGGGAACCAAAACTCAGGGCAAGCAGCGAAAGGGCCTCTTCCGCATTGTTGGTGCCATACCGAACGATTTCCTCGGCGAGGTTGTCGAGTCCTCCCCGCAGGCTCTGCTCCACGCGTCCAACCGAAGGATCCTGCGCGAATCGGAGCGCGAGCAGATACTCTGCCACCTGCGCGCAGAGGATGGCATGATACTGGATCTTCGCGTTGTGCTGGTCAAACCACCGGCCATTCGGCAACTGCCCGACCAGGACGCCGAACTCAAAGACGTCACGGGCGGCGTCCAGCGATTCACGGTCACCGGTGGCCCGATACAGTCTCGCAAACAGCAATCCCGAGAAACCCTTGTAATTGAAGTTCGGCGAGTACAATCGCGGCCGGGCCCAGCGACCCGCGCGCACCGCCGCGTCCAGGTAGCGCCGCTCACCGGCGAGCGCATATCCATGGATCAAAACCGCACCGCACATGCCAATGTCGAAGTAGAGCCCCCCCATCACCCAGGTCCTCCACCACCCAACCCCGCTCGACCATGCTCAGCCCGCGACTGCGTCCCTTCTCAACCGCCGCCGCCTTGCGCAAACCGGGACCCTTCGGTTCGGAGGGAGGCAATCTGGGGTTATTTGCTTTAGAATCGGGGACTTAGACCGATAGGTCCCAAAACCCCTCACTCCCATGAAGTGCTCTCTGCCCTTGCTGTCCGTGCTGTCCGTGCTGTCCGTGCTGCTGCTCGGAGTCGCCGCGACCCCGGTCCGCGCCCAGGCTCCGGCCGCTTCCGCCGACTCCGCCAAGATTCATCCCTACACTCAACAAATGACAACGGAGTGGCTGGCGCGGCTGGACAAAGCCGAAGCCGTTTCCAAACCGGGTGGCAGCCCGGAGGCTGCAAAGCCGGTCATGGAGGAGCTTGAGACGTTCTTCGCCGAAAAGAAACAGGTGCTGGAACGTCATTCCGACTACAAAAAGCCCCTACTGCGTCAGCTTCTCCTCCGGATCAAGCTGGCCAAGATCACCGCCGTCAGCGGGCTGGCCGTGGCCGAGGCGGGCCTGACGCGCAAGGACCCGGCTTTCTTCAATGGCAGGGGCGGAGCCTACGAACAGCTGGACAAGGCCGATGCCTTGGTCGAGGCAGTGGCGAGCGTGCTGGGTAAGGAACAGCAGGCCTACACCGACTTGGCCGCCTACGTCGCCCAAGTTCGCACGAAGGTCGGTGAAAAGGCCGCCAAGGTCACGGTCGGTGGCGTCGCCGTCGTCAACACCTCCGGCGCAAAAATTCATCCCTTCACCCAACAGACGTTCGAGACCTGGCTGAAGAATCTGGAGGCCGACAAGGCCGTCGCCGCCGGTTCCGATCCGCTGGAGAAGAAGCTGAAGGAACTGGAGGGTGGCTGGAGTTGGTACCGTTCCAATGAGGCTGAACTGCGCAAGCACCCGGGCTACGTCCAGGCCGCCGCCCGCATGCAGGCTCAACAACTCATGCTCGGTGAGCTCAAGGCCCAAAAGGCCGTCGTCTTCGCCCAGCAGGGACTGAAGGAACTCAACCCCAATATGTTTTCCGAATCCTCCGGCACCTATCAGCAGTTGAAGGAAGCAGAGAGTCTGCAGGAAACCTGTGCCAAGGCCGAAGGCAACGACGCCGCCGCCTGCGAGAAGCTCGCCAAGTCCATCACCGACGCCAAGGCCACGGTGCTGAAGTTAGCCACCGACTACAGAAAGATCGCGGCGGAGAAATACCGGCTGCCACCGGAACGTTACACCGGCGGCGACAAGTCCGACCTGAAAAAGCGCGTCCTCGCCATCTGGAAGGAGCTCTATCCCGACGACAAGGTCCTCGGCATGCGTTTTCACCGGGAGGCCTGGGAACGCAAAAAAGAGAGCAGTCTCAACAACGGCACGTGGTACCACTACGACAATTCCGTGCTGGTCACCTTCGTGGTGGTCAAAACCTCCGCCGAGCTGGCGACCGTCTATCCGGTCTACGTCAACAAGAACAACCAGAGCGAGGAGCTCAAGATTGGCGCCGATACCAAGGGCAAGTCTTACGTTCAGAATGCCATGCTGTTGAAGAACCTGGACCTGTAGCGGACCGCAAGGCCCGCGGAGGCGCACACGTCTTCTCCCTCCGACTGCAAAGTTGACGCCTGAGGCGTGAATGCGGGCGGCGGTCCGGAAGCCGAACGCGGGAGGAGCCTACTTCACGGCACCAAGACCCCGGAGCGAAGCCTCAAGCCGGTCGTCATCGTCGCCCAGGTAACCGACAAAGCCGTCCACGATCTTTCCTTCGCGATCGATGACATAGAGCGTGGGAATGCCCGAGACGCGATAGAGCTGGCCGGCAATGCTGGTGCCGCGATCCTTGCCGGCGGGGTCGAAGAGTTTGGTGAAGGCGTACTTGGCGTCGTTCAAAGGGACCCACCGGTCGAACGATACCTTGTCATCCCAAACACACACACCCAGCCAGACCACGTCCCCGGCCTTCGCCTTTGCAACGGTCTTCTGCACGTGGGGCATCGATCGGATACATGGGATGCACCAGGTGGCCCAGAAATCGAGGACCACGATCTTGCCCCGGTAATCCGAGAGCTTGACCGGGGATCCATCCCGGGACACGGCCGTAAAATCGGGCGCCACCGAGTCTCGCGGGACCAACTTGTCATCCTTGGCCGAGGCCGTCGCCCGCACCCGAGCCTTCACGACCTGCGCCACCTTCTCGGTCGGTTGAAACTCAATCCGCTCGCCATCCATCGAGGTCGACGCCTCGTAAGTCCGCTCACCGACGCGAACGGGCTTGGTCGCGTCAAAGACCTCTACCGCCCCTAATTCCCCATCGCCATCCACATCGACCAGCAGCGTGACCGTGCGCGCCCCTCGCTGCGTGAACGGAACGGCAAAGTCCGCCGCCCCCGCGATCGAGAAATCGCCCTGGGCTCCGGACTCCACCAGCGCAACGCGGACCGATCGTCCATCGAGTGCGACGCTGCCGGTGCGTACCGCCGCGGTGCGCGTGAACAGTCCCTCGGTGCCGCCGGCCTTGTCCAGACCGAAGAGCAGCATCAGGCCGTACTCCGCTGTCGACGTTTCCTTGCCTTCCTCACCCCAGGAGGCGCGAACCGTTGTGAAGTGAGGGCCGACCCGCGCGCCCTTCAGGTTCTTCCCCACGTTCTGCCACACCCCGTCACCATCATCCGTCAGGTCGCCGTTCTGATTGTGATCGACGTAGATCCGGTTGTCCGCCCGGCGGTCATCGGGAGCGCGATCAACCGCCACCCAGGTCGCGGCGCGCGGTCCATTTCCCATGACGATCTTTCCGTAGAACGGGGTCCCGCGATAGGTCGGCTCACGGATAATGCCGGCCGGACGTTGCACGGAGAACTCCACCGTGTGGCCGCTGCGCGGCATGATACGACCCGAAAGCCAACCGGTCATGGTCAGCGCTTCCGTATCCATTTCCAACCGTGCCACGGCCCCGGCCGCGGTGACGGAGACCGTCGCTTCCAGCATCAAGCCAATGAGCGCAAGCGCGCAGCGTGGGATCATCATTGCCGCAAGGTTCAGAGGTTCTTGCGCACCGCGACCGACACGTAGCGCATGCGCGGATCGGAGTAGCGGCTGTAAAGGCCCGCAGAGTTCCACGGCGGCAGCTTGTCGAAGACATTCTGGACGTTGAGGGTCCATTGGGTGCCCGTGAACCAGCCGCGCCAGCCGCGCTCCACGTTGCTGTAGGGGATCTTGTAGGCGAGCTGAAGGTCCCAGACGAGGTCGCTGTTGATCCGGTCGCCGTCCACGCCCGTGCCGGTCGGGAACTGGGTCGAGGCCACCGTGGTATTGGTCTTGAAGGAATGCGTGTACCGGGCGGATACGCCGGCCGTCCAGACTTCGCTGTTCCAGAAGATTGAAGCACCCCCGCGCCATTTCAGGCCACCTTCGGTGGTCTCCACCGTGTTCACGGCGGGGACCACCGGGGTGATGGTGGTGAGGAATTTGTTGGTGAAGGTCGCGTTCCCTCGGAGCGAAAACTCGCCCAGCGAAGCGGTGCGAATCGTGTAGGACAGGCGCGTATCAAAGCCATCGGTCTCGATTTCCGAGATGTTGATGGCGCGCGTATCTGCTCCGGTCACCGGCCCGGCCCAGTCGGGCGGATCCCCCGCCAGCTTGGGTCCACGGAGGACCCGGTCGGGGAAGAATGCCTCATTGGCCAGGAGCTGCACCAGGGTGGGCGAGCGGATGGCGTCGATCTTCGTCGTGTTCCAGTAGTCGACGGTCAACCGCAGTCCCGGCAGCAGACGCGGGGTGAAGATCACCCCGTAACTCTCGGAGACCGAGGTCTCCGGCTTCAGGTCGGGATTGGGCCCCGCGCTGTTGGTCAAGGGTGCGGACACCGACAGGTTGCCACGCCGCGGATCGACGAACGTGAACGTATTCGAAATGCTCGTGGAAAACCTGTAATCGGAGAGAAACAGGCTGCTCTGCTCCGGCGGGAAAAATCCCTCGGTGTAGGCGGCGCGGAACGATACATCCTTGTTGACCGTCAGCTTGATCGCCGCCGCCGTCGTCAGGGCGGACTTTGAGTCGTTCGCGCTTTCGTGGCGACCGCTGAGGTTGAGGTCGAGCGCCTGCACCGGCAGGGGGCTCCATTTGCGGCTGAGCAGCGGCACGACCAACTCCCCGAACACGGAATCGGTGCGGCGCCCCTGCTTGGAGAAGAGAATGTCGCGCGAGAGATTCTCTCGTCCTCCCATCAGCGTGACCAGCGCGGGTGCGATGTCGTAAGGGCGCTTGCCTTCGTACTGCCACCAGTAGGCCTCGGCACCAAGGGAGGCCTCGATGGTTCCGGCCCTCCAGTCGTAGAGGTCGCCCGTTGTGCGGGCGATCAGGTTGGACGCGTATTGCCAGTAACGCTGGCGCCCCACCGCATTGAAGTAGTCCTCGTTGACACTGTTGTCGACGGGATAGGCGTCGTGGTCGGCCAGCAGGTTGTACAGCGCCCAACGCTGCGGGAATGTTGCGGGGTTGGTGGTCGTGCCGAAGACGGATGCAAGGATGATGTTGTCCGCGCCGATCTGCGAATCACCCTCGATCACAGTCACTTCCGACGTGCCGTCGAGGGTCCATTCCCACTTCTCGCTGAATTTTCCCTTGAGTCCCGCCACCACCCGATAGGAGTCGCGCACCATGTCGGTCTGGCTGTCCCGTAAGTCGGTCGGCAGTACGTTGAGGATCACGGAGCGGCCGACAAAACCCGGGGTCACGCCGGTGCGGAATGGATTGTAGGGATGCGTCGCCGACAAGGTGTAGCTGGTGCCGGTGCCGAAGAACTTCGGGCTGTGAATGTCCTGGGTGTTGCGGGTGGCGGAACCTTCCAGGTAGAGGGTGACGCGATCGCCGAACAGCTTGTGCTCGGCGGTGGCACCGAGAGAGAGCATGGTGGAGGGGGTGTAGATGAAGTTGTCCTCGTACCGTTCGTAGCTCGGCGTGAATTTTCCGGCCGTGGCGGCAAAGGAGGCGGGGGTCAGGGCGTTTGCCTGGGCGGGGGTCAGGCCCGAGGGCACCGTTGCATAACGCGCACCGGCTGCGCCGGGAATGCCGAGTTCCCCGGTTGCGGCCGAGAGACGGATCACGCCGGGCATCTGGGTGAACGTTCCGATCGCGGTCTCAGTGGTCATGCGGGCCAGGGCGCGGTCGAGCAGCGCGGTGCGTTGGGCGAAGGACAGGGGACCGCGATTGCGGTAGCTGACCGTCACAGTTCCCGTGGTCTTTCCATCAAACATGGAAAAACCGTGCATGTAGCTGCCGCTCCACTCGTTCGATCCGCCGCGCGTGCTGGTGCCATAGGACAGGGACAGTTCGCGCCCTTGGTAGTCCTTGCGCAGGATGACATTGATCACGCCACCGATCGCGCCGCCGCCGTACATGGCGGATCCGGAGGTAGGGAGAATTTCAATGCGCTCGATGGCGCTGACGGGAATGCGGGTGAGATCGCCGCTGGCGTTGCCGACCAGGTTGGGAAACGAGGCGCGCGCGATGCGGCGTCCATTGATCAGAACCGTCGTCTGCAGCGAATCGAACCCGCGCATGCGCAGGTTCGAGGAGAGGCTGCCGGAACCAACAATCTGCACGACCGAGGCTTCCTGGTTCGGCGTGCCATAGGTGGAGATCTCCGGCACATTGCGAAAGACTTCCTCGATATTGCTCGAGCCCATGCGCTCGATGTCCTGTCGCGTGATGACATTGTAGGCCAGCGGGGCATCGATGTCGGTGGGAAGAAGTCCTTTGTTGATCAGCCCGTCCATCCGCGTGCCCGTGACCTCGACCGCCTCCAATTTCAGCCTGCCGGAGTCAGGAGCCGGTTGTCCCGGGCGGTCGCTTCGTGGACTTGCCTGCGCCGCCCGCAGGTCGTTTGGGTCGGAAACCCGAAGAACGACAAAGGCACCGCTCGCCGGGTCCTGCCTGGCCCGGACACCGGTGCCATCGAGCAGCAGATCCATCGCTTCAGCCGGCGAGTAGTCGCCGCGCACGGCATTGGTGCGAACGCCCTCCGCAACATCAGGGGCGAAGACCACCTCCCGCCCGGATTGCGTGGAAAACAACCGGAGGGCCTTTTCCGCCCGATCGGCGGAGAGATTGAAGGTCTTCTTGCCATTTTCAGCGGCCCACGTCGGCGCCGCACCCAACAAGAGTGCAAAAAAACAGCACCAAGCAACCGTGGCGGGTAACAGGGATCTGAAGCGGGCTCGAGGATTCGGTTCCATAGAAGCTGAGACGAACCACGTCCGCCGACTACCCAAACGATTTGGTCAATTCTACGGAAAACGATCAAGCGGCCGGTTCAAATTCAGCGCAAGGCCCCCAAACGAGGGCCGAAGCGACGGCCCTCGGAAGGCCGGCAGAGGCGATAACCGACGCCTCCTGCAACCTTCTTTCACGGGACACGCGGTGAGGCCTGACGCGATCCCTTCAAAACAATCGTCCCCCCCGGGCCTCGTTCGGCGCCGATACCATAGGAGTTGTCCAGAATCTGCAGCAGCACCGTGACATTGTCCGCCCGCAAGGTGCCACTCAGCCTCAAGCGGCCAATCTGCGGATCCGCGAACGACAAGCGGGCGCCGCTGTGCCGATTGAACGCCGGCACGATATCCGACAGCGGGGTGGAATTCAGTTCCAGCCATGGCACACGCCATGCCAGGCGATCGTTGATTTCGTCCACCGCGACGGGTTCCGCGGCCGGCAGCACCGGAATCGACGCGGTCGTATCAACTGAAACTCGGCTTCCCGCCTCCACCAGAACGCGCCCCGGAGACGAATCCCTCGACTTCACCGTTTCCGGAACCGGCGCAACCGCCTCCACCGCGACCCGCCCTTCCGTCACCAATACTTCAACCTGGTTCGGCCGAAGTTGGACCGAAAACGCCGTGCCCACCGCTCTGACCTCCACACCCCGGGCTGAGACCACGAACGGACGGGAAGCATCCTTGGCGACTTGGAAGTGAGCCTCGCCCTGATCGAGCACGACCCGTCGCAGGGCCGCGGCATAATCCACCGTTACCCGCGCACCCGCCTTCAGCTCAACGATCGAGCCATCGGGCAGGATCTGCCGCTCGGGCGAGGTGACAATCGTTCGACCCGTCTCCGACGACATCACCGAATCCATCACCGGCCGTTGCCAGAAAAATGCGTACATCATGATCGCGAGAAACGAGGCTCCCGTGAGGCTGAACCGTCGGCCCCGCCGACGACGCAGGCAGGCGTTCATTTCCCATTCCACCATGTCGGCTGCATCGGCCGCGCGCGCCCAGTCCAACGGAGCCACCCGAGTTGGGGTGCCCGGCGATCCTGAGTTGTCAGAGGGTGTCGAACGGCGATTCATGGCTCAGAAGGATTCAATGCCGCGGTCCCGGAAAAACTGTTCACAGCGTTTCACGCCCAAACCCACCTGATTGGCGACAGTCTTCTCCGAGAGCCCGAGTTGATCCGCGACTGCCTTTTGTGAGAGTCCTTTGATTTTGTGAAGGAAGATGGCTTCACGACAACGACCGGGGAGACGGGCGAGCGCCTGGCCGACAAGCCGGCTTCGCTCTTCCCGGGTCAATAGGTCGGCCGCGGTGGGCCTCTCTTCTACGACGGACAAAGCCTCCAAACTACCTAAAGCATCAATCGGCGAAGCCTGAGTGTGGCGGACATTGTCGAGGGCGAGATTTCGTGCGATCCGGAACAAAAAGCCGCGAGCCGATCGGATCGGCTGGGCGGCGCGCGTGCGCCAGATTCGCAGATAGGACTCCTGGACGACATCCTCGACGTCACGCACGGACGGAAATGACCCGCGCAAATAACCACGCAGCGCTCGATCGTGCGGTAACACCTCTTCGGCGAACCAGCGGGCGTCATCGGAATCGGGCAGGCTCATGGGATGGATGCGCAGCAAACCTCGCACCAAACACCCGTGGTCGTGAAGGATTGCTTTGGCCAGAGCATAACGGAAGGCACGCAATGAGGTGCCGGGTGGAACCCATGCCAAGGAGAGATCGCGACGTCACGCCGAAACGTCAGACCCTCGCCGCCCGCACAAACGGGTTGCCTCGCCTCCCCGTCGGCCATCAGCGTCACCTGAACTGCCGGCTCGGCCGCGAAACCGCGTCCCGGGTTGAGCCAAGCGTCGCCCCTTTCCCATGCCCCAAGGCCCCTTCCTCTTCCTCGCCCTTGCTGCGGGAATCGCCTTCGTCGTCGTCGCGACGACGCGCTACAAGGTTCACCCTTTCCTTGCGCTGATCCTGACCGCGTATGCCATGGGTTTTTGCGGTGGGTTGACCCCCACCCAGACGTTGGCGGCGTTGACGGGCGGCTTCGGCAAGACCCTCAGCCAGATCGGCATTGTCATTGCCTGCGGTTGCATGATCGGCGTCATCCTCGAACGCAGTGGTTGCGCGGTTGTCATGGCCAACTCGGTGCTCCGCTTGATCGGACGCGAACGCTCACTCCTCGCGATGTCCTGCACCGGGGCCTTGGTTTCAATTCCAGTCTTTTGTGATTCCGGTTTCGTGGTGCTCTCTCCCCTGGGCCGATCACTGGCGCGCAAAACCGGTCAATCGCTCGCGGGGTTTGCGGTCGCCCTCGCCATGGGTCTCTACACGACCCATTGCCTGGTGCCACCAACGCCCGGACCCATCGCGACTGCCGGGCAATTGGGCGCGGATATCGGCTCCGTCATTCTTCTCGGCCTGCTCGTGGCAGCCCCGGTCATCGCCACCACCTTCGCCTACGCCCGCTGGATCGGCCGCCGGGTTTTCCTGGATCCCGGGGTCGCCGCTGAAACAGCCGCCGCCACGCCCGACCTGCCCGCGCCCAGTGCCATGGCGGCGTTCGCCCCGATTCTCTTTCCGGTCCTTTTGATCGCCCTAAAATCCGTGGCGGACCTGCCAACGCGCCCACTTGGCGACGGCGGATTGAGAGCGACGGCCGGTTTGCTCGGTGATCCCACCACCGCCCTGCTCCTCGGGGTGATGCTGGCCGCGTGGGTGGCGCGGCGCTACGGACGCGACGCCCTCGGCGAGTGGTGCGGCGCCGGCTTGCGCGATGCCGGCACGATCATCCTGATCACCGCCGCCGGCGGCGCACTCGGAGGAGTCCTGCGCGAAACACCCATGGCCTCGATCGTCGGTACGGCCGTCGCCTCGCTCGACTTGGGCCGGATGAGCATTGTGCTGCCCTTCCTCATCGCCGCCGGACTCAAGACCTCGATCGGTTCCTCGACGGTGGCGATGATCACCACCGCGTCGCTGATTTCCCCCTTGCTCGGCTCCCTCGGATTGGGCCACGGTTCCGGGCCTGTGCTGGCCACCCTCGCGGTTGCATCGGGCGCGATGACGGTCTCCCACGTCAACGACAGCTTCTTCTGGGTCATCAGCCAGATGACCGGAATGTCCGTCGCCCAGGGTTATCGGCTCATCACCATCGCCTCCGCGATCGCCGGACTGACCGGCATCGTCACCGTAGGGCTGCTCAGCCTCGTACTGCTCTGATCAGTAATGGTTCCTTTACGACGCACTCGATCCGGGGGATGGCCAGATCGCAGCAGCGAAGCCATCCCCTCGTTCGCAGCAGCTTCAAGACCCGTTGCGCCACGGAGTGCCCGGTTGCCTCAGGGCCGGAACGAACTCGGCGCTCCGCCCCAACGCTGGAAATTCCCGGTCCGACTCCGGCGGAGGGCCGGCGACGACCGCGTCGGAGTGAGTGCGCCCTCCATTCGTTGGACGTGGTTTCGATGTCCCGACCACCACCCCGAAAAAAACTTTTCAACTCCGCCCGCTCAACCACCCTTGCCTCATGCGCGTACTCCTCGCTTTCGATAAGTTCAAAGACTGTCTGTCCGCCCGGGAGGCGTGCGAACTCACCGGTCGCGCACTGACCGGAATCCACCCGGACTGGCGGATCGAGGCGTGTCCACTGGCAGACGGCGGAGAGGGCTTCGCGGAGATTCTCACGACCGCGGCCGGGGGGCGGATGGAACGGCGCGAAGTCACTGGCCCGCGCGGTGCATCGCTTTCAACCGCATTCGGACTCGTTTCCGTGACCTCAATCCCGGAGGCTGCGCGTTCCCTGCTCGGGCTCGAAGATACCACCCCATCCACCGGGGGGGCGAAGGTCGCGATCATCGAGATGGCGGCGGCGAGCGGCCTGGCGTTGTTACGTTCCGACGAACGGGATCCTTGGAGGACCACCAGCCGGGGTACCGGTGAACTGATCCGCGCGGCGGCCGACGCCGGCGCCTGCATGATCCTTCTGGGAGTGGGCGGGAGTGCGACGCATGATCTCGGTCTCGGCGCACTGGCCGCGTTGGGATTCACCTTTCGCCCGAAAACCTCGGACCCGGTCGACCCGTCAACGCCCGCCGGCTGGCCGGGTGTGCTCCGTATCCATGCTCCACGCCAATTCACGATCCCTCCGGTGGCGATCGCCTGCGACGTGACCAACCCGCTGCTCGGCGCGCGCGGTGCCGCGGCCGTTTACGGCCCTCAGAAGGGATTGCGCTCGGAGGATCACGCCCGACTCGAAGCGGAGAGCGCCCGCATGGCCGGTTTGCTGGCCACCGCCTGCGGAGCGCCACCGTCGCTGATGGAGAAGCCGGGCGCAGGCGCCGCAGGCGGCATCGCCTATGGCCTGATGGCCGGCATCGGTGCGCAGCTTCTGCCAGGATTCGACCTCGTGTCCGCCTGGCTCGATCTCGACAACCAACTCCGGCAGGCCGATCTGGTCATCACCGGCGAAGGTCGCTTCGACGACAGTTCATTGGAAGGCAAAGGTCCCGGAGCAGTCGCAACGAGAGCCCTGAGTCTCGGCAAACCCGTGTACGTCTTCGCCGGTCAAGTGACCGCCTCAACGCGCCCGGGACTCCACCTGCACGCCATCACCCCCACCGGAGTCCCCCTCGGCCAGGCGCTCCGCGACGCCCCGGAGAACTTGGCCAGAAGCGTGCAACAAGCCTTCACCTCTCCCACCCCCTGAAGTTCGCGACCCCCGCAGCCCCCGCCCTCCCCGCCAAGGATGTCATCTATTGGATGACATCCTTGGCGGCGTGCGGGAGGGTGGGTGCGGGGGGGCGGTGACCGGGGCGTGGGGTCAGCGGGGTGGGGGCGGCGGTCTTCGGGTCGGTGCCGGCGATGAGGTCGGCCCATGCGTAGGAGTGGAAGACCCGTCCGTTGGACATGGCGACCAAGAGGCCGCCGCGGAAACCGGGGAGGCTGGCAGGGGTGACTTCGCTTCCGTCCCTTTCGATCGTGCGGAGATGGAAGCGGGTGAGGCACGAATGATCGTGCGGATTCACCGGGGCTCCCTCTCAGCCGGAGACGTTGGAGGAGTTGTCCTGCTGGGTGGAAACACCGGTCCAGCGTCGGTATTTGCTGATCGATCGCCCGCGCCTGTCCCCGGGCCACCTCGTTCACCTCGAACGGTTGCAGCGCGAGCACCGTGTTTTTCAACGCGACACTGAGACTGGACGAGCCTCCAGCCGGGATGACGATCTCGCGAGAGAACGGGTCGAACCCGCAACGCCCAGCGGACCAAAGGCGGGGCAATTCTGGGAATTGAGCTGGCGGGAATCCGGGTTCCGTCCACCTTCCGCTGATGGTCAATCTTTCCTCACCCAATCTCACCGAGCATCCACCCCGCAGCGTCCGGGCCCGACTTGGAGGCTTCGCGCATCTTCCTCGCTTGCTCGACAAGGCACGGGCTGAGGTCGCAGGCAAGAGTGGCGACTATCATTACAACTGTCCGCTTGATGAACGCTTCTTCGCCTTCACGGGGATTCACCCGGATGCGATGCTGGCGGAGATCAAGTCCGGCAAGACGGACGTACAGATGCTCGACTGGGTGAATGCACACGCCAAGCGTCCGCTCCACGAAATCATCGCTTGGTCGAGCTGGCTCGAACAGCATGGCCCCGGAGACGAAGAAGGCCACATGTGGATGGCGAGTGTGCTCAAGAAGCACGGTTCGGTGCGTGAAGACATTCGCTCCTTCGCCGATCTGCTCGATCTCGACGACTACTTGAGTTACGGCGGCAAAGCCTGAGCGAAAGTGAGCTGTTTTCAGTGCGCATGGAAGCGAACCGACGCAGAGTTTGGAGAACCTTGGACGCCTTAAAGTGTTCGCCGTCGGGGGGCGCCCGGGTTCGACTTTAAGATGCTCCGCATAACCCCATGCCCGTCCTCATGCCTATGAAACTCCGTCTGCTGACCAGTCTCGTGCTCGCGAGCAGCCCCCTGCTCGCGCAAATCGGAGACAATGCCGACAAGCCCGGTTTTGTGCAGGTGCCGATCGTGCCGGCCGAATTGATTCCACCCGCGCCCGCGCTTTCGCCGGAGGAGGCGTTGCGCTCTTTCCGGATTGCCCCCGGGTATCGGCTGGAAATCGCCGCGGCCGAGCCGTTGGTGCAGGAGCCGGTGGCAATCCGCTTCGGTCCCGACGGACGGCTTTGGGTCGTCGAAATGCGCGGGTACATGCCCGACCTCGATGGACAGGGCGAAGACCTGCCGGTGGGGCGGATTGTCGTGCTGACAGACCAGGATGGTGACGGACGCTATGATCGGTCGCAGGTCTTTCTGGACAACCTGGTGCTTCCCCGGGCGCTGACCCTGGTGGAGGACGGCCTCCTGGTGGGTGCTCCCCCAGAACTCGCGTTCTGGCGCGACACCAACGGTGATGGCCGTGCCGATACCAAGGAAGTGGTGGCAACAGACTACGGAGTGCCGACCGATCCCAAACGCCCCTTTCTGGCCAATCCTGAACGCGCACCCAACAGCCTGCTGTACGGTCACGACAACTGGATCCACAGCACCGCCTACACCAAAAAATTCCGCCGGGTCAAAGGGGTCTGGCAAACCGCGCCCGGCCTGTTTCGCGGTCAGTGGGGCCTGAGTCAGGATGACTTCGGACGGATTTATTCCAACTCGAACAGTGATCACCTGCGGGTGGATGTGGTTCACTCCGACTACCTCCAACGCAACCCGCACTACCCGCGTCTGACCGGAGCCAACGTCAACGCCGCGACCGATCAATTGGTCTGGCCGGCGCGGATCAACCCGGGGATCAACCGCGGTTACCGTCCCGAGTTTCTGCGCGACGGTTACCTCAAGGAATTCACCGCGGCCTGCGCGCCATGGATCTATCGCGGCGACCTGTTGCCGGAATTTTATGGCAACGCCTTTGTGGCGGAACCTTCGGGCAATTTTGTCCGCCGGTCGGTGCTGACAGCGACGAACGGAACCCTGGGCGCGGCCAACGCCTATGATCAGAGCGAGTTCATCGCCTCGACCGACGAACGCTTTCGTCCGGTCAATTTCATGACCGGGCCGGACGGGGCCCTCTACATCGTCGATCTTTACCGCGGTGTCCTCCAGCACCGCATTTCGCTGACGTCGTACCTGCGCAAACAAAGCGAAGATCGCGGCCTGGCGGCGCCGTTGCACTACGGCCGGATCTACCGCCTCGTTCGGTCCGACCAACCGGCACCGCGCGCCACGGCGCTGCCGCCACGCAGCCCGGAAGCGTGGCTCCAAGCGCTGGGTCACGCCAACGCCTGGTGGCGGGAAACCGCCCAACAGCTCTTGGTGGAACGCGGCGACCTCTCCCTTGTTCCGGCGCTCGAAAAGCTCGTGCGCAACGATCCACGCAGGATGGCGCGGGTACACGCTCTCTGGACCCTGGAAGGTCTGCAGGCCCTTGAACCTGCACTCGTGCAGACCAGGCTGAAGGACCCCGATCCGCTGGTCCGCGCGACGGCCCTGCGGCTCAGTGGGCCCTTCCTGAAGCAATCGGCTTCCGACGCGCTGCTGGCAGCGTTGCAGCCGCTGGTGCGCGATGCCGATCCGGCGGTGCAGCTGCAGGCCATGCTGACGCTGGGTGAAGGGCGGAATCGCGACCTTGACCGCGCTCTCGTCAACGTCGTGCTCGACCACCCGCAGAACACGTTTTTGCGCGACGCTTTTCTCAGCGGCATCGCCGACGAGGAGCTGTCCCTGCTTGAGCACCTGCTGACGCTGCCCGCGTCATCGCCCGCGCGAAACCAGGCGAGGACGGCATTGCTCACCGAGCTGGCGCGCGGGGTCTACGCCTCACGTGACGTTGCGAAGATCGAGCGCGTGCTCGGGCTCGCGACCGAAGCCGGACGCGACGCAGACGGTTCGGACGCGGCCATGCTGGAAGGCTTTGCCTCGGCCTCGGCGCTTGCACCCCGGGTACTCCGACTGGAGCACGCGCCGGCCGGGTGGTCGCGGATTGAAGCCGACCCCCGTCTCCAGACTCCACGTACAGCGCTGACCAATCTGCTCCTCTGGCCGGGCAAGGCGGGGGCGTCTGACCCCGCGGCGGAACAACCGCTGACCCAGGCCCAGGAAACGCGATTCGCGAACGGACGATTCCTGTTCACCACCATCTGCGCGCCCTGTCATCAGGAAGGTGGACAGGGTCTGGACGGCCTCGCCCCGCCACTGTTGGACTCACCCTGGGTGCTCGGCCCCCCAGAACGTACGCTGCGCATCGTGCTGCAAGGCGTGCGCGGACCGATTAACGTGCTCGGTCGCTGGCACACGGGGGAAATGCCCGCGCTCGGCGGACTCGACGACCATCAGATTTCCGCGGTGCTGACCTACGTTCGCCGGGCGTGGGGACACACCGCCGCACCGGTCGATCCGACGCACGTGGCGGCCATCCGCCAAGCCACCGCCGGGCGCACCGATGCCTGGACGCAGGACGAGCTGAACCAAGTGAAACCGGAAATGGTGGGGAAAAAGTAGGAGTCTGCGCCCATGGAGCTGGCCTCGGCGAAGCCACCTACAAGGGGTGCATGACGCACCGTCGACGACAGACTTGCGTCAGGGATCGAGTCGAAGGTTGGGTTGCACCGACCAGTCGTTGTGCCCGCCGTTCAACAGGGTGAAACGGGCCCCCGGAAGACTCCTCGCCAGACGTTCCGCGTGTTCGTAAGGGATGATGCGGTCATCGCGCGCGGCAAAGATCTCCACCTGCCCGCGATAGCCTTGGAGCGCGTGAAGATTATCCCAGCGATCGCGCAGCAACCAGCGTACCGGCACGTAGGGCATGTGTCGCGCCGCCACGGCAGCGAACGTGTCAAACGGCACCACCAGGACGATTTTGTCGGGCGGAACCGGCTGCCGCGCCAGGCTGGCCGCCGGTCCACTGCCAAGCGACTCCCCGAGCACGCAAATCGGTCGTCCCGGATAACGCGCCCTCAGCCAGCCATAGGCTTCAGCCGCTGCCAGATCGATCGTGGCGCGGGAGGGTTTGCCCGGGCGCTGTCCGTAGCCTGGGTATTCAAGCACGTAAAAGGCATCGTTTGCCGACGTCCGCTTCATCGCATAACCCCGGTCGGCAGCCTGCCCTGCGTTCCCGTGCAACATCAACCAGACGGCGCGGGGACTCTCCACCGGACGCGCGTAGCCCCAGACATCCCTGTCCGCGCCCCGCCACGGTACCAGTTCCGTGGACACGATTCGATGGGACGGGAAGTAAATGAACGAACGCTGCCCCAAAGTCATCGCGGTCAGACCGACGGCACCGAGAGAAAGCACCACCGCCGCCGGAATCAAGAATGGGGTTAGGGCGCGAAGCACGGGTGAGGGAAGGGGTTAACGAATCTCCTTCTTCGATGCACCCTGAGGGCGCGGGAAGCAAGCCGCACGGTGGTTCGAGGCGGCACCCGGGCACGGAAGACGACGTGCGTTGGAGGTGGGAGGCTGAGGGGGTGGGCAGCTCGAGCTGGGAGAGGGGGGGGAAATGCGGCCTCGGCGAGGCCGCCTACAAGGGGTTGGTCAGGGGGAAGGGGGATTGACCACCACGGCGGCCGTCACATCGGTGCCAGCGGAGGAGAATTTTGCGCGATTCGTCTGCGCCGCCTCCGCCCGGTTGTGGGAGTCGGTCCCGGTGCCCATGATCACCTTGTTCACCCCCGCCAGCTCAATCGCTTTCCCATTCGTCTGAAGAAGGTCACCTCCGTTGATCCGCAGGCCATTCTCCGCATTCGGCGTGGCTCCAAAAATGAGGACCGGGGTTGCCACGTCGAACGCATTGATGTCGTTGACGCGGATATTGTTCCTGATCGTGATGCCCGGGGCGTACACGCCGGTCAGCCCGTTGGTTTCGTTGAACGCGCCGTTGCCCATGAAGATGCCGCCAAATTCTCCACTGGGACTCTGGATGACGAGGCGGGCGAGGTCCGCGTGACCATCGTAGGTGACGTCACTCTTGAACAGGGCTTGGTTGACGGCGGTGAGCGAGCCAACGGAAAATGCCGAGAAGAAGGTGTTCGCAGCCGCCCCTTGGATCAGCACGGAGGGATGACCTTTCATGTACTGCACCGACTGGTTGTACTTGATCGGCAACGCCGGGCCGGACGGTGCATCGAGCGTGATCGTCATGGTGCCAGGACCAGAAAACTCGAGCTGGATAATGTCATCCTGCAGGTCGATGAAGGAAATGCGCGTCACCTTGCCCGGATCGGCGGTGACCGTCGCGGCCGGGCCGCTGAGCAAGATCTGCGTGTAAAGATTGCCATTCGGATGCTGCAGCGTGCGCCAGGCCGGATCCGAAAAGGCCCCCCCGACAAAGAGCTCCGTCGTTGATACGCCCAGCGGAGCGGCACTGCTGGTGACCGAGCCCGCGGCATTCGTGGCAACCACGGAATAGATCCCCGCATCCGCCGGCTGAACATTGTTGAGCGAAAGGGTCGCGGCGGTAGCGCCAGCCAGCTGCCGGCCATTCCGCAGCCACTGGTACGTCGGCGCCGGGGTACCGTTCGCCGAAACGGAGAAGGTGATATTGCCTCCCGACGCGATGGTTTGCGCAACCGGTTGCGCCGCCAACGTCGGAGTGACGTTCACGACTCCACCCGCAACCACGACCGTATAGGGGTAATTGGGCGTATTCCCACCGATGGCATCATTGCCTTGAATGGTGAAGGCGTAAGTGCCCGGTGTGGTCGGCGTGCCACTGAGAAGGAGAATCTCGCTCGTCAAGCCCGAGAAGGAAAGACCCGGCGGGACCGAGCCGCCCACGGTCCAGCCGTCTGCACCCGAGGTGGTCCCGATGATGGCGAAGCCGACCTGCACGCTGCCTCCGACCGTGGTGTTGAGCGGACTCGGTTGAGTCGTGGACAGTTCGGTCGCTCCGGCGAGGGTATGCACCGCACCGAGCGAAGTGGCCCCGAGAAACACGGATCGGAGCATCGACGAAATCGGCGAGGCGTTGAAAAGCGTGCTCACCGGCCCGGCGAGTTTCAACACCGGCGTCCGCTGCAGCAGCGTGATCAGCAGGACGGAGGGGAGATTGAGCCACCACAGTGGATTTCGAAGGAAGGAGGAAGGCGTCATGACGAGGGAGGCAGATTTCAGGAACGCGGGTGGGGATCCGGCGACCAACGCAGTCTCGCCAAGAACGGGAACAAGAAAAGCGAACGACCGTAACAGGGCTGTTACGACAGGAAGGGTGTATCCTTGACTTGGAGGGCGACGCGGAGCCGCGCAGGCGCACGAGGCGGGACCGGGTGGTCCCGTCGCGGCCTCGGCGAGGCCACCTGCAACGAACGGGGTCGAGCTGCACGATTCGTGGAAGGTGCAGGCGCCGTCGCTGCCACCGCGAACCTCGTGCGCAGTCATTCATGATTCGTTCCCACGGCGTCGACGGCGCGCCGCCCTCCCTTCAAACGCGGAGCCGCCCACCCTCCGGATCCATCCAGGACGCTGGGTTCAGAACCGCAGGGTTGCCTGCGCCGCGACCGTGTGCACAGTGCGCCCGGCCGGGGCGTCCCTTCTCTCCAGGCTGTACTGCAACTTGGTCTGCAGGTGAGCGCTGAACCGATACGAAGGGGCAATGTCAAACCGCCAGAGTTCCTTCCCCCACTTGACAGACCGGCCACGCGTATCGGTCAATCGGCCGAAGATCTGCCGATTCAGCCGGCCCGCGAGCGACCATTGCGGGGCGAGTTTGCGTTTCACCTCCACGAACCCCGCGGCCGTATCGGCATCTCCCACACCCGGCAGACGGAAACGCGAGGCCGACACCTCCGTCCACACCTGCCAGCGTCTCCAGGCAAACGCGAGGTCGCCCGCCACCAGGGATTGCTGGTAGTCGGAAAGTCCGCGACCCGCCGCCAGCGATCGGGTCGCACTCGGCAAAAGGAAAGAGCCGGTGCTGGCGGAAAGTCCCAGATCCCACATCACGTTCGGCTTGTAGCCGAGCCGCGCGCTCACGGTTGGATGGCGCCAGCTGTCAGGGTCCAGATCCCAGGTTTCGGGCCGGGAGGACAATGACGCGTTCTTGAGTTCGAAGGCATAGTCCCACCGCCCAATCTCTCCAACGACGGCAATTCCGTGGGCGTAGCTTGGACCCCAGATCATCGGCAGGCGAAGGTGCTTGTCGGTGAATTCATCCGGCACCGCAGGGGAAGGCCGGACGTGCCCCCAGGCGAGAAGCACCTCGGTTGTGCGGGGCGCGGCGGAATCCCAAATACCGGTCAGGTTTTCATAGATCAGCGGAGCGGTGATGAAGGGTTGATCCCATGAAGCATGCCGCCGGACCCACCCCCCCACGACCGTCGCAAACCGTCCCGCCTGCAAGCCCAAGCGGCCGTCCTTGCGCAACGCGAAACGGACGGCGTATTCATCGAACCGGGCCTCGAGATCGGCCGCGGCGGGATCGAATCCCCGGTCGATCCGCGCCTGCGCAAAAACGTAGGCGCGCTCACTCCACTGGGCGTCGAGGTAGACGGTCAGGCGCGGTGTAAAAAGGGAGTTGCCGGAAGCGAAAATCAAACCGGGGGCGGGATGCGGAAAGACGTACTGCTCCAGATCGAGCGTCCCACTGAAACGCGCGGCCCATTCGCCGTGAGGTGCCGCCACCGTGAGCCTCTCAGCCAGGCGATCCCAAAAGTCCTCCGTCGCGCGCAGGCTGGCCAGGCCTGCCAACAGCCCCAGGAAGAGGAAGCTACACGAGCGTCTCATGTGAGCGGGGATTCCACACTTGCGTTTGGCACGTCGGAGACGGCGCGCAACCGAAGTTCAAATTCGGTCCAGTCATCCGCCGATTTCACGAGGCGAAGTTCTCCCTGATGGAGGCGGGCCAGCTCACGAGCCAGGTTCAACCCGAGGCCATAGCCGGGAACGTTTTCCCCGACCCCACCGCGATGGAAACGCTCAAAGATGTGGGCCTGCGAGGCTGCGGGGATGGCCTTGCCGGTGTTGCCCACGCTAAGCAACACCGCGGAGCCCTCCCGGCGCGCCGTGATGCGGATCCGGCCGGCCGGCCGGTTGTATTTGCGCGCGTTCTCCAGCAGATTCTGCAGAATGATGCTGAGGTAATGCTCGTCACCGCCGACCTCGAGGGTCGCAGGGATCTCCGTCTCGACGGAGAAGGTATCGGCGTCCGGGTGGACGCCAAGGTCATCGAGCGCGGCGTCAATCAGGCGGGTCAGCTCGATCGGTTCGAGTGCGAGAGCGAGACGTCCAGCGTCGAGCCGGGAAAGCAACAGGAGGTCGTCGATCACCCCGGAGAGGCGGTAGGTTTGGTGTACGAGCCGGGAGATCTCGTCGTTGGTTTCCGGATTGAACCTCCCGGCGGCACGCAATTCCTCAAGACCCGCGCGCAGCACGGCCACGGGCGTCTTGAGCTGGTGCGACGCATCAGCGGAAAACCGGGCCGCCCGCTGGAGTTCGACGCTGGTAGACTCCAATGCAGCCTCGGCCCGCTGGCGCTGGAGCCGCGCCTCGGCGGTGTCAACCTCCAGCCTTTCCACCGGCATCGAGAGTCGCCCGGAAGCCAGGTGGCTGGCGATGAGCCCGATCAGCAGAACCAGGCCTCCCGCCCCGATAATTTTCCAGCGGATACTCTGGCGCCGGGCCAGAAGCGACGCGAGCGGATAGACGCAGACCTCGTGGGCCGGCGGATAGAGCGTGCCCGGGTTGAGCTGCTGACAAAAGACCCGATGGAGCGCACCATCAAGCCGGAGCACCACGCCCTGGCTGGACGCATCCCCGTCCTGCTTGAGCCTTGGCAGATCCGCCGCCAGCTGTGCCCGCGCCACGTCGCTCACGCCTTCCAGATACAGACGCTCCTCGATCCAGACACCCCGCCGAAGTTCCTCGTTATTTCCGGCAGGTCCGAGGAACTCGAATCGGAAACCCAGCACGAGAGCGGCAATCGCGGCCCCCGTTTCCTGAGAGAGGATCGGCATGGTCACAATCTCGGAGATCGCCTCGGACCCGTCGGGCGAACGGCGGATCAGATAACCGATCTGCCGCGTTTCCGGGACGTCTGAAAGTCGCAGACGCGCCTCCTCATCGGCCTGCAACGCCCCGGCACCCGCGGCGGCCCCGGCGGATATGACCGCCCCGCGGCGATCCAGAAAACGGTAGAATTCGGCGCGCAGGACTGACCCAAATGCAGGCTCAGCGGGCGACATGACATCGCGCAATTCGTCTCGCGCGCTCGGGTAAAGCAGGTCCAGCGCATCGTCCTCCAATGCCGCATGAATGCGAGGCCGGCGGACCAGGGTTCGACACCGCTCGAGCAGTGCCGCCTGACGGAGCGCCTGGAGGTGATGCACCGTTTCGAGCTCGGCTTGGAACTCGCGCTGCAGGTCATTTTCGACGCTGGTGACCAGATTGCGCTCGGCGACAAAAAGCGCCAGCCCGGTCGCAACCGAGACGACAAGCATCATCGTCACCCGCAGATTCGCGCGGAATCCGCGGGCTTGCTTGAGTCCCGTTCCCGGCGTGTCGGTCACGGAAAATCCACCGTGAGCACGGCGTCCTCCCGCAAAATCACGGGTTGCTCACGCACCACCCGGCTGTTCAGCCAAGCCTTGAGCACGTACGAGCCGGCCGGCAGACCATCGAGCCGGAATCGACCCGACTCGTCGGTGAGCACAAAATAGGGGGTATCGAGGACGAGGATGAGCGCACGCATGTGCTCGTGGATATCGCAGCGAAGCGTCACCAAGCCGGCCAGATCGAACACCTGCGAAGGGATAGGGCGTTCGTCGGGGCGATAGCGGCCGAGGTCAAAACGTTTGGCCGAAGAATAGGAAAAGATGTTGTGGTAGGTGTCGTCGAGGTTGGGAAACTCCACGCGCGTACCCCGTTGCACCGGCAGCAAGGCGGGGGTGAAGACCAAGTCCTTCTGCACCATCCGGGCCAGTGGCGGTTCGGCGGACAAGGCGAATTTTCCCTCCAGATAGACCACCGCCAGGGGGGGGCTGAGCGAGAGCACCCCACCCTTGGCCACCACCTCGTAACGCTTGTTGGGCACGGTGACCGTGCGGGTTTCCGGCAAGGCCACCCGCCCCTCGACCGCCGCGGCCCGCACGTCCGAAACCAACACCGGCAACAGTGTCAGGAGGATCACCCTCAACGGACCCGCCACGATTGTTCCGATGACACGAACGCGAGTCCTGCGAATCCATCCGTCGGTGCCCCGGTCCGATGAACACTCGAGTGAAGGCGGCATGGGCTAAATGGGGGCGGAAGTCGGGGCGGGCGTGACTGGACCGGGCTCAGGATCGCGTACGGTATAACCCAGTCCGCGGTGGGTATGAATCAGCGGAACGTCGAAACCCATGTCCACCTTCTTCCGGAGCCGCGTGATGAAGATCTCGACGGTGCGGGTGTCGTATTCGTGCTCGCGACGCCAGACCCGTTCGCAGAGTTCGGTCCGTGAGAAGATCCGGCCCGGCTCCTGCATCAGGACCTGAAGGACATCGAACTCGCGCGGCGAAAGCGTGATCGCCCGCCCGGCGCGGGTGACCCGCCGGTGCTGGACATCCATCACGAGGTCCGCCGTACGCAACAGATCGACGGCCTTGGGAGTGGAGCCGCGTCTTCCCATGGCTTCCACCCGGGCAATGAGCTCATCGAGGGAAAACGGCTTGGCCAGATAGTCGTCGGCACCGGCCTTCAAACCTTTGATGCGATGCTCCACCTCACCCCGGGCCGTGAGGATGAGGACCCGCGAGGGACATTGTTCGCGCCGCAGGGAGGCGAGCAATTCGAGTCCATCCATCCCCGGCAGCCCCAAGTCGAGCACGATCAGGTCCGGAGGATCGGCCAGCGCGGCCCGGAGGCCCTCGTGGCCATCATACTTGGCGGTGACAAGATGGTCGTGACGGCCCAGGGCTCGGCTAATGTGGCGGGCCAGTTCGGGTTCGTCTTCGATGATGAGGATGCGCATACCAAGGCTTGCTGGCAGTCGGATCACATCCCCGTCGGAGAGCAACCTTCTCCGGATGAAAGGACAATGCCAGGGAACGCTGGGCACGGACTTTAGGCCCTCAACGCCAGAAGACAAATTCATCTTCCCTCCACGAGCCAGCATCCGATCGAGCGTTCCCGCGGAACCCGGGCGACACCAGAAGGGCCTGAACCGGGCGGTCTTTCCAATTCCCGAGACGAAGTCCCGGACAGTCGTTGAGGCCAGAAGGCGAAAAATGCGATGCGAGGTCTGGGGGTGGCGGCTACCGCTGTGGCTCCGCTGAATTGTACTCCCAACGCCGCGAGCGAGGGACGAAAATTGAGCTGACACGCCTGGCCCCCTCATGCGTGCCACGGATGTCGAGCGTCGCCCGCCAAGCGGGTTCGGCCACCAGCAGGAGCGCGTCGAGGTGGGGAACCACGGAAATTTCGTGCCGAGCCACCTGGTCCGCGCGATGCCGTGCATGCTCGGACTTTGCGGCGGCCAGACGCTCATCAATCTTCAGTGGGGAACCCTTGCTGCGGCGGGCGCGTTCAGTCAGCTCCAGGGAATAGGCAGCGAAATAGCCGTCGACCCGCGCGAGCTCGCGGGACAGATGGGACTCCTGACGGGCACGGAGACCCTTCAGTTCTGTCTCTGTTTCCAGCTCGATGGTCCGCCGCAAAAGCGGGGTCCACCCTCGGGGATCGGGCACTGGCCAGACCAGACCGGCCGGCGGCGAGGGATCGACCCGGGCGAATCCCAGCTCGCGGGCCAGCGAATCGTCCACGCGCCCACCCGGCAGGGCCATCGCGACGCGGTGCAGGCTCCAATGCTGATCGATCGCCTGGACTTCGCAGCGCACGAGGGCGGCGAGGGAGAAATGGTGTGCGCGGATGAAGGGAGTCTCAATGCGCCAGCGGGCGGTGTCTGGCACCTGTGCGCGCCAGAGTTTTTCCGCGACCGCAGGATCAGGGGCCCGGCTGGTCTGAACATCAGGCTCGAGCACCACCCGTTCAAGATGGGGGGGCGACGGCGTGAGCGCCTCCGCCAGTTTGAACATCAACGGGCAGCCCGGAAAAATCTCCCGAGCGGCATCACGATCACCCGAGGAGTCAGCGGATACGATGTTCAGGTCCAGCGCCTGCAATTGACCCTGTACATCCCACAACGAAGCCGCCTTTCCCTCGGCGACAACCTCCAGGCGGTCATGCCAGGGTCGGGCACAAAGCGCACCCAACGCAGTCAGACCCTCTTCAAAAAAATCCGCCACCGCGCCCGTTTCAAAAGCGATCCGTTCAATCTTCATTGTTGGGAAGTCACGCTGCGAAGGCCCCGGTTCACGTTTCAAAGTCCTGGGCAAAGAGCGTGTCGTCCAGCCGCTTCACCTCGTTGTAGCGTTCGCGTGCCTCCGCCAGTTCCGTCCCCAAGGTGGCGATCGCCTCGGGCACCCGCCCCTGATTTTCGTGCCAACGACGATAGACTTCCTCCTCAAATTCGTCGCCACTCAGCCTCTCGCCCAGCACCAATCCGGTTTCGCCGACGACCAATTCAAACAGGTTGAGCTTTTCCTGCAGAATCGAGAGCAGGTGTTCCTGCAGGGTGCCTTCCTGAACGAAGTTGAAAATACGCACTGGATGCCGTTGTCCCAAACGGTGCAGACGACCGATCCGTTGCTCAATCTCCATCGGATTCCACGGCAGGTCGAAGTTCACCAGATGATGGCAAAATTGCAGATTGCGTCCCTCCGTACCGCTGTGGGTGAGCAACAGGGCGCCACCGCGCCGGCGGAAATTGTCCGTGATCGGCTGCCGTTCCGGCGCCGGCGTGGATCCATGGATCACCCACACCTCGGCACCCGCCGCACGCAGGCTTTCTGCCAGAGCCGCCTGGGTTTCGAGAAATTGGGTGAAGATCACGACCCCCCCGGGCTCGCGCGTCAGAGGCAGGACCAGTTCGCACTTTCGACGCCAGCTCGTTTCCAGTGACGCACCGTGCAGCCACGCCTGAGCGCGGACCCGGTCCGGGAACTTCTTCAGCGAGGCCCGCCAAGCTGCCGGGCTGCTGCCCGCCGCCTGCAGGAGCAATCGACCCCACAGTTTGCTCGCGCTGGCTCCGAGTGCGGCGAGGGAGGTGCGGAATTCGTCCTCCCAAGTCTGCCAGAAAATCCTCTCGCCGTCGCCGAGTGCGACCAGGACGGTTTCAGCGTGCCGCGGCGGCAACACAATGCCCGAATTGGCCCGCGTATTCCGGATCATGATTTGACCCAGCAGACGCCTCAATTCCTGCGGCTCACGCGGCTGCCGCGGGCGGTCTGGATCGATGAACCGGGCCCGGAACTCCTTGGGAGAGGGAAACTGTCCCGGCTGCAGGAGTGTCACCAAATTATAGAGCTCCTCAAGAGAGTTCTGCACCGGCGTGGCGGTGAGCAGGAGGAGGTACTGGCGCGGCAGAAGATTCACCGCCTGCCAGGCCTGCGAGGCACGATTCCTCAGGTAATGCGCCTCGTCCACCACGAGGGCATCCCACGGGGTCTGCCGGGCGAGTTCCAGATGAGCGGGCTGTTTCAAGGTGTGCAGGCTGGCGACCACCCCTCCCTTCGAGTTCCAGAACTGCGAAGCATCCTCCCTCACCGCGCGCTCATTGGTGGTTCGAACGGCCAGTCCGAACTTGTCGGAAAGCTCCTCCGCCCATTGATCGACCAGCGACGGCAGTGTCAGAACGAGAAATCGTTTGGCCAAGCCCCGCGTGATCAATTCCTTGAGCACAATCCCGGCCTCGATGGTCTTTCCCAGACCCACTTCGTCCGACAGAAGCGCCCTGCCCTTGAGCGGACCCAGCACGCGAAGCGCGGTGCGAACTTGATAGTCCAGTCGCTGGATCCGGCAGTTTGCCAGACAAAGCAGGTCATCAGACTGGTTGGAAACCCACCACAGGGCGGCCCTTTCCTTCAGTTGCAGCGCCGTGAGGTCAGTGACCGGGAGGGTTGTATCCTGAAACTCGATGCCAGGCAATCTCACCAGAATGCGCACGGGCGGCACAGGGAGTGAGGGGCGCTTCGTGGCAGGCGTCGATTCCAGGCGCTTAAGCGTCTCCCGCTCCCGGACCTTCGCCGCGGCCGCCGCCCGTTCTGCACGCTGCCGCCGCTCCTCGGCGTGCCGTTTCACGGCCTCCTGTCTTCGCTCCTCCTGCTCGCGATCCTTCTCAGCCCGGCGCCGCTGGCGCTCGGCCTCCGCCGCCCAGAAGTCGTTCGACCGCATGGCGGGTTGTGCAGCCAGCTGCTTGATCGGCGGTGGATGACGCTGGAACCAGGCATCGGCCATGGCCTTGATCCCGGCAATCCACTCGATCGTGGGTGACACTTTCGGGTCGTGGGTCCACTCCACCATCCCGTCCGTCTCCCCATGGTGACCGCGCGCTTCTCGCCGAAAGGTCCGCGTCCCGGTGGCAATCACCCGATGCTTGTCCAACCAATTCGCCAACGCGTTGGTCAGATCATGTTCCGACGCATCGGTAGCGATCGAACTCTCGGTCTGTCCAGCGGCGTTCGTCAGTGTCCAGCGAAGACTCCAGGGAGCGGTGCAGGTGACCGTGCCACGAAAGCCAACCCCATCATCGTCCCGCCCGCGCCACTCAAAGACCGTCACCAAGTCGATCGTATCAAAGCACACGTGGAGGTTCCAAAGCGGGCCCGAGCCGATTGTATCTGGATGAGGCGGCACCTTCAGCAGCAAAGCGGCCAGGCGATGACAGGCGACGCATGCAAGTTGCGACGGGTTGGACCGGTTTGCCTCATCGCCGGAGACAAACTGAGCGAAGAGAGACGTGATCCGCCCCAGCAACCGCCACCCCTCATCGGCGTCGGATTCATGAAGAAAATGCCAGGCTGATTCGGGCCTCGCCTCGCCCAACGGACGATCCACCCGCAGGTGGATATCCAACGGCGCGTCCTCACCTTCTGGCAGGCGCTTGCGGATCCTCTTGACCAAGGCGTGCGCCGACATCCCCGATTCCCCGCAGTGGTCCTCGCCGACAAGGCCGAGGGTCTCGATCCGCCACTCCAAGATGCGAAAAGTGATGAACGCGCTGATCTTCGATGGTTGCAAATGCCCTTCGGCAAACGGCGTGTCCTCGCCAGCTCGGCGCCAAGCGAACCTGATCATGCCTGCAGGAACGTCCAGAGTGACCAGGAGGGCGTGATTCGGCGGTGGGGTCGGCATGCGTCGCAGGAAATCTCGATGGGAGACGAAAGGAGAATGGGCTTGGCAAGGCAACTGTCTTGGTGCGCCATCTGCCGCACCATTTTGACGCACGCTCTTGCTGTATGCGCCCCCCCCCAACGTCGCTCTCAGGAGCCTTACCCTCATCAGCATGACTTTCTTCGCAACTCGCGCCGGTAATTCGCATTTCGTCTTCGTCGGCCTCATGTCAGCCGGTCTCTGCTTCGCCGCCCCCGCCTACGATTTCTTCATCTGTGCGACCCTGAATCGCAACTACGTGGTCGGATCCAAGATCGTCACCACCAACGGTGTCTTTCAGCGCGACGCCTCCCAGGGCTGGGTCCACATGGGATACAACGACACGACCCTCACGGGTGTCGCGTTCGATCCCCGCGACCGCCAGGTCATCTACACCTCCGCGCTGAACGGTTGCTGGCGCACCCTCGACGGCGGCCGAACCTGGCAGATCAATACCGGCTGGGAAATCACCGAGGGCCGCGATGTGGCGGTCGATCCCAACGCACCGGACCACGTGTACCTCGCCTTCGTCAACGGCGTCGCCGTCTCCACCGACCGCGGGCAGACGTGGGTTCGGCGCGAAAACGGTCTGCCCGTCCGAGGCAAGTATACGCAAACGATCAAGGTCGACCGGACCCGGCAGGGGCGCGTCCTCGCCGGATGCGAGACGGGCATCTATCTGACGCGCGATGGAGCCAAGCGATGGAAGCGCGTGCTCGCCACCCGCGGCACCGTCAACGATCTGCAGCAATCCTGGCACGACCCGAAGATTTGGGTCGCGGTGACGCAGGATGACGGCGCGTGGGCGTCGCAGGATAACGGCGATTCCTGGAGCCAGTTTCCGACGGTTCCCACAACCGATACCCTCTACAACATCGCGATGGACCCGACGCGTCCCCAATACCTGGCCATCGGCAGCTGGGCGCAAGGCGTGCTCACCACAGAGAATGGCGGAAAAAGCTGGCAGTCCCGCAATGCCGGTCTGCCAGAGCCCTCGCGAGTCTGGCGGGTCGGCATCGAACCAGGCACCGGACGGCTGCTCGCGAGCGTCGTCGGTCAGACGCTCTTCGCGTCGGACGATTTCGGCCGTACGTGGACGCGCGAGGCGCTCGACGGCTCCCGGGTCAATGCCTTCATCACCATTCCCCGGTGAGAGGCCGCCTTCCCCTTGTAGGCGGGCTCGCCGAGCCCGCAGGATTGGCTTCGCGCGCGGAGCCCCATCTTCGCCATCCCTTGAGACAGGCGGGACCGCGGGGTCCCGTCCCGGCCTCGACGAGGCCAGCTACACCGGGCCCTCGCGTCGCTTCCGCTCCCTGATTTCCCCTTCATGAAACCCGTGCTTTTTCTCGCCTTCCTGGTGCTTCCACTCAGTCCCCTCGCGGCGCAGCCCTCCTTCTCCGGCCCCATGCCCTCGCACCGTATCGTCGAAAGCGCCAACGAACGCCGGCAGGCCTACCTTGCCCGCGTTGACGAGGTGGTTGCCTGGGTCGCGGGCGACACCAAATACCGAACGGACGATCCGGCGAACTTCGACATCGCCGAGGTGGTGGCTCGGCTGATACGACGCCAGGATGTTGACGCCTGCTCACGACGGGTGGTCGAACTGATGCAGCAGCCGGGCACCGGCCCCTTCTGGATGTTCCCGACCGTCTGTCTGGCCTACACCGGCCGCGACCTGCTCTCACCCGAGGCCAAAGCCTCGATCCGGCAGGCCTGGCGGACCACGCGCCAGGTTCGGGGCGATACGGAGAATCACTTCGTGATGTACTACGTGTCGCTGTACCTGATGTGCGACCTCTATCCGGACGATGCCGGCGATCAGTGGTACACCGGCCTCAGCTCGGCGGAAAACCGCGCGGAGGCGAAAGCCTATCTGACGGACTGGATGAACCTCGCGACGACCGTCGGCCAGGGGGAGTTCAACCCCACCCACTATATTGGTGAGTACGCGATTCCCCTGCTTTTTCTGAAGAGCTGGGCCCGCGATCCGGAGATGCGTCAGCGTGGTCACATCATGCTCGATTGGCTCTTTGCCGAGCTGGCTGGATCGACGCTCAACGGTGTGCTCCGCGGGCCCAGCGCCCGCACCGACGAAGGCTCGGCGATCGAGCGCTGGAATGCGATGGCGTCGCACTTCAGCTGGCTGCTGTTTGGGATCACTCCCCCACCCGCAGCCTACTCGATCTGGGGCGTCTACTTCGCCTTTGCCGCCTCCGAGTACGAGCTGCCTGAGGTGATTTACCGCATCGCTGTCGACCGCGGCGCAGACTTCGTGCAACGGGATCATAAGCGCACCCGCCGGCGCTGGCGCTACAGCGACGTGGAGTGGGCTCCCATCTTCAAAACCAACTACCTGCGGAGGGACTACGCGGTCGGTTCTTACCAGGGAGGCCTGGCGGACCCCATCCAGACCCATGTGTGGGATGTGACGTGGGCCGAGGCCGATCCCCGCGGGAAGCACAACACGATGTTCTCGCTCCATCCACATTCGTCGCCGCGGGTCCTGCAAACCTACTTCGCGACGTACCCAGAGCCGATGGTCAAAGCGGTGACCTTCGAGGGAAAGCCGTCCTACGACTCTGCGGACAAGCTGGTCGGATGCTCACCCTACGAACAGGTGTTCCAAGATCTCGATACGGTCGTCGCTCTTTACAACATCGCCCCGGGAGAACGCTTTCCCCAGATCAACGGCTTTTTCTCCAAGGACCTCCGGGACCTCACGGAAGACGCCTCCGGCTGGATTTTCGCACGTGGCGGGAACGCCTTCCTGGCCTACCGGCCCCTGGCGCCGTATCGGTGGATTCCCTATCTGCACTACAACAGCGGCTGGGCGAAGACGCGAAAGGACCTGGGAGGAAAGCTTCTCGCCAGCGAACACCTGCGCAACGGCACGATCGTGCAGGCGGCCAGCGCGGCTGAATTCGCCACCTTTGAAGCCTTCCAGGCCGCGATCCGCGCGTTGCCGCTGACGTTCAGCCTCAGCCCGGTGCCGTCGGTGAAAATGACGACGCTCCGGGGGAAAAGCCTCGCGTTCACCTATGGCAAGACGCCGATGCTGGACGGCAAAAAAGTGGACTACGCGGCGTGGAAGCTGTTTGAGAGCCCGCATCTCAACGCCGAGCTGCATTCGCGCCGTCTGGTGCTCACCCATGGTAAGCTGCGACGCGTTTTGGACGCCAAGGCTCTCACGATCAAGGACGAGCTCCAGCCGTAAGGGTTGCGCGTTGCCAATCCCAGCGGCCTCAGCGAGGCCACCTACACCGGGCCTTGCGCATTGGTTGGAGAATCGGGTCGCGTCGGGCAGGAAACGGGGATTTGCTGGGTCCATGGAGATTGTTGACCTTACCCGTTCGACCCCTGCTGCATGCGTCATGCGTGGACGTATCGGAAATCGGAATAAGCGCGAAGACGCGACGACGCTCACG
>Ga0163144_10003076_pt1 | contig 38142 bp, 35 predicted proteins | sample OliLak19BULKMAT1_FD_123175 | JGI IMG/M metagenome (GOLD analysis project Ga0163144, IMG submission 123175) | Freshwater microbial mat bacterial communities from Lake Vanda, McMurdo Dry Valleys, Antarctica - Oligotrophic Lake LV.19.BULKMAT1 | ecosystem: Environmental > Aquatic > Freshwater >...
AACGAGGTGGTCTGAGTGAATCGAGTCTTTCTATATACAACCGTTTTCGTCGGCGGGATGAGTACGTTAGCGATTGAGCTTTCGGCCTCGCGGCTGCTGGGCGCGGTGTTTGGGACGAGCAATATCATCTGGGCGAACGTCATCGGCTTGATTTTGCTGTATCTGACCGTGGGCTATTTTGTCGGCGGGCGCTGGGCTGACCGTTCTCCGTATGCGCGGACGCTCTACCTGATTTTGCTCTGGGCGGCCTTCCTGAGCGCGCTCATCCCGCTGGTTGCGCGGCCTATCCTCAGCGCGGCGGCGGCGGCAGTGGTACAAGCCGAGGCGGGCGTGGCGTTGGGGTCATTTGTGGCGACGCTTGCGCTGTTCGCAATCCCCATCACACTTCTAGGGACGGTTTCGCCGTTTGCGATTAAGCTGGGCGTGCAACGGGTCGAGGACGCGGGGCGCATCAGCGGGGCGATTTATGCCATCAGCACCATGGGCAGCCTGTTGGGGACATTTCTGCCAACTCTCATCACCTTGCCGGAATTGGGGACGACGGGGACGTTTCTCTTGTTCGCGGGGATTTTATACACCGTCGCGCTCATCGGCCTGTTCACGCAGATTGGCGGGCGGGCGCTTATCTGGTTATGGATGCCGGTTTTATTGGTGATTATCCTGATCGCGTTTCCGCGCACGCCGCTGCGAGCGGCAGAGGCCGGGGCGGTTCTGCTAGAGGAGCGCGAGACGGCTTATAACTATATTCAGGTGCAAGAGGACGCCAACGGCTACCGCCTTTTGAGCCTGAACGAGGGGCAAGGCGTCCATAGCATCTATCACCCGACGATTTTTCGCTATCAAGGGACGTGGGATTACTTCCTGAGCGCCCCATATTTCAACGCGGGCATGACGCCCGATAAGGTCGATTCGCTGTTGGTGATTGGGCTGGCGGCGGGGACGATTCCGCGCCAATATCAGCACGTTTACGGGGACATCCGCTTAGTCGGTATCGAAATTGACGAGGGGATTATCGAGGCCGGATATAAATGGTTCGGGCTGGACGCTATGCCGTCGCTTGAGGCGATTGCTGAGGACGGGCGTTTGGGGTTGAACCGATTACAAGAGACCTTCGACGTAATTGCGGTGGACGCCTATAAGCCGCCGTATATCCCGTGGCAATTGACGACGGTGGAATTTTTTAGCGAGGTGCGGGCGAAATTATCGCTGGACGGGGTGTTAGCCATCAATGTCGGGCGGACGCCATCAGACCGGCGCTTGGTCGATGCGCTGACCCATGTTTTGCAGCAAAATTTCGCCACCGTCCACGCGATTGACGTGCCGCGCTCCTTCAACACCATCCTATATGCGACGGTACAGCCGACCACGCCAGAAATGCTGGCCGATAACCTCAACACGCTTGACCCCAACGCGCAGCCGCTACTCTATGACGTGATGAGCAGCACCGTCGCGTCAATTGTGCCGCTGGGCAGTTCTGACCTGTTATTCACCGATGACCGTGCGCCGGTAGAGACGCTCATCGACTCGCTGGTGTTGAATTTCCTCTTAAGCGGGGAATTGGAGTCGATTCGCTGATGCTCAAACGATTGGCGGGAATTTTAATTGTGCTGTGCGTGCCGATATTGTTGATTCTGGGCAGCGTCCGGCTGGTGATGACGCCGTTATTCTTGCAGACCGAATACACACGACCCGGTTTTCCGCAGGATGTGTACGGCTTCACCACTCAAGACCGTCTAAATTATGGGCCAGCGGCGATTGAGTACATGCTGACCGACGCGGATATTACCCTGTTGCGTGACCTCGATTTCGGGCGGACGGGCGCGTTTTATACCGAGCGCGAACTGGAACACATGGTAGACGTGAAAAAGGTCACACAGGCCGCTTTTAGCGTTTTGACCGTGGCGCTGGCGATTTTTGCGGCGGCGCTGGTGATTCTGCGGCGGGATGGCAAAGCCCTGCGCGGGGCGCTCATGCAAGGCGCGATATTTACCCTAGCGGCGATTGTCGCGGTGGTATTTGCGGCGGTAGTGGCGTGGGATTTCTTCTTCACGCTGTTTCATCAGGTGTTTTTCAGCGAAGGGACGTGGATTTTCTTGTACAGCGATACGCTCATCCGCTTATACCCTGAGCAATTCTGGTTCGACGCCGCATTAACCATCGGAGTCCTGACTGTTGGCGGCGCTCTTGTACTTTTTGCCGGTATGGTTTGGCTAGGTCGCGGTGTTGCGCGGCGTGCTGAGACGGTATAATCGGTGGCTATGCAGTTTATACGTCGCACCGCCTCCGCTATCTCTGCCCGCGTGGACATCCGTCTATGGCTGGGTTGTTTGATATTGGGCGGCGTGGTGATGGGCTACGCCCTAGCCCGCAGTGACATCATGGGGGAAAACCGCGCCGTATTGACGGCTGTTGTCGGATTGGTCGGCGTCGTGGTCGGGGTTGTAGGCGTCAGTCGTTCGGTGGCGTCGGTCAGCCGTTTATCGGGTCGTCCCATCGGCTTAGGTGAGATGGTGCGCGAGGCGCGGCTGCAACGCGGCGTGAAAGTGGTCGCGATGGGCGGCGGGACGGGGCTACCGTCTGCATTACGCGCTTTGAAGGAACAGACCTCCAACATCACAGCGGTTGTGACGGTGGCGGATGACGGCGGAAGCTCTGGCCGTCTGCGGCGGGATTTGGGGGTGCTGCCGCCCGGCGACCTGCGAAACAACATCGCGGCGCTGGCCGATGATGAGAGCTTGATGACCAAGCTGATGCAATATCGTTTCGACAGCGGCGAGTTGGCCGGTCACGCCTTTGGGAATCTGTTCATCGCGGCGCTGTCTGGCGTCGCGGGCGGATTGACCGAGGCGCTTGGTGAAGTCGAGCGCGTTCTAAATGTGCGCGGGCGTGTTTTGCCCGCGACGCTGGACGACATCAAGCTGGTGGCCGATATAAAGTTGCCCAATGGCCGGATTTTACGGGTCGAAGGCGAGTCGAAAATCCCAGAGTTGGGCGGTACGATAGAACAGGTCGCGCTCATCCCAGAGGACGCAGCCGCGCACCCTGAGAGCGTCAAAGCGATTTTGGAGGCGCAGCTGGTGGTGATTGGCCCCGGCAGCCTGTATACCAGCATCTTGCCATCAATGATGGTCAAAGGGATTGCGGATGCGTTGCGGGCGACCAACGCTTATAAAATCTACATCTGTAATGTGGCGACCCAACCGGGGGAGACCGAAAATTACTCGGCGGCTGACCATGTGATGGCGTTGGAACGGCATATCGGGCGAGGGGTGTTTCAAGCGGTATTGGTGAATAACCACTATCCTGAGAAAAATGCTGGGCCAAATACACGTTACGTTGCCCCGCCCCCTGAGCATCACGAAATTTTCCAGCGGTATGAAGTGCGTATGACGGATTTAACGGACGACGCCCGTCCGTGGCGGCATGATGGTGAAAAATTGGCGCGTGCGATAAAAGAACTTGTGATTGTTCACAGGATTGGTGGCGGCTTCGTTTAAGCGGAGTCGTGCCGATACGCGGCAAAGGCCGCGCAGTTTTGTCGAGCTACATGAATGAGGAGAAATTCCGACTATGGCGATTCGCGTAGGTATCAACGGGTTTGGTCGTATCGGGCGTCAGGTGCTAAAAGCCCTGCGTCAGAATTTCCGTGAAGAAATCGATGTTGTGGCGTTCAATGACTTGGGCGACCTGCAAACAATGGCGCACCTGTTCCGCTACGACTCGAACTATGGCCGTTACGGCGGCACGGTTGAAGTCGTGGACGGCAACCTGATCGTCGATGGCGATGTCATCAAGGCGCTGAAGGAACGTAACCCAGAAGCCCTGCCGTGGGGCGACCTCGGCGTGGACATCGTGATTGAATCCACCGGCATCTTCACTGACCGTGAGAACGCCTCTAAGCACCTCAAGGGCGGCGCTAAGAAGGTCATCATCAGCGCTCCGGCCAAAGATGAGGACATCACGCTGTGCTTGGGCGTCAACCAAGAGAAATATGACCCGGCTATCCATCACATCGTCAGCAACGCAAGTTGCACGACCAACTGCTTGGCTCCGGCTGCGAAGGTCATCAACGATAGCTTTGGCATCGTCAAAGCCTTCATGACCACCATCCACAGTTACACCAACGACCAGCAAATCCTCGATTTGCCGCACAAAGACCTGCGCCGCGCCCGCGCCGCCGCTCTGAATATCATCCCGACCAGCACTGGCGCGGCCAAAGCCGTTTCGTTGGTCATCCCGGAACTCAAGGGCAAGTTTGACGGCATCGCCGTGCGCGTCCCGACCCCCACCGTCTCGCTGGTGGACTTTGTTGCGACGGTTGAGCGCCCCACCACCAAGGCCGACATGATTGCCGCGTTGGAAGCCGCCGCCAATGGCCCGATGAAGGGTATCCTCGGCGTGACGCACGAGCCGTTGGTCAGCATGGACTTCAAGGGCGACCCGCGTAGTTCGATCATCGACGCGCTGGCCTCGGATGCCAGCGGCAACCTCGTCAAGGTCATCACTTGGTACGACAACGAGTGGGGTTATTCGGTGCGTTGCGCCGAACTCGCCAAGTTCATGGGCGATATGCTCTAAACCCCGTTTCGTATTAATTTCTGTTGTAGGGACGCGCTTCTGCGCGCCCGTCTTGGTGAATAATGTACAGGACGGACACCCAGAAGGGTGTCCCTACACCATTTAGGTAGGAGTCCCCATGAACAAAATGACCGTGCGTGATGCACAGTTTGCCGGGAAGCGCGTCTTGGTGCGCGTGGATTTTAACGTCCCGCTGGAAGGCTCAACGGTGACGGATGATACCCGCGTCCGCGCCGCCGTCCCGACCCTCAAGTATATTCTCGACCAAAAACCGAAGGCCGTGCTGCTCCTCAGCCACCTCGGACGCCCCAAAGATGGCCCAGACCCCAAGTTCACGCTCGCACCAGTTGCGCCCGTGCTGGAACAACACCTCGGCGTCCCAGTCGCGTTTGTTGACGACTGTGTGGGTGCGAAGGTCGCAGCGGCGCTAGAAACGTTGCCGGACGGCGGCGTGTTGTTGCTGGAAAACACCCGCTTCTATAAGGGTGAAGAAAAGAACGACCCCGCGCTGGCGGTGGAAATGGCGAAATTCGGCGATATTTTCGTCAATGACGCTTTTGGTACGGCGCACCGCGCTCACGCCAGCAACGTCGGGATTAGCTCAATCCTACTCGCCGTCAGCGGTTTGCTGATGGAGAAGGAAATTGACTATCTGGCGACGGCGCTTGAATCCCCCGCCCGCCCGTTCATCGCCATTTTGGGCGGCGCGAAGGTCAGCGATAAAATCGCGGTCATTGACGCGCTGCTAGACAAATGCGATGCCCTGATTATTGGCGGCGGCATGGCGAACACGTTTTTCCTCGCTCAAGGGCGGGCGCTGGGCAAGTCGCTGGTTGAAGTCGAAGCGGTAGAGACGGCCAAAACCCTCTTGGCACGCAGCGACGGCAAACTGGTATTGCCAGTGGACGCGGTGATTGGCGACAAGTTCGCTGACGACGCCAACCAGCAAGTGGTGGACATCGAAGCGGGCGTGCCGGATGGTTGGGCGATTTATGACATCGGCCCGAAATCACAGGCATTGTTCGCGGCGAAATTGGCCGACGCTAAGACCGTGGTCTGGAATGGGCCGATGGGCGTGTTTGAGATGCCGTCGTTTTCCAAAGGTACGTTTGGCGTGGCGCAAAACTTGGCCGACATCACCGCCACTGGCGCTGTGACCATCATCGGCGGCGGCGATAGCGCGGCGGCGGCGGAACAAAGCGGCCTCGCGGATAAGATGACCCACATCTCTACTGGCGGCGGCGCAAGCCTCGAAATGTTGGAAGGTCAAACGCTCCCCGGCGTGACGGCCATCCGTGATCGCTAAGGGAGATGATTATGGCTCGTAAACCAATCCTCGCTGGAAACTGGAAGATGCACTACACGCTGCCCGAATCGATGGCGTTCATCCAAGAACTTGCCCCGGCGATTGCCGAGTATAGCGCTGTCGATTTAGTCGTCTGCCCGACCTTCATCTCATTGGCGGCTGTAGCCGCAATGCTGCAAGGCTCACCGGTCAAGGTTGGCGCGCAAGATGTTCATTGGGAAGCCAAAGGCGCGTTCACGTCCGAAATCTCAGCCGGTATGCTGGTCGGGTTGGCGGAATACGTCATCATCGGCCATAGCGAATGTCGCAAATATTTGGGCGATACCGATGAGCGCGTCAACAAGAAGGTCAAGGCGGCGCTGGCGGCTGGACTCAAGCCGATTTTCGCGGTGGGGGAGACCCAGAGCGAATATGAGGCCAAATCGACCACCGATGTCGTCACCCGTCAGGTGACGCTTGGGCTTGAGGGCGTGACCGCCGAGCAGATGGCCGGTCTGGTCATCGCATACGAGCCGGTCTGGGCGATTGGCACGGGTCTGAACGCCGACTCGCAGTATGCTAATGCCACGGTTGGCCTGATTCGCCAGACGGTGCGCGGCTTGTATGGGGATGGGGTGGCCGATGCCGTCCGCATCCAGTACGGCGGCAGCGTCAAGCCAGATAACATGGCAGAATATATGGCACAGCCGGAAATCGACGGCGCATTGGTGGGCGGCGCATCGCTGAAAGTGGCGGACTTCACCGCGCTGGTCGCGGCGGCAGCCCAAGCGAAAGGCTAACGGCTCTGGACTTACTCTCTCCGGTATTGGCGGCGGTCTGTGGGTTTTGGCTGTTGCGCCAAATGGAACGCTGGCTGCATCAGCACCTGTTTAAGGTGGGATGGTTGCTGACGAAAGACTTTCGCACGACGACGGTCTTATTTTACGTGTTGTTCCTGCCGGGGATTGTGCTGCACGAGGTCGCGTTATTTTTCGCGGCCTCGTTTTTGAATGTCCGTGCGGAGCGCGTCTTAACCTTCCCACAAGTTCAAGAGATTGCCGACCTCAAATTAAACTTTATACGCCTATCAACCAAAGGTGCGCGTTGGAAAACCGCGCTGCTTGAACTCGCGCCGCCAGCGGTGGGGGTGATTGTGATTTCCGCGATTGCCAACGGCGTGTTGGACATTAGCGCCGCGCTTTCGGTCATGCGGACGGGCGACCTAAAAGACATTGGGACGGGGTTTGCATTACTGACGGCCAAGCCCGATTTTTGGATGTGGGTCTATATCTTATTCACCGTCGCCAATACCATGACGCCGCGTTTTACGGCGCAACGGGCGCTGACGCCGGTTTTGATCTTATTGGGCGTGGTGGGGTTAGGTCTAGCGGCGGCGGGTCTGCTTGACCAAGTATTAGCGCCGGTGATTGTGCCTATTGCTCAAGTGATTAATGTGCTGGCGGCGGTATTCGGGGTGACAGTCGCGCTGAATGCCGGGGCGATTTTCGTCTTGGGCGTGGTCGAGCAGACGATAGAATATCTGACCGGCAACAGCGCGGAATTTATACGCGGGCGCTTGGTGGCAAAATCTCGCGCCGAGATTCTGGCCGAGCGCCAAGCCGAGCGCGAGCGCATCACCCGCCAAAAAGAGGCGGAGAAGAAGCGCACGCCCAACGCGCTTGAAGGCGTGCCGTCCATATATCGTTTGCCGTTCCCAATCCCCGGCGCACCAGAAGGGCGTAGTGCAGCCAAAACCGCTGAACCAGTCAGCGTGACTCCACCGCCGCCCAAACCGGCGCAACCCGCTGCGCCGGTTTCAGAGTCAGCCCCTCAGATGCCACAGAAGTCAGCTACGCCATTACCCCCGCCGCATGTGCTGACGGACGCGGGCGCGTCGGTTCAAACGACGCCGAAAGAAAATACGTCCGATCAAGTTTCTCAACCTCAAACCAATACTACTCATGATAACCCTCCATTATTAGACGATGCGGACGCGACGGAAGCTTCATCCGTCGAACGCTGACGCAGCCGTGAGATGAGCGCGAAACCGAGTAAGGTTAGCGCAATCATGACCGCGAGGGCGATAAACTTGAAAAGGCTGCTGGGCAGAATCAGCGTGAGCAGCCCGAAGAAAGCACAGAACAGGTAATACGTCAGCACGATGGCACGTTGGCCGAGTCCGTGGTCGTGCAGGCGAAAATGCAGGTGTCCACGGTCTCCGGTCATCGGGTTGCGGCCTTTGCGGACGCGGTTGACGACTTGCCATGCGAAGTCGAGCAGTGGCAGACCCAAAACCATCAGGATAGTCGCCATTTTCGCGCCGCCGATGATGCTCAGACAGCCCAACCAATAGCCCAACATGACCGCGCCGCTGCCCAAGAAAATCTTGGCGGGGAAAAAGTTATAGAGTAAGTAGCCCAACGTCGTCCCCATCAAGGCGAGGGGGAGCAGGCTGACGCTGGTCTGCGCTGGGTTGAGGATGAAGGCGCTATGGATGAATAAGACCGTACTGGCGATAAATCCGACTCCGGCGGCCAGCCCGTCAAGGCCGTCCATGAAGTTGACGGTATTCATCGAAATCCCCAGCCACGCCATCGTCAGCACCACCGTGACCAGATACGGCCATGAGTCGGTTTGACCGCCGGTCAATGGATTGTTCACCATCTCGATGAAAATCTGGAAGAAAATGGCGACTCCAGCGGCGGCAATCTGCCCGACGGCCTGTTTTACCGGCGAGAGGTCGTAAATATCATCCAAAAGGCCGACGACGAAAATCAACCCACCGCCCACCAATAGACCGATTAGACGGATGACTTCTTTGGGGTCGAAACGCGGGATGGGCAGCGCTTGGATGACCAAAACTGTGATTGTGAAGCCAACGAAAATAGGCAACGCGCCGAGTTTTGAGATTTGCCCGCGATGCTTGCGGCGTCCGCCGGGGATGGCGACCACGCCGAAGCGCAACCCTAATGAAATCGCAGCCGGGGTGAGGGCGAGCGCCGCGCCGAATGCCAGCGCGAATGTGAGTGCGAATGCGATGCCTTCACTCATGGTGGGTCAGGCTCCGTTGGAGGCCGTGATCAGTAAAGCGGTGTACCAGATGAGCGTGAGGACGACAATGGATACGATCAGCCAAATATAAATGCGCTGGGCGCGAGTGTCGTCTGGCGGATTACCGGGGACGCCAATCATCAAGACATAGCCAGAGAAATACAGCCCCATACACATAATCATCACGACCAAACTAGGCGCAGACGATTGGCCTATCCTGACGCCGCCAACCCTGAAAAACAGTTGGTCAACCACAGGGAGCAACACCATTGCCAGCGCCAACGCCCCAAAAAATACGAGGCCAGTGCGAGCCAAGCGTGACCAACCCATCACGATGGATGGGATGCTGCGCCGGGGTTTTTTCTCTGGACGACGGGTGAGGGAGTCGGGGTTGGTCATTTTTGGGAGTCCTCTGAGGGGTTGATTTCGATTCGGTTGATGAGAAATTCTGATCCACGGATGAAGTAATCACGCATGGCGGAATAAGCCGGTTCTTCAATGCCCACATCATCTAACGCTTGCAGCATGTGGCTTAACCATAATTCTTGAGCGCGTTTGTTGATGACGAACGGGTGATGGCGCATCCGTAGCCGTGGGTGTCCACGCTGTTCGATATAGCGTTCTGGGCCGCCGAAAAATTGGGCGAGGAACAAGAATTGCCATTCTCGCCCCGGCGCGAGGTCAGGTGGGAACATCGGGCGCAGCTCTGGGTCTTGTTCGACATAATCATAAAAACGCTCTACGAGGGCGCGGAAAATGGGGTCGCCGCCAACCATCTCATATACACTACGTTCTGGGTCTACCATCTGATTCTACTTCCTAATTACATCCCTTGCCAATCTTAACGCCTAAACTTGCGCTGGACAATTGAATATACGCCGCTAGAATCCAAACGCTTGATACATGACTAGGCTCAGGAGTTTTGACATGACAATTCGTGGGCGGCGCCCAAGCATCGCGCTGCTGTTATTCATCTTGTTTGCAATACCCTTGTTGGCGCAAGACTCAACTGCTGTCAAAGTAGTTGGCTCGAACTCGGCAGGCAGCATCTTCAGCGCGGCGGTTACGGCCAGCGGCGTTGAGACGGCGCTGGAATACGATTTTAGCGGCACGCAAAGCGGAATCTCCGCCTTCTGCCAGAACCAAGCCGGAATCGTCGTCACGGGGCGGGCATTGAACGCTTCCGAGGCATCGGCTTGTACCGCCAACGCTGTGCAGTATCACGAAATCTTGTTCGGGCTAGATGGCTATGCGTTGATTGCCAGCCCGGATGTGGATTTCTTGACCTGTCTTTCATCCAGCGAACTGAACCTGCTTATCGCCCCCAGCGCGGTCTCGGAAGATACCACATGGTCGGTGATTAACGCAGCTTACCCCGCACTGCCGTTCGATTTCGTCTCGATGGAAGCGGGAACCCGCGCCTATGACTTGGTTGACGCCATCATCAACGGCGACGGCTTCCGTAGCGATACCGGCCTGACCCCGAACTATGAGGTCATCGTGACCACCGTCGCAGAGGGCAGCGGCCAATTGGGTCTGATCCCATTGGGTGCGGCGCTCAAGGCCGAGGGCGTCAAACTGCTCGAACTCAATAACGGCGAATTGGGCATTTGCGTCGCGCCAAGCGCGGCCAATGTCTTGAACCGTAGCTATACCGGTAGTGAGCGCCTGTTCGCTTATGTCAACAGCGCCCAACTTGCGGCGACGGCTGGCCTCAAAGATGCGCTGACCGCCGTCCTGTCCCCCGATAATCAGGCCGTGATTGAAACCGCTGGTGCGGTAGCGTTGGGCGACACTGCGGCGGAATCACTGGCGTTGCTCACGGACGGCACGACTGGGCGCGTCTTTAGCGTCGATGTCGATTTGTTCCAACCCGTCCCCAACACCTCTGGGGAAGTGCGCGTTGGCGGCAATGCGGCGGCCTCGGCCTTCGTTAAGGCGTCGATGGCGACCTTCACCCAGCGTAACCCCGGCGTCACCTTGACCGAGAAATACCTCGGCGCTGCGGCGGGTGCGCGTGAGTTGTGCAGTGGCAATCTGGATATCGCCATCACGACGGCGGCCTTGACCGAAGAAGAAGCGGCGGCTTGTACGGCGCTGGAAATCGTCACCGTGCCGTTTGAGTTGGGCGTGCAAAACGCGGTCTTGGTAGCCAACAGCGCGAATGATGCGTTCAGCTGCTTGACGGTTGAGCAAATCAAGCAGGTGTGGACGGCCAGCGCCGAAGCCCCGACCACTTGGGATACCGTTGGTGTCGGCTCTGACGCTACCGAAATCGTGTTGTTCGCTTTGAGCAAGGGCGACGCCGCGTTAAACCTGTTGGTCAGCAAGGCCAACGGCAACGCTTCCCCTGCGCGTGAAGATGTGAACGTCAACGCCGATGTGCTATATCTCGGCGCGGCAGTCGGCAATGTGACTGGCGGCGTGGCCGTCGTGACATTGGCGCAGGCCGAAGAACTTCTCAGCAAGGGCTATGCGGTCAAGGTCTTGGAGATTGATGGCGGCGACGGTTGTATTGCGCCGTCGGTAGATGCGCTGACGGGCGGTTCGTATCCGTTCTCACAGGCCGTCTCGTTGTTGGTCAACCAGACCTCATTGGCTGCGGACGGCGTGCAAGCCGCGCTGTGGACTCTGCTCTCGAATACCAATTACGTCAACATCAAAGCGGCGGGGTTGGTCGGTTTGAATATCGACACCTTGATCGCCAAGCGCCAAGCACTGCAAGGCCTGTTCGCGGATGCGGACTTGGTTGAGGCCGAGGCTTTTGCTGCTGAAGCGGCTGCGGCGGCCACGGCTGCTGTTGAGGCCACCGTGACGCCGGGGCAAACCATCGTCCCGACGATTGACCCGAACGCGACGTTGGTTCCCCCGACCACCGAGCCGACTGTTGAAGTCGCCACGGTTGAACCCACTGTCGAAGAAGCTACGACTGAACCGACAACAGAAGCCGCGACTGTCGAACCGACGGTTGAGGCGACCAGCACCCCATAATTGACTCGACTAAAACGCCCTCCCTGATATTCCGGGGAGGGCGTTTTTCATCCCCTAATCACGATTCTATCATCCGAATCATAACTGACATGCACCAGATAGGGCGGTGCATCGGCGGCCATCGCCAAGATTCTTGGCAAGACGATGGGCAAATCCTCAACCACATCCAACCCCGCCACAGCTTCCACCGGAATCCACTCCAACGTCCCCTCATCCGTCGTGACGGTGATGTCCCGCGAGTTCGCCTGTGCGGTGAATACATACATCACGATTCCGCTATCTGCCGCGCCCGCGTCGATGTGGTGAATCCCACACAACCGGACATCGCGTATGCCAATCCCCGATTCTTCCATCACCTCCCGCACGGCGGTTTCGCCGGGGTGTTCATCGCGTTCGACATGCCCGCCGAGTCCGTTATATTTATTGGGGAAGATGCGCCGATGCGCCCCGCGTTTCATCAAAAGCACGTCATCACCCTCAAAAACCAGCACCAATGTGCGCGGAATCACCACCCAGCGCCCTGTCGTGGCATCCGCCCCTTGTGCCTGTGCGCCCATGTGAACTATTAACCTTTCAGTAGGGTTTCAAAATCGAACTGATATTAGATTGTTACATATTGACCCCTGTGTTTTAATAATTCTTCATGATAATGATGTGAGTTTAAGTAGCCTTTGGAGGCCTGATAGTTATGCGGTTTATTCGAACTTGGGGGATGTTGACGCTGGTAGGTTTACTGGCACTGGCATTCTCACCTTTGGCCGTCAGCGAGGCGAACGCCTCTGCCAGCGGCATTGTGATTAGTCAATTCTATGGCGGCGGCGGTGCAACCACTGGTACGCCCACCTACAACCGCGACTTTATTGAACTATTTAATGCGGGGTCTTCCTCCGTCACATTTACGGGAGGGTGGTCTGTCCAGTACAGTTCCGCCGGTAGCCCAACGTGGTTGAGCAAAATCGACATCCCGGCCAGTGTAACACTCAACCCCGGCCAATATTACCTTATCATCACGGGTTCAACATCAGGTGGTGTTCTAGGTGCAACCATCCCAACCGCCTCAGATTTGGACGGCGCGTCACTTATCAATGCTTCCGCCTCTAATGGATCTATCGCCCTCGTCAGCAATACAAGCGCCTTGGCAAGTGGTTCAACTGACCCTGACATTGTGGACTTGATTGGCTACGGTAGCGGAACTTCACTTGAGAGTGAAGGCACGGCCACAGCGGTCTTAAACAATATGACGACTGCTTACCGTAACTCTAATGGCTGTACGGATACCAACAGCAATGTCGGCGACTTCACCTTGTCCACTACCACTGCGCCGCGTAATAGTTCATCGACGCTTGCGCCGTGCGCCCCTGCTGGCCCGACATTGGTGCTAACCTCGGCGGAGTCTGGTGACCCAGTTCTGAACACCAATACCGTGACCTACACCTTCAACAGCAGCAATACCGGCGGCGCGACCAGCGATGCCTTGCTGACGGTTGATTTCACTGGCTCAATCACCAGCATCACCCCCGACACTGGCTGCACGATGGCCGATGCCGACACGATGACCTGTGCGCTGGGCGCATTGACCAGCACCGTGGTTAGCAAGACCGCCATCGTTGACCCCAACACAACAGGGACGGTCACGGCTGACGGCACACTCAGCGCTACTAGCGCGACCAGTGCCATCAGCGGTCAATCGACCACCATCACCGCGCCTGCTCCGGCGGCCTTGACCCTGACGATTACGGATAGCCCCGACCCGGTTGTGGTTAACAATGTCGTCCAATATACCGCCACACTGACCAACACGGGCGATGTGACGGCAAACAACCCCAGTCTGTCCCTGACATTCAGCGGCACGGCTTATCTGAGCGCCTATAGCGCAGTCAGCGGTACGGACTTCTGCGTTAACGCAGGCATCGCTAACCCGTTGATTTGTAACCCTGACAGCCTCGCTGGTGGTCAATCACTGGTCGTCGTCCTAAGCGTCACCCCGACGATTGCCGGAAATATCACCCTTACAGGCGCGGCCTCCGCTGATGGCGGCCTGACCGCCAACGATAGCGAGACGACCACGGTTGATTTGACCGGGACGCCAGTGTTGGGTCTGACCACCACCGATTCACCCGACCCGGTAGCCATAAATAACCCCGTCACTTATACCTTCACCGCTACCAACACCGGCAACGCCGCCGCGACCAACACCGTCTTGGTGGTCGATTTCTCTGGGACGGCCTATCCCGCCGCGTTCACCGATGTGGACGAGGCCGGTTGCGTCGCCACCGATGCTGATACTTTGACTTGCACGATTGGCACGTTGGCTGATGGTAGCTCGTTCATTGCTGATGTGTTTGTCACCCCGACCATCAGCGGCACGGTGTCTTATACGGCTACTGTCACCGCCGATGGGTCACTCACCGACACCGAGGGCGGCAGCACCACCGTCAACAGCACGCCGGCTGATGTGAGCGTCAACGTCACCGAAGCGGCTGCCAGCGTCGATTCCAACCTGCTGGTGGACATCACTTTCACCGTGACCAACAATGCGGCGGCTGGCACGGCCAGCAGCGTCGTCTTGGCTGGCAATTTCACCGGCGCTGTCACCAGCTATACCTTCCAAAGCGGCGGCGCGGCTTGTACGGCAGATACCGCTACCACCTTCACTTGCACCTATGCCAGCATCGCCCCTGCTGCATCACAAGCGGTTGTCGTGCGTGTGAATCCAGAGGTCAATGTTGCGGGCGAGTCACAATTGTTGACCAGCAATGCCACGGTCAGTGCCACTGACCCTGAAACCGGCGGCAACAATACCGACAGCGAGACGACCACCGTTAACGCGGTCTGCGGCGACCTCTCGCACAAGATTTACGCCTTCCAAGAGAATGGCGCGTCGTTTGGCGCAGGCGGGACGCGGGTATTTGAAGGCGTCGTGACCGCTGACTTCCAACTTGCCAGCCCGAACGGTTTGGGCGGCTTCTATATGCAAGAAGTCACCGGCGACAGCAACCCCGCCACCTCTGACGGTATCTGGGTCGCTTTGCCCAGCACGACCTTCGATGTGGTATTCGGCGAGAAAGTCCGTCTGTCCGGCACGCCGGGTGAGACATTCGCACAGACCGGCATCACCGCGACCAGCAACCAGTTCCATTGCGGGACAGGTTTCAGCATCGCCGCCACCCCGATTACGCTCCCGATGCCGTTGGCGACTCGTGAACAGTATGAAGGCATGTCGATTACGCTGACTTCTAGCGTCGGTGGTAGCCCCTTGACTGTGAATGAGGCTTACCAACTGGAGCGTTTTGGTGAGATTCAGGTGGGCGTTGGCCGCCGTTATCAGCCGACCACCTTGTTTGAACCGGGCGCAGCCTCGATTGCCGCCGCCGCTGCCAACGCTGAGGCGTTGTTGTTGGTGGACGATGGCCGCGGCGGTACACCTCCGGCTGGGACTGTGCCGTACATCGGCGCTGACGGGTCTGTGTCATTCCGTATCGGTAGCACGACGGCCAGCATGACCGGCGTCCTCGGTTACGGATTCAGTGTTTATCGCTTGCAACCAACCGTTGCCACGACATGGATGCTTGACCCACGTCCGACCAGTGTTCCTGCCGTCGGTGGGCGTATCCAAGTCGCCAGCTTCAACGTCTTGAACTTCTTCAATGGTGACGGCGCGGGCGGCGGTTTCCCGACCTCACGCGGGGCGGTCACTTTCTCGGACTATCAGCGCCAGTTGAATAAGTTGGTCATCGCGCTGGATGGTCTGGATGCCGATGTAATCGGCTTGATGGAAATCGAAAACGACAGCGGAACCAACCAAGCGCTAGAGTCGCTCATCACCGCGCTGAACACCTATGACGACGCCAATGGCAATAACAACACATGGGCGTTCATCAATACCGGTGTCGTTGGCACGGATGTAATCAAAGTCGCCTTGATTTACGATGCCAGTGTTGTCACCCCACAAGGTGTGTTCGACATCCTGAGCAATGTTGCGCCGTTCAACGTCAATACCCGCCCACCACTGGCGCAGACCTTCCGTGAACTCGATACCGACCAGACCTTTACCGTGGTGGTTAACCACTTCAAATCGAAGGGATCATGCGGCACGGGCGCTGAGGCCGATCAAGGCGACGGTCAGGGCTGCTGGAATCCCACCCGCGTCACGGCAGCCAACACTTTGCTGGATTGGTTCGCGGGCAATATCGCGACCAACAGCTTTGATGTGGCCGACCCTGTAAATCTGATCATCATGGGCGACTTGAACAGCTACTCCATGGAAGACCCGATTGACGCACTGAAGGTCGGTGGTTTCTATGACCTGATTCGTGAAATCAACGGCGCAAGCGCCTATGGTTACGTGTTCGGCGCGGTATCTGGCTATCTGGACTACATGCTGGTTGATGATGCGCTCCGCCCGTATGTGACTGGCGTGCAAGATTGGCACATCAATTCCAGCGAACCCGTTGGGCGTGACTATAGCACGCAGTTCAGCCGCCAGCCGGAGTTCTACCAACTGAACCAGTTCCGCACCTCAGACCATGACCCCGTGATTGTCGGTCTGACGACCCCCGGCACGGATGGCCTCGTGAGCGCCCCGTCCACCGTCGCAGAAGGCAGCAGCATCACTGTCACCGTCACCGACCCGGACTGGACGCGCTCGACCATCAGCGTGACCATTACGACCCCGGCTGGCGACAGCGAAACCCTGAACTTGGCTGTGACCGGAACCCCCGGCATCTATACCGGCAGCATCTTGACCGTTGCCGATGCGGGCGCAGCGGTTGTCGGTAACGGTACGCTGGAGACCAATGCCGTCAGTGGCACGCCTGACAGCGCCACGGTCAGCTACACCGACCCGTTGGACGTTGATGGGGATACCAGCATCTTGACCGCGACGGTCAGCATCACCAATGTTGGCGGTGGCGGTGGGGGCGGTTCGATTGGTACATTGACCACTACCGCCAGCATCATCCCCGGCGGCGATCTGTTGACCGTCACCGTGGTTGACGCCGACCTGACGACCAGCGCTACCGTGGTCGCCACCACCATCAGCGGTGAAGAAGAAACCCTGACGATTACCGGTACTGCCGGAACCTACACCGTCAATCTCGATACCGCCGTCGGCATCGCTACGGCCAATAACGGCACGATTGAAGCGGTTGACGGCGAAACCATCACCTTCACCTATCAAGACGCGAACACCGGCTCTGGTACGGCCACTGTCACCGATACGACCACCGTGGTCGCGGCCAACGCGCCCGGTAGCTTCACCCTGATTGCGCCGGTTGCTGATACCGTCATCCTGACCTCGGATGCGGCTGCGACCTTCACATGGAATGAAGCGACGGACGACAACGTTTACACGCTGTATGTGTTCAAACTGTCGGACAACGTCCGCGTCGGTGAGAGCCTGCAAGTCAGCGTAGAAGCGGATGAGGCCTGCGTCGGCGGCGTTTGTTCCTACAGTGCTGCCCCCAGCGATTTCGAGACCGGCACGTATGCTTGGTCAGTGGTTGCGGACGGCACGGGTTCGGCGGATGTCGAGGCCAGCAACAACGGCATCGTGTTCGCCGTCAATACAGGCAATATCGAATTGGTCATCAACGGCGGATTTGAGATTGCCGGTTCAACGAACCTTAAGGCCGCCAACTGGAACGGCACAAAGCTGTCTGGTGACAGACGTGCTTGCACGGCTAAGGGCAACGGGAGCAATTGCGCCTTGACCTTCAAGGGCAATAACCCAGAGCGTTCGTTGTTCAAGCAAATCTTGAACTTCGCCCCGTATGCCATCACTGGCGGCGAGATTGTCACCCTCTCGGCGGACATCTACGCATCGAAGGGTGGGCCGGGGACGGTTGTCGTCCTCAACATCACCTATGTCAGCCCGACGGACGGCGTGAATGGAAACGGCAAGGATAAGTTCGTCCTCACCCCGACCTTGACCCCCAACACCTATACCACATTCTCTATCAGTGGTGTGCTGGACGGCGCAGTCCTGAAATCTGATGTGCGCGTGCTGTATCGTATGACCGCTGGCAAGTTGCGCGTCGATAATGTCAGCGTGACATTGACCGGCGATGCCAGCCCGCGTGGCGCCGCGCTACCATTCCCTGCCCAGCCAGAAGGTTTTCGCGGAAATAACTAACCTAAAGAGAACCGTTTGGGGCGACCCGCAGGGTCGCCCCTACGAGCCAAACAGGTTAGCAAAACGCGACCCCTAAACAGGTTAGGAAAACGCAACGCCTAAACAGATGAACATAACGCCCTTGCTCAACCGAGCGAGGGCGTTATGTTTTGAAATAAGGTCAGGCGTCTCGCGGGACGCCCGATATGCTGATATACTGCCGAAAGTGTTATGAGCAAGGGTTATCTTGTAAAAACCATGAGCGAACAATTGACGCCTGATGCGCCGCAAGAGACACAGGCGGTGAAGCAAAAACTGACTCTGGGCGGGCTGGGGTGGCGGGTGGGCTGTCTTGTGATTTGGCTGCCGCTGATTCTGTTGCCCATCGTGATGTTCAATCTCGCGGTCAATGGTGAGATTGTGATTCCCAATGGGGCGGGGATGCCAGAACCATCGGCGCACCCGTGGTTGAAGGCGTCGCTAATTATGGACATCGATACTCGCGGCCTGAATATCACGCGGTCATCCATCGCCAGCACGAGCGCGGACGGCTTGACCTGTGTGCAGACCGATGTGAGTTTCGCGCTATGGGCGGGGACGGGCGAAGCCGTGCGCTATTGCGATTGTTATCAAAAATCGGGTGAGGATTGGACGCTGATGTCCACCACCCCCGGCGTGTGCGGAAGCTGACCCCGCGATGGATACCGGCCAACTCATCCTGATTGGCGGCGGCTTGGCGCTGTTGTGCGGCGTGCTGTTCGTGTTGGGGACGGTGCTGCAAGCGTTGGGCGTGGTATTTGGCTTGTTCGGTTGGTTGCTTGAAATCGTGGTCAACCTGTTCAATATCGGGCCAATCCCCGGCTGCGGCTGCCTTTTGGCGCTGGGAGGGCTTGGGTTGTGCGGCCTGATTATTTATATCGTGGTCAATGTCAGCGCGACATGCAGCGGCCCGAATCCGGTTAATTTCTGTATGTTCTTTGGGGGATAACATGGGCGCGAACGGAAACCGGATACCCGCCTCGCGTGCCGAGGTCGAGGCGCTCCGCGCTGTCGCGGAGGCGGTTGGGCAAGTCGTGGTCGGCCAGCATAAGCTGGTGAATCGGCTCTTAATCGGGCTGTTGTGCGGCGGCCATGTCTTGATTGAGGGCGTGCCGGGTCTGGCGAAAACGCTGACCGTGCGGGCGCTGGCTTCTGCGCTACATTTGGGCTTCCAACGGGTGCAATTCACGCCAGATTTACTGCCGTCGGACATCATCGGCACGCAGATTTATAACCCGCGCACGGGCGAATTTACCCCGCGTATGGGGCCGGTCTTCACGAATTTGCTGCTGGCGGACGAAATCAACCGCGCCCCGGCCAAAGTCCAATCGGCTTTGCTAGAGGCGATGGAGGAGCGTCAGGTCACGTTGGGCGATGAGACGCGCCCGCTGCCCGCGCCGTTCATGGTGCTGGCGACTCAGAACCCGATTGAGCAAGAAGGCACGTATCCGTTGCCAGAGGCGCAGCTTGACCGTTTTCTACTGAAAGTGGTGGTCGGCTACCCAACCCGTGAGGAAGAACGCGCCGTCATGGACAGGATGGGCGGCGACCTTCCAGATATGCCCGCGCCGGTTTTGGACGCTGACGGGTTGGCGGCGGCGCGGACGGCGGCGCAAAATCTGTTCATGGATGACCGCCTAAAAGAGTATATTCTGTCGATTATCGGCGTCACCCGTGACCCGCTAAACACCAATTTCAAACCGCTTGCGCCGTTGATTGCGCTGGGGGCATCGCCACGGGCGACTCTGGCACTGTTGAAAACCGCTAAGGCGCACGCTTTTTTGCGCGGGTCGGCGCACGTCGCGCCAGAGGACATCCGGCAGGTCGGCGCGGATGTCTTGCGCCACCGGATCGCCTTGACCTTTGAGGCCGAAGCCGAGGGCGTCTCGGCGGATAAAATCATCGAGACCATTTTACAGCGTGTCCCCGTGCCATGAGCAGCGACATTTCGCCCGATCTGTTGCGCCGAATCACGCGGCTTGAATTGCGGACGCGGCGGCTGATTGATAGCGCCCTGATTGGCGCATATCGGACGGCCTTTAAGGGGCGTGGCTCGACATTTGACTCGATTCGCCCGTATGAGCCGGGCGATGATGTGCGGGCGATGGAGTGGAATGTCAGCGCACGGGCGGGCGAACCGTATATCAAGCAATTCATCGAGGAGCGCGAGTTGACCGTGATGGTGCTGGTCGATGATAGCGCCTCGATGCGATTCGGGACGCGAAGCGCGTCTAAGCGTGACCGAGCGGCGGAACTGACGGCGGCATTGGCGTTAATTGCCGTGCGCGGCGGCGATAGGGTAGGGGTGATGGTGGCGGGCGATGAGACTCGCGCTTATCTACCCCCCAGACGCGGGCGCGGCCATGTGTTGCGGGCTATCCGGCTGGTGACTGCGCCGGGGAAGTCTAAGCGGCTTGACCTCGGTGATGCGTTGCGGGCGGCCTCGCGGTTGATGCCTCAGCGCGGGGTGATGTTCGTCATCTCGGATTTCTTGGGCGACGCGGCAGATTTCGCCCGCCCGTTGGGGTTGGTCAGCAAGCGGCATGAGGTGATTTGCGCGGTGACGGATGACCCGTTGGAGCGCGTTTTGCCGGATGTGGGCTTATTACGCTTAGAAGATTCGGAGTCCGACGCCTCGGCATGGGCGGATACGTCTAATCCAGCATGGCGGGCGGCCTTTGAGTCAGAATCACTGGCGCGGGCGGCGGCGCGAGATTCTGCGATTGCGCGGGCGGGCGCGGCACGGCTGAATTTATCTACGGACGCCGACCCCGTGACGGCATTGGCGCGATTTTTGCGCGAACGGGCGAAATAATGACGCATAATCATGATTGTGGGCGCAGCACGCTGCGCCCCTACGTGGATTTTCTGTAGGGACAAGGCATTGCCTTGTCCGCCTATGTAACAATGAGAACACAGATAAAATGGTTCTTTGGTTGATATTGAGCGCAATATTGTTCGCGCAACCATCGCAAGAAGTGTTGGCGCGGTTTGAGTCCGAGACGCTCACGCCGCTGACCGGTCAACCGTTCGTGATTACGCTGATGGTTGAGACTCCGCCGGGGGTGATTCTGGTTGATTGGCCGGTTTTTGAGGGCATGTGGGGCAAGTTTGAGGTGCAGTCGGTGGCCGAAAAACTCATGACGGCGCAACCGGATGGCGGGGCAGTCATCCAGCAATCTTTGACGGTTATTTTGTGGCGTCCAGAAGATGCCGTAACGCCGGAAACCTTCATCAGTTATGGGTTGGGCGGGGACGAAATACGGCGTGTGCCGGTGCGCGAGGTGTTCATCAGCGTGACCAGCGTGGTTGACCCGTTAGCGCCAGAACTCAAACCGGCGCGTCCGCTGATTCAGCAGGGGTTTCCGATTTGGGTCATCGTGGTGGTCGTTGCCATCGCTACCGCGCTGATTTTTGGCGTGACTCAAGGGCGGAAAAAACAGGTTGCGCCTGTCCCGCTATCAGCAGCAGAACGGGCGGTTAAGGCGTTGAACGCGATTCAATTGGACATCAATCGACCCGCCGCTGACCGATTGCGCGATGCGGTGGCGACTTTATCTGACCACGGGCGGGAGGTCGCGCTAACGGACGAATTATCCGCGCTCATCCGCGCCGGGGAAGAATTTGCCTACAGCGGCAAACCCCTTAGTGAGGGGCAAGTGCGCGGGTTCATCACGCGGGCGGTGGGCATCCTAAACGGTGATGCTGGGCGCGATGAGTGATTTCCGGCTCGCGCATCCGTGGGCGCTGTTGTTTTTGCTGGTTGGCGCGGGTTACTGGGTCTATCAGCGGCGGCGGGGAAATACTCAGCGGGCGGCGCTGACCTATTCTGACGCGGCGCGGCTATCTGGTTTGCCGACGGGCTGGCGGGTGCGATTCCGCGCTGTGCCGGATATATTGCGCGGGCTGGCGTGGGTGTGTTTGGTGATTGGGCTGGCGCGTCCACAGGGCGGTGATGCGCGGGAGGTCTTGCGTGGGCGCGGAATCGACCTCGTATTTGCGCTGGACATCAGCGGCAGTATGGCGGCGCTAGATTTTGAGCCGGTGAATCGGCTAGAAGCGGCCAAAGCTGTGATAGGCGAGTTTTTGCAAGGCCGCACGTTTGACCGTGTGGGCGTGGTCGCCTATGCGCGGGATGCCTATAGCCTCGTGCCGCTGACCTTAGATTATGACGTGCTTCGCGAGTTGTTGAGTCGCGTGCGACTGGTCACGGAATTGACCGACCCCACTGGCTCTCAGACGTTTTTTGATGGGACGAACGCGGGTGCGGGGTTGGCGGCTGCGGAATCCATGATGCGCGGCAGTCCGACTCAATCGAAGGTCGTGGTCTTGCTGACCGATGGCGCGAATAACGCCGGACTCGACCCGGTTTTGGCGGCGCAGGCGGTCAATACGCTGGGCATCACGGTGTATACGATTGGGATGGGCAAACCCGGCGATGTGCCGTTCCCAGACGGCGCGGGCGGGGTGATTTTGGTTGAGAGCGACCTCGACGAGCTGACTCTGACAGCGATGGCGGACTCGGCGGGCGGGGCATATTTTCGCGCTGAGGATAGCGACGGTCTGCGGCGGGTTATCACCCAGATTGACCGGCTAGAGCGTTCTCCGGTGCAACGTCAGACGGTTGTCCCGTGGCAAGATATGGCGTGGGTCTGGGTGTGGGCGGCGCTGATTCTGATGTTGGGTGAACGGCTCTTGCGCGTGACGATATGGAATGGCGCATTATGAGTGATGAGTCCCAAGTGATGAGTGATGACAATTGGCGTGTCGCGCCGCACCGGGTTGAGGCAGCGCGATATGAGTTTTGACGCGCCGTGGATAATGTCTCTATTATTGGTTGTGGCGGGTGTGACGGGATTCGCGGCGTGGCGGATTCACGGGCGGTTGGCGCGATTGGCGACTCTGGGCGCAGCGGAACGAATCGCCGCGCTCTCAACATTGGATGTGCGACGGCGCTGGCTTAAACTCTGGCTGTGGGCGGCGGCGGCGGCGTGTCTCGTGATTGCGTTGGCGCGGCCTGTCTGGGGGATTGACGCGGAACTGATTCAGGCACGCGGCGCGGCGGTGGTGTTCGTCATAGACATCAGCGCCAGCATGGACGCAGAGGACATCCTCCCAAGCCGGTTGGAACGGGCAAAGCTGACCGCATTTGATATTTTGGCCTCGATGGACGGCAGCCTCATCGGGTTTGTGCCGTTCGCGGGCGATGCGTTCGTCCAACTCCCGTTAACCGATGACGCAGACACGGCGCGTCTATTCATCCAATCCGCCAACAGCACCAGCGTCACCCGTCAGGGGACGGCCATCGCGCAGGCGTTAGAATTGGCCGCCACGGTGATTGATGAACGGGTTGCGGGCGAGGCGCTGATCGTCCTGATGACCGACGGCGAAGACCAACAGCGCGACCCGCTCCCCGTGGCGCGGGACTTGGCCGAGCGTGGGATTAAGCTGCATGTGATTGGCTATGGCACGCCAGAGGGGGATGTCATCCCTGTGCGTGACGCGGCGGGAGTCGTGACCGGCGTCAAGGCTGATAGGGCGGGCAGTATCGTGATTTCACGGTTAGATGAGCCGTTGCTGCAAGCCTTAGCCGACGCGGGCGGCGGTTATTATCAGCGGGCGGACAGCACCGGCGTCGAGGCCGTGGCGGTGATTGAAGCCGTCCGCGACCTCGAATTAGGGGCGTTGGGGGCGCGCCTGCGGACGGTCAGCGTGCCGCGCTTCGGGATTTTCTTGGCGTTGGCCGTCGGGCTATTGGCGGCGGAACTGCTCATCAGCGAACGGCGGAAGTTATGAGAAATATAATTCGCGTAGTCATTAACCGAAAGCCGAAAGAAAATATCATACCCTCCGAGGGCGACCCACGGGTCGCCCCTACGAGGGTTGTGATGGTGTGTTTTTGGACGTTATGCGCCATTTTTATGTTATCCGGTTGCGCGGGTGCGCCGACAGCGGGTGATTATGTACGGGTGAGCGTGGCGAACCCCGATGACGCGCAAGCCGGATATAACGCGGGGACGGCGCTCATCAACGCTGAGGAGTACGCCCTTGCGGATGCGATGCTGGAACGCGCAGCAGAGCAGACAGATAACCCGCGTGATGCGTTGTTCAACCTCGGCGTGACGCGGTTTGAATCCGGCGATTTCGTGGGCGCGGCGGCGGCTTATCAGGTGATTTTACGGGCTGACCCAACCGATTTCGATGCGCGGTATAACTATGAGTTGTCGCTGTTTTATGTTGAAATCCCGCTGCCGGAAAATCAACAGCAGTTGACCGAGCCGGAACAGGGCGAAACCGACCCGACGGTGACGCCGACTCCGCAACCGGGAGGATTGGATGGGCCAACCCCGACCCCACCGCGCCAAGAATTTGAGCCTGACTTGAGCAAGACCCCAGAAGGCGGCAGCGGCGATTTCGCCAGCGATGCAGAGTCTACGCCTGTGCCGCGAGTCGGGGGCGGCTTGACGGTGGAGGAGGCGATGCGCCTATTGGATGGTGAAGATAGCGACGCGATTGCGCCGTATCTGATGCCGACCCAAGCGGGCGGCGCGAATGAGGAGAATGATTGGTAATGCGGCGTAGATTTTTGGCGCTGGTGCTGATTTTCCTTAGCGCGGTTGGCGTGACGGCGCAAGTCCCATCCGGCGAGTCGTTTTTCGTGATGGCGGAGGTCGTGCCATCTGAGGGGCTGGTCGGTCAACAGATGAATTATGTCGTGACGGCCTACAGCGACACCTTGCGCGATGTCACGCTGACGCCGCCCGCGTTTGCCGGGATGGTTCAGGGCGACATTCGTAGCGTCGGGTCGTCGGTCACATTAGAGGGCAAACAATATAACCTCGTCACATTCGCGGTGACGGTTTACCCATCATTGGACGGGGTATTGACCATCCCGTCCGCCGAGATCGCGTTTGAAGGCACGGTCTTGACCGGAACCGAAACCCGCCAAACCGAGGCCGTGACATTCAGGGCGATGATGCCCGCCGATGCGCCGGAAGATTTTAGCGGATTGGTCGGGCGGCATGACTCGCGGTTTAGCGTAGAGGTGAGCGCTGCGGAATTGGGGCAACCTATCACGGCGGAATATAGCATCCGTGGGACGGGCTATGTCGGCGGTTTGCCCGCGCCGGAGTTGATTTTGCCGGACGGGTGGCGGGCATACCTTGACCCGGCACAAGTCACGACGATTTCTGACGGGACGGTCACGACCTCTGAAAAAACGTTCCGGTGGCGAATCATGCCGGATAGGGCAGGGGCGCTGAGTTTGGGAGTCGCGCCGTTGACGGTCTATGACTTGCCGACGGCTGCATTTGTGACTCTAACGAGTGAGTCGATTCCGATACAGGTTTTGCCGGGTTCAAATGGTGAGACCGTGCGTGCGTCCGCGCAAGCCGCGCTCGAAAATTCTGGTTTGGGGTTGCCCGCCGCCACGCAGACCAATATATCCCCACCGTTTGAGGCCATCTGGTGGTTTATCCCATTATCTGCCGCTGTGTTTTTGTTGGCGCAGGCCATCTTAAACCGGATATTTGCCGCCCGCGTTGAGGCTTACCGTAAAAATGCGCTGACTGCGGCCAAAATACGTTTGGAGGGGGCGGCCAAAAAATCTGGCGAATCCGCGCTCAAGGCGATTGAACAGACTGTCGAGTGGTATCTGAATGATAAGCAAATCGCGGAGACGACTGGTATACGCGGAGCGCTGATTCTGGTTGAGTCGGCGCGATATGCGCCATCCGAGTTTGATACCGTGAGAGAACTCGCATCGGCGGTTTATATGGCGCTCAGTCAGGCTGATGGCGAGGTCGAGTCATGAGCAGGGTCTTGTTCATTCTTGCTGCGGCGCTGCTGCTGGTTTTGGGATTCGCAGCGGCTAATCCGCCCAATGTGCCGGAATTTGACGGCATCGCGGAGGTCGCGGCGGGGCATACGGCGCTCGAATCGGACGATTTAGGGATGGCGCTACTGTATTATAAACGGGCGCTGACGGTTATCCCGCGTGATTCGGCTGCACAGTTGGGCGCTGCTGTGGTGCGGGCGCTACGGGCGGACATCCTCCCTGAGGAGTCCGGATTCGCGGCAAGTGTGAGCCGTCTGACGGCGGATGTCATGAGCCTGAATGAATTGCGCCTTTTGGCGATGCTGCCGTGGCTGGGGCTGTTCGGCTGGGGTTGGTTATGGGTGAATAATCGCAAGGATGCCCGCCTGAGACGCCTCATTTTGACCCTATATGTACTGGTGGTGGCGGTGTTGGGATTATTAGTCGTGCGTCAGACCTATGAGGCGGCGTATCCGGCGGCGGTCATCACAGCGTTTGAGACGGCGGCTTATGCAGCGCCGAGTGAGGACGCGCCGGTTTTATTCAAGCTATATAGCGCGGCGGAAGGGCGGATTTTAGACCGTCGTGAGGGGTGGGCGCGGTTTGCTCTACCGGACGGGCGCGAGGGATGGGTTAAAAATGAAGTGATGAGTGATGAGTGATGAGTCCTGAGAAAGGTTCGCCTTATCTTTAGGACTCACAAAATATCCTTTGATATTACTTAGGATTTGCCGTTATTACTCTCATCACCCATCACTCAGGACTCATCACTGATTATCGGTTTGCCAACAGGTCGGGGATTTCTTCTGGGTTGTTGGCGACGAGGACACCGGCTTGGCGCAGGGCTTCGATTTTCTGGTCGGCGCTGCCTTCGTTGCCGTCCACAATCGCACCCGCGTGACCCATACGAGTGTTGGGGGGGGCGCTCCGACCCGCGATGAACGCGGCGACGGGCTTGGTCATGTGCTTGGCGATATATTCGGCGGCGTCGATTTCGGCGCGGCCACCAATTTCACCCAACAGCGCGACCATCTCGGTTTCAGGGTCGTTCTCGAACATCTCTAGCACATCGACAAAGCTCGTCCCGATCACCGGGTCGCCGCCGATGCCGACGCAAGTCGATTGACCCATACCCGCTTCGGTCAGCGCGTTGACGACTTCGTAGGTCAACGTGCCGGATTTTGAGACGACGCCGACGCGACCCGGCTTGGCGATGTAACCGGGCATGATGCCCATTTTGCCGATGCCGGGGGTGAGCAGGCCGGGGCAGTTAGGGCCGATGAGTCGGCTGCTGCTCTGGCGCAACTTGACGTTGACGCGCATCATGTCGCGGATGGGGATGCCTTCGGTGATGCAGATAATCAAGCCGATTTTGGCGTCGATAGCCTCCAAAATCGCCTCAGCCGCCAAGGGGGGCGGGACGAAAATCACGCTGGCGTTGGCGTCGGCTTGCTTGACGGCCTCGCGCACGGTGTCATAGACTGGGACGCCATGCGCCCATTCACCGCCCTTGCCGGGGGTGACTCCGCCGACGACGTTCGAGCCGTAGGCAATCATCTGCTGGGTATGGAAACCGCCTTCGCGCCCGGTGATGCCCTGTACGATGATGCGGGTGTCTTTGGTCAGCAAAATCGCCATGTTTAGAGCGCTCCTTCAGCGGCGGCCACCGCTTTTTGGGCGGCCTCGGTCAATGTGGCGGCGGCGGTCAAGGTCGGGATGTTGGCCGCTTGGATGATTTCACGACCCTCTTTCGCATTCGTGCCTTGCAGCCGAATCACGATGGGGACGATCGGTTTGACCTCGTTATAGGCCTCGATCATGCCACGGGCAACTTCATCGCAACGGGTGATGCCGCCGAAAATGTTGATGAGGACGGATTTCACATTCGGGTCGCTTAGGATGATGTTGAGCGCCTTAGCGACCTTATCGGCCTTTGCGCCGCCGCCGATGTCCAAGAAATTGGCGGGGCCGATGCCCTTGTCCTTGCCATACAGTTGGGTCATGTCCATCGTGGTCATCGCCAAGCCTGCGCCGTTGACCATGCAGCCGATTTGACCGCCCAGCTTGACATAGCTGATGTCGGCGAGACGGGCTTCGGCCTCAGCGGGGGCTTCAACCGTCAGGTCGCGTTGTTCGGCCAAATCGGGGTGACGGAACAGCGCGTTATCGTCAATCGACACCTTACCATCAAGCGCGACCAGTTGATTGTCGCCGTTGATGATGAGGGGATTGATCTCGGCAAGTGTGGCGTCACTGGCGCTGTAGCAAGCGTATAAGCCACGGGCGATGACGCCGAACGCCTTCCAATGCTCTTTGGGCAAGTTCATGGCATTGGCGACGGAGGTAATCTGGAAACCTTGTAGGCCATATACCGGGTCGATATATTCACGGATGAGGGCTTCGGGCTTTTCGTGCGCCACTTGCTCAATATCCATGCCGCCTTCAGATGAGGCGATCAAGACGGGCTTACCGGCCTTGCGGTCATTGGTGATGCCTAAGTAAATCTCTTTGACAATCGTCGAAGCTGGGTCAACCAAAACCTTGTGGACGGTGAGGTGCTTGATGGGCATACCGAGGATTGCTGCTGCCTTCTCTTTGGCCTCTGCCGGCGTTCCAGCGACCTTGACGCCGCCCGCTTTACCACGCCCGCCGGTCAAGACCTGTGCCTTGATGACGACTTTACCGCCGATTTCAGCGGCGATGGCCTCAGCTTCTTCTGGCGTCGTGGCAACTTTGCCCATGGGGGCGGGGATGCCATACTGTTGGAACAACGCTTTACTTTGGTGTTCGTGCAAGTCCAAGTGCGTCTCCTTTGGGTCATAAAAAGTTTCAAACTGCAACCGGGGAATTATATCCCAGTTGACGCGGGCTTGAACACGCCCAGACTGTAGCCAGCAAACGCGGGGCGCTGTACACTTAGAGGGACTATAAGACGAAACGTTACCCATATAAAGGAGAACTTATGCGCGCTGGACGTTGGTTGGGATTGGGGCTACTGCTGGTGGCTCTGTTATCGCTGGGCTTGCCGGTTGGGGCGCAGTCGGATAATTTGCTGCAAAACCCGGGTTTTGAAGAGCCATTTGCGGCGATTGACCCGTTTGGAACTGTGGCTGCTTCGTGGATTCCGTGGTATGTGGCCGATGGTGTTGCCGCGTCTAGCCCGTTCTTTGGGGCGGCCAGCCCTGAACGGGTCTTGATTGGGCAGAGCGCCCAGTTGTACTCCTCGGTGTTTGCGACAGCTAAGGCCGGTGTCTATCAGACCGCGCTTGTCCCGACAGATTCGACGCTTGTTTTTAGCGTCAGCGCTTATGTCTGGTCGAGCATCGACGAGGCCGATACCTCGGTCAGCACCATCCCCGGCCTTGTGACCATGGAAGTCGGTGTTGACCCGACGGGCGGAACTGACCCTCAAAGCGCGGTGATTATCTGGTCAGAGCCGTCTGAATTGTATGACCAATATCACCCGTTGCGCGTGGTTGCATCCGCACAAGGCGGAATCGTGACGGTGTTTGTGCGTTCGACCCTCGGCGGCGATACGTATGTGTCGGATGTTCATCTTGACGACGCGCTGTTGGTTGTGACCGATGATATGGCTGCGCCTGTCCCGACGGCGGAAGCTCCCGCAACTGTAGACGCCCCGACAGCCGAATCGGTTGTCCCGACGGTTGAAGCCCCCACCGCAGAAGCCCCGACGGCTGAACCTGTCGCCGCGACGGTTGAAGCTCCCACGGAAGAAGTCGCCGCCCCGACAGACGAGGCCGTCGCAACCGAAGAAACACCGACTGAGCCCGTATTCTTGAGCGAGATTGAATACGTTGTTCAAGACGGCGACAATTTCTATGACATCGCGATCACCTATAACAGCACGGTTGCGGCCATCCTCACCGCCAATGAGATGACGGAAGAAACGATTATCTATCCGGGCGACGTGCTGAAAATCCCTGTGACCGTGCCTGTTGCCCCTACAGCAGAACCGGCCACCGCCGAGCCAACGGCTGAACCTACCGCCGAGCCGACGGCTGAACCTACCGCCGAGCCGACGGTTGAAGCAACGCCAGAAGCCATCGTGACGGATGAGCCGCGCACCGAGGAAATTGAGCGCGTTGTACAGCGCGGCGATACCTTGATTGGGATTGCCAACGAATTTGGCCTGAATGAGTTCGACCTCGCGGCCTATAACAACTTCACCGTGATGGATGTCATCCGCGTTGGTCAGGTCATCCGTATCCCCGCGCAAGTCGTCGATGAAGGCACAGGCGGCGCGGGCGAAGAACCCACCGCTGAACCGACGACTGAACCAACTGCCGAAGTCACGCCGGAATTCCGCCGCTATGTGATTGTGCCGGGGGATACCCTCAGCCGCATTGCGTCGCGGTTCGGCACGACGGTGCGGGCGATTTTGGACATCAACGACATCCCGAATCCCAACCGCATCCTATACGGTCAGGTCATCCGCATCCCCAATGAGTAATTTTCGCGTCCTCAAGAATCAAGCGACGGGGCAAGTTATTTTGCCCCGCGCCTTCTGGTGCGCCAGCTTCATGTGCCACCTCAAGGGGCTGATGTTCCGGCGCGAATTGCCGTCTGACGAAGGCTTGCTGTTCGTGACGAAAAGTGAGAGCGTAGTCAACACGACCATCCACATGTTTTTCATGCGCTTTTCGATTGGCGTGGTGTGGATGGACAAACGTGGGGTGGTCGTACACAAAGCGCTGGCGAAACCGTGGCGTCCGGCCTATGCCCCGGCCAAGCCCGCGCAGTATTATCTGGAAGCCAATGTAGACATCCTAGAGCGCGTCCAGATTGGCGATGTGTTGACGTTTGAAGAATAACTTGTAGGGACACGGCACTGCCGTGTCCGCTGCTATCAGTGAGATAGGCGTTTAATGGTGGCAAATCGGTTGAAGTGGCGGGTTGTGCTGGTATTGATGCTGGCGCTGATGACTTTGTGCGTCTCGGCGCAAGAGACGGCGGGCGCGACGATTCATGTTGTGCAGCGGGGCGAGACGCTTTTCAGCATCGCGCAGCAGTACGGGCTGAATCTTGATGCGATTGCGAAAGCAAACGGCATTATCAACCCGTCGAACATCATGGCGGGGCAGCGGCTGCTTATCCCGTTGAATGGTATTGCGGTGAGTGCGACGCCGGAAACTTATGTCGTGCAGTATGCCGATACCCTACAGGCGATTGCGACGGCATTTAGCACCGATACCGGCACGCTCATCAGCCTGAACGGGTTGACCGACCCCAACGCGCTGTATGTCGGGCAAACTCTGATTCTACGGGCGGGGGCATCGGGCGGCGTATCAACGCCTGAGACGACAGAAAATACCGATACAACCTCCACGCCGCCTGTCGGCGGAATCACCGCCACTCACCGCGTTCAGAGTGGCGAAACCCTGTTCCGCATCGCGCAGCAGTACGGCGTAGCGATGAGCGATATTCAGGCCGCCAACAATATCGAGGACGCCTCGCGGATTTTTACGGGACAAGATTTACTGATTCCCGGCGTCGAGGCGTCGTCTCCGGCCTCATCTTTGCCCGCCGGATTGACCGCCCTCGACTTGACCCCGCTGGTATTGGTCGAGGGCAAGACTGGGCGCATCCGCCTGACGACGACCAATGGCGGCGCGACAGTGGCGATTCAATTCCTGAATCAGGCGATTGATATGGCGACGCTAGAGGACGGCGTGTCGCATATCGGGTTTGCGCCCGTGCCGCTGGGGACGGTGGTCGGGGTGTACCCGATGACCATTACGGTGACGGATGTGGCCGGGGTCGGGACACTGGCCTTTAACGTCCAGATTCAAGACGGCAATTACGGCGCTCAGTATGTGACTCTGCCGGAGGAAAAACTCGAATTGCTGACGCCCGCCGTTGAGCAAAATGAGATGGATTTACTGCGGCGCGTGACGACTCCCTACTCGCCGGACAGGTTTTTTGGCGGGCCGATGGGATTACCAGCGGCGGCGGCGATGTTTAGTTCGTTTGGCGCGAAGCGGGCGTATAACGGCGGCGGGCTAGACCGTTATCATTCCGGCGCGGATTTCGCAGGTGCGCCGGGGACTCCGGTGATTGCGCCAGCGCCGGGGCGGGTGGTGCTGGCTGATACGCTCAATATCCGTGGCACGACGGTCATCCTCGACCACGGCTGGGGGGTGTATACGCTGTATGCCCACATGAATGAGCGTTATGCCAATCTGGGCGAGTTCGTGCAGGTCGGTCAGGCCATCGGCACGATTGGCTCCACCGGGCGGGCGACGGGCGCACATCTGCATTGGGAAGTCTGGGTGCGCGGTACACCTGTAGACCCGATGCAGTGGGTCTACGAAGCTTTTCCCTGACGGGAAAAGAGTGATGAGTCCTGAGTCCCAAGTGATGCGTGAAACACCTCGGATGTTGGGATGTCATCAAGAGAAATTAAGTGTCGCATGTTTAGATTGAGTGAAATGGCGACAAACGTAGGGACGGCATTCTTGCCATCCGTTTTCGCAACAGGCGAACGCCCAGAAGGGCGTCCCTACATCGGTGTAAACCTAAAAAAATCCGAGTCCTGAATGATTCTCATCACTCAGGACTCATCACTAGGCTGTTTTATAAGCGTCGTCGAGCGCTTCAAAGTCGGTGAACAGGAAGTGGTCGTGATAGTAGTGAATCCACAGGAAGCTGAGAATCGCCGTGTAATACGACACATCAAAGCGCCAGTTTCCGAGGGTTTGGGCGTCTGCACCCGCGATATACGCTGGGGTGAAGAAATTCGTGATCGTATAAACCACGACGAATACCATAATCGACCCGACCAGCATAATCGTACTCAGCAGATACAGGCCACGGCTGTCTTTGCTGCGGCTGAAGCGCTGTACCAGCGGCGCGGTCTGATTCAGGTTGCCATAAGCCGCCCGCACCTTGATGATATAGAAGGTGATGGCGAGATATTGGAACGAGTGCCACGTATTCAACCCCTGAAAGGCCGTGTCGAGGTTGGGCAGGGCGGGCAGGATGAAGGCGATGGTGATGGTGAACAGGATGAAGGTGGTCTTGGGGACATTGAGAATCCCAGCGTTATACTCTTGGAATGATTTCCAGAGGAACGCGACCACCGCCGCAAGGAATACGCCGGTCATCGCATAGAAGAACCACGCCTGTTCAAAGAAGTCAGGGATGACGCTGGTCAGGTCGTTCACGCCGATGTCGAATGACCCCTGACTGATTTTATAGGCGGCCATCGGGAACAGACAGGTCAGGATGATGGCGTAGTCGATGCCACGCGCCCACGGGCTGACTGCGCTACGGCGGACGTATTGGCTCTCTTTGTGGCTGTAGAGTTCGACGATGAACGTGACCTGATGTAGCACATGCAGCGCTGCCCAGAAGAAGAACACCGTCAACAGTAGGGTCAGGTTGAGGAACGCCAACGAGACCACCACAATCGGGATGATGATGGACGAGCGAATCAACATCGGGTAGCGCTTCTTGAAGTCGTTATCCAAACCCGTCCGCAAGAAGGTGGACATCATGTGCGGGCCGCCGACGGCCACGCCGACGAATACATTCACCAGATTGCGGGTGAAGTCGTCAATCTGGCTCATCTCTGAGGCGGGCGCGCCGTTTTGCATGATGGCACGCAACAACAGGTAAACCAGATAAGGCAGCGGCACGACAATGACGCTGAAGGTGATATACATCAAGTCCCAGCGGCGCGTGCGAAGCCAAAGATTTGACGTGTCGCTCCGTTCCACGGTGGGCGTTGCGGGTGCTGCTGCTACCGCCATGGGGTTACTCCTTCTCTATTTCAATACATCAAGGCGGACGAAAAACGACATCCGCCGATAAAACATTGTAGCTAAGACCGATTTTGTGCGCTATAGCCGCCAGTTAAGTTTCCGTATAGAGACGGTTATCGTTTAATCTGCCCCATGAGGGGAACCGGGGACGATATGATGCTGGCGACAGCGTGCCTCATACGATTCTTTCGCCCCGACGAGGATAATCGGGTCGTCATAGCGGGCGGGTTGACCGTTGACCAATCGTTGTGACCGGCAAGCATGTTCCCCACACACCACGCAAATCGCCCGTAGCTTGGTGACTTCTTCGGCGATTGCCAGTAGAGCGGGCATCGCGCCGAATGGCTCTGCGCGGAAATCGAGGTCGAGTCCGGCAACGATGATACGTAAGCCGCGATTGGCGAGTTGCTCTATGACCCCGACCACGCTGGAATCGAGGAACTGGATTTCGTCGATGGCGACCACAGTGGTATCGGGGTTGAGTTGGCTGATGATGTCGTCAGAAGCCCGAACCGGCTGCGCCCCGATTTTCTGACCGGTATGGGTGACAACCGAGTCCAATTCATAGCGGACATCAATATTAGGCTTGAAAACTTGCACGGTCTGGCGGGCGATGACGGCACGGCGGACGCGGCGGATAAGCTCCTCGGTCTTGCCGCAAAACATGCTACCGCAGATGACTTCGACATGGCCGGAGTGATGAATCATCAGAGCAATCTTTCGGTACTAAGCAAGGTGAAACGAGCGCGAGGGCGACCCATCAGGTCGCCCCTACGGGACTAATCCAAATGAAAAGGCAGGTCGCTGGTTGAGGGCGTGCCTGCCTTTAGAAGTGCGGGTTTAACGGGGATTACTCGGCGTCGGTGGTCGGGATCTCGAACCCGGCGGTACGCAATGCCTTCTTGATGTTGATGAGTGACTGACGGCCAATGCCCTCGATGTCGAGGATGCTTTGGTCGCCGCCTTCGCCCAACTTAGCCATCAGGCCGTTGGCATCTTCAATTTCGACTGCCTTGAGCAGGTTGATGGTGCGCTTGTCCAAACCGAGGTCGGCCATGGACGGGTTGGTCGGGGCAGCCTTCGCCTCGATGCGAGCTTGACGCTCTGCAACCCTGTTGGTGCGCTGTTGTAACTTCTTGAGGAAGCGGTCAACCTGACCTTCGGTGTCTACGATGCGCTGTTCGCCGGTATAGAACGGGTGGCAGGCCGAGCAAATGTCGGTGCGGATTTCTGGGATGGTCGCGCCGGTCTTCCAAGTGTTACCGCAGGCACACACGACGTTGGCCTCGGAAAACCACTTCGGATGGAGTTTTTCCTTCATTGTTAGCTCCTAGCAGTAGGGTACGGCCTCATGAAGGTGAGGTAGCGTACCAAGAAAATGGGAAGTTTGCGATAAGGGCGCAGCACGCTACGCCCCTACACGCATGACGTTTGAGTTAGAACCTAGTCTGCCGCCGCTTCGGTTTCTGCGGGGTAGACGGGGAGGGTCTTGTTGGGGTTTTCAGCGCGGACGCTGATTTGCTTCTGCTCGCCGCGACCACGCATCCGCTCGAAGTAAACGTAACCTTCGACGGTGGCGTAGATGGTGTAATCGCGACCCAAGCCAACACCCTCACCGGGGTGGAACTTGGTGCCGCGCTGACGGACGATGATGCAGCCGGGGATGACGAATTCACCACCGAAGGATTTCACGCCGAGGCGCTGTGCATTCGAGTCGCGGCCATTGCGAGTAGAGCCGCCGCCCTTTTTGTGAGCCATTGTGAGTCTCCTCTAAAATTTCTTAGACTTAAGCGTTGATGGCGTCGATACGCAGGCGGGTGTAGAACTGGCGGTGGCCTGTGCGACGGCGGTAGTTGGTACGTTGGCGATAACGGAAGACGATAACCTTGTCGCCCTTGAGTTGCTTGGTGACGGTCACAGAGACCGACGCACCTTCAACGGTGGGGGAGCCAATAACGGTGGCTTCACCGCTACCAACCAAGAGGATATCGGTGATGACGAAACTCTCGTTTTCCTGATAAGGCAGACGTTCGACATCGAACTCTTGCCCGACCTCGGCGCGGTACTGACGCCCGCCCGAACGGATAATTGCGTACATTTGGGGGTTGCTCCAATCTTCGCTTGTTTCCACTGCTGTACTGTTGACATCTAAGAAGTCAGGCACGCGGGGAAGACGGCGTATTGTCGAAAAACGTCCCCAGACGATGGGGACGTAGGGACATATTTATATCACGATAGGGCGGGCGGGTCAATCCTGTTTAGAAACTTCCGAGGATGCGTTTGCGGGCATCGTCATATTCTTCACGGTTGATGAGGCCTTCTTGATATGAGGCTTCTAACTCGCGCAGTTTTTCGGATAGGCTGTTGTTGCCATCAGAAGTCGCCACTGGGGTAGGCGGAGATGGCTGCGTCAGGTCGCCGCGCTGTATCCGACCCTCGTAAGCCAACGATTTACCCAGCGTGGTGAGCGACCCAATGGTCTTGGCTGCGCCCCGAATCGATGACATGATAATCAGCCCAATTCCGCCCAACAATCCCAGCGTAAAGACCCCGAACCCGACCAACCCTTGTGTGTTGCTGACATCTTCAATCGCGCCGCCCTCGGTCTCGCGGCAACCAGCCACTAAGCTATAGGAAGTTTCGCCGGGACGGTATGAGTAGGATTGAGAATTGTTCACATAGGCATCCGCGTCACCGCAAAAGATACTGCCCATTAATTGATTAATCCCTTTGTTGTCGGTCACGACAGAAGGGAGGACGAAAATTAGAATTAGGGCTACCACACCTACGATGATGCCCAGACAGCCACAGCCAACCCCAAGACGCATCAGGTTTTACCCCGCCTTATGAACGAATTCCCTAGAGCGTATCATCGTTTTAGAAATGGCGTGCGACGCTTTAGACGATGAACATCGAATCACCGAACGAGAAGAATCGGAAGCCCTCGGTTTTGGCGCGCTCGTAGGCCGACAGCACAAATTCACGCCCCGCGAGGCTGGAAATCATCATCAAGAGCGTTGATTTTGGCAGATGGAAATTGGTAATCATCGCGTCCACCGCACGCCATGTATAGCCGGGGTAGATGAAGATGCGGGTATCGGCATGGAAGGCCGCGACGGGTCGCCACGGACACAGGTCTAGCGCTTGAGTCGGGTTAGACGGGTCGCCGCCCGCGCTGACCAGCGCAGCCGTCTCTAGCGTGCGGGCGCTGGTCGTCCCGACGGCGATAATCCGCCCGCCAGCGAGTTTGGCGCGATTGATGATTTCGGCATCTTGAGTCGTCAGTTCCGCCCGCTCGGAGTGAATTTTATGCTCGGTGATGTCATCGACTTTGACCGGCTGGAAAGTGTCTAGGCCGATGTGGAGGGTTACATTGGCGAAATGCACACCTTTATCGCGCAAGGCGATCAGCAAATCCGGCGTGAAATGTAATCCGGCGGTTGGCGCGGCGGCTGACCCTTGCTGGCGAGAGTACACCGTCTGGTAGCGTTCGGGGTCGGTGGCGCGTTCGTGAATATACGGCGGCAGCGGCATCTCACCGATTTTGGAGAGCGAATCGGCGGGCGGCTCGCTGAATTCTAAGATGCGCTCTGCGCCGTCCAATTCTTCTGTAACCGTGGCGGTGATGGTTGTGTTGGGGAATCCGAGGACGCTGCCGGTTTTGATATTGCGACCTCTGACCAGTGCTTGCCAACGGGTGGGCGTCAATTGGCGCAGCAGTAAGACCTCAGACACGCCGCCCGTATCGTTTTTGAAGGCGGGGAGGCGGGCGGGAATCACGCGGGTGGTGTTCAAAACCAGCACATCGCCGGGGTTAATCAGGTCGATGATGTCACGGAAACGGCGCTGTGTTTCGATGGTCTGGTCAGCGCGATTCAGCAGCATCAAGCGCGAGGAATCACGCGGCTCGGCGGGCGTCTGCGCGATGTATTCTGAGGGGAGGTCGTAGTCAAAATCAGAGAGATTCATAGTCTTTAAAGTAATGTTGGTTGTTCCGGCGGGATAGGGCGGGATGGATTGTCGTAAGGCAGGCCGAGATGCTCATAGGCGGCGGCCAACGTAATACGACCCCGTGGGGTGCGGGCGATGAATCCCAGTTGAATCAGATACGGCTCATACACCGATTCGATGGTCGATTGGTCTTCGCTGATGGCCGCTGCTATGGTATTCAAGCCGACGGGGCCGCCGCCGAATTTCTCGATGATGTTGCGGAGGTAGCGGCGGTCAATATCATCGAGTCCGAGTAGGTCGATTTCTAATAGTTCGAGCGCCGCGCCAGATACGGGGCCGGTGATGATGCCGTCGGCGCGGGTCTGCGCGAAGTCACGCACACGGCGTAATAATCTGAGGGCGATACGCGGCGTACCACGGCTACGACGAGCGATTTCGGACGTGCCTTCTGGTTTGATGGGGACGTTGAGCATCCCAGCGGCGCGGGTGACGATGCTCTCCAGCGCCGCTTGAGTGTAATAATCTAGGCGAAAAC
>Ga0163144_10003077_pt1 | contig 38133 bp, 34 predicted proteins | sample OliLak19BULKMAT1_FD_123175 | JGI IMG/M metagenome (GOLD analysis project Ga0163144, IMG submission 123175) | Freshwater microbial mat bacterial communities from Lake Vanda, McMurdo Dry Valleys, Antarctica - Oligotrophic Lake LV.19.BULKMAT1 | ecosystem: Environmental > Aquatic > Freshwater >...
CGATTGAAGTGGTGGGGATTCAGGCTTACAGTTTCCAGCAATTCTACCACTCTCTGCTTTCTTGCCTTTTCCGAATTGCCAATATTGTGCACGCGCATGGGCTCCATTATGGCTTCGCCAATCGTAATTCGCGGGTTGAGCGAGGAATAGGGATCTTGGAAAATAATTTGCATATCCTTCCTGATTTCCCGCATAAATTCAGGCCCAAGCTTATTAATTTTCTTTCCATTAAAAAAAATAGTGCCATCTGTAGGCTCGATCAATCGCAAAATGGTTCGGCCAAGTGTGGTTTTCCCACAGCCAGATTCGCCAACCAAACCTAGAGTTTCGCCTGGATGCAGCTCAAAGCTCACATCATCTACCGCTTTTACAAATTCAGTGGGCTTGCCAAATAGCCCCTTTTGCACTGGAAAATAGGTTTTTAGATTATTTACTATCAAAAGTGGGAATTTGGTTTGGAGCAAGCTCGACCTCATTTTTACCTCTTTTGGGGTAATGTAGTTTTCCGTCAGCGCCTCATCAACCGATCTGAATTTTGAGTTGGCAATTTCAACCAAGTTTCCTTTTTCATCTGTTCCCATAAAATCGGAAACCACAGGTAGCGTTTTCAATTTATAATCTATGCGTGGGCGGCAGGCAAGTAGCCCTTTGGTGTAGGGATGTTTTGGATTGCTGAAAATATTCCAAACTGTACCTTGTTCCACTATTTTGCCCTGGTACATTACAATAATGCGATCTGCAATTTCGGCAATCACCCCCAAGTTGTGCGTTATGAAAATGATAGAGGTGTCTTTCTCCTCTTTCAATTTTTTCATCAAATCCAGAATTGTGGCCTGTACTGTCACATCTAGGGCGGTTGTGGGTTCATCAGCTATCAATATCGATGGATTGCAGATCATGGCCATGGCAATCATCACCCTTTGCTTTTGCCCACCTGAAATTTGATGAGGATACGATTTGAAAATAGCCTCAGGTCGCGGCAATTTCACTTTCACGAAAAGCTCTATAGTACGCTTATGCGCCTCTTGTTTTGTTATTTTCTGGTGAATGCGTATGGTTTCCATCACTTGGTCTCCACAGGTATATACGGGGTTGAGTGAGGTCATTGGTTCTTGAAAAATCATCGATATTTCATTGCCCCTAATGTCTCTCATCTCCTTTTCTGAAAGCTTTGCAATGTCTATATAGCCTTTTTCAGCCGATTGAAATAAGATTTCGCCTCCGACAATTTTGCCCGAATTGCTCAACAATTGCAAGATAGACAAGGCCGTTACCGATTTGCCAGAGCCGGATTCGCCTACGATTCCTATGGTTTCTCCCTTTCGGATTTTGAAACTCATATCGTCCACGGCTTTCACCAATCCGGTCTCGTTGGTAAAGTGGATTTGAAGATTTTTTACTTCTAAAAGTGTGTCGAGGTATGCTACTTTGGGGTTGAAGGAAACAGCCATTAGGCAAAAATAATGAACTTTAACGGGTTTTCCATCCTATAATTCTGCTGGGGTATGTTGTCAGTAGCCTATTTGGCAATTTCGTTTCAATTTTGGTTAGTCGAATAAAATTTTGAAAATTGCAACAAGGTATCATTAGTAAATGTTAGAGAGGAGAATAAACACAAAAGATGAAGTGTAAAAATCATTGATCATTGAAAATACAAAAAATATGGCAGAGAAAGTAAATGTATTGATTATTGGTTCGGGTCCATCGGGCTATTCGGCAGCCATTTATGCCGCTAGGGCGGGGCTAAAACCGGTATTGTACCAAGGTATGCAACCGGGCGGGCAGCTAATGATAACCAACGATGTAGAAAACTACCCAGGCTACCCCAAAGGTATAATGGGCCCAGAAATGATGGAAGAATTTCGTGAACAAGCCCATCGCTTTGGTACCGACATACGTTTTGGTATGGTTACCTCAGTAGATTTTAATGGCAACGGCAATCACAAAGCTGTAGCAGATGAGGAGCATGAAATTGAGGCGGAGGCCATTATTATTTCTACGGGTGCTTCGGCAAAATGGCTCGGCTTGCCCAATGAAGAAAGGCTAAATGGAAAGGGTGTTTCGGCCTGTGCCGTATGTGACGGATTTTTCTTTAGAAATGTAGAAGTGGCAATAGTTGGGGCGGGCGACACAGCTTGCGAAGAGGCTACCTATTTGTCGAAGCTAGCCAGCAAAGTACACATGATAGTGAGAAAAGGCGAAAATGAAATGCGTGCCTCGCAAATCATGCAAAACAGGGTAAAAAATACACCCAATATCGTAATTCATTGGAACAGCATCCCCGAAGATATTTTGGGTGAAAATGAAGTGGAAGGTGTGCTGTTGAAAAATATAGTGACAGGTGTCACCAGTATTCTCCCAGTGCAGGGATTTTTCGTGGCTATAGGCCACAAGCCAAATACCGATATTTTTAAAGGGCAGTTGAAAATGGACGAAACGGGCTATATAATCACCGAAAAAGGCACTACCAAAACCAGTGTTGAAGGTGTGTTTGCAGCCGGAGATGCCCAAGATAGTGTGTACCGACAAGCAGTGACATCGGCCGGCACAGGCTGCATGGCCGCTTTGGATGCTGAAAGGTACTTGGCAGCGATAGAAGTGCCTGCCTAGCTGAAAAATTAATCTGGCCTGCATTACATTTGTAACGCAGGCCTTCGTTTCTATTACAAAACACACCCGGATGCTATTTTTAAGAACCAAAGGTTTTTTCACCTACTGCGTGTGCTTGCTTGTTGTGCAATTGGCGAGTGCACAAGACAAAGCTACGAAGAAGAGTTTCAGGGATTTTATCAATATTAAGGCACCGGCCATCAATTATGCAGTGCCCGATACAGCGATCCTGCACGATGAGGGATTGAAAGAAATAATCACCACAAAAAAAGTAGAGTACTATTTCGACCCTTCTAGGAGAGATTTTTCATTAACACAGGAGGTAGATACCAACCGAGTTGATCCGCGCGATTTTAGCATTGTGGAGGTAGATGAAGAGTATAATCTTGATGAAAACGACAGCCTTTGGGTGAAGATTGCACAGTATTATTCTATTTGGGACAATAAATCGGTGAATCCCTATGGGGTGGACATCACCAAATTTAAAGACACCGTGCAGCTGGCATTGTTCGATAGTGCGGCAGGTAGGCAATGGCATGCACCGCTCGACCACGGGCAAATCAATGACGATTTTGGCCCCAGAAAATACCGTTGGCACTACGGAGTAGATTTAGAATTAGATACTGGCGACAGTGTTTTTGCTGTTTTTGATGGCATAGTGCGAATTGTCAAATTCGATTATGGTGGCTATGGCAATTATTTGGTTGTTCGTCATTTCAATGGATTAGAAACCATTTACGGGCATTTAGATAAGCAGCTGGTGCAGGTAGGCGAGCTAGTTCGGGCCGGAGATCTAATTGGTTGGGGTGGTAGCACAGGCCGGAGTTCGGGGCCGCATTTGCATTTTGAAATCCGTTTTCAAGGCTATGCTTTCGACCCAGAAATATTGTGGGATTTCGACCAAAATAAGCTTATGTGGCGGGAATTTACCTTGATGCCACAGCATTTCAACTACCTAAAGAAAGTACGGAAGGTTTTTTACCACAGGGTTCGCAGGGGCGACTCGCTGCTCGAAATTGCCGACAGATATAATGTGCCTTTGAAACAAATACTGCGCTTGAACAAAATTTCGACCCGCACTACCTTGAAATTGGGCAGACGTCTTAGGATTAGGTAGATCAGCTGGATGAAAATGTCAAGCTGCATTGTTAAATTCAACTTGCCGAAAAATACATGGCTTGAAATAGCTCGGGAAAGGTTTTGGCGAATAATTAAAAGCTAAAACTTAACTCCCAATGCCTTCAATTGCTGCTTGATAAAATTCTTAGCCGATTCCTTTACGTTAGTTTTGATTCTTTTGGCACGGCTATCTTCGGGGCGGGCTTTGAAGATAGTGTCGTTGTAGCTTTCGTTTTGCTCACCTGGTTGGCTGGTGTAAAAATAGGTGTAAAACGATTTTCTAGTTATATTTTCAGGTGGATTAATTTTGCCGTAACCGTGATAGGATTTCCCAGTGGTGGCGAAAATTACAGCTCTGTTGAAATCTGGCCGCACTTTTTTCACGCATTCTGTCATGTCGGCATTCCAAAGCTCCGTGTGGCCTGCCCATTCATCTTTCCATTCTTTATTAAAAAATATGAGCAGATTGAGCCTTCTATATACATTGGCCAGATGGTGCATACTGAAATCGATGTGAATATCAAGAAAACTACCTGCTTTGCCTTGATGAAGACCCGAACCCATGGCATCGTCTGTCACAAACACTTCTTTCACCCCTGTAATCTGGCTGATGAAATCATTGAATTCGGGCGAGGAAACCTCTTTCCTGAGTTCAGTAAACAAGGCGTCAAAGTCTTCAAAATTAGAGCCTTCGGCTTTGCGTTCATTCAGCCCATCGTATTTTTTGTTGAAAATATCGTAGGCAGGAAAATTGGCATAGAGCGATTCGGCAACATCGACCCGCAAAAAATTGTCTATGACCAAATGTTTATAAGGCACGGAACTAGCAAAATCGTTTCTCAGCTTTGAAATACTATCTATGGCTAATAGAGAAGGGTTTAAGAACTGCATAATAGATAAATCCGCCACACCTTAGGGGAGTTACATTAATAGATGTTGATGGCGGCTGGTGTACATTCCGCCATTTGCAATACAATAATTCAACAAAAGATGCTCAGTTTTTAATTTTCTACTTGTGTTGATGATTCAAAATTAGCTTAATTTTGACACTCATAACTATCATTTGAAGCTATTTGCCCTAAGTTTTTGTTTTTTCTGCGGCACACTATTTTGTCAGGGGCAATCGAGACCATCGAAATGGAATTTCCATTACCAATATGACGTGAACGCTGTTGTAAAATGCCAATCAAGGGTATGGGAGTTGACGGACAGCCTTAGAATATACTTTAAGTTGACATTCGACCCAGCGTATGCCGAAGTCGAGCAATTGCATAAAAAATATGTTTGGAATTTCGATTATCGCATCACTTCCAGCTTCGACACTAAAAACAATGTGCTTCAAGCCTCATTTTCTTCAAGTAAATACCAGATTTCTGAAAATGAGTACTTATTCTATTTTCAAATACCAAAAATCACCGAAAGTAGTGCATACCTGTTTTTAGCGTGTTTTCAAGATGAAAAAGGGGAAGTTTACCTACACGATATTCCACTAAAAATAGTGGAAAAGGAAATCTATTCAGAGCATTTGATTTTCGAGACAGATCGCGTAACACCGATTTTCGATCATTATATTCACAAAAGAGATACCTTTCAAATCCGTTCGGCATTTGGTTCAGAGCGTGTACCTGAGCATTATTTTAGGTACAATTTTGCAGCCGCCCTTCCGCCCATGGCTACGGTAAATGCGGGCGATCAAGAGGTAAAATTAACGCCCGACACCACTATTATCTTGAATAACGATAGCCTGTATGTGCCTTTCAAAAAGGGCAACTACTTCATTTCTTCTATGCAACCGAGAAAATTTTATCACTACATGGTGGTAGATAATCGCTTTCCTAAAGTATCAAAAACAAAAGAATTGATTGAGCCTACCATCTACATTGCCACAGATGATGAGCGAAAAGCGATGCGAAACACGCAAAAACCCAAAGTGAAACTCGATGATTTTTGGCTCACCTTGGCTCAGGACAAAGATTTTGCCCGCAAAATGATCATGCACTATTATTCCAAAGTGCAAGATGCCAATGTTTTATTCACCACATATAAAGAAGGGTGGAAAACTGATATGGGATTAATTTATATTATTTTTGGAGCTCCAGACCAAGTATATAAGCAAGACTTGAAAGAAACCTGGAAATATAAAAGCAAGCAAAGTATTCCGGCTTTGAATTTTGTTTTCAATAAGAGAATAAATCCGTTTGGCGATTATTTTTTTGAGTTACAAAACTCAGAAGAGTATGCCAATGTGTGGTACAACACTGTAGAGCTTTGGAGAAAAGGAATATTGGAGAAATAGAAATTATTCAATGAATCACCCGCATGAGTTGGGGGCTGTAACTAATCAAACATGGAAGATAATAAAGAGGAAAAAAAAGAGAGTAAAGCGCCAGGTAAAGATTTCAAACGTAATTATGGTGTGCAAAGAGCTCCAGAATCGAAGGATATGGTTTTTGGCATCCGTCCGGTAGAAGAGCTTTTCAAGTCGGAGAAGGAAATTGAGAAAATGTTTTTTGACAAAGGCCAAGGAAATCTGCAAGATTTGATTCGTGAGGCAAAAATCAGGCAGATTCCGCATTCATTTGTTCCGATTGAGAAATTGAACAGCATTACCAGAAAAAATCACCAGGGTGTGATTTGTTTTGTATCGCCCGTACGCTACCAAAAGCTCGACAATCTGCTAATGAGCGTGTTTGAACAAGGCAAAACCCCGTTGATATTGGTGCTAGATCGCATTACAGATGTACGCAACTTCGGAGCGATAGCACGCACGGCAGAAGTAGCTGGCGTAGATGCCATAGTTATTCCTACTCGTGGCTCGGCACAAATTAGTGCCGATGCCGTGAAAACATCGTCTGGAGCATTAAATTACATACCAATTTGTAGAGAGGAAAACCTTAAAGACAGTTTAAATTTTTTAAGAGATTCAGGGTTGCAACTATTAGGCTGCACTGAAAAAGGAGGCGATTATTTGTACAAGGTAGATTTTACCGGGCCTGTAGCCATCATCGTTGGCTCGGAAGAAGATGGCATATCGGATGAGTATCTAAAAATGTGCGATGTAAGGGTAAGCATACCCATGACAGGGCATGTGGCCTCCCTAAATGTGTCGGTGGCAGCGGGAGTAGTTATATATGAAGCAGTAAGGCAGAGGCTGTAAAGTTTCTGCCAAATTCTCTTTTCACCTCATTCTAAATTACAAAATTCTTTATTTGGGGATGAATACAAAAACCACGACCACAAATGCAAATATCTAGAAGCGAATTTATAAAAAGCACAGGGTTGGGGTTGATGGCCTCGGTATTGCCTATTTCTAGCAGTATTTCTGCTTCTCAAACACCTAATAATGATCAAGCGACTTTCGAATTTGGTATTTCTTCCTACACGCTACGAAAGTTTCCACTAGAAAAGGCGGCCAGAATGTCGCTTAAAATGGGGACTCCCAATATACTTTTGAAAGATGTGCATTTGCCAAGAAGCCTTACAAGGATTGAGATTCAAAAAGTGACAGACAACTTGAGGAAACAGGGAGTTCACCCCTATGCGGTTGGCGAAATTACGATGAACACCAAAGAAGATGTAAATAAAGCTTTTGAATATGCGCAAGCAGCAGGCGTGAATTTGATAGTGGCAAGCCCAGATTTGAAATTGCTTCCCGATATTGAAAAAGCCGTCAAGAAATTTAGCGTCATTAGGCTTTCTATTCATAACAACGGCCCCGAAGATTTGCGGTTTCCTACTCCGGGATCGGCTTACGACCTCATTTTAAACATGGATGATAAAATCGGATTGTGTATCGATGTGGGTCATACCATCCGTGCTGGGCAAGATGTTGCCAAAAAAATAATTAAGTATGCCGACAGGCTTTTCGATATTCATGTGAAGGACATGAGTACACCAACCCAAGACGCCAACAATGTGGAAATAGGTAGGGGCGTGGCCAATTATCCAGAGATAATGAAAGCACTTCGAAAGATAAAATACGATAAGATTGTGTGCTTAGAAATAGAAAAAGATGAAGACGACCCTTTTGCCGCTATTTCAGAATCGATTGGCTACGTGAAGGGAGTTTGGAGTGGGATAAATGCTTAATCGTTCGCAATTATTGTCACTTTGCAGTGTCAAGGTTGTATCATTTTACGGGATCGAAGCCGCTACCACCCCAAGGATGACAACGGCCAATTCTTTTCATTCCCAGCCACATTCCTTTCCATGCTCCATATTTTCTGATGGCGTCTTCTGCGTATTGTGAGCAGGTAGGCGTATATCTGCAAGCCATGGGAAAAAAAGGGGAAATGGCATGTTTGTAGAATTTTACCAATGTGATGGCCAATAATTGCAACATCGAAGCTATTTTTTTGTTATTTTGCTTTTCCAAACCATAAAGTTATCACTATTTAACTGCCAAAAACATGCGATACCTAGCTTGCCTGATATCTATTCTTATTAGCGCCACTGGTCTTATTACTGCCCAGCCCAAAATGTTCAAACGCGAGATAGATGTTTCTACAGCGCCAAGAGAACATTCTTTAGACTTTCAAGAATTGAAACTAGATATTTCTTTTGTAGAGAAACAAGGCTTGATAAAAGGCAAAGTTACCCATGTTTTCACGCCACTCAGGAGCAAAGTTGAAAATATAAGTTTAGACGCCAAAGGCGATCTTGTGGTGAAAGAGGCCAATTTAAATGGCAATAAAGTCGAGTTCAAACGCGATTCGGCAGGCTATACATTTTTTGCTCCCAATCTCTTATATGGCAACAAATACACATTGACGGTGAGCTACGAAGCGCATCCTAAAAAAGGCCTTTATTTTATTGGATGGAACGATTCTACCCAAATTTCACAAAGGCAAATATGGTCGCAAGGCCAGGCTACGGACAACCGCCACTGGATACCCATGTATGACGAAATGAATGACAAAGTGATTTCGGAGGTGAATGTGACATTCGACAAAGACTATAAAGTACTTTCCAACGGAGCCAAATTAATGGAAAAAGACAATGGAGATGGCACAAAAACATGGAAATATAAAATGGAAAAGCCCCACTCTCCTTATCTGATAATGCTTGGCGTGGGCAAATATGAAATCAAGGAAGTAAAATCAAAGTCTGGTATCGTATTGCGCCTTCATTACTATCCCGAACACAAAGAAAAAGTTGAACATACCTATAAATATATGGTGCAAATGTTCGATTTTCTTGAAAAAGAAATTGGAGTACCTTACGCTTGGAAACCTAGTTTTTCGCAAATTCCGGTTCAAGACTACACTTTTGGTGCAATGGAAAACACCTCGGCTGTGGTTTTTGGCGATTTCTATTGTGTTGACGCCAGAGGATATTTAGACCGTAACTATGTATACGTAAATGCCCACGAGCTCACCCATCAATGGTTTGGCGATTTGATTACGGCCCGATCAGAATCAGATAGTTGGCTGCAAGAGAGCTTTGCCACCCATTACGGATGGCTTTTCGACAAAGAAGTGTTTGGCATAAATCAGTTTGATTGGAATAGGCGATTGGCCAACAACGATGCCATTCAGGCATCACTGGCCAACAAAAAAGCAATGGCTAGCACCAGCGGGGGAACTGTGAGATGGTACCAACGAGGAGCATTTATTATAGAAATGATGAAGTATGTAGTTGGCAAAGAGCAATTCAACAGAGCAATCAAACATTATTTGGAGAAAAACGCCTATAAGAATGTTGATTCCAATGAATTGTTGATTGCGTTTCAAGACGCGACTGGCTATTCTTTAAATGGTTTTTGGGAGCAATGGGTATATAAAGGTGGCGAACCAAGCTATAAAGTAAGCTGGGCCGATGTAAAAAATACAAAGAACGAAAGAGCTACTGAAATATCGATCGAACAAACCCATGAAATCAACGATCTGGTTGGCCTATTTAAAATGCCAATCAAGATGGAAGTTTGGTATAAAGACGGTAGTAAAGACAGTCTACAACCCATAATTGAAAATCAATTTCATAGGATTCAAATTCCAAATAAAAGCAATCTCGATATTGATTTTGTGCTGTTCGACCCCAATTCACAGGTATTGAAATCTATCACATTCACTAAATACCAAGAAGAATATTACAAGCAAGCACTAAAAGCCCCTTACATGCTCGATCGCTACGATGCGCTGGTGGCATTAAAAAATGTGGAGATAGATAAAAAGAGAGATGTGCTGATAAGTGTGTACCTGAAAGAAAAATTTCACGCTGTAAAGGCTGAAATAATCAGTCAATTGATAACCGATACGGCTAGGTCGAGCAAGGATTTATTGAAACTGGCTCTAATTGATAAAGATGCGAACGTTAGAAGAGCTGTACTTACCCACTTCAACTACATTCCCGATGGGTGGGAACCGCAACTGAGGAAATTGTTGTACGATTCCTCTTATATAACAGTAGAACAGGCGTTGGACAAGCTCAGTTTCCGCTTTCCTGCCTATGCCCAAGCCTACCTCGACATTACTAAAAATGAAATAGGAAATAGCGGCAAGAATATCCGAATCAAATGGCTCGAAATAGCTTGTGGATTCGACAGAGCTAAATACATAAGTGAACTGGTGAATTACGCTTGTCCGCCTTATGAATTTCGGACAAGGCTGAATGCGATGGAAGCATTGAAAAAACTCAATTATTTTGATGAAAAACTTTTGGCAGGGTTAGTGAATTCGGCTTATCATTTCAACACCCGGCTCTCTGGCCCAGCAGAGCAAAATATCCAATATTACTACAAGCAATCGACTTACAAAAAAGCTATTTCAGATTTTGCACAAAAGGCAAGCACTACTGCCATAGAAAAGCAAGTACTGAAAAAAAATATGAAGTAGGGGCAGATATGCTGAAAGAAATTAATCCGTTAAATCAATTTACCACCGGCTAGGTGGCACGAAAACAGCTTGTTGGTTGCTCATTTTTTTGCTAGTGCATTTATTTAAGACCGACACGGGCTATAAAAGCAATGAATCGATGCGGTGTGCCTGCACCAGATTTTGTGATTCTGACCAAGTGAACACAGTAAACCTGCCATCCTGAGAGGCCACCAATGCAATAGAGTCATGCTGGTCATTTACAAACTGTGCTGCCGAAAGGTGTCTTGTTCCACCTGTTTGAGCTGGAAATACAACTGTCGGTTGTCCTCCATTTATCGGTTCTGTGACTATCATTTGTTCGACCAAAGGCTTGTTGTAGGCCCTGAATATTTTTTCGCCAAATGCCAGCAGTTCATATTTGTCATTCATCACAATAGCTCCGTCTATAGCCGTAAGCCCAGCCACCAGCTCCACCTCTCGGCTCAGATCTGTTTGCCATTTGGTCAAGTCTCTTTCCGATTCAGGCAAATGCATCAAATCGGCCAAGCCAGAAAATGGAGGATGGATCGAATAATGCAAAGGGTGCCTGATCGATTCTTTCCAAGCCACAGAAAGTGACGGAACGATTAGTAAAGTGCCGCCACGCTTGTGTGCACGGATCGAAACTGCCAACTGCAACAATAGGTTTACGGGTTCATCCATTAATGCAGGCGAGGAGAAGTCGAGCAACGAGCGCAGCAGATTAGGGCTATCTGTTTTCTTAGCCTGCCGGTCGTCTACAATTTTGATTTCATCGCCTATCAGCACTGCGATGTTTGAAAACTTGCCAAAACCATCCGTTCTGCGATGCTTTACCACTACGAGACCAGGTTCGGAAACATCTAGCACGAAGCAAAAGTTAGGTATGGTGGCTGTGGCTCCCCATAAAAATAGTTCATTATTGTCGCTCCATACACCCATATGAATACCCGCCCGCTCGAAACCAGGGGCAATTTTAGCTATAGATTCAGGGCTAAGCGGCAGCCTATTGGAAAACATTATAGGCGTTTCCGCCTGTTCGGGCGAAAGAAAAGCAAGCGATATTCTGGGGGAATGACCTTCCTCTTTTCGCAAACTTGTCCAAAAAGCAGCATCAATGATGGCTTCAATTTGCTCCGCTGTGGGTGTCAGCACTATGTGATGAAGCCCCTTTCCTTTGGCGTTGGATCGATGTTTCTCAAAAATAGTTTCTAAGGTTGAGGCCACAGTTTTTGCGGCTTTGTAAGTAGGTGCGGTTGTCATGTATGGCTTTGGTTAATATTTGCCAGTATTCCATTGACAGAATCGTGACGTTTGGTGAATAATGCAAGTTAGCATAGTTTAGCCAGGAAGAGTGTCAGGAAAAAAACAGGGATATACATTGATTGAAGCAGGGGTGACAAAGCCACCAATCACCCCCGGCCTCAAAATAGACTGCGTACATTTGGCTAGTTCAATTTTATATCGAACTGAACCAAATCAATAAATTCCTGCACGCGTTCTTCGATTTCTTCGTTCTGCAAATCGAGGGTGCGTTCTACTCCAAATTTCTCTACACAAAAAGAGGCCATGGCAGAGCCGTAAATAATGGCCGATTTCATGGTGTCGAACGAAACATCGTCTTTAGAAGCAATGTATCCAATGAAGCCGCCTGCAAAAGTATCGCCAGCACCGGTTGGGTCAAACACCTCCTCCAACGGCAAAGCGGGGGCAAAAAACACCCTGTTTTCATAAAATAATAAAGCACCATGTTCCCCTTTTTTGATGATTAAGGCTTTGGGGCCCATTGCCATTATTCTTTTTGCCGCTTTCACCAATGAATGTTCTTTCGAAAGTTGGCGAGCCTCTTCATCGTTAATGGCTAGCACATCTACCATCGAAAGTGTGACCATTAGATCGTCATAAGCCACATCCATCCAAAAGTTCATGGTGTCCATCACAATCAGTTTAGGTCTATTTCTTAGGCTGTTTATGACAGTACTTTGCGTTTTGGGAGCCAAGTTGCCCAGCATTAGGTATTTACAGTCTTGGTACGCTTCAGGAATGACAGGGTCGAAATCGGCCAACACATTCAGCTCAGTCACCAAAGTATCGCGAGTGTTCATGTCGTTGTGATATTTGCCAGCCCAAAAAAACGATTTTTCTTCCTCCTTGATTTGCAATCCAGTGGTATTTACACCCTTTTCATTCAAGGTATGAATAAATGATTTTGGGAAATCTCCGCCTACAACAGCCACAATATTTACTTTCTTATACAGATAAGCAGCTGATAATGCGATGTAAGAGCAAGAACCGCCAACTATTTTATCGGTCTTGCCAAATGGAGTTTCAAGTTTGTCTAGGGCTACTGTGCCTATAGTTAATAATGACATTGGGGGGAGTGGGGTTAGAGATAAAGAATGTTATTGTAAAATATGGTAAATTAGGTCTAAGTTATCTGATACTTCTTGGTCAAAATTTTGCACCTATAAAAGGTTGATTAGCATATAATAATCTCATTTATAAAAATCTTGTGGCAAACTTAGTCGCTTGTAAAACTCTGGAAAAATTAAATCTAGCCAATCGCTACTTAATTTAGCTTCTTTCCACCAATTGTGGTTTAAATCGTTCAAATACGATGGTAAAGTGCATAGTTCTATGCAATCCTGCATAATTTTACGCAACTGTTTGCTTTCGAAATTATTATGTTTTACATGCATTAAACTAGTATGTTTAAGCAGAATTTCGGGAGTTGCGAAGTAGTTTTCAAGCTCTCTCCTTTTCCAATGAACTACTTGCAAAGCCTTTGTACCTTCTATATTTTTATCTATTTTATCAGACAATGTTAGCCCTTTTAAATCGGGAAAAAACTCTTTTAAAGACTTAAAATTTTGTACAGCAGTGTTGGGCACATTATCTCCAGTATATTGCACATTGGCCAATTTAAGTAAAGGCTCTACCTTGTATGATAATCTATTGGAAATTGTACAAAGCATTTCTAGCTCCGTAGAACCTTCTAAGTATAGCACATGCTTTTTTGGCCTTGCTAAATAGTGTTTTTTCCACCCTATTTCTGACAATGCTTTTCTTATGTGGGGTAGCGACTCAGTTTTGGTTGCAATATTTAATTCTATTGCTTTATTTTCTATTAAGGCAATTACTTTTGAAGCATCGGCAGCTTCATCTAACACCACCTCGGAATGAGAAGCTATGATAATTTGCGTATTATTTTCATTGCACAACTTACTAATCAATTGAAAAGCTTGTCTTTGTCTTATCACTTCTAGGTGTGCATCAGGTTCGTCAAGGAGCATTACTGTATTAGGGCACGCCAACATGTAGGCTAATAATAGCAGCGTCTGCTGAAACCCTCTTCCTCCAGAAGAAATATCATATGTGATATTATTTTCAATATACTCGAGCAGAATTGTGCCATTTAATTTAATGTATTCGGGTTTTTGAAGTTTAGCTCCAAACATAGAATTAATAGCTTTGCATAGCTTTTGCCAATTCTCTTCACTATTCAATATATTGGTTTCAGGATATAGCACTTCAAAACAAATATTCCTGAGGACTTCGGCTGTTTTTCCTTCTCCCAGTCGTCTGTTTATTGCTCGTTGTTGCAGTTTGTCTTCTATTGTAGAAATTCCTGACATAGGTTGCAAAAATCCAAAATGGATTCCATGTCCATTTTTATACAACTCTGTCATTTCTCTTATTCCAGATATAACTCTACTAGTAAATGACTCAGCATTGGTAAAAGCAAATTCTACCCTACAATTCCATTTCACTCCATCATTTTCTCCCTGTAATTCTATTTCAAGCTTTACATGGTTCGTTTTATTTTCTAAATGCTCAGTAACCTTCTTGTTTCGCCACAGAAATCTAGCATCTGAAATAGGACTATTTAGCAAGTCTTTTCTATTTATTACAACAAACCCTTTTCTATCCAGGTCATTTTTCTTCTGTGCCAACAAATAATTAACAACACCAATTTCCCACAAACACAATGCCTGAAAAATGGTAGATTTGCCTGAGTTATTAGGGCCAACAATCACCAGTGATTGCGACAATGGAAATTTTACGTTTTCTAGCTTTTTAAAATTATTTATTAAAACTTTTGTAATCATCCTGAAGTGTTTTGCTGTTCATAAAAAAGTCTATTTCCTTAGCTTTAGTCAGTTGCGAACTAAAAAAAAGTGCCTTTTCTGCATCAAGAATTTTAATTAAAGCTTAAATATTTTAGGTCGTTTCTCTCTTTATTCTCTTATCCTGCCCAACACCGCTTCTACCAAATAATCGGTGCTTTTCTCTGGTGAAAACAAATCGGTTTTGAGTTCCAAGCTGGGGTTGGTGGGAGGCTCAAAGGGCGAATCTATGCCAGTAAATGACTTCAATTCACCTGACCTTGCTTTTTTATACAAGCCTTTTACATCTCTTTGCTCACATATTTGCAAAGGAGCATTTATATATACCTCGTAAAAATCTGATTCTCCTATGATGTTTTTTGCCACACTCCTAATTTCTTCCGTAGGGCTAATAAAGGAACAGATTGTCACAATGCCGCAACTTAAAAACAATTTGGCAGTTTCGGCTGCCCTTCTGATGTTTTCCAATCTATCAGATTCTGAAAAAGCAAGGTTGTTGTTTATACCCGTTCTCAGGTTGTCGCCATCCAAAAGCTGGGTGAGAAAACCCAAACTATGCAATTCAGCCTCAGCAGCTTTGGCTATGGTACTTTTACCAGACCCCGACAATCCGACCATCCAAATCACCAACCCTTTCTGATTTAAAAGAGCCTCCTTGTGGCTGCGAGCTAAAATTTTGTCAAAAATCGGGTGAATATTTTCTTGAGTCATAATCATAAAGTAGCACAAACTTAACAACATTCCTCAACAGCAGCAACTGCTTATTGCCAGCGAATGAATCCTAAAAAAATTAATTTATCATTAATCATGTCATTATAAATTAATACCTATCTTGAATCCAAATTCAAATCTTGTATGGAAATCCTATCACTGTTAGTCATTTTAGTTGTTGCATTCATTGGCATCATCATTTTTTTGTATTTTGTTCCTGTAAATCTGTGGATCACAGCCGTATTTTCAGGTGTGAGTGTCGGGCTTTTTGAATTGGTATTTATGCGCATCAGAAAAGTACCGCCAAGGATTATTGTAGAATCACTGATCACTGCCACCAAGGCAGGGCTAAAAATTACACCTGCCGAGCTGGAAACTCATTACTTGGCCGGAGGGCATGTACAAACGGTGATAAAAGCCCTGATCTCTGCCCACATGGCGAATATTATGCTGAATTTCCAGCAAGCTGCGGCCATCGACTTGGCCGGAAGGGATGTATTTGAAGCCGTGCAGATATCGGTAAACCCCAAAGTAATCAATACACCCAATGTAACTGCTGTGGCTCAAGATGGCATACAATTGATAGCGAAAGCTAGAATTACGGTGCGGGTTAATATCAGCAAACTTGTAGGAGGTGCTGGGGAAGAAACTATTTTAGCTAGGGTTGGCGAAGGCATTGTGACAAGCATTGGTTCGTCATTAAGCCACAAGGAGGTATTGGAAAACCCCGACAAAATTTCCAAATTAGTGCTCTCCAAAGGGCTCGATGCAGGCACGGCTTACGAGATACTATCGATCGATATTGCCGATGTAGATGTGGGTGCCAACATAGGGGCGAAGTTGCAAATAGACCAAGCCAATGCAGATTTGAAAGTTGCTGAGGCCAAAGCTGAAGAGCGCAGGGCAATGGCCGTGGCTGTGGAGCAAGAAATGAAAGCAAAATCGCAAGAAGCAAGAGCTACCGTGATAGCAGCCGAGGCCGAAGTGCCTAAAGCCATAGCCGAGGCATTTCGAAGCGGAAACTTGGGTTTGATGGACTATTACAAAATGCAAAATATGAAAGCCGATACTGAAATGAGGGGTGCCATTGCGGGTACGGGAGAGAAAGAAACCCCAAGTTGACATGTGAAAAACTTTTTAATAGCAATTTAATAGCTAAGAATTAATAATAACTTAATTTTACAAACTGGTGTTGTGGTTAATATAAGAAGTACGAGGCCACAAAAAACGGCTCAAAAAAGTAATAAAATGGTAAAAGAACCTTTATTGATAATGTTGGTAGATGACGATGCGGTGCAAAACATGTTGAGTGAAGCTATCATCAAAATGATAGATGCCGATGTGGAAATAGTCGCATTTGAAGCTGTGAGAGATGGATTGGAGTATCTGAAAGGTGAAAATAGAGTGCCCAACATAATTTTTGTAGATATAAATATGCCTTATCTTAACGGTTGGGATTTTGTAGGAGAATACGTAAAGCTCGATCCTGCCAAATTTGAAAGATGTGCAATCAACATGCTTACTTCATCTGACCACGAAAAAGATATGGAAAAAGCCCAGCAGTATGAAATTATGAGCTATAGCTCAAAACCATTGACCAGAGAAGACTTTGGTGTGATTTATAATTTTTATCACGAGCAATATGTGTAATCTGGAGGGGTGTTCGCTGAATTTATGAGATTTTAAAATACCCCAAAGGCTGACAAAAGCCTTTGGGGTATTTTTATTTCAATAATATGGCCTTACATCTGTGGTAATCATTCCGGCCGAGATGCCCGCTTGCAGGCCAGCTTCGGCATCTTCAAATACTTGACAAAATTTGGGCTCTACATGCATCAAAGCAGCACATTTTAAAAAAGTATCAGGCGCTGGTTTGTAGTTTTTAACATCTCTTGAAGTGACTATTATGTCGAAATACTTCTCTAAACCCACCGCCTCCAGCGTTAATTTCACTACATCAGGCACTCCGCCTGTGCCTATCGCCATCGGAAGTTTGCCAAAATTAGCTATGGCCAGGTCTGCCACTTGCTTTATCAGCTTAATGCTGTGAATCAAATCGACAAAAGCATTTTCCTTTTCCAAATGCACTTCCTCCACATTCATGGCTTTGCCAAATTCTACATTCAGCAAAGCAATAATCTTGAAAGTAGGTACGCCTGCATATTTGTAAAATATTTCTTCCGTGAAATCAATGCCATATTTTTTCATAACGGCTTGCCAAGCAACAAAGTGCGTGGGCATGGTGTCTACTAAGGTGCCATCCAAATCGAAAATTAGGGCTTTTGCTTGAGGGTCGATAGATAATTGCATTCTATTCTAGCATTTGGGCTACGATTTCATTGGTTTTTTTGGGGTCGGCTTTGCCTTTGGCGACTTTCATAACTTCGCCTACAAACAAGCCCAACAATCCCTTTTTGCCAGCTTTGTACTCTGCTACCTTATCAGGAAATCGAGAAAGCACTTCTGCTATCAATGGTTTTAAGAAATCATCAGAGCTGTCTTGCAGCAAATTCATTTCCTGAGCCAGTTGCAAAGCTGTTTTTGATGGATTCTTGAGCATTTCAGGATATATTCTTTGGGTAGCCATCAAGTTGCTCACCTTGTTGCTATCTACTAATTCGATCATTCCTGCCAGCCTTGCGGTTGAGAGCGGATAATCGGAAATGTGAAGCGAAAGCTCATTCAAGTAAGATTTTACAGGCCCCATCATCCAGTTGGAAGCGGTTTTGTAACTTTTCGTCTTTTGACAAAGATCATCAAAAAACAAAGCTATTTCTTTGTTGTCGGTGAGTACCGAAGCATCGTAGTCTGGCAGGCCATATTGTTTGGTGAAGCGATTGTGCAACTCGTGAGGCAATGCGGGCATCGACTTTTGCACACTGCTCAGCCATTCTTCAGAAATGGTAAGTGGCTGCAAATCAGGCTCTGGGAAATAACGATAATCGTTTAGGTCTTCCTTCGTACGTAGGCTTGCTGTTTTCATTTCCACCGTATTGAATGCGCGAGTTTCCGAAAGCACAGTTTCTCCGGCATTCAATAAGGCTGATTGGCGTTCGTATTCCAATTCTATTGCCTTGCGTACATTGCTAAATGAATTTAGGTTTTTCACCTCCACTTTTTTGCCGTATTCTTCTTCTCCAAATGGTCGCAAAGAGATGTTTACATCGCAGCGCATGCTGCCTTCTTCCATATTTCCATCGCAAATTTCTAGATAGCGCACCAGTTTTCTAATTTCGGTCAAGAAGGCATATGCTTCATCTGCATTGCGAATATCTGGTTCGGTCACTATTTCGATCAATGGTGTGCCAGCGCGGTTCAAATCTACCAATGATTCGGAACCCCCTTCCAAGTGCATCGACTTGCCGGCATCTTCCTCCATGTGGATTTTTGTGAGTCTAATTTTCTTGGCTTCAGAATCTTTTACTTTTATTTCTACAAATCCATCTTTGCAAATCGGGGTTTTGTCTTGCGTAGTTTGGTAGCCTTTTGGCAAATCGGGATAAAAATATTGCTTGCGATCGAAATATTGGAAACGGGAAATGGCACAGTTGGTGGCGATTCCAATTTTCATGGCGTATTCCACTTGTTTTTTATTCAACCTCGGCAACGTACCTGGATGTGCCAAAGTGTGCACACTCACATTGGTATTGGGCAAATTACCGTATTCGGTGCTATCACCATTAAATGCCTTTGATAAGGTAGAAAGCTGGGCGTGTACTTCTAGCCCAATTACGATCTCGTATTTTTGTAAACTCATGGTATTTAATTTTCCCCAACTATTTGGCAAAAGTAGCCTATTTCAGGATTTATTTTGGTTGATATTTATTTGGAATATATCATTTCATGTTCACAAACTGCAAGGGCACATCTACGTCTGATTTTCTCAACAGCTGGATTACGGCTTGTAAATCGTCAATTTTCTTGGCTGTCACCCGCACTTGGTCGTCCATAATGGCAGCATCTACTTTTAATTTCGAATCTTTTATTAGCTTCACAATCTTTTTCGAAACTTCTTTTTCTAGCCCAGCATTTACCTTGATGGTTTTCTTCAGTACTTTGCCACTTGGTTCGGCTTTTTTGCTGAAATCGTAGCTTCGGCTGTCAATACCTTGCTTTACCGAGCGCATTATTAGCACTTCCTCAATTGCTTCAATCTGCATATCGTTTGTGGTTTCGATATTGATAAGCATATCCTTCTTGTTGAGCTCGATAGAAGTATTGCTATCGCGAAAATCGTAGCGGTTGGCTATTTCCTTTATCACCACATTCACTGCATTGTCGAGTGTCTGGGTATCTACTTTACTCACGATATCGAAGGAGGGCATTAGAATTGCTAATTTTGGATAATAGAAATGAATAACGCAAATTTAGCATCATTTAAGCAATAAAATAAAAATGAACAAAGCAGAATACTGGATTGAAACTTTGCAATTGAAGCCGCATCCTGAAGGTGGATTTTACAAGGAGATGTATAGAACTGATGAAAAGGTGGCGATTGAGAACCTTCCCGACAGATACGTGGGAGAACGAAATTTCGCCACTTCCATCTATTTTCTACTGCCTAGTGAAGATATTTCGGCCTTTCACCGCATTGCATCTGATGAATTGTGGTTTTTTCATGCAGGAAGCCAAGTTGAGATTTATGTACTAGATAAAAATGGCCTTCAAACCATAAAATTGGGAATTAGCAATGAAAATGGAAGCCAATTGCAAGCTGTAATTCCTCGCCAAACATGGTTTGCAGCCAAAGTGGTAGAGCCAGATTCGTATTGCCTAGTGAGCTGCGTGGTATCTCCAGGATTCGACTTTGCCGATTTTGAGTTGGCACAAAGAGGGGTGCTACTCAACGAATATCGTGAATTTGACGATATAATTATACAATTTACTCGAGTTTAACACAAACGAAAACCTTCATATTAGTCTCTTTTAGCCTTTTATGAAACTTTAGCTCTTGCCTCCCAATACTTTGGCCCAGGCTTTCTGTACGTGAAAAGATAATGAAGGAAGAACAAAGCGTGATCGGATTAAATGTATATAGATATAAATAGTTTATGGTGAATATAGTTGCACTGGTTTGCAGAAGCTATGGCAAAATATTTAACTTTGTCGCCAAATGAAGTATCTAGTTTCCCTCTTACTTATTGCCAATATATTCGCTCAGTTACCAGCCCAAGATAGCATAACTGTATTCAGCCTTCAACGAAGCATTGACGAATCTATTAAAAACAATATTCAGCTAAAACAAAACGAACTGAATGTAGAAACAGCAGAAGTGAACAAAAGGCTCGCTTATGAAGCTCGCTATCCAAACCTAAATGGAAATGTGTCTCCCGGTTTAAACTTGGGCAGGACCGTTGATCCATCTACTAACCAATTTAGAGACCAGAATTACACACAAAGTTCCTTTTCGATTAGTTCAAATCTCACTATTTTTAATGGATTTAGGTTGATTAACATTGTTAGGCAAAATAAACAGACGTTGGAAGCCGTAAAATATGAGCTAAAAGATTTCAAAAACACGCTCATTCTCAATATTTTGAATGCCTACGTACAAATACTGTATAACAAGGAGGCATTGAAAAACGCTCAAAATCAGTTTAAAGTTACCGATTCTCAAAAGCAAAGAACTGAAAAGCTGGTAAGAGGGGGCGTGCTGGCAGAAATTAACCTACTCAATTTGGTATCGCAGTCAGCAAGCGATGAATCAAATACAATCTCTGCCGAAAACCAGCTAAATATCGCTAAGTTGAATCTGATTCAATATATGAATTTGCCGCTTGAAAACTATAATTTGGAGCAGTTTGACATAGAAATACCCGCCTTTATCGATACTACGCAGCTCAGCGAATCGCCAAGGGAAATTTATAACATGGCAGAAAAAACCCAGCCCTCTGTAAAGGGAGCAGAGTTACGTTTGCGAAGTTCAAACTTTGCCTACGATGCTGCTAAAGGCAATATGTACCCTAGACTCACCCTGTCGGCACAGGTTTTTTCTTTTTATTCTAGCTTGAGAACTCGGCTGGTAGGCGTAGAAGTGGGGCCTTTCCAACGCACCGGAAGCATTGTAAATAACGATCCAACACTGCAAATCTTTCAACCGACCGCCAGGTTTTTAACTGAAAACACACCTTTGACAAGCCAACTGAGGGAAAATTTTGCACAGTCTATTTCGATGAGCTTAATCATTCCTATTTATAACAATCGCCAAGCCAGAGGCGGAACTGAAATAGCCAATATCAACCGCAAAAATGCCGATTTAAATTACCAAAATAGTAAAGTGCAGCTTCGAAAAAAAATAGAACAAGCTTATGTAGATGCCAAAGCCGCACAGAAAAAGCACGATGCTACCACTGCACAAGTAGTAGCAAACGAAGAAGCTTTCAGGGTGACTGAAAAAAGATTTAACGCTGGAGTGATAAATTCAGTTGACTATACTGTTTCGAGCAATACGCTCAACCTTTCGAGATCGAGCTTGATTCAGGCCAAATACGATTTGATTTTGAAAAAGAAGATACTCGAATTTTATAAATACAACGATATTCAGTTATAAGTAGCTTCGCAACCCCCATTAAATGCAAACAAACTCATTTTTAGGTGTGAAACTGCAGCCTGCCCAGCTTTTCATCTACGGTCTGTTTATTCCGTTTTTGGTGTTATACCATGTGAACTATTACTTAAGTTTATCGGAATCACTAAACACCCTATTTTATTTTTTGCCTGTTTTTGGCATTATTATACTACTCATACACAACTTTTTTGCAGTAGATAGCAAGCTCAAAATTGATTTATCACTGATTCAGCTGATTTTTTTTTATATTTTTGTTGTTGCAGTTGGCCAGTATTTCGCGCAAGCAGATATATATTATCCAAATTTTATAAGAGACATTGTAATAGCGATTCTCCCGCTTCTTTTCTTCTCTTTCAATTGGAAATTTACTGAAAAGCAGTTCAATTGGCTTTTTTTTGCAGCTATTATCAGCTACTGCATTTGGATTGAATTCAAATTCTCACTCAGTGTTCTCAATACCATTTTAGTGACCAGCCACAGCGCCACCGAATATCATTTTGGCTGCGTTGTTGGGCTGTTTGTGGTATATTATTTATACAAAAAACAATGGCTGTGGCTTGCAATCGCCATTATATTTATTTTGGTGGTGAATAAAAGAGCCAATTTACTGGGTCTGTTTGCGTCTATTCCATTGTATTATCTGGTAGTGAAGCCCTTCAAGATTTATGACAAAAAAAACACACTCTTTATTTTCCTTTTCCTCTACTACATGTTTTTCTGGATGATAGGAACCAACATGGAATATTTTGGTAAGCTGTTCCTCCAATTAATAGGCAACGAGGATATTGATCTAGATTATTTTTTAACGGGGAGAATGATTTTGATTTACCAATTGCAACCTGAAATTTTGGGGAGAGGATTGCTAACATTTTTATTTGGCAACGGCCCCGGCCAAGCCGATGTTTTCATTTGGAAAACTTTGAAAGACGGCTCGATATATCTTTGGGAAGCAAAACCATATCTGGTACACAACGATTTTTTGAAGCTCCAATTCGATGTCGGATTGATTGGTGCTGTTTTGTACTTCTTTATTTTTTACTATTTGTATGCTGTTTCTAGAATTGGTGTATTTATATTTCTGTACGCTATTCCATTGTTTTTAATCGACAATACAGTAATTTACCTCTACAACATTTTAGTAGGTTGCATAGCTGCACGCGTGATAGAAAAACCAACACAACATGGAAACGACATATTCAGCCCACTCCTCCGCTTTTTTAGACGAGGGTAGCCTAATAGGATTTGGGACTAAAATTTGGCATTTTTCGCACATTATGGCAGGGGCAGTGGTAGGCGAGCACTGTAATATTGGGCAAAATGTGGTGATTTCACCACAAGTGGCCATTGGCAATAATGTAAAAATACAGAACAATGTATCGGTTTACACTGGAGTGACAATCGAAGATGATGTTTTTCTAGGCCCTTCGTGCGTTTTTACCAACGTGATAAACCCACGCAGTGCCGTGGCGCGAAGATCAGAATACAAACCAACCGTGGTGAGAAAAGGAGCTACCATTGGTGCAAATGCCACCATAGTTTGTGGCATCGAAATAGGCAAATATGCGTTTATTGGGGCTGGGGCCGTAGTTACCAAAAATATTCCTGATTATGCTTTGGTGGTAGGGAATCCGGCTCGACAAACGGGCTGGATGAGCGAATTTGGCCACAAATTGACATTTAATACAGAAGGTATCGCCATCTGCAAAGATACTAGTGCTGTTTATCTGCTTTTAAATGGAAAGGTATCTAAAAAAGAGATACTTTAATTCAACGCATAGCTTCATCGACAATATATCACTTGCGTATCTTTGCTTTTGCACAATAAAAAACAATTCAAAAACCTGAATCTTGGCCTTTTTTTCAAAAGATAGCGTTTCGATGATGATATGCTATCAATGGAAGCGTTACCTCAAATGTCAGTCCCAATGGCAAAGAAAAAGTGAAATTCATTTTCTAAATTGTAAGAAGTTTCGAAACGCAGCACCGAGTTGTAGAAAGTGACTACGTGCAAACCTGCCCCGATGCTTCCTAGCAGTTTGTTGCTGAATCTGGAATTGTCCGATTTTATTAATGGATAATCCCTGATCGGTTTGTCGTTGAAGGCTGCCCCAAAATCGCTGAAAATGGAAAAATACAAATCAACAGGCATGGTTCTGAATTGGCGAATGGGGATAATTTTGCCGAAATCAAAAATCTTCGAAAAGAACCTATATCTGAGCGAATTTCTACTAAGCAGGTAATGCTGGCCATCTATCGGGTACAATTCGTAGCCCCGAACCAAATCTTGCAAGTACCCCAGGCCTTTGAAAAATAAATAAGGCTGATGGTTGGGATATGATGTTCTGCCCTTGAATCTTGTGGCAAAATAGGTTCTTTTCCCTAGTTGGAAATACTGGGCATAAGTAGCTGAAAGCGATGACAATTGGAGTGATTCGTAGTTGGAAAACCCCTGCTGGCTGAGCGAATAACTAAAATATTGTCCTTTATGCGCGTACTGCCTCACGTCTCTTTTATCGATGGTGTAACTGTATCTCGCCTCAATAAATACCTGTTTTGTTCTCCCCCCCAGAAAATAATCTGGATTGAGCAAAGCCACCGTGTCGGCTATGTGATTGTTGTTGTAGCTGAGCTCGAGCGAATGATAGGTAAATATTTTCCTTCGGAAATTGATTGCAATACCCGATCTGAAAAAAGCTCGTAGCAATTGCTCTTTGAGTGGCTTTAGATATTGCAGTTTGTGACTATCAGTTTCATAAGCTATAGATTTGTTGTCAGAATATGACAGGAAAGGTCTGATTCCCCACATTTGATTTTTATCAAGATAGGGTATTTCATAAGAGATTTCAAAGTTGTTGGTAAACCCTGTTTGGAACGTGAGCCTCAGAGATTCCCTTCTGCCTCGCACATTATACTGAAAAAGCTTGAGGCCAATATTTACTCGGTTTAATGCTGCACCGCGTTGAAAAATCCATTCGTTCAGGTTTCTGTCGGCTGGTTCGAGTATCAATTGTGGAATGGTGTACCATTGCTCTTTCACTGCAATTTTCAAGTTTTTCTCCTTCGGATTGTCAGTATCTTCTAAGTTTACGTCTACGGTTACGAACAAATTGGTGTTAAACACCTTATTTCGTTCCCATTTAAGTAGCGACTCCAGATTTGCTACTTCGATGCTATCTCCAGATTTGAAATCCAATTCTCGTTTTATGATCTGAGGCTTTGTGCGTCTGTTTCCCTCGATAATTATATCCTTAATTAGCAAATATTTATGCCTTCGATTAGGCAAAATGGTGTCCCTTTTTGCGGCTATAGTGGCTGTATCTACCTTTTGCTGCGCACTAATTTTCAGACTAAATATCGAAATTCCAAGGATTAAAAATAAGATGTGAGAATTGAAAGTTTTTGGCAAAATGTGGTCTGACTACTTGATTAAGGTTTTTTGATAAACATACACCTATTTTTTTTTTCGGTGCAGAAATTTATTTGGATAAGACTGATGTACGGTGGCTGGTCAACTGACATTAAAACGTGCTCTTCCCAATTAATATATAATGGAGCAATACATTATTTCGATTTTAATACCACTTCATTGCTACTGATGTTATGGCAGCCTCATCAAAGTTAAGATGCATCGGCCTAAACCTGCCATCTCGATGCTGCATTTGTTGGGAATATTTGAGTCGCTTAACCCATTTCAGATGTGTTGAGCTAAACCTGCCATTTGTTCTTGCTTTACCCGATCGCTACTGCAAGTGGATTAAAGTTGAAATATTCGATATTCTACAGGTAAGCTTAATTTTTTTCACAAATCCTTTGTTTACTTTTGTGCCCAATCCAATTTAGTTACAAGTACATTGAAACACTTCGAAGAAAAACTTTTTATATGCTTGATGTATTTGAGCACTATTCTGATAATAGTGTTGCTATGCTCGGTGGTCATAGCTGTTATTTACCGAGGATTTACCTCACTAAGTTGGGAAATGATTTCTTCCGTTCCCAAAGGAGGCTATTACTTGGGCAAAGAAGGGGGTGTTTTAAATGCTATTGTGGGTAGTATATATTTATCGGCTGGGGCTACTTTCATAGCCCTTTTTATGAGTTTACCCTTGGTATTGTACTTAAATTTATACCTAAAACACGATTCCAAATTTGCTGCCACCGTACGCCTCTCGCTAGATTTGCTTTGGGGTGTACCTTCGATCGTATACGGAGCTTTCGGATTTACATTGATGGTGCTTATAGGGCTCAAAACCTCGCTTTTGGCAGGAGTAATAACACTAGCCATCATGATTTTGCCCATTATTGCCCGTGCTATGGATGAAATTATGCGTACTATTCCAATAGGCTTGGTAGAAGCATCTTATGCTTTGGGTGCCACCCGATGGGAAACTGCTTTTAAAGTAGTGGTGAAACAAACTTTGCCTGCCATTACCACAGCCATGCTTTTGGGCTTCGGTAGAGCTATTGGCGATGCAGCCTCGATGATATTTACATCTGGTTATACCGACCGCATTCCGACTTCCTTGATGAAACCAGCCGCATCGCTACCGCTTTCCATATTTTTCCAGCTGGGTGCTCCCATTCCTGAGGTACAAAATAGAGCCTATGCCGCTGCCGTTATTCTCACTGTTATCATATTGATCATCAGCATAATTTCAAGATTGCTTTATAGAAAATACGCCAAAAACCAGATTACTTGAAACAGCCTTTGCTATGCCAGCACACATAAAAATAGAAGACCTCAATGTTCACTATGGCGATCGCCACGCCTTGAAAAACATCAATCTTGAAATTCCTGATAACAAAGTGACTTGCATAATGGGGCCATCGGGCTGTGGCAAAACTACTTTATTAAAGTGTTTCAATAGGCTGATAGATACCTATGACAACGTAACAGTATCGGGCAAGTTGTTGATCGATACCGAAAATATATTTGATAATAGCATGGAAATTACCCATTTGAGAAGGAAAATGGGGCTGCTGTCACAACGACCGTTTCCATTACCTATGTCTATATACGACAATGTGGCCTATGGACCACGCATTCACGGCTTGAAAGGCAAGAAGGAGACCGATGAAATAGTAGAATTTTATCTTACCCAGGCAAGTCTGTGGGATGAGGTGAAAGACAGGTTGCACACCCCCGCTTCCCGGCTATCTATTGGGCAACAGCAAAGGCTGTGCTTGGCGAGAGGCTTGGCCGTGAAGCCAGATATTATTTTGGGCGATGAGCCTACTTCGGCTCTGGATCCTATCTCTAGCAAAAATATTGAAGACAAATTTCTGGCACTTAAAAATGATTATACACTTGTAATTGTGACGCATAGTTTTGCACAAGCAAGGCGGATTGCCGATTACGTAGTGTTTATGTATTTGGGTGAAATAGTGGAAAAAGGTGATGCAGCTCAGGTATTGGAAAATCCGGAGCAGGAAAGAACAAAAGAATATGTATTTGGAAAGATAAGTTAGTAGAATTTGGATTTTTATATATATATTTAGCTCTTAAATTTGCAATAAAAATATTTATCCCCCTGCGTCTTTTTCCCTTTCTTATTGGGAATGCAGATTAATAAAATGGGCGGAAAATTTTTTTTAGGCTCTTGCCGTTGCTCCTACATTTGTCTAGTTCCTAAGCCGCTTTTCTTTATTTTCCTAATGAACCTTCCTTTCGAATCTTTGAGCCCCCAATCCAAAATTTGGATTTATCAGTCAGAACAGTCTTTTTCGGCTTCTGAACAAGAGGTGATGGCACATCGGCTTGAGAAATTTCTCAATACTTGGGCAAGCCACGGCAGCGAGATGCTGACAGGCTACACATTTAAACACCAAAAATTTATTATTGTCGGCATAGACGAGTCAATGGCTGGGGCAAGCGGCTGCTCGGTAGATAAGCTCATGCAATTTATGCAAGCGATGGGAAATCAATTGCAGCTAAATTTGATAGACCGAAGCATTGCCTATGTGGAAGACGAGCAAATCAAAATTTGCCAATTTTCGCAAATCAAGCACTTGGTTGCTCAAGGGGTAATACACCAAGATACACCTATTTTTAACACATTCATTACTAGAAAATCGGAGCTGTCAAACAACTGGATAGTAAAGGCTTCAGAAACTTGGACTTCAAGATACTTCAAGCCAGAAGCTGAACTGGCATGAAACGGTATGCGGTCTTTTGTATGAATCAATTTGATGTTGAGCTATGGTAATCAATAAGCCGACTTGTTTTAAGCAAACTATAAACCCATGCCAAATATCTATCATAGCCTTTCGACCAAACGGGTCGAGCCTGCTACGGGATAGCAAGCGAAAGTCTGCTGCATTAGGCAATAAGCATCAGAAAGTAGGTGAGAATATTTTGGATAAGGAAACAGTATTTAAGGAAATTATTAGTTTTTGCAGCAGTTACCCTCATTTCACACACAATTTCAAAATCCATAAGCCAAATTTTTTCATTCTTCCTTAACTTTGACTCCCCACAATATGTACTATTGTGTATTGGATGAGAAAATGCAAAAGGCTTTAGAAGAATTAAAAAAAGAGATTGAAGGCGATTTGTACTTCGACACCCTTACTCGCACGCTGTACGCTACCGATGCCTCCGTTTATAGGGAGATGCCACAGGCGGTAGTGCGACCAAAGTCGGTGGCAGATATTAAAAAAACAATAGCTTTTGCGCGCAAACACAACACGTCTCTCGTTCCCCGAACGGCAGGTACTTCATTGGGTGGGCAGGTGGTGGGCAGCGGCATCATAGTAGATGTTTCCAAATATTTTACCCAAATACTGGAAGTAAACCAAGCCGAAAAGTGGGTAAGGGTGCAACCAGGAGTAGTACTCGATGAACTGAATAAACATTTGGAACCGTACGGGTTGTTTTTCGGGCCCGAAACAAGTACCAGCAACCGCTGTATGATAGGCGGAATGGTCGGAAACAACTCATGTGGCTCACATTCGATTATTTACGGAACCACGCGAGATCACTTATTGGAACTCAATTGTTTATTAAGTGATGGCAATGAAACCATTTTTAAAGCCTTATCAAAAGATGAGTTTATGGATAAATGCTTAGGTAGAACTGCAGTGTCAGACCTTGAGACAAATATCTACGGAAGTATAAAAGAATGCTTATCCGATACAGAAATTCAACAAGAAATAATCAAAGAGTTTCCTAAACCAACAATTAAGAGGCGAAATACAGGATATGCTTTAGATGAACTGCTAGACACCGAACTTTTTACATATTCGCCATATTTGACTTATAAATCAAATGGTATAGGCATAAAATCGCGCAATTTTAACTTTGCCAAATTGCTTGCTGGTAGCGAAGGTACGTTAGCATTTACTACCGAGATCAAACTCAATCTGGTCTCCATTCCTCCCAAGACGAAAGGAGCTTTGGCAGTGCACCTACATTCCATTGACGATGCTTGCCGGGCTACTATTATTGCTTTGAAATACAGCCCAGGGGCTGTCGAGCTGTTCGATGATATTATTTTAGAAGTGGCCTCTAAGAACATTGAGCAACAGAAAAACTTGTTTTTTATCAAAGAAAAGCCCAAGGCTGTAATTGTAATAGAGTGGGCAAGAGAAGACAAAGTTGAGATTGAAACATTAGCCCAAGCGTTGGAAAACGAGTTACTTATGGCTGGTTTGGGTTATCATTTTCCTCGCTTATGGGGTGCGGAAATCAGTGCTGCTTGGAGTTTGCGGAAGGCAGGGCTAGGTTTGTTGGCCAATATTCCGGGCGATCCAAAGGCGGTAGCTTGTATTGAAGATACTTCTGTAGATGTAAACGACCAACCCGACTTTGCGGCCGACTTTGCCAAAATCATGGCCAATTACGGCAAAAGTAGTGTGTATTACGCCCACATTGGCGATGGCGAATTGCACCTACGCCCAATTTTAGACCTGAAAATAGCCGAAGATAGAGACTTGTTTTTTAAGATCACTGATGATGTAGCCACCCTTGTTAAAAAATATGGCGGCTCTATGAGTGGCGAACATGGCGATGGCAGGGTTAGAGGTGAATTTGTAAAAAAAATGGTGGGACAAAAAAACTACCAGTTATTTCTCGATATAAAAAACACTTGGGATCCTCACAATATTTTCAATCCGGGCAAGGTGGTGAACACGCCCAGAATGAACGAGCAACTACGCTACGAAAGCAATCAGGAAACGCGGCAGTTTGAAACTGTTTTCAATTTTAACGAGACGGGGGGCATACTAAGAATGGCTGAAAAATGCAATGGTTCAGGCGATTGCCGCAAATCTTCCATCATCGGTGGCACAATGTGTCCAAGTTTTCAAGCTACCAGAAATGAGAAAGACACCACTAGAGCTAGAGCCAATATTTTGCGTGAGTTTCTCACTCATTCTGTCAAGAAAAACGCATTCGACCACAAAGAAATAAAGGAGGTGTATGATTTGTGCCTCAGTTGCAAAGGCTGCAAAAACGAATGCCCAAGCAATGTAGATGTAGCCACTTTAAAGGCCGAATTTACCCAACAGTATTATGATGCCAACGGGGTTTCATTCCGCAGTTTTATGATCGGGCATTTTGTAAACGCTATGGAAATAGCCTCCAAAATTCCAGGCATTTACAATTTCCTAATGGGCAACAGATTAACGGGAAGCATTGCCAATGCCATAATGGGCATTCACCAAAAAAGACGGTTTCCTTTACTTTATAAAGAAACATTTCTTGAGTGGCACAAAAAAAATTATTCAGCAGTAAACATTCACCAATCATCATTTAAAAAGGTTTTTCTTTTTGCAGACGAATTTACCAACTTCAATGATGTAGAGATCGGAATTGCTACCGTGAAATTGCTAAATAAACTGGGCTATGAGGTGATTATTCCAACGCATGAGGAAAGCGGGCGTACCTTTTTATCTAAAGGTTTCGTGCGTAAAGCCCAAAAACTGGCAAATAGGAATGTGGAATTATTGCACGCTATTATTAGCGAAGAAACACCACTTATAGGTATAGAACCATCTTGTATTCTCAGTTTCAGAGATGAATACCCAAGGTTGGTAAAGGCTGAGCTGGAAGATGAGGCGAATAAATTAGCCAAGAACTGTTTTTTGATAGATGAGTTTCTAGCCAAAGAACTAGATAAAGGGAACATTAGAAAAGAACAATTTACCAACGCTCCAAAGAAAATAAAGCTCCACGGACACTGCCACCAGAAAGCACTTTCATCTTTGACACCCACTAAAAAGCTGCTCGAACTGCCTGAAAATTATAAAGTAGAAATGATTCCTTCGGGTTGCTGTGGAATGGCGGGCAGTTTTGGCTATGAAAAAGAGCATTATGAGGTGAGCATGCAAGTGGGAGAGCTAGTTTTGTTTCCTGCAATTCGCAAAGCCGTAGATTATGAGATTGCCGCGCCAGGCACCAGTTGCCGTCATCAAATTCATGATGGCACAGGTCGCAAAGCCAAGCATCCCGTAGAGATTTTGTGGGAGGCGTTGGTTTGAAAAATTTTAACTTTCTCCTACTAGTAACACGCAAAAAGTCGAAGGCAAAAAAGTGGGAATTTTAATATTTGAAAAAAATACTAGCATTGCCTTTTTGCATCCCTCTTAGGTTTTACTAGCGAATTAATTGCCCGTTTTCAGGAATCGCTCTGCCAACAACAGGCCTGTAATTGCCAAGCTGTCAGTTATTTCCATTGCCATTATTAGTGCTATAGCTTCTTGCAAAGGTATTTTTTTCACATTCAGTACTTCTGTATCTTCGGGTTCGTGCGCTGCCTGATGTAGTTCTTGGGCTAGAAATAGGTAGCCTTCTTCATCGCAAACCGAGTTAGACGTGTGGAGCTTGCCTAATAAAGTCCACTTTTGAGCCACCAAGCCCGTTTCTTCTTTTAGTTCGCGTTTGGCAGTCTCCATTGGCTGTTCAGAGGCAGGGCCACCACCTTCGGGTATTTCCCAGCTGTATGATTGCAATGGATACCGCCATTGCCCGACCAAATACACATTGCCGTTTTCATCTACAGGCACTATGCCGATGGCTTTATTTTTGAATGAAACTACCCCGTAAACGCCTTCTTTACCTGCTGGGGTAAGCACTTTGTGTTCTGTAACAGATATCCACGGGTTGTCGTATTTTACGGTTGATGACAAGGTAGTCCAAGGATTTTCGAAACTTGATGCTGCAAACATTAGCGTTATATTTGCTGCCAAGTTGCTCAAAAGCAGGTATATTAGCAAACCAAATTATATTGCATTGGCATTATTTGCATCTTTTACACCTCATTTGATTGAAGCCGGAGTAGACGAAGTAGGCAGGGGTTGTTTGGCAGGACCCGTAGTTGCTGCGGCAGTTATTTTGCCCAAAGATTTCCACCACGCCAAGCTCAATGATTCAAAACAGCTTACAAAAAAGGAAAGAGAAATTCTGAAAGTCGAAATAGAAACAGCTGCTTTGGCCTACGCCATTGCTGAAGTGTCGCATGAAATTGTTGACAAAATCAATATACTGCATGCCTCTTTTTTAGCCATGCATCAGGCTCTAGCAAAATTAGCAATACAGCCCGAACTCATTTTAGTCGATGGCAACAGGTTCAACCCTTATCAGTTTATCCCCTATGAATGTGTGGTAAAAGGTGATGGCAAATATTTTTCGATAGCAGCAGCTTCAATTTTGGCCAAATGCTTCAGAGATGAACTTATGGGGAAATTAGGTAAGCATTTTCCGCATTATGGATGGCATGAGAATGTGGGCTATGCTACCATCAAGCATCGTAAAGCAATATTTGAACACGGATTTTCGCCTTTGCATAGGTTGAGTTTCAGGGTGAAGCCCTTGATAGAAGTGGCTGAATAAGGGCTATTGAAATAGTATTGAATTTAATAAACTCAGACCTGAGGGAGCCAAACTATCTTAAATGGCAAAATACATTTTAGCACAAACCTACGAACCGATCACAATATTTCTTGTGGCATAAATTGGCAAAAGGCAGTTGCTCCTATTTCTGGCTCATAAGTTGTACCAAACGAATTGCTTACAATAATCTTTTATCAATGTACGTGCTTGTCGAAAGTGCTCCACAATCTCTTCTTCAGACCCAATAGCTTTGGCGGGGTCGGGGAAGTTTTGGTGGAACTTTGCTGCCGTGGCTGGGAAATACGGGCAGCGTTCTTTGGCATTGTCGCACACTGTGATTGCAAAATCAAAGTTGATTGTACGGTATTCGTCTATGTTGTTACAAGTGTGATTAGAGATGTCAATTCCGTCTTCTTTCATGGTGGCAACTGCTCTCGGATTTACGCCATGTGTCTCGATGCCTGCACTGTAAATTGCGGCTTTGTCTCCTGCAAAATGCCTTAAATAACCTTCCGCTATTTGGCTTCTGCAACTGTTACCAGTGCAGAGTACTATTATTTTTTTCATATTTTTTTATTGCACGATCCCTAGAAGGGGTGCTTTTAATGGTAAATATTTCAGAGATTTGACAATTATATTGAGGTACTTGAAATTGACTAAACCAAGAGCCAAATGATATTGATGATACAAAACTTGGGGTCAAAGCCCCAGATAATTTGTAAAATGGTGATTGAAACTGTGATGATAATCGGTTTTTTGTATTTTAAAATTAGCTCTCTCATGGCTCAACAGCAACCACCGCCAGGTGTACAGCTGGCTGCTTGGATTGGTAAATTTGATAAATTAATTTTCTGCATGTCAATTGGAACACCGCAATTATCTTTCGCTAAGCAATCGGTTTGCTTGTTGGTTAATGTAAAAATGTCATTTTCAAAAGTCAAACCATACTTTCCTATGGTTTCGACTTGATATTCCACCTCAATTTCCAAATCTTCAATCCCTAATTTCTGTTCTGATAGCTTGATGATGTTTAGAAGCTTCGTAGGTTTTAATCGGTGATCCAAGTCGTTGGCGTTCCAAAGTTGAAAGTTTGCCACTGTTTCATTTCGCATAGTTCCTCCACAATCAATAAATTTTTTGGTAATCATTCCCACTTCTGTAACGTGGAAATGTTCGGGGACAAAAGTTCCGTTTTCCAATTGAAATACAACAGTATCCAAATCGGGCAATATGTTTTTAATGTCTGATAGCTTCATATTTGGTTTTTGCTTTCGAAAGTTAAAATTGGAATTTTCTTTACGTAATCGAATAGGTAAAACATCTCACGGGCAATGAGCCTACATATTTCGTCATATTTTAACTTTTCTGAAGGCGTATTGTCATAATATTTATGGTCGTCATAAGGCAATGATATTCTTTCCTCTGCGCCATTGGGCTCGATTTGTCAGCCTCCGGACATACCATTATTCCTGCAAACTCACTTTGTGGATTTTGATTGTCTCTATATTTCTTTGCATACATTATCCACGCAGAAGCATCTCTTTTATTACTGACCAAATAATTTGGATTCTTAAGATTGCCCTCTGATTTAGAATAATTAAAATCTGCTAGTTTCAAAACTTCTGCAGCTCGTGGGTTAAATGCGATGGCTTCTGAGCCTCCTGAAAAGAAAACCACACTGTATAAACCATAATATTCTGCGGCTGTCATACCCCAAGCTTGTTCCATTTGGCTTCTACGAGAGTTGTGGGTACAGATAAACAGCAACACCGCTTTTTTGTGATTTGCCATTTGTGCCAAAACATAATCCCCCATTTTTTTTAATATCTCTTGCATTTCGGTGTCTATTTTATAAAATTATTTAGGTAACGCATCTGCATACTTTTTCAGTTTTGGCAAAAATTTTGTTTGAGCAAATGTACCAACGGTTACTAGCGAAGCAGTTGTCAATAAAATGGCAGTTTTTAGAACAAATTTCATTTTGTTTGCGTGCGTTGTATAGGTTGAATTATAAGTTTATTTAGCAGCAGTTATTTTTCTTTTTTTCTAAGGTGATTGCTATACTGGAGAAATAAAATTGCATTTCAGAGATGACCTTTTCGTCAATACAATAGCAAATGGCGTTGCCCTCAATGGTGCCTTTTATGATTCCGGCCGTTTTAAGTTCTTTCAAATGTTGGGAAATGGTAGGCTGCGAGAGCGGAAGCTCATTTACTATATCTCCGCAGATACAGGCATCTACTTTCATCAAATATTCTACAATGGCGATTCGTGCCGGATGACCTAGTGCTTTTGCGAGCGTTGCTATAAAGTTTTGTTTATCTGTAAAATGCTCGGTCTTGGTTGCTCCCACTAGTCATAAATTTGTACATTGCAATATTACGATAAGTACAGACAAATTAAAAAGTATTTTTGAACCTTGTGTCTAAATCACCTAATAGTTGTTTGATTTTGGCATGATGCAATTGCTAGCCCGATTGTTATAGACCCAAACGCTATTTGATAGCCAATAATATGCCTAATGATTTTCTGGGCAGGAGCTGAGGTAATTAAAGAAAGAAGCATTTCCATTTGGGCATTATAAACCGTGTTTTTATTCCTTTACTTCATTTGGTTGGCAAACGATTTATCAGTTGATTTACAAATTATTTTGGGTGAAATATGCGCATTACAATCTAAGTCCACGATAATTGCAAAGCATTAGCATCGTTGTACAACATTTAATCCAGAAAAAGTGAAGGTTGCCATTCAGGGATTTACAGGTTCTTTTCATGCGATTGCCACTGCCAAATATTTTGGGTCGCCACAAGAATTGGTTATGTGCGATTCGTTTGTAAACCTCTTCAAGGCTCTTGAAAGCGGATCGGCAGATTGTGCTGTAATGGCAATTGAGAACACCATAGCAGGCACTATTTTGTTCAATTATTCCTTGCTCAGCAACTCCAAATACCAAATAGTGGGCGAGACTTTCCTTAAAATTGAACATTGCCTGCTGGCATTGCCCGACCAACATATTAGAAATATTGTCGAGGTTAGGTCGCATCCCATGGCATTGATGCAGTGCATAAAATTTTTCTCAGAAAACCCCTCTATCAAGCTTGTAGAGGCTATCGACACCGCCTATATGGCCGAATTGATAGCCAAAGAGCAAACAAAAGGGGTAGCTGCTATAGCGGGAGAAGGTGTCGCTGAGAAATTTGGGCTTCAGATTTTGAAAAAAAATATTGAGGATAGCGAAAGAAATTTTACCAGATTTTTGGTTTTGGCCAACCCAGATAACAAGCTAGATCTGTTTAGAAGCAACTTGGGCATCAACAAGGCCACATTGAGTTTCAGCCTTCCGCACCAAATTGGCGGTTTGAGTAAGGTGATGGCCATACTCTCGGCACATCAGATGAATGTGATGACTTTTGCCTCCACCCCTCATGTGGGCAGCGAATGGGAGTATTTTTTTCATTCTGACATTACTTTTGACAATTACGACAATTACATAAGTGCAATCCACGATCTAAAATCTGCAACACAATCTGTCCAGATACTAGGCGAATATGCAAACGGAATTTAACATCTGAATATTTGTGTCGAGAACCTAGGCGAACAATTTACGCTTCACCTAGCTAACACTCGTGAGGCAATAACATTTCTCTCCTCACCTTTATAAATTCAATTTTTTGGTTTTAGGTAAATCCTCTTTTCTGCCAATATTTCTAAAACCTTTGCTTACAATCCTTTTGCAATTTACTATCTACTAACCGTACTTTGCTTTTGGTATCCAATCGAGAACTGCTGCTAAACTGCATTTACAACCCGTTTGGTCATGCGTCTTTTCCTTTTCTCAACTCTTCCGTAAGAAGGTCTATTTTCTTATTCATTTCGTCTATTTTATTTTCAAGCCCTATGTTTGAATCACTTACCATTGAATCTACAAATATGGAGTTGACCAGCGACAGCCCCAATATTCCCCCCACGATTAATATAGCAGAAAAGAAAAACCGCGACAGAAATGCAACTAAAACTGAACTTTTTGCAGCAATACTATCTGGTATTTCATACCAACCTTCCACTGTAAAAATCTTAAAAATAGAATAAAACGATAACAGTGGATTGCCAAAATATTCAGGTGATACTTGTTTGAAAAGAAAACATGTCAGCATTGACAAAATCAAAATCAAAATAAAAAAACTCAACAATACTAAAACCGAAGATTTCATTGCACGCTTAACACCGCTGATCAGATGTTCGATGCCAGGAATAAAGCGAATAAATCTAAAGAACTTAAACAGTCTGCTTAACCGCAGTACAAGAAAAAAACCAAAATTTAAATTTTCATCGGAAGAGAAAGCGATAAACAACGAAGGGAGGGAAAGAACCACAAGAAATATATCTAAACGATTCCACCCATGTTTTACATATTCTTTCCAACCAAAATGTTGTAACTCAATAATTAATTCTAAACAGAATATAATGGTAAATACATAATCTAGTACTCCAAATACTTGGAAAAGGGACGGAGGCAAATCATCAAAACCTTCTATAAAAACAGTGATTGAATTGATCACGATAATGATCATTATGTTTCTTTCATTCAGAAAAAATTTTTTCAAAGCCTGATTCATATTTGATAACCTTGGTTAGATTTTTCAAAGATATGCCGATATTAAAACATAAAAAATGGTTTCTGTTACAAATCCGAAAACATAATCTTCTTTGCTGCCGCTACCTTGTGCCTGCACCTAATTTTTGTTTGATCGATAAATTTAAAGTACCCCCAGAATAGTATTTGGCTCAATCGCACAAATTAGAATGCAATAACATTTGAAACACTATGGTACCCCTGATGGGAAATCGTTATTGGCTCTGGCCGGGCATTACGATCTACAACCCAACTATAGGACGAAACAGCCCAAGGTTTAAACTTTGGGCTATAAATTTGCCAAAAAATCGGGGTTTTTACTCCTCTATTGAATTCTTTGCCTTACTTCCTCTTTCAACAACGTAGATACCTTTGGCCAAATAGGTTTCAATAATGTTTTTGTTAGCAGCTAGTTTGCCTGTTACCAATGTTTTGCTTTCAATTGTTTTGATGGTGAATTTTAGCCAGAGTGGAATGCTTCTAATTTCAACAAGCCAACAAACAAATCTTTTGCCCCTGGTTTAAACTGGGGGCAACTAATCGACTTCAAACCACCCTCATCGAACCAGCTGGTTTGAAGGTGGCACTATTTTTTTAGGCATTGTGGTTGATTAAATCAGCCTAAATATGGAATCTCCAAAAATTACACATTCATCAAATGTAAGCGACTACTTAAATAAAGAAATTGATTCGGCATTTAAATC